>Ga0210123_1001315_pt1 | contig 12842 bp, 12 predicted proteins | sample Muzzi_PWB_D2_FD_185535 | JGI IMG/M metagenome (GOLD analysis project Ga0210123, IMG submission 185535) | Wetland microbial communities from San Francisco Bay, California, USA, that impact long-term carbon sequestration - Muzzi_PWB_D2 (SPAdes) | ecosystem: Environmental > Aquatic > Marine >... | reverse complement strand
ACCATGCGCATGGAGGAGGAGCTCGACTCCGGTCCGATCCTGCTCCAGACCGAGACCGAGATCCGCAAGTCCGAGACCGCGGGCGAGCTGTCCGAGCGCCTGGCCAAGCTCGGCGGCGAGCTGATGGTCGAGACCATCGAGGCGCTGGCCAAGAGCAAGGGGGGCATCAAGGAGCGCAAGCAGCGCGAGGAGAGCGCCAGCTACGCCTCGAAGTTCAGCAAGAACGACGGGCGCATGAACTGGGCCCTCGACGCCCAGGAGCTCTACAACCGGATGCGCGCGTTCGACCCGTGGCCCGGGATGGCGGCCAACTTCAGGGGCCGGCCGGTGAAGATGCTCTGGGGGGTGCCCATGGATTGGGAGAAAGCACCGTCTGGCGCCACCGGTACCTACCTCGGCCTGCGCCAGGGTCGCATGGCGATCCTCTGTGGCAGCGACACGGTGTTCGGCATCGAGGAGATCCAGCGCCCCGGCAAGAAGGCCCAGCGGGCGTCGGACTTCGTCAACGGCGAACGGGTCCGTGTCGGCGAGCGCTTCGCCTAGCCTGCACGATTTATGAGGCGCAGTAGGTGACTCATGAATAGTGCAGGCTAAGAGGTTTCGCGCGGCCTGATCTCTCTCGGGGGCCGCGTGGCCGCTGCCGGCGTGCGGTGCCGGCGACTCCGACTCGACGATTTCGACGATGGCCAGATCTCACCGCCCGGTCGCGGGCAAGCGTGTTCAGACCAGCCAGGACAGCGTGCGCTCGAGCGCCGCGTGGGTCCTCGATCGCACGTTGGCGTCGCTGGCGCCGGCCCAGACCTTCCTCCAGGGCCCCCTGGAGCGTCTGGAGCCGCGGGATCGGGGCCTGCTCGTGGAGCTGGTCCTGGGGACGCTGCGCTGGCTGAGCCGAATCGACGCGGTGATCGCCGCGGCGAGCCACCGCAAGCTCGACGAGATCGATCCGCCGCTGCGCTCACCGCTGAGAATCGCCGCCTACCAGTTGCTCTTCCTCGACCGGATCCCGCCCCACGCGGCGGTCAACGAGGCGGTCGATCACGCCGGACGCCTGACCCACCGCGGAGGTGCCAGCTTCGTCAACGCGGTGCTGCGCCGGATCGCCCGGAGCCCTCGCCTCGAAGACTGGCCGGTGCGCGAGAGCGACCCGGTGCGGCGGCTGGCGATCGAGCTCAGCCACCCGGAGTTTCTGGTCGGGCGGTGGCTCGAGCGCTTCGGCCGGGACCGCACCCTGGCGGTGCTCCAGGCGAACAACCGGCCGAAGCCGATGCATCTTCTCGGATTCTGTGATCGCGGCGGGCGTGAGCTGCTGGCCGAACGGCTGATCGACGAGGGTCTGGAGGTCGAGCCGTCGATGCTCTCGCCCATGGGCCTGATCGTCCGCGACGGCGACCCGATGGCGACGGAGGCCTTCTCGCGCGGCGATTTCTACATCCAGGACGAGGCGAGCCAGGTGGCGGCGCTGATTCCGCCGCCGCGCCCCGGCGAGCGGATCCTGGACGCCGCGGCGGCGCCCGGCGGCAAGACCTTCGCCCTGGTCGCCAAGGAGCCCACCCTCGAGCCGGTGATGGCCGACGCCGACCCGGGGCGGGTCCGGGTGCTGGCCGCGAACCTCCGCCGCCTCGGGCGCCGGCTCCCCGTGGCGGTGGCCGACGTGGCCCGATCGCCCTGGAGCAGGCCCTTCGATCGGGTGGTTCTCGACCTGCCCTGCACCGGCACCGGAACCTTTCGCAAGCACCCCGAGCTCAAGTGGCGGATCAGCGAGGACGAGATCGGCCGCCTGGCCGACCGGGCCCTCTCCATGCTCCGGGGCGCCGCGCCCCTGGTGGCCGAGGGCGGGCTCCTGATTGCCATCACCTGCTCGCTCGAAGCCGAAGAGAACGAGGAGGTTGTCGGCCGCTTGCTCGAAGAACGGCCCGAGCTCGACCTGTTGCCGCTCGAAGACCTGCTGGAGCCTCCCGTGCGCGGCGCGATCCGGGGCAAGGGGTTCGTCAGGATCTTCCCGGGTGGAGATCACGACGGTTTTTCGATTCATGTGCTCCGACGTGGGGCTGACGGCGACCGGTGAGACGGGTCGCCGATGCCCCTCAGGATTGGCGCGAACGGCCGATGACGCAGTGTTGACAGGCTTATGGCGTTGCCGTATCGTGTCCCCGGTTTCCAACACCGAAAGTACTGAACGCGACGAAGGAGGAGAAATTATGGCTGGTAAGGCCGACATCGTGGCCACTGTGGCCGATCAGGTCGAGGGGCTGACGAAGAAGCAGGCTGCGGAGGCGTTCGACGTCATCTTCAGCGCCATCACTGCGCACCTCGCCCAGGGCGAACGCGTTGCTATCTCGGGCTTCGGCAGCTTCACGGTGTCCGAGCGGGCCGCGCGGCAGGGCCGCAACCCGGCCACCGGCGAAGCGATCGAGATTCCCGCCTCCAAGAACGCCAAGTTCAAGGCTGGCAAGGAGCTCAAGGACGCCGTGAACGGCTGAGAATCCGACAGTTACCGTACGCCGGGCGGCTCCCCTTTGAGCCGTCCCGGCACGGTTCGAGCCCCGCTTCCGACGACGGTCGGAGCGGGGCTTTGTTGTTTATCTGATATTTCTGTAGAGCCCGGCGATCCGCCGGGGGTCGACGCCGAGGAAGTAGAGCGCCCAGAGGAACCAGTTGAGGGCCACGGTGCGCAGCACGCCCCCCTGCTCGTAGCGCCGGCCCGACGTGGTCACCGGTCGGGAGATGATGGCGACGCGGCCGATTCGCTTGAGCCGCCGGATGAAGTCCAGGTCCTCGAGGATCGGCCAGCTCCGGTAGCCGCCGAGGGCGAGAAAGGCGGTGCGGGTGACGAACTGGGCCTGGTCGCCCAGCGGAGCGCGCGTCAGTCGGGTGCGCAGGTCGACCAGCTTCGAGCCGAAGGCCATGATCGGCAGCTTGGATTCGAAGCGCGCGAGGAAGCCGCCGCCGGAGGCTCCGTGGTTCACCGCGCTCCGGACCAGGTCGAGGGCGCCCTCCGGCAATCGGGTGTCGGCGTGAAGGAAGAGCAGGATGTCCGCCGTGCTCTCCGCGGCCGCCCGGTTGAGCTGGATGCCGCGGCCCGGCTCGCTCAGCGCCACGCGCGCCCCGAGCTCCCGGGCGACCTCCACCGACCGGTCGTCGCTGCCGCCGTCCGCGACCACGACCTCGTCCGCTTCCCGCACCAGGCCGGGCAGCAGCATGCGGAGGTTTTCCTCCTCGTTCAGGGCGGGGATCAGGATGGCGACCGAGAGGCGACTCAAGGCGGGCGGATGCTAGCATGCAGCGGTTTCGGTGGGGTCGATCTGACCTCGCGCACCGAGCCTCCATCAAGCCTTCCGTGCCCAGGAGCCTGAAACTCCCCATGTCCAAACGCCCACCCTCCGAGCCGGCCGCGTTCAGCCATCTGGACGAGCGCGGTACCGCGCGCATGGTCGACGTCTCCGGCAAGCCGGTCACCCGGCGGGTGGCGGAGGCCTCCTGCCGGGTGCTGCTGTCGCCCGAAACCGTGGCGCGGTTGGGCGACCTGCCCAAGGGGGACGCGTTCGCCGTCGCCCGGCTCGCCGGCATCGGTGGCGCCAAGCGGACCGGCGAGCTGATCCCTCTGGCCCATCCGCTCCCCCTCGACCAGGTGGAGGTCGACGTGCGGCCGGCCGAGGGCGGGGTCGAGGTCACGAGCCGCGTCGTCACGACCGCCCGGACCGGCGCCGAGATGGAAGCCCTGGTCGCCTGCTCGACGGCGGCGCTCGCGCTCTACGACATGGTCAAGGCGGTGGAGCGTGGAGCGGTGGTGACCGATCTCCGCCTCGAAGCCAAGAGCGGCGGCGCCCGCGGCGAGTACAAACGCGGGGAGGGCTGACCGTGGTCCGTACCGGTCTCGACCGCCTCCTGGCCAGGCTCGGGGAGGGTGACGGGCCCTGCCTGGGCCGCTACGCGCTCCTCGCCCACGGCGCGTCGGTGACGGCCGAGCTGGTGCCGGCCCACGTCGCGCTGGCGGCGTCGCCGGCCGGAGCACCGACCCTCCTGCTCGGGCCGGAGCATGGCTACTACGGCGTCGAGCAGGACATGGTCCCCGCCGAGGCCGGGCGCGACCCCTGGACCGGCGCGCGGATCGTCTCCCTCTACGGCGCCTCCGAGGGGACGCTCCGTCCCGACCCGGCGGTGTTCGACGGGGTCGACCTCCTGGTCGTCGACCTCCAGGACGTGGGCTCGCGCTACTACACCTACGCCGCCACCGCGATCTGGGCCGCCGAGGTGGCGCTCGGCGCCGGCATCGAGGTCTGGATCCTCGACCGCCCGAACCCTCTGGGCGGCGTCGTCGTCGAAGGGAATCTCCCGGAGCCCGGCTACGACTCCTTCGTCGGCGCCTTTCGGCTGCCGGTCCGCCACGGCGTGACCCTGGGGGAGCTGGCGCGGCTCGAGGCGCGGCGCCGCTCCTGGGGCGAAGGCCTCACCGTCTGGCGCATGGCCGGCTGGGAGCGGTCGATGGGCTGGGAGGCGACCGGACGGCCGTGGATCGCCCCGTCGCCCAACATGCCGAGCCCGACCACCGCCCGCCTCTACCCGGGTGGCTGCCTGGTGGAGGCGACGACGGTCTCCGAGGGGCGGGGCACCACGCGGCCCTTCCAGCTCGTCGGGGCGCCGGGAATCGACCCGCCGGCGCTCGCTCGCGCGCTCGAGGAGCGCTGGCGGCGGCTGGCGACGGCCGCGGGCGGCGAGCCCGGAGCCCGGGCGATCCCCACCTTCTTCAGGCCCCAGTTCCAGAAGCACGCCGGGGCGCTGTGCGGAGGCGTCGAGCTGGTGGCGGACGGTGGCGATCGGCTGCGCTGCTACGCCGCCGGCGTGCACCTCGTCGCCGCGTTGTACGAGATCGGGCAGGGCGTGCCGGGCACCTTCGCCTGGCGGCCCGAGCCCTACGAGTTCGTCCACGATCGGCCGGCGATCGACCTGCTGGCGGGGACCGACACGCTCCGCCTGGCGATCGAGGCGGGCGCCGGCTTGGACCAGTGGATCGCCACCTGGGAGCGGGACGAAGCGCACTTCCGCGAGGAGCGGCGCGAGGTTCTCCTCTACTCGGAGCCGGCGGATCGGAAGGGGATCGCATGAAGCGGATTCACGTGCTCCGGACCCACGCCGGAGCGGAGGAGGTCGCCGGCCTGGTGGCGGCAGTGCGCGCCGAAGGGCTGCGGGTGGGGTGGCTCGACCTGACGCTGGAGCTCGAGCCCGCGGCGCTCGGCCCGCTCGAGCAGGTGACGCGGTCCGGCGCGGTCCGCGCGGTCGCTCTCGGCGCCGGCCGGTCGGTGGCCGTCAAGCCCGTGGCCGGGCCGCCGGTGCTCCGGGACGTCCTCCGGGAGCACTTCGTCGGCTGCGCCCTGGTGCTGATCCGGGACGCCGCCGCGCCGGGCACCTCGCCCGCCCTCGACGTGAGCGATCTGCCGCTGCTCGAGGTGGCGGGCGATGGCTGGCGGGTGGTCTCGGGCGACGGCGGCGCGCTCGACCTCGAGACGAGTGAGCTGGCCGCCCGGCTCCGGCGCCCGAGCCCCTGGCCCGGCGCCCTGCGCACCGACCGCCGCCATTGACCCCCGGCGGTCTGATTGAGAGAATGCCGCTCTGCGGCAAGAGCCCAAGGCGACACCCGAATGAATCCTCCAGAGAGCGGATGGAGCAGCTCAACGGGCGACCGGTCCGCCGATCGATCCGGCGGCGATCCGTCGGGCGCTCGAAGGGAACCGATCCGGCACTTCCTGCCGGGGCCCGTCTACGTCACCGAAGCGGTGCGGGCGTCGATGACGGCGCCGATCGTCGGCCACCGCTCGGACGCCTTCAAGCAGGTCTACCGGCGGATCGCCGATGGGCTCCAGGGGGTCTTCCGGACCGTTCGTGACGTGCCGTTCGCCACCGGCAGCGCGACGCTGGTGATGGAGCTCGCCCTGGTGTCGACGGTGCAGCGCGACGTCCTCAACCTGGTCTCGGGAGCGTTCTCGGAGCGCTGGCACGAGATCAGCCGCTCCCTGGGCAAGCGGGCCGACCGGCTGGACGTTCCCTGGGGGCGGGCGATCGACCCGGACCTGGTGCGGCGGGCCCTGGCGCGGAAGCGTTACGAGGCGGTGACCGTGGTCCACAACGAGACCTCGACCGGCGTCATCAACCCGCTGGAGGAGATCGCCCGGGCCGTCCACGAGACGAGCGACGCGCTGGTGCTGGTCGACGCCGTGTCGTCCCTCGCCGGCGCGCCGGTCGAGACCGACGCCTGGGGCCTCGACCTGGTGCTCACCGGCAGCCAGAAGGCGCTGGCGGTACCGCCGGGCCTCGTCCCCTTCGCGGTCTCGGAGCGGGCTGAGACCCGCGCCTCGGGCATCGAGCCGCGGGGGTTCTACACCGACGTGCTCCGCTACCTCGACTACCACAGGAAGGACGGCCCGATCACGACGCCTGCCATCCCTGTGGTCTGGGCGCTCGACCGGCAGCTCGGGCGGATCGCCGAGGAGGGCGTCGAGGAGCGCTGGGGCCGCCACCGCATGCTCCAGGCGCGGATGGTCCGGTGGCTCGACGAGGGGGGTGCCGAGCGTGGCCTCTCGTTCGCCGCCGAGGAGGGGGCCCGGTCGCCGACCGTGAGCTGCCTCTCGCCGCCGGACGGGGTGGAAGCTCCGGCCCTGGTGCGGCGGCTGGCAGAGAAGGGCTGGACGGTGGCGGGCGGCTACGGCGCCTGGAAGCAGAGCACCTTCCGCATCGGTCACATGGGGGAGGTGACAATGAACGACCTGGAGGATCTCCTGGCGGTCCTCGAAGAGACGTTGGACGAGGCCATCGGCGGCGCGGGGGGCCGCCGGGCCTGACTCCGAGTCGACCGGTTCCGAATCGATCGAGAGAAGGCTCCGACCCAAGACGGCCCAGTAAGGGAGAGGACATGGCGAAGATTTTGATCTCCGACCCGCTGCAGGCAGCGGGCATCGACATCCTGCGCGAGAGCGGGGCCGAGGTGACGGTCCTGGACGAGGGGGACCGGGGCCGGCTACCCGAGATCCTGAGCGACCAAGACGCCCTCGTGGTGCGCAGCATGACCAAGGTCACCCGTGAGCTGCTTCAGCACGGCACCAACCTCAAGGTCGTCGGCCGTGCCGGCATCGGCGTCGACAACATCGACGTGGCGGCGGCGACCGACCAGGGCATCCTGGTGGTCAACGCACCGACCGCCAACCTGCTCTCGGCCACCGAGCACACCTTCGCGCTGCTCCTGGCGCTCGCCAGGAACGTCCCGCTGGCCGACGCCTCGATCAAGAGCGGCGAGTGGGACCGCAAGCGGTTCGTCGGCACCGAGCTCCAGGGCAAGACCCTGGGGGTGATCGGCTTCGGCCGCATCGGCCAGAAGGTCGCCGAGCGGGCCCGCGCCTTCAGCATGGAGGTGATCGCCCACGATCCCTACCTGGACTCCGCCGTGGCGGGTCGGCTGGACGTCGAGATGGTCGAGCTCGAGGACCTGCTGGCGCGCTCCGACGTCCTCACCCTCCACACGCCGCTCACCGACACGACGCGCAACATCCTCTCGGCCGAGCGCATCCGCGGCATCAAGGAGGGCGCGATCCTGGTCAACTGTGCCCGTGGCGGGCTGGTGGACGAGAAGGCACTGCTCGAGGCCCTGGAGTCGGGGCGTCTGGCGGGGGCGGCGCTCGACGTGTTCGCCGAGGAGCCGCCGACCGACCTCGCGCTCGCGCGCCACCCGAAGGTGGTGGCGACACCGCACATCGGCGCCCAGACCCGGGAGGCCCAGGAGCGGATCGCGGTGCAGACGGCGCGCATGGTGCTGGCGGCCCTCGAGGGCTCGCTGTCGGTGACCGCCGTCAACCTGCCGTTCTCGAGCACCGGCAGCCGGGGCGAGCCCTACCTGCGTCTGGGCGAAAAGCTGGGCCGTCTGGCCACCGGGCTCGCCACGGGGAGCGTCGAGTCGATCCAGGTGGACCTCTGGGGGATCGACGAAAGCTTCCGGGTGCCGGTCTCGGTGGCGGCCCTCAAGGGGGCGCTGGAGCCGTTCCTCGGCGAGGGCATCAACTACGTCAACGCGGAGCGGGTGGCCGAGTCGCGAGGCGTCGAGCTGGTGCGGGCGACCCACTCGAACCCCGGGGACTATCCGCACCTGGTGGCGGTGACCCTCCGGAGCTCGGAGGGGGAGGTGTCCCTCCACGGCACCCTCTTCGGCGAGCGCGATCCGCGGGTGGTGTCGATCGAAGGGCACCGCCTCGAGTTCCTTCCGGAGGGCAAGCTCCTCGTCCTGAGCAACCGGGACGTGCCCGGCGTGGTGGGGAAGATCGGCACGCTCCTGGGGCTCGCGGGGGTCAACATCGGCGACATCCACCTGGCCCGGGGCGACAGCGGGCCGCGGGAGATGGCCCTGGCGGTACTCCGGCTGGACCAGACCCCGGACGAGGAGATCCTGGAAGCGCTCCTCGAGCTGGACGAGGTCGAGTGGGTGCGGGTCGTGGAGATGGACTGATGGCGCGGGTCGGCCTGGTCTTCGGCGGCCGGAGCGTGGAGCACGAGGTCTCGGTGACCTCCGCCCGCACGGTGGCGAAGGGGCTCGCCGAGGCCGGGCACGAGGTGGTGTCGCTGGGGATCGGGCCGGACGGCGTGTGGGTGGACCGGGAGAGCGCGGCGGCGGCGCTCGCGGGGGAGCTGGACCGGTTGCCGTCGGCGGGCGGCGGCTCGGCTTCCAGTCGGGCGGCGAGCCCGGCGGAGAGCCTGGGCAGGCTGGTGGAGGTCGTGGCCGGCGACGGCGTGGAGGTGGTCTTCCCGATCGTCCACGGCACCTGGGGGGAGGACGGCACGCTCCAGGGCCTTTGCGAGATGGCGGACCTGCCCTACGTGGGGGCGGACGTGACCGCGAGCGCCCTGGCGTTCGACAAGGTGCTGACCAAACGCCAGCTCGAGGCGGCGGGGATTCCGGTGGTGCCGTACGAAACGGTGGAGCGCAAGCGCTTCGAGGCCGACCCGGAGGGGTTCGTTCGCCGGCTGGACCGGTTCGAGCCGCCGCTCTTCGTCAAACCGCGCGCGGGTGGGTCGAGCGTCGGGGTGCGGCGGGTGGGGGCGCGGGGGGAGCTTCCCGAGGCGGTGCGGTTCGCGCTCCGGTTCGACGACGGAGCGCTTGTGGAGCGGGGTGTGCCGGGGCGGGAGCTCGAGGTGGCGGTGTTAGGGGATCGGGAGGAGCTCCGGGCGTCGGTGGTGGGGGAGATTGTGCCGGGTCGGGAGTTCTACGACTACGAGGACAAGTATCTGACTGATGGGGCGAAGCTGATCGCGCCGGCGGAGCTGCCGGAGGGGCTGGCCGACCGGTTGAGAAACCTCGCAGTCGAGGCGTTCGGTGCCATCGGAGGGCACGGGATGGCGCGGGTCGATTTTCTCGTCGAGTCGGGGGCCGGCCAGGGGTCCGGGACGGCCTCGGGCGAGGGGGTGTTCGTCAACGAGATCAACACGCTCCCTGGGTTCACGAGCATCTCGATGTACCCACGCCTGTGGGGCCTTTCCGGTGTGCCGCTGGGGGAGCTGGTCGGCGAGCTGGTGGCGATCGCCGTCCGTCGCCACCGGGAGCGCCACCGACTGGACGAGGGCATCCGCGCCTGGATCGCGGAGCTGGAGGGGCGGCGGTAGGGGTAGGCCGCCGGGCAGCGAACCCTCTCGGTTCGCTCCACTGCGGACCGTTCGTCGAGGTTGCCTTCAGGCGAGGCAACAAGCGGTTCCAACCCTCAATCCGCGATCGAAGCGGCCGGTCTCCGCGCCGGCCGAAGCGCGAGCGGAGCGAGCGGCCCCATTTGGCCCTGGCCCGACCACCGTGGTGGTGTTGCGGGCCGGGCATCTCATCGGAGTGGGAGCCGATAAGATGTTCACTTCCCGTACGAGCTGTGCATTCCGGCGATCGAACTGTTCATCTGTCCCATGGCGGGGCAGTCAGGGGGGGCCGGCGTGGTTGCCCCGGAGCCGGAGGGGCGAGCCGCTACGGCCGGACGGCGACCACGACCGCCTCCCAGCCGAGGTGGGCGAGCTCCTGCTGGAGCTTCTCGGCTCGGTGGCGTTTGGTGAACTCGCCGATCTGGACCCGGTGCCAGCCGTCGGCGCTCCTGACCTTGGCTTCGGGGTAGTGGCGGGCGAGGAGGTCGCGGAGGCTCTCGGCGCGGTCGGGCTCCTGGAAGGCGCCGATCTGGACGGTCCAGGGGCCGGTCGTGGCAGCGGCGGCTGGTGGCTTCGGGGGTGGAGACGGGTCCAGCGCCGCGGCTTGGCTTGGCGCCGCGGCCCGTCCTGACACCGCGGCCTGGCGGACGCCCTGGTCGCGGACCAGGATGAGCTCGACTTTGGCCGTTCCGGCACCGATCATGTCGATCTTGCGCGCGGCGGCCTGGGAGAGGTCGATGATCCGGCCGCGGACGAACGGTCCCCGGTCGTTGATCCGCACCCGCACCCTCCGGTCGTTGTCCAGGTTGTGGACTTCGACGACGGTGCCGAAGGGGAGTGTCTTGTGGGCGGCGGTGAGCTGGTACATGTCGTAGCGTTCACCGTTGGCGGTTTGCCGGCCGTGGAACGGGTTGCCGTACCACGACGCCACGCCCCGTTCGAAGACCCGCCCCGCCGTCGGTTGCCGCGCACCGCTGCAGCCGGCCACGAGCAGGATCAGAACGGAGATCCCGGGCAGGCCGAGCCGGTAGAGCGGGTGGAGTCTGTCTCTCGGTTCTCGCAACGTCTTCCAGGACTTCCTCGGAATTCGGTCAACGCCCTGGAGACGATTCTACCGGCCGGTCTGAGCACCGATGGCATCGGCCCGGGAGATCCGGTGGAACGAATCTCCCGGGCCGGTGAGTGTTACGGGGCGAGCACGATCAGGTGGAACGCCCGGTCGCGGTACGTGCCGTCGGAATCGTGCGTGTCCACCCAGACGCCCTTGTCCGCCTCCGGCGGATTCAGGCAGCAGCGCAGGGCCACGCCGATCTCGCCGGCGGGCTCGGTCGCGATCCCGGGCCGGCCGATCGACGCGACGTACGCGCCCTGGCTCACGTCGCCGTTGAACACCACTTCGTACTGTCCCTCGGCCAGTCGCTTGGAGCGCAGCACGTTGTTGCCGCGCACCAGGGTGCCGTCGCGCTCGATGACTGCCCAGTACTGGCGGACGCAGCAGCACTCGTAGGTGAGGTGCGCCTTCTCGGGGACGGCCGCCGCGACGTCGAACGCCGCCCTTGCGGCTTTCTCCGACGGCGCGTTCAGGTTCGAGAGCTTCTTGTCGGACATCTTGGGGCTCCTTTCGTCAGGGTTCTGGTCCGCTGTTGCGGAACTATGTGAGAACTAACGAAGGAGCCCAGCAATTATCCTCAATTCATCGATCGAGGGCGGCGATATTCTCAAATTCTCGGTGCTTCGACCTCGGCGCTCTCCACCTGGGAGACCACGGGCTCGACCCGGTGGGTGAGGAACTCTTCCACCTGCTGAGCGGAGCGGCCGGTGAACGCGCGGGCGTCGAGGGCCTGGTCGATCTCCTCGCGGGACAGCCGGAAGTCCTGGTCGCCGGCGATCTTGCCGAGGAGCGGGTTGTCGCCGCTCGCGGTCAGCTCGGTCCGCGATTCGAGGGAGTACCGGCGGATGCGCTCGTGGAGCTCCTGGCGGTCGCCCCCTTTGAGGACGGCGAGCATGAGGAGGGTCTCGGTCGCCATGAAGGGGAGCTCCCGGGCGACCCTGGCCTCGACGGCCGGCTCGTCCACCTTGATGCCGGCGGCGATGTGGGAGGCGAGCGACAGGACGGCGTCGGCGGTCATGAAGGCGTCGGGGATCACCAGGCGCCGGTTGGCCGAGTCGTCGAGGCTCCGCTCGAGCCACTGGACGGCGGTGTTGAGGGGGCCGTTGAGCGCGTCGGTCATGAGCCGGCGGGCGAGGCCGCACATGCGCTCGGCGCGGACGGGGTTCCTCTTGTAGGCCATGGCGGAGGAGCCCACCTGATGTTCGTCGAAGGGCTCGCCGAGCTCGCCCACGCCTTGGAGGAGGCGGAGATCCGTGCCGTACTTGTGGGCGCTTTCGCCGATTCCGGACAGGGTCTGGAGCACGCGGCTGTCTTGCTTCCGTGGGTAGGTCTGGCCGGTGACGGCCCAGCTTCCGGGGAAGCCGAGGCGCTCGGCGATCTTCTGATCGAGGGCGACGACCTTTTCGTGGTCGCCGTCGAAGAGGGTGAGGAAGCTGGCCTGGGTGCCGGTGGTGCCTTTGGCGCCGCGGCAGCGGAGCGTCGCCAGGCGGTGGTCGACCTCTTCGAGGTCTTCGAGGAAGTCCTGGATCCAGAGGCAGGTCCGTTTGCCGATGGTGGTGAGCTGGGCGGGCTGGAAATGGGTGTAGGCGAGGGCCGGCCGGTGCTGGTGCTGCCGGGCGAAGGTGCTGAGCTCGCGGATTGTGGAGGCGAGGCGTTGGCGCAGGATCTGGAGCGCTTCGCGGGTGAGGAGGGCGTCCGTGTTGTCGGTGATGAAGGCGCTGGTGGCTCCGAGGTGGAGGATGCCGCCGGCGTCGCCGGTCTGTTCGGCGTAGTGGCGCAGGTGGGAGACGACGTCGTGGCGGGTGGCGCGTTCGATTTCGGCGACTCGCTGGAGGTCGATGGTGGGGGCTGCGTTTTTGAGTGTCTGGATCTGTTCGGGGGTGATGGGCAGTCCGAGCTCGGCCTGGGTTTCGGCGAGGGCGATCCAGAGTCGCCGCCAGGTCTGGAAGCGGTGTCTGGCGGTGAAGAGCTCCGCCATGCGGCGGGAGGCGTAGCGTTCGTGGAGTGGGTTCTGGGGTGTTTCGCTGGTGGGTGCGTCGGTCATGGCGGGTGAACTTTAGCAGTCGGGGGCAGTCGG
>Ga0210123_1001313_pt1 | contig 12856 bp, 11 predicted proteins | sample Muzzi_PWB_D2_FD_185535 | JGI IMG/M metagenome (GOLD analysis project Ga0210123, IMG submission 185535) | Wetland microbial communities from San Francisco Bay, California, USA, that impact long-term carbon sequestration - Muzzi_PWB_D2 (SPAdes) | ecosystem: Environmental > Aquatic > Marine >... | reverse complement strand
ACCCGGCCGCTGGCGACGCGGACCATGTGGGTCTTCCTGATCACGGTGCCGTACTGGGTGAACCTGCTGATCCGGACGATCTCCATGCTGTTCATCATCCGCGACGAGGGCCCGCTCAACTACTTGTTGATTTGGCTCGGCATTGTCGAAACGCCGGTGCGCATCGCGTATACCGACTTCGCGGTGGGGCTGGCGCTGATCTACAGCTACCTGCCTTTCATGGTGCTGCCGATCTACGCGGCGATCGAACGTTTCGATTTCCGATTGATGGAGGCAGCCTACGACCTCTACGCGAACCGCTGGACTATCTTGCGCGAGATTATCTTGCCGCTTGCCAAGCCCGGGATCATTGCCGGATCGTTGCTGGTCTTCATTCCCAGCCTCGGCTCCTTCCTGGCGCCCGATATCCTCGGCGGTGGAAAGAACCTGATGATCGGCAACATGATCGCCCTGCAGTTCCAGGGCTCGCGCAACTGGCCGTTCGGCTCGGCTGCGGCGGTGATTCTCATGGGCGTGGTTCTGATTGCGCTGATGATCTTCGTGCGCCAGCAGCTCCGTCAGCGTGTAAGGACAAACTGATGGCCAGACGGACCCGCGGAGAGGAGCTGCGCCGCTACCCCGGTTTCCGGGCGCTCACGTTCGCTTGCATGTTCTTTCTTTATGCACCGATGGTTGTGATCGCGGTCTATTCCTTCAATGCAATCCGCTCGATCACGGTCTGGGGCGGCTTCAGCGTGTCCTGGTACCTCAAAGCCTTCTCCAACCCGGCGATCCAGAAGGCGGCGATGAACTCTTTGATCGTCGCCTCCACGGCGGCGACGGTGGCGACGGTCTTCGCTACCTGCGGGGCGCTGGCCTTGGCGCGAGGCCGGCCGCTTAGGGGGCAGGAGGCGGCTTTCGGCCTGATCAATCTGCCGCTCATGGTGCCGGAAATTATCAGCGCGGTGGCCAGCCTGCTGTTCTTCGTCGCCGTCGGCATCCCGCTCGGCCTCGGCAGCATCATGCTGGCCCATATCGTGTTCTGCATTCCCTTCGCCTACCTGCCGATTTCGGCGCGGTTGGAGGGAATCGAGGCCTATTACGAGGAAGCCGCCCGCGACCTCTATGCCGATCGCTGGAAGGCCTTCCGCTATGTCCTCATGCCGCTGCTTATGCCGGGCGTGATCTCGGGCTTCATCCTGGCTTTCATCATCTCGCTCGACGATTTCATCATCACCAATTTCGTGGCCGGGCCGGGCGCCACCACCCTGCCGCTGGCGATCTACGGCATGGTGCGGACCGGATTTACCCCGGAAATCAACGCGATCTCGACGCTGATGCTGCTGATCTCCGTTTCTTTCGTGAGTTTGTCCTATCTTATAGGCCGCAGGCAGAAAGGATTCTAGGATCACCGCGAAAGGTCACTTACCCACCGGAAACGTTTCCGGTGTTTCAAGAAGGTTCCCGAACTGCCCAAGTGCTGGACCTTCCAACGAGAGCGCGTCCCCGGTGGGGCGCAATAAGATGCCGGGCGACCGGCCACAACGAGGGAGAATTGCAGGATGAAACGATCGCTGATTGCACTTGCGGGCGTCCTGGCGCTCGCCCTTTCGGGCGGGACCGCGCAGGCGGCAGGCAAGCTCAATATCTACAACTGGTTCGACTACATGCCGCAGGAGCTGCTCGACAAATTTGCCAAGCAGTACGATGTCGAGGTCACGATGGACACCTACGACTCGAACGAGTCGCTCCTCGCACGGCTCAAAGCGGGCGTCACCGGTTACGACATCGCGGTTCCCACCGACTACATGGTGGCAATCCTCAAGAAGGAGGGGCTGCTGGAGAAGACCGAGCCCAATAAGATGTCCAACTTCAAGAACATGGAGCCGGACTGGATCGACGTCTATTGGGACCCGGGCCGCGAGTATTCGATTCCCTACCAGTGGGGCACGACCAGTTTCATGGTGGACAGCGCCGTCTATGCGGGCGACATCAACACCCTGGCTATTCTGTTTGACCCGCCGGCGGAGCTGAGCGGCAAGATCAACATGCTGAAGGACGTCAACGAGGTCCTCAATGCCGGCCTGCGCTACCTCGGGTATCCGCGGTGCAACGACAACCCCGAGCAGCTGAAGGAATTGAACGAGCTCCTGGTCAAGGCCAAGAAGCACTGGCTGAGCTTCAACTCGGACGGGGCGAAGGAGGTCCTCGTCTCGGGTGATGCCGCGGCCGGGATGATCTGGAACGGCTTTGGCATGCGGGCCCGGGCGGAAAAGGCGACGCTCAAGTACGCCTACCCGAAGGAGGGCTTCACCGGCTGGATGGACAACATCGTCATCCTCAAGGGAGCTCCGAATCTGGAAAACGCGAAGAAGTTTCAGAACTTCATGATGGTGCCCGAGAACGCCGCGGCACTGACCAACTTCGCGCGCTACACCGCGGGCATCAAGGGCGTGAAGCCGTTCCTGGATGCCGAACTGGCTGCGGCGCCGGAAGTGAACGTGCCGCCGGATGCGCCGAAGCCGGAATTCGTCCCGCCGTGCAAGGACGAGGTCATCCGCTTCTATGACCGGATCTGGACCAACCTCTTGAAATAGACGCGCGCCACGGCGCGGTCATGCAACCGGCGGGGGCCGTCCCGTGCCTCCGCCGGTTTTTCTTGCCGGCTACTCGGGCGCGGTGCCCAGGGCCTCGAGTGCGCGCCGCACGCGCGCCTGGGATTCGGGCGGGTAGGCGCCGAAGTTCGCCTTGAGGCGGGTCACCACGTCGCGCTGCAGGCCGCCCTGCGCCTCCGGGCGGCCGACCTCGCTCAAGAGCGGCCCCAGGGCCGCCAGCACGTTCAATCCGCGGTCGTCGCGCGCGACCAGATCGGCCAGCGCCGCGGCGGCATCGTCGTCGCGCCCGGCCGCGAGGTAGCTGCGAATGCCCAGCACGGCAAGCGCCGGGTCGCGCTCCGCCGCTGCCACCGCGGCGAGCTGCAGCCGGCGCGCCTGCGGCAGGTCGCGCAGCAGGCGCCGCACGTCGTTCGCCGTGCCGGTCTCGCGCAGGCGTTTGTATTCCGCCAGGTCCGCCGCGGCGTGACGCTTCGCCTCCGCCGCCAGCGCGGCCTCGGCCTCGGGTCCGCCGATCCGCTCGAGGGCCCACACGGCGCTGTCGGCAAGGCGGGCGTCGCCGCGCTCCAGTTGGCGCGCGATCTGCGGGACCGCGGCGGCGGCCGGCGGGCCGATCCGGCCGAGCGCCTCGGTCGCGGCGCGCCGCAGGTCGCCGTCGGGCGCCTGCAGAAGCCCGGTTAGGGGACCGACCGCCGCCTCCGCCTCGGCGCCGAACGCGCCCAGGGCGTTGGCGGCCAGGATGCGCTCGTACTTGCGCGGGTCGCCCAGGACGCCGATCAGGTCGGGAATGGCCTCCGCGGCGCCGAGGTCGGCCAGTGTCTTGGCGGCGAGCCCGCGGGTCGGGCTTTGTGCGTCGCTGACGATGCGGCGCAGCGCGACGACCGCCGCCGGATCGGCTTGGCCGATCTTGCCGGCCGCCTGGATCGCGTTCGGCCCGGCCGCGGCGTCGTCGAAGTAAGGGAGCAGGGCCGGCAGGGCGGCCGCGGCGGCCGGCCCGAAGTCGCCCAGCGCTGCGGCGGCGGCGCCCGGGCTGCGGCCCGCCGCCAGGGCCTCGACCAGAGCCTCGACGGAGCGGCGGCTGGGCCCGAGGCGGGCGAGCTCGCCGATCGCCAGGCTGTTGACCAGGTCGTAGGGGCTGCGCGTGTCGGCGATCACCGCGCCGATCAGGTCGGGCTCGCCCGCCCGGGCCTTGGCCTCGGCGGCGGCGGCTGCCACGTCGGCGACCCCCGCCGCCCGCAGGGCCGTCGCCAGCGCGTCGTGCAGGGCCGGTGCCAGGCGCGGATCGTTGTAGGCGGCGACCAGGGTCGGCACGGCCTCGGCGGCGTCCGGCCCCAGCGCGCGCAAGTTCGTGACCGCCGCCTCGATCACCCCCTCGGCCGGCCGCCGGCCGCGCAGCTCCTGGCGGATCAGGTAGGCGTTCTCGGCCGCCATGCGGCCCGCCTCGGTCTCGCTTGCCGCGGCGGCGGAGGATTCGGCCAGCGCTTCGGCGCCCGCCCGATTGGCGGCCTCGGCCTCGGGCGTGCCGATCGCAGCCAGCGCGGCGCGCGCCTGGAACACGACCCAGTCGTTGCGCTCCTTCGGGTCCCCGGCGATCTCCGTCAGGACATCGACGGCCGCTTCCGCTGCCGGGCCCATGTCCCGCAGGACGCCCATCAGCGCGATGCGCTGCTGCTGCGCACTCCGGGTCGCGGCGCGCGGCGGCGCGAGCTCGGCGACGATGAGCGGAACGACGGCGGCCGGGTCCTGCCGCCCGAGCGCGGCCAGCCGGTCGCGCGCCTTGAGGCCGAGGACAACGTCGCCCGAGATGTCGGCGTTGGCCTTGATCGTGGCGATCAGCGTCGCCGGGTCGGCGGCATTCAGGGTCGCCAGCGCGGCCGAGTCCGCCCGCGCCGGCGCGCTCGGGAGCGGCAGCGCCGCGACGGCCAGCAAGACCACGAGCCACACGGCCCGCGCCCGCAGAGCCTCCCCGGAACGCGGCGTCGTCACGGCTTTCAACCCCGCCATGGCGTCACGACTCCGGCTTCTGGAACAGCAGGCTGAAGCGGTCGGTATTGCCCTTGACCGTCTTGCGGCCGACCTCGTAGCGCAGCTCGTCGTCGGGTCGGAAGAACATGTCGGAGTAATCGACGAAGCGGAACCCGGCATCCTGCACCTGCTTGATCACCGCGACCGGGTCGGCGCGGCGCCGGTTCTCCGGCCACTTCGGCTCCATGTGGCGCCGGGTGTGGTCGATCACGCAGTAATAGCCGCCGGGCTTGAGCGCCTTGAAGATCGCCGCGTTCAGCTTCGCCGCGCCTGCCGCGTCGAGGTTGTGATACTCGCGAATGTCGAGCGCGAGGTCCGCGTCGGTCATGCCGAAGTCGACGTCGCCGACGGCGAACACGCGGTCGTCGCTATTCCAGTCGATGTCTATGGGGCGCTTCTGCGTCGTCTGGAAGCCGTCGAGGGACAGCAGGTCGTCCAGCTGGGTCATCCAGCTCTCGCGGTAGGCGAGGTAGAGCGCACCCTTGTCGCGCAGCACCGGCCCGAGGATCGCGGTGTACCAGCCGGCCCCCGGCCCGAACTCGATGACCTTCATGTCGTCGCGCATGCGGCAGAACGGCAGGGCGCGCAGCGGGTCGCGGTTCTCGTCGCGCTCGCGGTCGGCCGCGCTGCGGTGGTCCATGGCCATCGCCGCCTTGATCTTCTCCTGGAACGGCGTCAAAGAATCCGCGACGGCCGTGCCGCCCAGGGCCAAGAACAGCGAGATGGCGAGCAAGGCGTTGAGGAAGCGCATGGTCGAACCTCCCTTTTCGTGGCCGTACATTTCCGGCACGATGCGGCCCCTTGGGCGGCCCCTTGGCGGCCCCTTGGGCGGCCCCTTGGCGGCCCTTTGGGCGGCCCCTTGACCAAAGGCGGCGAGTCTAGACGGGCACCGGACGCGGGGCCAGCGGCAATCAGTCGGGCCCGTTCCTCGGCTTCTCCCTCGGGCCCTGCGTCGGCCTGTGCGCCGCGTGCCGGCGCAGGGTGCGCCGCAGGACGAGCCAGAGCAGGATCCCGCCGAGCAGCAGCAGGACCCAGGATTCCCAGCCGAAGCTCTCGAGATTGTCACCCATCATCACCATCAGGACCGTCAGCGGCAGGATGCCCACGCCGGTGGTCCACAGGAACTGCCACCAGGTCAGGCGCGACAGGCCGGCCGCGTAGTTGATCAGGTTGAAGGCGATCACCGGGATGAAGCGCGCGACGAAGATCACCTGCCAGCCGTTCTCGGCCGCCCAGTCGTCGAGCGTCCGCCAGTCCTTGCGGGCGACCAGGTGCGCGATGAACGGCCGGCCCAGCCGCCGGACAAGCCAGAACGCGAGCGCGGCACCGAGCATGGCGCCGCTCCAGGTAATGACGACGCCCCACACCGTGCCGTAGACCATGCCGTTGGCGAGCGCGACGAACTCGGCCGGAAACGGCACGAAGGAATGCAGGATCATCAGGCCGAGCGAGGCCAGCACGCCCCACATGCCCCATGCGCGGATCGTGTCCTCGATCGCGTCCGTCGACAAATGCCCGCCCCGCCATTCGGCGGACAGCAGCAGCACGCTCGCGACCGCCGCGACGATCAGGACGACGACGAGAATATGGAAAGCGCTGCGCCAGCGCCGTCGGGGCGGAGGATGTGGGCGATCGGGCACGGGCCGTCCTCTGCCGTCGCGGGCCTGCGGATGCAGGATCTCGGTGGGCAGCCTATCAAATCGCTCGGCGGCTGTTGAGCACCCTTTCGCGCATCGCGGCCTAACCGAAGCGATTGTCCGCGAAGCCGCCCGCTGCTAGCTTCGGCGAAAGGCGCATATCCAGGAGGAAACGCAAGCATGGCAGAAACCGGCGCCGGCTTTCCCCACCTTTTCACGCCGCTGACCATCCGCGGCGTCACCATCCGCAACCGCATCATGTCGACCGGCCACGAGACCGCCATGGCGGGGCCGGAGGGCATCAGCGAGCAATTGATCGCCTATCACCGCGCACGCGCGGCCGGCGGCTGCGGCCTGATCGTGGTCGAGGTCGCCTCGGTCCATCCCACCGCGACCTTCGTACGCCATTCGATCAAGCTCTACTCCGACGAAACGATCCCCGGCTACCGCCGGCTGGCCGAGGCGGTGCACGCCGAGGGTGCGACGCTCTTTGCCCAGCTGTTCCATCCCGGGCGCGAGATTCTCGAATCGATCGACGGCAGCGCGCCGGTGTCCTACGCGCCCTCGGCGGTGCCCAACGAGCGCTTCCACGTGATGCCGTCGCCGATGTCGCGCGAGCTGATCCGGGAGGTGATCGCCGGCTACGGCGACGCGGCGCGGCGCCTGCAGACGGCCGGCGTCGACGGCTGCGAGATCCTGTGCAGCATGGGCTACCTGCTGGCGCAGTTCCTCAACCCGCGCGTCAACCGGCGCAGCGACGACTACGGCGGCAGCTTCGATAACCGCCTGCGCATCGTGCGCGAGCTGCTGGCCGACATCCGCGCCAAAGTCGGCGAGGACATGGTGGTCGGCATCCGCATCTCGGCCGACGAGCTGAGCCCCGAGGGCCTGACGCCCGAGGAGGTCGGTGCCATCTGCCGCGCGCTCGACGACGAGCCCGGCCTCGACTACTTCAACGTGATCGCCGGCACATCGACGACGCTGGGCGGATCGATCCACATCGTGCCGCCGATGACGGTGGAGAACGCTTACCTGGCACCGCGCGCGGCCGAGGTGAAGGCCGGCGTAAGCAAGCTGGTCTTCGTCGGCGGCCGCATCAACCAGCCGCAGCAGGCCGAGGCGATCCTCGCCGCCAGCCAGGCCGACATGTGCGGCATGACGCGCGCCATGATCTGCGACCCCGAGATGCCCGACAAGGCGCGAAGCGGGCGGATCGACGACGTCCGCGCCTGCATCGGCTGCAATCAGGCCTGCATCGGCCACTTCCACATGGGCCTGCCGATCTCCTGCATTCAGCATCCCGAGACGGGCCGTGAAGCCGCCTACGGCACGCGCGCGCCGGCCGTCAAGCGGCGCCGGGTGCTGGTCGCCGGCGGCGGGCCGGGCGGCATGAAGGCGGCCGCGGTGGCCGCAGAGCGCGGCCATGCGGTGACCCTCTACGAGGCCGGCCCGCGCCTCGGCGGCCAGGCGCTGCTCGCCCAGTTGCTGCCGGGCCGGACCGAGTTCGGCGGCATCGTCACCAACCTGGAGCGCGAGCTGGCCCTGGCCGGCGTCGAGGTCGTCACCGGCACCGTCCTCGACCGCGCGCAGGTCGAGCACGAGGCGCCCGACGCGGTGATCGCGGCGACAGGCGCGCGGCCCCGCTGGCCCGAGTTCGACGGCCGCGACGAGGCGCACGTCGTCGACGCCTGGCAGGTGCTGCGCGACGAGGCCAATGTCGGCAACTCGGTCGTGATCGCCGACTGGCGCTGCGACTGGATCGGGCTCGGCCTGGCGGAGAAGCTGGCGCGCGCCGGCTGCCGCGTGCGGCTGTGCAGCAACGGCTACATGGCCGGGCAGACCATCCAGCAGTACGTGCGCGACGCCTGGCTCGGCACGCTGCACTCGCTGGGCGTCGAGCTCCTGCCCCTGGTGCGCCTCTTCGGCGCCGACGCCGAGACCGCCTATTTCCAGCACACCGCGAGCGGCCAGGCGGTGCTCTGCGAGGGCATGGACACGCTGGTGCTGGCCATGGGGCACGACTCGGTCTGCGACCTGGCGGACGCGCTGACCGACTGGCCGGGCGCGCTGCACCGGATCGGCGACTGCCTCTCGCCGCGCACCGCCGAGGAGGCCGTGCTCGAAGGCCTCAAGGTGGCTGCGGCGCTGTAATCGAGCCCGACCCGCTGGGGCGCGCCGGAGCGGGCAGGCGCCGAGCGCCGGCGGTCGCCGAAGCAACGACCGCGGCGGGTACCGCTGCACCGCTCTTCGCCCTATGCTACCTCTGCGCCGGTTTGCGGCGGGCGTCGGCGAGACATACGGCCGTTTTTCGACGGCACGAGCCGACGCGGTGCGGCGGCCGCTGCCGGTCACAACCATCCGGCCGCCATGACGGGAATCGGGTGCCATGACGGACGGGGAAGCGCTCGCGGGGATTTCGCTGTTCCGGCACCTCTCGCCGGCGGAGCGGGAGCGTCTGGCACAGCAATGTGCTTGGCGGCATCACCCGGCCGGCGAGCAGATCGTCGGCCCGCTCGACGAGGGGCGGGACCTCTACTTCATCGTCGAGGGCGCCGTGCGCGCGACCTTGTTGTCCGTCGACGGCAAGGAGGTCACCTTCCGCGACATCCCGGCCGGCGGCATCTTCGGGGAATACTCGGCGATCGACGGCGGGACGCGCTCGGCGATGGTCGTGGCGCTCGAGGACTCGTTGACCGCGAGCCTGCACCCGACGCTGTTCGACGCGGTGCTGCGCCGCCACCCGGATATCGCGCGGGAGCTGATGGTGCAGCTGATCGGCCAGCTGCGGGCCATGACGGAACGCGTGTTCGAGTTCAGCGTCCTGACCGTGCGCAACCGCATTCATGCGGAGATTCTGCGTCTCGCCCGGGCCGGCCGGGTCGAGGACAACACGGCCGTGATCGATCCCTTCCCGACCCACAGCGAGATCGCCAGCCGGATCTCCACGCACCGTGAGGCGGTGGCGCGCGAGCTCAACGCGCTGGCGCGCGACGGCCTGCTCGAGCGTAGCGGGCATCGCCTGACGGTCCGGGACCTGGCCCGCCTCGCCGGGATGGTGGATCTGCGCCTGTCTCCCGAAAACGGCCGCTAACGGCCGTCGCCCCGGGACTTATCGGGCCGTCACCGGCCGTCAAAATCGGCTTCGACTGTGCGAAATGCCACAGCGCCGCGCCGCGATCCGTCCCATTCTATGCCCGAATGGCGGATTTAGCGGAGGCCCGTGCCATGTGGGAAGAGCAAGACTGGCGCGAATTTCACGCGAACCTTCGGGATGTTGCCGCGACCTGGAGCGTCGTGGCGGGCCTGGTGATCATGGTCGTCGCCATCGGCGCCGCCCTGTAGTCCCCCCGGCGCTCACAGCGCCCCTGGATGCCCTCCGTCGCGGAACACGGAGGGCGCCTCGCCCTGCGAGCGGAGGCTCAGCGCTCACACGCTCGAAAGACAGGGCACAAGGGGGCCCGCCATGCGCGGGCCCCTCTTTTTTTGCCGAGTCCGGTCGAGCCTTGCGTTACGCCGCCAGCGCGCGGGTCGGCTCGATGTAGTCGTAGCTCAGGTCCTCGGCCACGGCCTGGTAGGTGACCTTGCCGCAGCAGACGTTGAGCCCGTTGAGGAAATTCGGGTTCTCCAGCAGCGCCCGCTTGTAGCCCTTGTCGGCCAACGCCAGGCCGTAGGGCAGGGTGACGTTGTTGAGGGCGTGCGTCGAGGTGCGCGGCACCGCGCCCGGCATGTTGGCGACGCAGTAGTGCACCACGCCGTCGATCACGTAGGTCGGCTCCTGGTGCGTGGTCGGCCGCGAGGTGGCGAAGCAGCCGCCCTGGTCGATCGCCACGTCGACCAGCACCGAGCCCGGCTTCATGATCTTGAGATGCTCGGCCGTCACCAGCTTGGGCGCCGACTTGCCGGCGACCAGCACCGCGCCGATCGCCAGGTCCGCCTCGGTCAGGTATTGATCGATCGCCGCGCGGGTCGAGTAGACCGTCTTCAGCGCCGGCCCGAAGCGGTGCGACAGGCGCGCCAGCACGTCCACGCTGCGGTCGAGCACGACGACCTCGGCGCCCATGCCGAGCGCGATCTCGATGGCGTTCTCGCCGACCACGCCGCCGCCGATGACCAGCACGCTGGCCGGCGCCACGCCGGGCACGCCGCCCAGCAGGATGCCCTCGCCGCCGTGCGCCCGCTCCAGGCAATGCGCGCCGGCCTGGATCGACAGCCGGCCGGCGACCTGCGACATCGGGGCGAGCAGCGGCAGGCCGCGCCCGCCGTCGGTCACGGTCTCGTAGGCGATGCAGATTGCGCCGCTGTCGACCAGGTCCTTGGTCTGCGCCGCATCGGGCGCCAGGTGCAGGTACGTGAACAGGATCTGCCCGTCGCGCAGCAGCTTGCGCTCCGGTGCCTGCGGCTCCTTGACCTTGACGATCATCTCGGCCGCGGCGAAGACCTCCGCCGCCGTCTCGGCGATTTCGGCGCCCGCCGCCTGGTAGGCCGCGTCGTCGGCGCCGATGCCGACGCCCGCATTGCGCTCGACCAGCACCTTGTGGCCGTGCGCGACGAACTCGCCGACGCTCGCCGGGGTCAGTCCGACCCGGTATTCGTGGACCTTGATTTCCTTGGGCACGCCGATCAGCATCTTTCCATACCTCCCCGGCAGGGCGTTGAACTCGAGACGGAGTCCTACGCCAATTCGCGCCGAATGTGCTTGCGAAGTCGGGGGCCGATTCTGGAATTTCTCGAAGATTATTGCGTATTTTCCAAATTTCGCACATGATCCTGCGGCATGTCGGAATTCGACCGCATTGATCGGCGCATCCTCGACACCCTGCAGGCGGACGGCCGCATCTCAAACGCCGACCTGGCCGAGCGGGTCGGCCTGTCGGCGTCGGCCTGCCTGCGCCGGGTCCGCGAGCTGGAGAAGAGCGGCGTCATCGAGCGCTACGTCATGCTCATCGACCAGGCGCGGATCGGCCGCCCGACCAACGTCTTCGTCGAGATCTCGCTGCAGAGCCAGGCGGTCGAGGCGCTCGACGCCTTCGAGGCTGCGGTCGCCAAGTCGCCCGAGGTAATGGAGTGCTATCTCATGGCCGGCGACGCCGACTACCTGCTGCGCGTGACCACGGCCGGGGCCGAGGACTACGAGCGGGTCCACCGCGAGCTGCTGGCCCGCCTGCCGGGGGTGGCCCGGGTGCGCACCATCTTCGCGCTGCGCACGATCTGCAAGCGGACGGCCTTCAAGATGGTGTAACGCTGGGCGAGCAAGATGGCACCAGAACGAAACGTCGAACGTTGCGATGCAGCCTGCCCTTCGCCCGATGTTGAAAACCCCGCCGGTCAGGCAGACCGGCGGGGTCTTTCAAGACGAGCCGGACGCCGCTTAGGAAGCCGGCATCCCGCCCGACTGGAACAAGCCGGTTGCCCACAGGACAGCGATGACGGCGACGATCGCGCCGACCAATGCGCCGGTCCAGTAGATCGACTTCATGTCGTCATGAGTCATGATCGCAGTCTCCGGACGGTGCCCGCTACCAGCGCCAACGATCTGCAAGCGCGTAGCACCCGATTCGCGGGCGCAGGTGCGATCGGCCGCGAATCTGCGCCGGATTGCGAGTCTTGGCAATGGGAGTGCGTACCTATCCTCGCCCGACCAAGAGGACTTTGCTCCCTCGGCCGTTGACCCACGTCAATGTTGCTTCCCGACCGGCAAACTACTGTTTCGGCCGTCCGTAACGCCCGGGGCCGGCGGCCATGACGAAACTGACCAGGAGTTATGTCCACGGCGTGAGCCCGACGCCGCTTCTGGGTCTGACGGTCGGACAGCTCTTCGACGAGACCGCCGCACGCTTCGCCGACAACGAGGCGCTGATCGTCCGCCACCAGGGCGTACGCTGGCGCTACGGCCGTCTCAAGCAGGAGGTGGACCGGCTGGCCGCCGGTCTGCTGGCGCTTGGTCTTGCGCCCGGCGACCGCCTCGGCATCTGGGCGCCGAATTGTGCCGAGTGGGTGGTGACCCAGTTCGCCACCGCCAAGGCGGGCATCGTCCTGGTCAACATCAATCCGGCCTATCGCCTTCCCGAGCTCGCCTACGCGCTCGACAAGGTCGGCTGCAAGGCCCTGATCGCCGCGTCGCGGTTCAAGAGCAGCGACTACATCGCCATGCTGCGCGAGCTCCTCCCCGAGCTCGACTCGGCCGAGACCGGCGCCTTGCAGGCCGCGAAGTTTCCCCAGCTGCGCAGCGTGATCGCGCTCGACGACGAAGCTCGGCCGGGGCTGCTCAATTACGGCGAGATCGCCGGCCGGGCCGATGACCGCGACCGTGCGCGCCTGACCGAGTTGGCCGAGGTCCTGCAGTTCGACGATCCGATCAACATCCAATTCACCAGCGGCACGACCGGGGCGCCCAAGGCGGCGTCGCTGACGCACCACAACATCGTGAACAACGCCTTCTTCGTCGGCCGTACCATGGCGCTCGGGCCGCGTGACCGGCTGTGCATCCCGGTGCCGATGTACCACTGCTTCGGCATGGTGCTCGGGACGCTGGCCTGCGCCGCGCAGGGGGCGACGATGGTATTCCCCGCCGCAGGCTTCGATGCCGGGACGACGCTCGCGGCC
>Ga0210123_1001312_pt1 | contig 12881 bp, 8 predicted proteins | sample Muzzi_PWB_D2_FD_185535 | JGI IMG/M metagenome (GOLD analysis project Ga0210123, IMG submission 185535) | Wetland microbial communities from San Francisco Bay, California, USA, that impact long-term carbon sequestration - Muzzi_PWB_D2 (SPAdes) | ecosystem: Environmental > Aquatic > Marine >... | reverse complement strand
CGAACGCAAGAATATCGATGTGGTCAATCAATTGTGCGCGTTGCTGGACCAGCGCCTGAACCGCACGGGTGATCGCCGGAGCCGACGTTTGATTCAATTCGTCGCCGATCGGCCCGGCCACGATCGCCGCTATGCCATCGATGCCGACAGAATCAGGCAAGCACTGGGATGGCAGGCGCGCTTTAAGTTTGAAGAGGCCCTGGCCCGGACCGTGGACTGGTATCTTGGACACCAGGATTGGATTGCCTCTGTGCAAAGCGGCGAATACAGGAACTGGATGCAAACCAACTATGCGCAACGCAACGGACATGGAAAGGTCTGATCGGCTATGAAAGGTATTATCCTGGCGGGCGGCAGCGGCACGCGGCTTTATCCCATCACCCGCGTGGTAAGCAAGCAACTGCTGCCGGTCTATGACAAGCCCATGATCTACTATCCTCTCTCGGTGCTGATGCTGGCGGGGATTCGTGACATTCTGATCATTTCGACCCCTGAAGACCTGCCCAAGTTCGAGGCCCTGATGGGAGACGGCCGGCAATGGGGCTTGTCTTTTTCCTATGCAGAGCAGCCCAAGCCCGAAGGGATCGCCCAGGCTTTCATCATCGGCCGTTCGTTTATCGGCCGGGACCGGGTCGGCCTGATTCTGGGCGACAATATCTTCTACGGCCACGGCCTGCCGGAGACATTGTCTGCTGCCATGACGCGCCAACAAGACGCCACCGTTTTCGGCTACTGGGTAAAAGATCCGCAGCGCTACGGCGTGATCGCTTTCGACGAAGAGGGCAGGGCCACAGACATTGAGGAAAAGCCCGCCAGCCCGCAGTCTAACTGGGCGGTGACGGGCCTCTATTTTTATGATCAAAAAGTTTTGGACATTGCCGCGCAGCTCGAACCCTCGGCGCGGGGGGAATTGGAAATTACGGATGTGAACCGGGCCTATCTTTCCCAGGGCCGGTTGTACGTGGAGAAGTTGGGGCGCGGAATTGCCTGGCTGGATACAGGCACCCACGAAAGCATGATGCGCGCCGGCAGCTTCATCGAGGTGATCGAACAACGCCAGGGTCTCAAAGTGGCATGTATAGAAGAAATTGCATTTAATAAAGGTTATATCGACGCGGAGCAGGTTCTGCGTTTGGCGCATCAGCTGCGCAACAACGGTTACGGCAAGTACCTGGTGGATCTGGTCACTTACGAGGGCAGTATGCCATGAAAGTACTTCCCGCCGGACTTGAAGGCGTGCTGATTTTGGAACCCGAGGCGTTCGGAGATCACCGCGGTTTTTTTTTGGAAAGCTACCAACGGCAGCGCTATGCGGATGCCGGTATCGATGTGGCGTTTGTCCAGGACAATATTTCTTTTTCCGTGCGCCATACCTTGCGCGGGCTGCACTATCAATATCCACATGCACAAGCCAAGCTCGTGCAATCCCTTGAGGGTGAAATCTTCGATGTGGCCGTGGACATCCGCAAAGGATCACCGACCTTCGGCCAATGGGCCGGCGCGGTGCTGTCTTCGGAAAACCACCGCCAGCTATATGTGCCGGCCGGTTTTGCCCACGGCTTCTGCGTATTGAGCAAAACGGCGCTATTTATGTATAAATGCAGTGATTACTATGCGCCCCAGGATGAAGGCGGCATCTGCTGGAACGATCCCGACGTGGGGATTGAATGGCCCGCGCAGACACCCATCCTGTCCCAACGGGATGCGGCCCTTGAGCGGCTCAATCGTCTTGATCCGGGACGTCTGCCAACCTACCGAGGTTAACGTGCGGGTACTCATATTCGGACACAAGGGGCAGCTGGGTATCGATCTGATGCGTTGCGCCCCAAAAAATGGGGTGCACGCCCTGGGCGCTGACTTGCCGGAATGCAATATCACCCGCAAGGAAGATGTCAGCCGGGCCTTCAGTGAGGCCGGCCCGGTCGACCTGGTGATCAATGCGGCCGCCTATACGGCCGTGGATAAGGCCGAGAGTCAAGATGAAACCGCCTTTGCCGTGAACCGTGACGGTGCCGGATATCTGGCCGAAGCATGCCGGCAGCAAAGCACCCCTCTGATTCACATCTCCACCGACTACGTATTTGAAGGTCTCATGACCCGACCTTATTTGCCGAATGATGTTGTGGGGCCCCAAGGCATTTACGCCCAAAGCAAGGCCGCCGGCGAAGATGCCGTGCGCGAATGCTTGGAGCGCCACCTGATAATCCGTATTTCATGGCTGTACGGGCTGTACGGCAACAACTTTGTGAAAACCATGCTGCGTCTGGGACAAGAAAATGAAACGGTTCGGGTGGTGGACGACCAGATCGGATCGCCGACTTATGCGGGGGACCTGGCCCAGACCTTGTTTCAAGTGGCGGCGAGCCTATCGACTGGTTTCTCAGACTGGGGAACCTACCACTATTGCAACCAGGGCGCGCTGACATGGTGGGCGTTTGCCCACAGGATCTTCGCCCTGGCGCGGCCCTATGAGGACCTGACGGTCAAGAAGGTGGTGCCCATATTGACGGTTCAATACCCCACACCTTCCCCGCGGCCCCACTATTCGGTGCTGGATTGCAGCAGCTTCGATGCGACCTTCGGCATCGCCCGCCGTCCCTGGGATGCGGCCCTGAAAGATATGATCGCGGATCTCTATTCAAAATAGTATAGCTGCGCATGGGTTCAACCTATCTTAGCGCTTGATAGATCACTGTAGTTGGGCCACAATGCGTTCACCGATTTTTTCAGCCGAGCGGCCGAAGAGTTCATCCGCCGGCAACAGCTCCAGGTGAATATCTTCCCATTGTATGCTGTTTTCCTGAACGATATTTTTGATGTGTTCGTACTTGCCGCCCAGAGCTTTTATTTTGGCGGTAAGCGGAATATCGGTCTTGAACCCGATATTCAGCAGCAGGAGATGTTCGATGCGGTTGGAGGCGCCGGGGTCGGAGGAGATGGCCGGAATTACGATGATGCTGCGGTCGTCCTTGCGGCCTTTTCCAATATAGACATTGCCCTGGCTTACGATGGTCCGTTTGGTGCCTTTCAGGGCCTGGTCCGTCTCCACCCGCGATGGCAGCTCTTTCAGGACACCCGCTTTGCGAAGGATTTCGATGGTGGTGCCGTCGGTGGGCTCGCCCAAAACGTTGAGACCGCCGATGCGGTAGAGGATGGATCCTTTGATCTCGCCCACCACGGCCTGCAGGTTTTTCAGCACGATGATGTTGCGGTTGATAAGCTGGGCATTGTGGATGGTGTGCGCGGCCAGGGCGTCGAACAGGATACCCTCGGTCTTTTCGCTTATGCGGCTGGTTCCCACGGTGACCGTTTTGGCCTGATGCTTGATGGCATCCACCGGGCGCGACATGCCGTTGATGGATTCGCCCAAAAATTCAAACAGGCTGGTGAGCATGTTCAGGGCTGTGCCTTTTTTGCCGAAGTCCAATTCAAAATCAGACACCGGCAGGCGTCCGGAGAGGTATTTGAGCAGCAGGAGCAGGTCGGTGGCGTAGCTGATCACCGAAGGTAATTGGCCGGCGGTCTGTCTTTTCCGAAAGCGGGCGTAAAACTGGGCCACTTGTTCGCGGAAACTTTTTTCGAGCACCACCTCATAGACATCCAGGCCGTCATTGGCAAACTGATCAACGGTTTGTTGAATCTCTTCTCTGAACTGATGCAGAAACAGGGAGCCATTGTTGATGGCCAGGGCGGCGTAGTAGCCCCACAGGTGGCCCACCAGGGTGTTTAGAATAGGCGCCAGGTGGGGCGGCATTGGCGGGACGTGGAATACATCTTCGGCATAGGGCGCAAAGCGGTCGTCGTCTTCATCGGCAATTACCACCGGGGTTGCCTTGTGGGCCTTGAATATTGCGGTGTCTTTAATGATGTCGCCGATAACCGTCGGTGTGGTGCCGGCGGCACAGACGAGGATCAGGGGTTCGGAAGACAGATCGATGTGCTTCTTGTCTTCGACATAATCGGACGAGATGGTTTTGTAGCACAGCTCGCTGAGCTTGATGCGAATCTCATCGGCGGCGGCCTTGTTGGGGCCGCTGCCGACGGCCGCCCAATAGGTTTTGGCGGGTGCCAGGCGCTCGGCAGATTGCTTGACTTTTTCTCCCAATCCCAGCACAGAGCGCATCTGGTCCGGCAGCAGTAAAAGGGATTTTATTTCTTCGGTCACAAAGACGGGGGTGCGGCGCTGTCTGATTTCGGCAATCTTCAGCCCCACCAGGGCCCCGGCGACGATCTGGGAGTAGAAGGCTTTGGTGGAAGCCACGGACATTTCAATGTCCCGACCGCTGCTGGTATAGACCACGCCGTCCACCTTAAAGGTAATATCCGAGTCCCGGCGATTGACGATGGCCATGGTGTAGGCTCCCCGGGCTTTGACCATGTCCACCGCGCGGTTGGTGTCGGTGGTGGTGCCCGATTGGCTGATGGCCACCACCAGAGTATCCCGCATGCCGTCGCTCTCTTCCGAGTCGCCCAGCTGAAAACCACTGAGTTCGGATGCCTTGAGTGCGCTGATTTTGAGCGCCGGCTCGTTTAGATAGTAGTCGAGGATATTGGCGCTGGCCGCAGCGGCCACGCCGGCGGTGCCTTGGCCGATAAAATAGACCCGTTGAATGCGCTGATCGACAATTGCTGCAGCCAGTTTCTGAGGGAACGCCGCTTCATCCAGAGTAATGGTGTAATGTCCTGTTTTTTTATCGATTTTCCATTGGTTTTGCATGGTCCTGGCAACGGAAAGCGGGGCTTCGGAAATCTCTTTCAGAAAATAATGGGGGTAGTTCTGTCGGTCGATATCCCGGCTGGTGATTTCAGTATGCTGAATATCTTCGTCCTGCAATGGCAGAGGGGTACCGTCGTAGTAGGAGGCGGTAATTCCGGCGATGCCGCCGCTGCTGTTCTGATCGAGAATGAAGATCTGACCCTGGGTGCGGCCGTTCTTGCCGTCGACGACTTTCTCGCCGTCCAGCTTGAGGAAGGCGGACGTCTCCTCCACAAAACCGTAAACTTCCGAGGTGGGAATGTAGTGATCTTTCGCCATGCCCACAAAAACGGCCTGGCCGCTGCCCCGCTGGGCCAGGAAGAATTTTCCCGGCGCCAGATTGGTGTGCATGGCAATGGCGTGGGAGCCTTTGAAGTCATTGACCGCCAGGCGAAAGGCTTCTTCCACGGCATGGCCTTGGCGGATATATTTCTCCACTTGCAAAGGGATGATTTTGGTGTCGGTGGTAATGTCCTGCGCGATCAATTCACCGTCGGATTCCCACTGTTCCTTAAGTGCGATGTAATTGTCGATATCGCCATTCAGGCAGGCATGAATGATGCCTTGACGTTTTTCCTCCGGTCCGGTGGTCCCGTTGTCCACCGGATGGCAATTGGCGATGGTGATGGCGCCCACGGATGCCCAGCGGGTGTGGGCTGATACGGTGTGAAAGCGGTGCGGGCAGTTTGCCAGGGCATGCAGAATGGGATCTTCGGAGATCTCTCTGCGCAGCTGGCTGACGTTATCTCCCAGGCTGCCGATTTCAGCCGCCACTTTATAAGTCAGCGTCAACCCCATCAATTCGGCGGCTCCGTTGTGCTGCAGCGAAATGCTGCAGTTGCCCAATATCGGATGCTCGCATCGTTGGGAAAACGAATCCGTCAATTGTTCCTGGCGCAATGTCTGATCGAAGTCGGCATAAGCGTCTGCCTCCAGCATGAAGAGCAGGGAGATTCCGGCCGAATCGCGGCCACGCACTTCCAACCGGTCGATGCTATTGAGCACCGTGTTCATATTGCGATAAATTTTAACGATTTCGGCTGCCGGCTGCGCCCCATCCGTGGAGATCAGCTTTTGGACTTTGGCGATATTCTCCGTGATTTCCGTCCGCATGCACCATATTACATCTTTAAGTTTTTCAATGCGCCCATCGGCAATTTCCACCGTGGCGGTGGTCAGGTGCCCCATCTCTTTTTCGAGATCGTTTTTTTCCTGTGACAGAAATCCATTGAGCTTGTCGTGCAGGGTACTGAGCTGGTCCTGAAGCGCCGGTTGCAGATACAGCGTTACGAAATGATCCTGTTCTTTCAATTTGCGGGTTAATTGATTAAGGTTTTTGAGGGTTTGGGAACCACCCATATAATCGGCATCCAGGCTGGGTTCGTCCTCGATGCCGGCGCTCAAGGGAGAGGCTATGATTTTTGTGACCAAAGCCGCCAGCTCATCGAGGTTTTTAACCGCTTCCGGCGGTTTGCGGTTATAAACCGTGATCAGGCCGGCCAGACCGCAATTGAGGGTCCTTTGGGAATATGGGCAGAAAACCAATGCCAGTCCGACAATATCATCTGGGCAGCGCCCCCAGTGAAAAGATACGCTTCGCAGGATTGCCGTTCCGGTCTGCCAAGCATTGCAGAGATACCTTGCCGCCATCTGCAAATCTCGGCGGGTCTTTGAAAACCATGTTGCCATAAGCTGGTCTCCTATAGGGGCCTTGGCTGGTGAAGCGGCCCTTGGCCTGTTGGCTATAAGCCGTCTCAAAAAAGTCTTTTGGCCCAATCTGGGTGTTGGTGCCGGCTTTCACATCTTCGGCATACTGCAGTATACCTGCAGTTTGAAACCCGGCCCCGCCTGCACCTTGGACCAAAATCCGCTTTTTGAGATGGCTTCTACATTTGTTCGTAAAGCTTGCGAATACGGTCTCGCGTCATCACCCGAGCCCAATCCCGGCCCAGCGCGTTTTCCCACAGAGGCTCGAGAATCAGGGCCACATCCACCATCTTCTCAATCTGGGCATCGGTGGCGCCTGAAACCACGTCGCGGGGAATATCGATCCCCGCCTTTTGTAGCATTTCCCGGAATTCCGAGACACCCTGCGGGTAAAACTCTTCCAGATAATCGAAGGCGATGCTGTTGCCCACCCCATGATGAACGCCCAGCACGAAGCTGAGCCCATAGGAGAGCGCATGGCAGACACCCACTTGGGAATAGGCAATGCTCATGCCGCCAAAAAATGACGCCATCATCAATTGGTCGTCGCTGTCGGGGTGCAGGTCCAGGAACACCTTGCGGCACAAACCCAATGCTTTTTCACCATAGGCTTGACTGAAGGCGTTGAGGTAGGTGCCGGTGAGCGACTCGATGCAATGGATATAACAGTCCATGCCGGTATAGAAGCGCTGCTTTCTGGGGGCATCGGCGACAAGTTCAGGATCGAGGACCACCTGGTCGAAGACGGTGTAATCCGAATTGATGCCCAGCTTTTTCTCCGGGCCGGTCAGAACCGTGGTGCGGGAGACCTCCGATCCTGTGCCTGACAGGGTGGGTACGGCGGCATGGTATACCGCCGGTTGCTTGATCAGGTCCCAGCCCTGGTAGTCGGCTGAAGATCCTGGATTGGTCAGCATGAGCGCCACCGCTTTGGACAAATCCATGGTGCTGCCGCCGCCGATGCCGATGACACCGCAGGGCAGTTGCATATCGGCCGCGGCCATGCCCTGATGCACCTGGGCTGTCAATTGGTCCACGTACTTGGTCTTGGGCTCATCATCGACATTGACCCAGATGAGCAGATCCTCGGCATGCAGGGGCAGTCTGTCTTTAAGCGGCTTGTCTGTAAACACGTCATCCACCAGGAAGACCACCGCCGGAGACGCGGCGCTGCGCTGCACGGAAAGAATATCGTCCAATTGATTGAAACAGCCCCGACCAAATACGATGCGTTCTACGGTTTTGAAATTTCGAAACATGCATTCACCTCAAATTGGAATAATGGCGTTGTCCCTGATGCTGCAGAAAAAGATGGCACACAATAAACACGATCCTCAAGTTTAACAATAGGGTTGTCAGGGCTTGCTGAGGACCTGCTCGATTTTAGCGATGCGTTCCTGAATATCCTCTGGTTGCCAGGAGAGCTTGATCAGCATGCAGATGGTGCGCGCCATGATGCCATCGGATTTTGGCAGCCGGACCTTGGCATAGTCCGGGCAGCCGGCATACACCTGGGCGGGAAGTTTGGCCGCTGCCATCATCTTCTTCAGATGGTGCCACTGGCGCAGGTAGTGCCAGTTGTTGTCATACCAATAGAAGCAGCCATCCACGCCGGCGTCGTTCAATGCGCGGGCAGTTCTTCTGGCTTGGGCTTCATCTGGCAGCATGAAGCTCAGAAAAGTGGCGGAATCGCCTTCCGGGTCGGGCAGGCAGCGGAAACTGATTTGAGGAAAGCGCTGCATGGCGGCTCTGATCAAGGCCTTATGCTCGCGCTGGGTGCCGAGTATGGCGTCCAGCTTGCGCAATTGGGCAACGCCCACGGCGGCATTCAATTCGCTGATACGAAAGTTGTACCCCAACACGGGGTGGTCTTCCGCACCGCGGTCGTCACCGATGTGGTCATGGCCGTGATCGGCGTAGGCATGGGCCAATGCAAACCGATCGGAATCGTCAGTAATTACCGCACCGCCTTCACCACAGGTGATGGTTTTTACCGGATCAAATGAGAAGCAGCCCATCTGTCCAAAGGTTCCCAAAGGCTTGCCTCTAAACGAAGCGCCCACGGACTGGCAGGCATCTTCGATGAGGATCAACCCTTTTTGGTCGCACAACGACTTGATGTCATCGATACGGGCCATGGCGCCACACATGTGCACCACCATGACCGCTTTGGTACGGGGTGAGATCCGGGCTTGAATGTCCGCCGGGTCAAGGCATAAGGTCTCGTCAATTTCGGCAAAAACCGGGATGGCACCAGCGGTCAGCACGGCCTCAAAGGTGGCCACGAAGGTGAAGGGTGGAATGATCACTTCATCGCCTGCGCCTATGCCGCAGGCTGCCAGGGCAACGCTTAATGCCGCTGTCCCGCTGGAGCACAGGTGGCAGTGGGCCACCCCCATACGGGCAGCCAATTCCTGTTCAAAGGTTTTGGCCTTCCAGTGGCCGTTGCGGGCGGCATCGAATCCATATCGGAACAGCACGCCGGTATCGAGGACGTCATTGACCTCCTTGCGTTCCTCCGCGCCGAAAATTTCAAAACCAGGCATATAATAACTCCTTTGTGTCAAGCATTAAGTATTAATTGTTAAGTATAGGATTGATACGATTATAAAAATTGGCTTTCTGGTTGGAGCCGAGGAAACACCGGCGATCAGCGAAAGACCTCCTCAAGGTCACATATAATCGACAGAATACATTAACTTAAAACTTTCACTTATTATGATTACGACGGACAGTGCACCTTCCTCGATGTAAATAGTTCTGATCAAATCCCTGCTCTGGACCTCTGGACTTAGCTGCCAGTAGTCCCTTTGTCGGCGGCGTGTTGGGCAAAATAGCCTTTGAAATAGTGAGTCATGGCGATGCGGGCATATTGGGCGGCGCGAATGCCGATGAACTCTTCATGCGCTACCATGGCGGCAAATACCAACCGCCCTTGGCCATGCTTTTCCTGTGCGAATCCGACAAACCAGTCGTAGCGGGCATCATGGGCGCGGTTGAAGATGTTGCCGGTCTTTCCGCCGATCATTAATTTTGACAGCACGGGGTGGCGGCGGTAATTCCGGAAGGTTTTACGGCCGGTGCCGGCCTTCACCGTCCTCTCCATGAGTTTACCCAAAACTTTGGAGGCTCTCGTCGTCATGGCCCTGCCTCTCCAGGTGGGTCGGGATTGATAAATCAACTGGCCGTTTTGATCCTCTATGCGGTCAACGATGGTCGGCGTCACCATGCGACCGTTGTTCAGGACCGCCGAGGCCATCATGGCGGCATGCACCGGGGAGATGGTGGTGGTGTTGTTGAAACCGCTGGCTACTTCCGCCCAATTATAAGGCGCATCCTTGATCTGCATGTGGCTTGGTGCCACCGGCAGCTCAAATTGAATGGGCTGGTTGAAACCAAAGGCAATGGCATATTCCTCCAGAACGCTTTTGCCCAGATGTATCCGGCCAAGTTTTCCGAAAACCGGGTTGACCGATTGCGCGAAAGCGTCCTTCAAAGGCAAGGTATTGGTATAGCGGTTGTTTTTTTCCTTGAGCTGATTTTTATAAAGGGTGTGTTTATAGCCGTTAAACCGCATGGGGGTATCGGCGTTGTACCCACAATGGTCTACCGCGGCGGCGGCGGTCACGATTTTAAAAACGCTGGCGGCCGGATAGGTGCGTTTAATACAGGGGTTATCTTCCGGATGGACTTTGTTGAAACCGGCCATGGCCAGAATGCGCCCGGTGTCGGCCTGCATGACGACGATGCCGACGTAGCGTGAGTTTTTGCGATCCATTGACGCCAGCAGATGGTTCTGCAAGTCAGGGTCAAGGCTCGTTTCAACGCGGATCTGCTGGGTTTTGAAGGGCAGCAGAACCTGTTTGGCGGACAGGTCTTCCACGTTCAGGTTTTGTAGCAGAATTTGCACATCATTCTTGGTGATAAACGGATCCAAGTTCGCCGGGCTTTCGACCACGGGGGGCGGAGGGCTGCCGGCCGTGGAGGAGAACGAACCTAAAACCGCGGCGATGCCGCAAAACATGATCACCATTAAGGAGCCGGTCACGATCCAGCGGCGGCGGTGGCCCTTGGATTGAGCCCCTTTGAGCGTCCGCTGGTATTCCTGCCAAGTGAGGCGCTGGTATGCACGAATATTGCGCACATCATCGTCTTTCGTCCCGACAATCATTTGAATATACCGTTGAAATAACTTCATAAGCGCGGTCAATAGCTCCAGTTAAATAGTCTTGCTCATTTTAATGCAAGATCCATGTCAATTTCTAACGAACCGGTGTGCCCGGCGGCATGGGTTTATCAAGGGACAGAACAATAGTACCACTATCGTTGCTGGCCGCCAATACCATTCCTTGCGAGCGGATGCCCATGAGTTTGGCCGGCTTTAAATTGGCTACAACAATCACCTGTTTGTCGATCAAAGTCTCCGGTTCATAGGAGCCGGCGATTCCGGCCACCACGGTGCGAAGCTGGGGCTCACCCATATCGACCTCCAGTTTAATCAGCTTTTTGGCCCTGGGAATAGCTTCGGCTTTCACCACGGTGGCCACGCGAAAATCAAGGGCCCCGAAATCATCAATGGTGATTTCGGGTTTCAATGCAGGGCTTAGCGCTTCTTCCGAATCATTCATGGCGGCAGCAGGCTCCTTTTTCTCAAGTTCGATGCGCGGGAACAGGGTGGTGGATTTGGGCAGTTGGATTCCGGGGGTCAAGGTCTTCCAGGCACTAACCAAAGCCAGTTTATAAAAGTCCGCATCCGGATCGAGCCCCAGATGTTTGATCATGGTGGCGGCGGTTTCAGGCATCACCGGGTAGACCAGGCCGGCCACCACCCGCAGGCCTTCGAGCAGGTTATAGATGACCACTTCCAATTGTGGACGGTTGGACTTGGATTTGGCCAGCACCCAGGGTGTGGTGACGTCCACATATTTGTTCATCTGGCTGATAAATGCCCACACGGCTGCGATGGCCTTATGAAAGGCAAACGCCTCCATGGCTTTCTGGTAGGCGACGATGGCTTCTCCGGCGTTGTCCGCAAGGCCCAGGGAGAACTCTTTCTCCACGGATGAATCCATTGCCGGGACCACGCCCTTGAAATATTTGTGGGCCATGGTGACCACCCGGGAGAACAGGTTGCCAAGATCATTGGCTAGATCCGAATTGATTCTCTGGACCAGGGCTTCCTCGTTGAAATTGGAATCCAATCCAAAGACCATGTCCCGCATTAAGAAGAAGCGGAAGGCATCCAAACCGTAGACGTTCTTAAGCTGCAAGGGTTCGACCACATTGCCGATGCTTTTGGACATCTTGCCCTGGTCGACATTCCAATAGCCGTGCACATTCAAGTGGCGGTAAACAGGCAAGCCGGCGGCTTTAAGCATAATGGGCCAATAGATACCATGGGGCTTGAGAATATCCTTGGCCACGATGTGCTGGACCACCGGCCAATACTTGCGGAACTTAGGTCCGCCGGGATAACCCAAGGCCGAAATGTAATTGATCAGCGCATCAAACCAGACATAAGTCACATAATCCGGATCAAAGGGCAGGCTGATGCCCCATTTGATGCGTGATTTGGGACGCGAGATGCACAGGTCATCCAGAGGTTCCCGCAAAAAGGCCAGCACTTCGTTCTTGTAGCGCTCCGGTCGAATTACATCCGGATTTTCATTGATATAGTCGATAAGCCACGGCTGGTATTTGCTCATCTTAAAAAAATAGTTGGACTCTTTGATGGTTTCGGGTTCGGTCTGATGGTCGGGGCACCTGCCGTCCACCAGCTCGCGCTCGGTATAAAACCGCTCACAGCCGAAACAATACTTGCCTTCATATTCATGGAAGTAAATGTCCCCTTGATCGTAGATCTTTTGCAGCACTTCAGTGACCACCGCTATGTGATCGGGATCTGTTGTGCGAATAAAATAATCGTTTTCAATGTTGAGTTGCGGCCAGAGATTTTGGAACAATGCACTGATCTTGTCGACATAGGCGCGCGGGGAGATATTCTCTTTTCTTGCCGCCCGCATGATTTTATCCCCATGTTCATCCGTACCGGTAAGAAAGAAGGTATCGTCGGTGGCCATGCGATGATAGCGGTTGATTACGTCGGCGCAAATGGTGGTATAGGCATGGCCCAGATGAGGCCTGGCATTAACGTAGTATATGGGGGTGGTGATGTAGAAAAGGCGCGACATGGTGCTCTCCTTATGCGTTACTTGATGATATCATCCACGCTGATTTCAACTTCCTGGTTGTCCTCCAGGCGCAAGGCCACTTTATTCTGGAGAAAATTAAAACGGACAACTTTTCCGGAATGGTCTTTGGTTTTGACGATTTTTCCCATACGCGGGAATCGGGATCTGATTTCCTGGTAGACTTTGTTCTCAAAAGTCAGGCAGCACATCAGCCGACCGCATTGGCC
>Ga0210123_1001311_pt1 | contig 12881 bp, 9 predicted proteins | sample Muzzi_PWB_D2_FD_185535 | JGI IMG/M metagenome (GOLD analysis project Ga0210123, IMG submission 185535) | Wetland microbial communities from San Francisco Bay, California, USA, that impact long-term carbon sequestration - Muzzi_PWB_D2 (SPAdes) | ecosystem: Environmental > Aquatic > Marine >... | reverse complement strand
ACCGCCGGCGCATTAAAGATCCGATCAACAGGAATCCGCCCAGATAATAGCCACCGATCAGCGCCAGGCCCCATGGAATGGATAAACTGGCAAAGCCGGTTCGAGATGGCTTGGCCATGCCCCAGCTTTCCCAGGGCCAGTACCAATCCCAGTTGGGTCCGCGAAACCAGGCCGCCATGACGGTCAGCAGGACCCAAAGCAGTATCCCGGCGGAAAAGGGCACCATCGCCGCCTTGCGCTTGCGGAATGAATATTGCCCGGCGCCTGACGGATCGTTATCCAGAAAAGGGACCGCGATCAGGGCCGCCACAATCACCAGCGGAATGACCACCCCGGCAAGCCAGGTGTCAAAATAGACCAAAAGTTCCTGGACCCCCAAAAAATACCAGGGCGCTTTAGCAGGGTTGGGCGTAAAGCCCGGATCGGCGGGAACGTCCAAAGGGGCTTGTACAAGCAGTCCCAGCCAGGCCAGAACCAGGAGGCAACCCAGGGCCACCAGGAATTCCTTGAACATAAATCCCGGATAGACCGGCTGCATCCCGGCGCCGGGATCATCGTTATTTTCCCTGTGTCCTGCTATGGCTGGTCCTGTTGGCAATGGAGATCCCCCTTATGGCCTGGCCCTAAAGCTTCATGGCCAGCTTGCCGTCCTTGCGAACGCGCCAGAAATGGACGCTCAATAAAATAGCCGCCAGCAGCGGCAAAATGAAAACATGCAGACTGTAAAAGCGTATCAGGGCCCGTTGCCCCAGGTCGGCATCCCCTAGCAGCAGGTAGGCCACATCGCTGTCCGGACGCATGCCCAGATGGTCGCCAAAGGGTCCATCCGCTCCCAGAAAGGGCACCGCATGCAGCAAATTGGTGCCGATGCGCGTGCCCCAGTATGAAATCTGGTCCCAGGGCAACAGGTACCCTGTAAAGGCCAGACCGAATACAATCAATAGCAGGCCGACCCCCACAATCCAGTTGAATTCCCGGGGGGGTTTATAGCAGCCGGTATAAAAAACCCGTAGCATATGCAGCACCACGGTGATCACGATCCCATGCCCGGCCCAGCGATGCACGTTACGCAAAAAGCCGCCCAAAACGACCGTGTGACCCAAGTCCAGAATATCGCCATAGGCGTTTTCCACTACCGGCCGGTAGTAAATCATCAGCAATGCGCCGCTGACAGCCGTCACCAGAAACAGCAGGAAACTGATACCTCCCAGACACCAGCTGAACCGAATCCGCATGCGCTCGGCGGAGATCCGGGTGGGATGCAGATGCCAAAAGATGGACCGCCGCGGCAGTTGCAGGTTTTCTGCCGGTGTGCGCGGCATGCCGCGTCTGAAGATCATGCGTTTGAATTCCGGCGGAAGGTTCACAGGCATGCGGGCTAATCCTTTGCGGTATGAAAATGCGGCAATGGGCCGGCCCCTCGCCGGATGATCCGGTCCTGATCGACGACCAGGACGCCATTTCGATCCAGGCGCACCTCGAACTGATCCAGGGGCCGCGGGGGCGGGCCTTCCAGGTTGCGGCCCTGCCTGTCGTACTTGCCGCCGTGGCAGGGACACAGGAAGATATGATGGTCCTGGTTCCAAACCACATTGCAGCCCAGATGGGTGCAGCGCGCCGAAAGGGATACAAAGCCATTGTCATCGCGGATAATGAAAAGCTTATAGCCCTGGTGGTACACCACCTGACCGGGCAGGTAATCCTCCGGAAACCCCACTGCAACCGTATGGGACGGGCGAGCGGATACGCGCGGCCACACAAACCGAAGCAGACCTGCCAGGGCGGCTGCAAACCAAAGTCCCAAGCCTGCCCAACCGAAGCCCAGCAAAAACCTGCGGCGGCTTGGGCTGCATTTATCGACGACCTCTGTTTGAAAGTCCGGCATCCGTATTCCATCCGCAACGTCGCAAAAAGATGACGTTGCCCTTTGTAAGCCTGCACAGTTAGAGGGTTCCAAAATCTCCATAGAGGGTGTCCGACACACAAACTCGGGCGATAGGCGAAATTTTGAAAGCACAGATAGATCCTGAAACAAATACCCATCCCCTGTCAACACCTCCTGCAACGTCTTGGCGACAGTGAACCCAAATTGTGGAATCTGCCAAATTATTGCTGCCCGCAGCAGGCCTTGCGGCAGTCTCCACCTCCGACAGGGTAAGCCAACCTCAACGGGGGTCGAAACATACCAAAGCGGGATTCAAGACGCTATCCTGTATTGACACCCTCCTTTTTGCGTTTTACTTAGACTGAAGCCATCCGTCAAAAGCATGGATAAGCACACCGGAATCGATCAGTACAGATGTCTATTCTCCTAAGCAGCCGGGTATCATCATGCCGAAAAAAGCCAAGGATGCGTGCAGCCTGACTTTGGATCGCAAACTGGATTGGCCCGACCTCCATGTGTTGAGCCACGAGCAGCTGCGTGCCTGCGTCGAGGTGAGCAAGGCCATCACCGCGGAGCTTGATCCGGTCAGGTTGATCCCCACCATCATGGAGCGGATCTCCAGACTGCTGCCTTCCGAGACATGGTCTCTTTTCCTGCTGGACGAGGCGACCCAGACCCTTAAATTCGAGATCAGCGTAGATATCGATCTGGATACGGTTAAAGATTTTCGTCTCGCCCTGGGACAAGGCGTGGCCGGCAAAGCGGCCCAGTCCCAGCGGCTCCTGGTAGTCGACGATGTTTCCCAGTGCGAATTCTTTTTCGACAAGGTGGACGGCACCACGGGCCAGCGTACCAAGTCGCTGATCTGCGTGCCCATTCTCTACGGCGGGATCACGCTGGGCGTGCTGGAAGTGGTCAACCCCAAAAATGTGGATACAGTCATGTTGACCCAGCTTCGCCTGCTGGCCGACTATCTGGCCATTGCCATCGAAAACACGAGGCGCTACAAGCTGATGAAGGAGATGGCCGTGCGGGACAATCTCACCGGCCTGTTCAACCAGCGTTACCTCTATCCGACCCTTAAAAGCCAAATCAGCCGTTGCCGAAAGGCGAATCGACCGCTTTCGCTGATCTTCATGGACATGGACGACTTTAAGTCAGTGGTCGACCGGCTGGGTCATCTCAACGGCAGCCGGGCACTGGGCGAGGTTGCCCAGCGCATCCAGGCCTGCATCTCCGAACCCGCCTTCGGCGTGGCTTATGGCGGAGATGAATTCGTAATGGTCCTGCCGGAGTTCAGTCGGTCCCGGGCGGTAAAGCTTGCCGCCAAAATCCGGCGATCGGTCAAAAACGCGCCCTACCTCACCCGATGGGGCCAACAGGTCGCCCTGACGGCCAGCTTCGGTGTGGCCACCTTTCCAGAGGATGCCGATGACAGCACCGCCCTGCTCGCCCTGGCGGACAACGCCATGTTCAGCGTTAAAAACACCGGCAAAGACAGGATCAATGCAAAGGTATAGACAAACCGTTTGAATCCCGCCTTGCGCTTGTGATAATCAATACACGCTTTACATGCCGGCCATACGGCAAATGAGAAATAAAAAATGGACCCCCGACCGCATGCGGAACAAAAACATCCGATACCCTCTGCTGATCCTCACCGTGGTGGTGACAGCCCTGCTGCTTGCCGCCGCCGTTGTCCGGCTGGGCATAGACACTGATGTGGCGTCCAGCCTGCCCAAACAGGACGGTGCATTGGCGGATGCGGTCTATATTTTTAAGCATCACCCGATTCAGAATGAAATCGCCATCGATGTCGCCCTAGACGCAGAAGACCGGGATCTGCTGGTCCGCACGGTGGATCACATCGAGGCCCGCCTGCGTGAAAGCGGGCTGTTCGCCAAGGTGGGCATGGAAGACATGCAGCAGGTCATTCCCCGGCTTGTCGCCCATGTGGCGGATCATCTGCCGTTGTTGTTTTCCGTTCAGGAACTGGAACACCGCATTGCCCCCCTCCTCGCACCCCAAGCCGTGGAACACAAGCTGAAAGCGCTGCAGGAAAGCCTGGTGGGTTTCGACGCCATCGGCCAATCCCGTTTCATCGCCCGGGATCCGCTGGCCTTCAGGGAGTTGAAACTCGCCGGCCTGGCGGAGCTGGCGCCGGCCCGCAATGTTCAGATATACAAAGGCAAACTGCTGTCGTTCGACGGCCGGCACGCTATGATCCTGGCCACGCCTTCCGGCTCCGGCACCGATACGGCAGTGGCCCGTCAACTGACACAATTAATGGATCGAATCGCTACGGAAATACAGGCCTCGACCCTGAATCCCACAGGCCGGTTCACGGTAACACCCGTGGGAGCTTACCGCGCGTCCCTGGACAATGAAACCCTGGTGCGGCGGGATGTAAACAAGGCCATCATTTTAGCCACCCTGGGCATTGCCGCCCTCTTGCTGCTGGCCTTTCCGAGGCCGTTGATCGGCCTGCTGGCGCTGTTGCCGGCCCTGGCCGGTACCACAATGGCGTTGTTTGTCTATTCCCTGTTCAATGAGACCATCTCCGTCATGGCACTGGGATTCGGCGGTGCGGTGATATCCATTACCGTGGACCATGGAATCGCCTATTTGCTTTTTCTGGACCGCCCCGAAGAAACCTCCGGGAAGTATGCGTCCAGGGAGGTATGGGCCGTGGGTCTGCTGGCGGTCTTGACCACCATCGGCGCTTTTCTGGTGTTGAGTTTTTGCGGGTTCCTGATCTTCAAACAGTTGGGGATCTTCACGGCCATGGGCATCGCCTTCTCATTTTTGTTTGTGCACACGGTTTTCCCAATCATCTTTCCTACCATGCCGCCGGCCCGCACCTCCCGCGGGCTGCCCTTGAAACGCTGGACCGACGGCCTGGCCAACCTGGGTGTCAAAGGATGCCTGGCCGCTCTGCTGGCCGCAGTTTGCCTGGTTTTCTGGGCCAGACCCCACTTTAATGTAGACCTTGCTACCATGAACAGCGTCAGCGCGGAAACCCGCGCAGCGGAGACTCTGTTTACCAAGGTCTGGGGAGATGTTTTCAGTAAAATTTACCTCATGACCGAGGCCCGAAACCTTGATGCGCTTCAGGAGAAGGCCGATCGGCTGCTCACCGAGTTAGAGGCCGCCCAAAGCGATCACCAAATTCAGTCTTTCTTTGCCACCGCGGCATTGTTTCCGGGGCCGGCCCATCAGAAGGCCAACATCGCCGCCTGGCAGCATTTCTGGTCCGCCCAACGGGTGGCCGACCTGCGCACCGTCATGACCCGGGCGGGGCGGCAATACGGTTTCAGCGACGCGGCCTTCGAGCCCTTTTTCAGGAGCCTGACCACACCACCCGCCATCACCGCCTTGTCGGTCGACAACCGTTTCCACGGACTGTTCGGCATATCCAGAAGCGCGCAGGATGGCTCCTGGCGCCAGATGACCACCGTTACCGCCGGTCCTGAATACGACGGCGATAAACTCTATGCCCGTTTCTCAAACCTGACCCGGATATTCGACGCCAAATACTTTTCAGACCAGATGGGCCGGTTGCTCTTTTCCACCTTCGGCCGCATGCTGCTGATTATCGGCATCAGCGTGGTCCTCCTGCTGTTTATATTTTTCGCGGACTGGCAATTGACCTTGATCAGCATGCTGCCCATGATCTTTGCCTTCGTATGCACCCTGGGAACCCTGAGACTCATGGGCCGCAGCCTCGATATTCCGGCCCTCATGCTGGCCATCATCGTGCTGGGTATGGGCATCGATTATTCGCTCTTTTTCGTGCGCGCCTATCAAAGATACCAGACCGGAACGCACCCCAATTTCAGTCTGATCCGCATGTCGGTATTCATGGCTTCGGTCTCCACCCTGATCGGCTTCGGCGCCCTGATCAGCGCACGGCATTTGTTACTGCAAAGCGCCGGGATTTCATCCTTTCTGGGCATCGGATTCTCCATGGCCGGCGCCTTTCTGATTCTGCCACCGATATTGGAACGCCGCTTTAGTGCCCGCAAGGCCATGACTGCCCCGCATGCCAACGGCGATGGGCCCGTCCTGGCGCGTTATCGGAACCTGGAGCCCTACCCGCGGTTTTTTGCCAAGTACAAACTCAAGACCGATCCCATGTTTGAGGAGATGCCGGCCTTTGTACCGCCCCGGGATGCCCCCTTGCGAACCCTTATCGACATCGGCACCGGATATGGTGTTCCGGCCTGCTGGATGGCGCAACGCTATCCGGGCGCCAGGGTTTACGGTATCGAACCGGAGCCCGACCGCGTGCGTGTGGCCAACTTCGCCCTTGGCACCAACGGCAAAGTGGTGCAGGGACTTGCGCCTCAGGTGCCGGAAGTTCCTTCACCTGCGGATGCCGCCTGCATGCTGGACATGTGCCATTTTCTCGATGACCCGGCTTTTAGCCAAACCCTGGAACGGCTGCATGCCAGGATGCGCGGCGGCGCCCTGCTGCTGATCCGCATGGCCGTCCGCCCCCGGCGCGCCATGCCCTGGCATTGGTGGCTGGATAACGCCAAGATGAAATTCAGCGGCGCATCACCGCACTATCGGACCGTGGACCAGGTGGTCGAGCTAATTCAAAATAACCGCTTTGAGGTTCTGAAAAGCCAGGACTCGGGCCAACATGGCGAACTGGTCTGGATCGTTTCCCAGCGTTAGCCCGGAGGACGACAAATGGCGAAAGCAAGCATGTCAATCTCGAGACGTCTGACGCTGATCGCCCTTTTGGTGATCGTCAGCCTGCCAATGGCCTGTATGCCCAGGCTACCGGATCAGGGCGCGGTGCGCGCCGGCCGCACCTACCGCATCCCCACGGATATCCGCACAGGAGACTTCCGGCGCGATTACCTGCTCCACATCCCTTCCGGCTATGACGGCCGCACCGCACTGCCCATGGTGGTGGTCGTCCACGGCGCCTTCGATACAGCCCAGGGCGTTGAAAAAATTACCGGGTTCAGCGAACTGGCCGACCGGGAAAATTTCATCGCCCTCTACCCCAACGGCATCGGTATTTTAGGCTACTTTCAGCACTGGAACGCCGGGCATTGCTGCGGCAAAGCGCAGCACGACCAGATCGACGATGTGGGCTTTGTGGCCGCTGCCATTGAATCGGCCAGCCAACGCTTCAACGTGGACCGGTCGCGCATCTTCATGTGGGGCTTTTCCAACGGGGGCATGTTCACCCACCGCTTTGCCGCGGAAAAAAGCGACCTGCTGGCTGGCGCCGCGGCATTGGCCGGCGCCATCGGCAGCCGAACGCCGGAGACCAAAGCGGCATGGCAGATGCCGAAACCGGCCAGGCCGGTACCGTTCATGATCATGCACGGTACAGCCGATGAGAGCGTGCCTTATGAAGGGGGAGACAGCGGACACCGCGGCAGGGGGATCTTCTACCGGAGCGTCGATGACGCAGCGGCATTCTGGACCGCCCGCAACGGCTGCGGCGCTCCTGAACCGTTACAATACCTTGCCCACGGCAGCGTCACGCTGACAAAATGGTCATCCTGTACCAGTACCAATCCGGTATGGCTGTATACCATAAAGGACTGGGGCCACATCTGGCCGGGCCTTCACTTTACCGCAACGCTCGAAGAAGACCATCCGCTGAAAGATTTCGATGCCGCACAAATCATCTGGGGATTTTTTAAACAGGTGGCTGAAATGTCCGGATCTGACACAGCCATTCCTTCAACTTCCACCAAAGATTCTTTGTAGATTTTTTCTTCGCAAGGGCGCCATTAGAGGAGGGAGCCTTCGACGCCTAAATTATCTGTCTTACACAATTTAACTGACAAGTTAGCCTCTGGGTATTTTGCGCTATGCATTGAGTTCAAAAACAATCTTTAAAGACTGGTTAATTTCCTGAACTTTGTCTATTGACAATCTCCCCCGAATTTTGACCAACCTGTGACGATAATCTATTGGACGTGTCTGCAAACAGTCTGCAACCGATTTTTTAGATAACCCATTATCGGATGAAGGATAAATTTCAACATTGGTTTTTATTCGAGCTTTTTTTGCACTCCATTCAGTAATTGGAACAACTTGAATAACAGGGACTCTTTCATTATAAATATCGTTAGTCACAACTACACAAGGTCTGATTTTTCCAGTTTCTGAACCTTTTGTCGGATCAAGATTGACGTCAATAATCATACCTCTTTTCAGCACTGTCATTCTGGCCATCCGTTTAATGCAGTTTCGGTTAATTCTTTCAAATCATCATCTTTAGAATAAATTTCAGAATATAACTCAGCGGATTTTCTTAGACTTTCAAGTTCAACTTCTTTCTTGAAATGCTCTATAGCCTCGCGAAGCATAGAGCTTTTGTCCTTAAATCCATAGACTTTAAAATTATTCAAAAACTGGGCTTGCGTTTCTTCAACGCTGAATTTCGCCTGTAACATATAGCCTCCTTTTTTGTGCTCGTATTGGGTCCTCATTCACGGGCCTATAATAGGGGCCAACACACAAAAGGTCAATAAAAACTGTTTGAGCAGACGGAAAAAGGCAACGATTTGCATGACCGGACGGGAAAAAGAGCAAATCCTACGCAAATGAAAAGCTCATTGATGACTTGTTAAAAGTTAGAAATGGCATTTTTTCCCGGTCCGCTGTCAATGCAATGGTTAGAATTATCGAATTAAAGTCCATAAAGAATTACAACCATCACACCACAAATTATGCCTAACAAAGTAAACCCAATCGAAGTTCGTAAACAATTTTTAACTCCTTCATCGCATGAGTCACCCACCGCCCCTAACCCAACAAAGAAACCAGCAATTGTGTAGATGAGGCCCAAGGTGCTTCTAATAAGAAAGTTGCTTGAAATTATACCGATAGTTGAAAAAGCCAAGCAAAATACTTTTATAACTTGCGGCATTATTATTTGTGGGAAAAAATATAGAATAATTGGTGAAACTATTATGCCATAAATAGCCCCAAGCAATGCCGCAATTGCTATTGCCCCAACTTTTTCCCAAATGAATTCAGAAAATTTCATCTTATTCTAACAAAGAGCATATGATAATTTCAGTAAAGCGAGAATATACAAGATCACTTTTTATGAGAAATTCTAATGGAGGAATTCTACTACTTATTCCTGAAACTGTGATAAGTTGACTAAACGCAATTAACAGAACGTTAACGACTAATAGAGAAACAATAATTTTATAAAATCGTTCATTATGCGTAAATATGGCGCCCGTTGTTATACCAACTACGAATAATATGGCCACTAAAGCTAACGACATTGTAGGTGCTAACATCCACAGTATTAAAACGACAAGAAATATAATAGCTGCCATTAATGGTTTATTCTCAGCCCCTTAGATTCTTACACCTGCCGCCAATATGGAAAACAAACAAATCGACAGCAATGGAATTGGAATGCTGAATATAATATTAGATATAGATGCCATCACTCCCCCCTACTATTGCATTGCGGTTAATTGGCCTAACATATATTCGGCCCCAAAAACGGCGATAAATGTTCTGGGAGAAAAACCCCATTTTTGGCGCCTATATCCAAATGTAAAGTTATAAGTATTTATAAATATTGATAAATTAAATTACGCTTTGTATTTATACCCCATTATTTTTAATAAATAATCTGGGGAATTGCACCTTACCCGATTGCCGCTATCATCCCTTTGTCTTGGCTATGCTCGACTCACAACGATCAGTAAATATTTTCAACAATTTATTTGGGATTCGCTGACGACTATATGTTTTTTTGTGTTGCGCTATATGGAGACGAAAATGTTCATTGGATGCTGTCAGCTTGGGCACCCAATAGATGAACAAAAAGGCACCTTCGGTCACAAGTTGTCATAACTATCTATAATTAATGAACATAGGCGTGAATGTCAAGCCAAAACGCTTGGGCCGCATGCGAGACATGATTCGAATTAAACACTATACCATTCGAATGGGAAGGACTTCCAATGCGCTATTTGCCCGCTATTCTTTGGCTGGTTCGAAGGTTCGCATGGCGTAGAGAAAATCGGGCAGGTGGGACAGCAGGTACCACAGGCTGCGGCGGTGCTGCCAGATGCGCTTGGCGAAGGTCCGGCGCCAGGTCTTGTCCGAATAGAACCGTTTGACGTGGGTGTTGTAGAGCTGGTCCAGGGTCTCCTTGGAGTCGATGCCCTTGGGCACGAAGACGAAGTTCAGGCAGTTCATCAGGCGCCAATCTTCTTCCATCAGGCCCTCATCGAAGATGGTTTTCCACACCGGTGCGCCGTGGAAAGGCGTAAATTTGGACATATTCATGTCATCCAGGCCCAGGGAGATGACAAAATCGCTGGTTTTTTCAATGGAGGCCTTGGTCTCTCCCGGCAGTCCCATCATGAAAAGTCCCTTGGCCCGCAGGCCGGCGGCCTTGATCCTATGCACCGTGTCGCGCACCTCGTCCAGGTAGACGCCCGGTTTATGCACTTCCAGCAAATCCGGATCTCCGGATTCGATGCCCAGCGACACCATGAGGCATCCAGCTTGCTTCAGCATGCGCAGCAGTTCGTCGTCCGCATGTCCGACACGGACGGCGCAGTTGAATTGCATGCCCAGGGGCTTGTCTGTGAGCAGGTCGCAGAGCCCGGCGATCCGCTTGCGGTTCAGGGTGAACAGGTCATCATAAATATTCAGATGACGGATGCCGAACCGCGATCTGAGGTAAGCCATGTGGGCATAAATATATTCGGATGAGTTATAGCGGTACCCCTGTTTGAAAACCGAACGGTCGCAATAGGAACACTGAAAGGGACAGCCCCGGCTGGTGACCATGGTGGCCCCCGGTGTCATGATATAGCTGAACAGGGGCAGGCGGTACCCGCCGGGAAAGCCTGCCAGTTTTTCATAAGCAGGAAAGGGAAGCTCATCCAGGTTTTGGATATGTTCACGCTGGGGATTGGAAACCACCTGGTTGCCCTGTCGCCATACCAGACCGCTGATCTCACGGAGATCCCGATTCGCGGCCAGTTGGCTCATGGTGACCTCGCCCTCCCCCATGGCCAGATAGTCGATATGCTCGAACTGCTCCAGCAGCACACCGCCCAGGGCGGAAATATGAACACCGCCGAAGATGATGCGGGTGCGCGGCTGCGCAGACTTGATGCCGACGGCCAGGTCATAGCCGTCCAGAAATCCGGAGGTAGTAGCGGAAAAACCCACCAGCTCGGGGTCATGGTTCAAAATGGCCTGCACATTGGCACGGGTGCCGCTAATGGCGTGCGGCCCCAGGCAGTCATGCAGCACCACCGTGTGACCCTCCTTTTCCAGATAGGCGGCGATGGAAAGCAGGCCCAGGGGGGCCATACGGTTGGCTACGGCGGCGACATCTTTGCGGCCGGGCAGCCAGTTGGAGCCGGCAGGATGAACCAGGACGATTTTCACGACGAATTCCTCAAAACAATTTCAACTGTTTTTGGTCAACTTCAACACCGTGATGCGGGTGGCCCAGCGCAGGAAGGCTTTGGCATGGTCTGCGCCGGCCAGCCAGGCGCCGAGGATAAATACCAGGTGGGAAATCCCATAAATCACCGGACCGCCGATCACCACGAGCAACGGTTTATTCAAGTAAAAGGCAAGCAGACCGAGCACGCCGATCATGGGCCATCCAATGACATAGCTGATCCCGATGGTCACCAGGCCCCAGATCATCCGCGGCGTCGGTTTCTGCTTAAAGGCTTGCAAATCGGCTTGCTCCTCGATGGCGGATCGAACGTAGGCGGTTTGTGAAATGCGCTGCAGCAGGCGTTGAAACATCGAACTGCGACTCCATGAAATCAGGTTGAATTTTTCTGTGCCAGCATGTACACAAAGGGTGCCGCGGCCCTGGCGGGGCCGGTGCCGGTGGACGCCGCGCGATCACAGATTAACGCCGCATCGCACGGACATTCATGCCTCAGTCGCCCCGTGGCGACTTGGCAGCCCTTTGGGGGTAAAGGCTGCCGCCGGCAACGACACCATCTCCATATATGTGCTCGGAAACAATAATGCAAGCAGCCTGGGACGGCATCGATAAAACCTATTGCATTTCCCTGAGGAACAGGAAAGACCGGCAGGCGGAAGCCCGGAGACAGTTCGCCCGGGCCGGTCTGGCGGATCGGGTCGAATTTGTCCTGGTGGAGAAACACCCCCTGGACTGCGAGCAGGGCATATATGAATCCCATCTGCTGTGCATGCAAAAGGGGATTGCGGCGGGTGCCCAACGGATCCTGATTTTTGAAGACGACATCGTGTTCGATCGGATCACGCCCAAGGTTATGGCCCACTGCACGGACTTTATGCGAACCGATGAAGACTGGCATATGCTCTTTCTGGGTTGCATGGTCAGCCGCAGCCAACGCACCCCCTATCCATCCATCCTGCGGGTGGCCTATCGCAGCCTGACCCATGGTTATGTCATCCATCGGCGGTTTGCCGAGCAGCTTGTACGGCGCCCCTGGCAAAATGTCCCTTACGATGATTTCCTCAGAGACCTTAAGGATGATCAATTCTATGCCCTCTATCCGTCCATCGCATTTCAGAGCAATTCCAGATCGGACAACGAGCGTTACCTGCCCCTCGATCGCTTTCGCCGGCTATGCGGCGGTCTTCAAAAACTTCAGAAAAGAAATGGGTTTTATCACCACTACCGCGTATTGATAATCGGTGCCCACGTGCTGGTTCTGCTGGCCCTCCTTTTGAGAGCCGTCCTATGAGATGCCTTCGACGGGTGATGCGCGCGGTTTTCCCGAAGGATCTGTCCCCGGCCGCTTGGGCGGGCCTGGGCGCATTTTTGCTTGCCGTATTGGCGGCGCCTTTCAGCCTGGTGCTGGCCGCTGTACCGCTGGCTTTGTTTCTGGCCATGTGTTTTACGGCGCCGTTTCTTCCCGGGATCGGCTTCTTCCTGCCGGTGGTCAGCCGGGGCCGTCCGGAAAAGGGGGGCGTGGCGCTGACCTTTGATGATGGTCCCGATCCGGCGTCAACG
>Ga0210123_1001310_pt1 | contig 12887 bp, 10 predicted proteins | sample Muzzi_PWB_D2_FD_185535 | JGI IMG/M metagenome (GOLD analysis project Ga0210123, IMG submission 185535) | Wetland microbial communities from San Francisco Bay, California, USA, that impact long-term carbon sequestration - Muzzi_PWB_D2 (SPAdes) | ecosystem: Environmental > Aquatic > Marine >... | reverse complement strand
GGGACCACTTCAGTCAGGTTCAGGATCACACGGGTGCGGTCCTTGGCGGTGATCGCTGTCACCGACTGCGCGATACCGACGCCTATCGGCTGCGAACGTTTTGGCAGCTTGCTGGTGGTATTGCTGAAGTCGAATGCGATACGCGCAGGATTGTCGATGGTGAAACTCAGCGGCTTCACTGCCTCGGCTGACATCGCGAGCGATATCTGCAGACGATTTCCCGGCAGTGTTGAATACTGGATGTTTTCGAGTGTGTTCGTAGCCGCGTTCGCGAAGCCGAAGCTTGACATAATCCATACGAATACGGTCAGTTTGCCTAGCCCGGAAATTATTCTGTGTGTTGTCCGGGTTTGCCCGTTATGTGCAATCTTCATATCTAGCTCCGCGCGTTAGTCATTTCCGATGGCGATAGAGGCTTCACGTTCGATATAGCCGCCGACGCCATCCGGTATGATCTCAACCAGTTGTATTCCACTTTCTGTTATAGCCGTTATCCGGCCTTCGTTCTGGCCCATGTAGTTGCCGACCTGTACACGATGAACGATGTTCTGCGAATCCTTGATCAGTCCCCATAAGCTGTCATTCTGTTCCATGATGCCGACCATTCGCAGTGTATCGAGTGAGAAGGCTTCCAGTGGTTGTCTTGGGCGGTCGGAGTCCGGTGTCAGGCCATCGCCTTCGCCGCCTTTCTGATCCGCCTCGACGTTGGCGACGAATGGATCGCGAAGATCGGCGGCGGAATAGGCGAAACTTTCGTAGGGCTTGAACTGCGGGATAGGCGTTACACTGCCAACAGAGTTCGATTTGGCCTGATCGATATAACTGTACAGGTCATCATAGTTCTGGCTACAACCGGACATCAGCGTTGCAGCAACGGCAATCAGCAGCTTTGGCATGTCAATGCGACGTCGTTTCATGATCTACTGCTCCAGTCCTGACTCGTCCAGGTATTGATAGGTCACGGCGGTGACTTCCATTTTGAGCTTGACGCCAGTATTTTCCGCCGGGCCGATTTCAATGCCTTGCAATGTCACGATCCTGGGAAGGGCGGCGACGCCACTGACGAATTCAGCGAACTGGTGGTAGCGTCCTGTTACTTTCAGCTTGATCGGGTATTCGGCGTAGAACTCCTTGGGTGTGAGTCCTTCCGGTTTGAAATATTCGATATCGAGACCACTCGAAATGCCGGTCTGGGAAATGTCCGTCAGCAGTGTTTCGATTTCTGTCTTATTGGGCAACTGCCGGAGCAGGGCGCCGAACGAGCGGCGCATTTCATCAAGCTGTTGCTTGTAGGCGTCGAGGTTGGCCGCTTTTGCCTGTTTTTCCTCGAACGTCTGTTTCAGGCTGATCTCTTCATTTTCCGCTTTTTTCAGGCTGTCAATCTGCTTGGTCACGTCGAGGAAGTAACCGGCGGTCGCTACCAAGATACAGAGGATTACGATCAGTACGATCTTGACCAGCATCGGCGCCATGCCGATTTTGCCGATATCGCTTATATCGATGTCGTTCAGGTTTATGTCGGAGAGCGCCATTAGCTGTTGTCTCCCTTGTCGTCTGGCGCGGACTGGGATGTCGTCAGCACGAAATTACTGCTTCTTAGCGTACCTTTACGGGTTTCGATGACTGTCAGCTTCGGTGTTGACATCCATTTGGACGCATCGATGTTTCGCATATAGGCCGAAACGCGTCCGTTGGACTCGGCAACACCATTGATAGTGATCGTTGCGCCACTCTGTTTGATTCCGGTCAGGTAAATACCCTCCGGTACAGTACGTACGATTTCATCGAACAGGTGGACTATCTGCGGTCTTTTCTGTTGCAATGACTGGATGATGTCCATTCGGGCCAGCAGTTTGTCCTTGGTGTCTTCCAGGCCTTCGATTTCCTTCAGCGCAGTATCGAGCTGCTGGATTTCTTTTGTCAGGATCTGGTTGCGTTTATTCTGATAGTCGATCTGGTTGCTGATAGTCACGTGAACCAGGGCGACCACGGCTAACGTCAGAACCACCAAAAAGGCTGTGATCGATGCGAATTGCCGCGTTTTTTCCTTGCGCTGTTCTTCGCGCCAGGGTAACAGGTTGATTTTTGCCATTTAGTCAAAACTCCTCAGTGCCAGACCGCAGGCTATCATCAGTGAAGGCGCGTCCTTGCTCAGCGCCTCCGGATTCACCTTGGATGACAGTGACATTTTGGAAAACGGGTTGGCGATGACAGTCGGTGTATCAAGCTGGCTATCGACCAGTTCGTCGATGCCCGGTATGGCCGCGCAGCCGCCGGCGAGTGCAATCAGGTCAACGGCATTATGCTTGCCCGCGGTATAGAAGAACTGCAGGAAGCGGCTGACCTGCTGAGCGATGGTTTGCTTGAAAGGCTCAAGCACTTCGGGAATATAGTTGTCCGGAAGACCGCCGCTTTTCTTCAGTCGGCCAGCTTCTTCATAAGCCAGGCCATAACGCCGCATGATTTCCTCAGTCAGCTGCTTGCCGCCGAAGTTCTGCTCGCGCGTATATATAAGGTGCCCGTTTTCGATCACATTCAGGCTGGTCATGGTCGCGCCGATATCGATTACGGCGATAACCTTGTCTTTGCCGCTTTCTTCAAGTTCCCTTGCCAGCAGATTCGATGCGTGCTCGATGGTGTAGGCTTCGACGTCGACGATTTTCGTCACCAGTCCACCGATTTCGAGCGCGGCAGTGCGGGCCTCTATATTTTCGCTGCGGGATGCGGCCAAAAGTACGTCGATAGTTTCCGGGTTGTTTTCTGTCGGCCCCATGACTTCGAAGTCGAGGTTGATTTCTTCCAGCGGGTAGGGAATATACTGATCGGCTTCCAGCTGGATCTGCGTTTCGAGTTCACCGCCGCTGAGGCTGGCGGGCATGGTAATGATTTTGGTGATGACCGCCGAACCGGCTACCGCTACAGCGGCGTTTTTGACCTTGGTGCCGGCGTGTTTGACCGCCTTTTTGATAGTTTCGCCGATGGCTTCGACGTCCTGGAAATTTTTTTCCACAACGGCGTTGTCAGGCAGAGGCTCGATCGCAAGACTCTGTACTTTGTAATTATCCCCGTCCTGTTGCAGTTCCAGCAGTTTGACTGATGTTGAACTGATATCCAGTCCCAGAATAACGGCTTTTTTGCGACTCATCAGAGACACGTCATCATCCCCTAATCCATTCGTTTTAATGTTGTTATAGGATAGTTATATAATTCTGCATAAAAATCGTAGATGCATCATCAGCAAATAACTAGTCGCAAATGCATAGAAGTCGATTATTACATGCCGAATGACTATAATTTGCATCCCTCTTGGCAAAGCGTGACTGTATGGACAGTCCTTCATGAAGCTACTGATCAAGTTATTCAAAACCGGGGTGATATTCACTATTATCATGCTCGTGGTTTCGGTCGTCACTCTGTCCGGTCTCTATCTGTACCTGAATCCGCAGTTACCCTCTATCGAGGGTCTCAGTGATGTCAGATTGCAGGTTCCGCTACGAATATATAGCAGTGATGGTTCGTTATTGGGTGAATTCGGTGAAAAAAGACGCAACCCGAAGTCTCTCGAAGAAATCCCCCTGCAAATGCGGCAGGCGTTTCTGGCGGCAGAAGATGATCGTTTTTACGAACATCCCGGGGTGGATTATCAGGGTATCCTGCGCGCCGCCCTGAATCTCGTAACCACAGGTGAACGCGGCCAGGGTGGTAGCACCATCACCATGCAGTTGGCGCGGAATTTTTATCTGAGCAGCGAGAAAACCTACGTACGCAAGCTCAGTGAGATATTTCTCGCACTGAAGATCGAGCGCGAACTCGGCAAGAATAAAATTCTCGAGTTATACCTCAACAAGATCTATCTCGGTAACCGATCCTACGGCGTCGCGGCGGCGGCCCAGGTTTATTACGGCGCCAGCCTCGAACAGCTGAGTCTACCGCAAATTGCGATGATCGCCGGGCTGCCCAAGGCGCCTTCACGTTACAACCCGATCGTGAATCCAGAACGGGCGCTGACACGGCGCAATTATGTACTGTCGCGTATGCACGATCTGGAATTTACCAGTGACGAAGAATTCAAGCTGGCGGAGCAGGCGCCAGTCAGCGCGAGCCTGCATCTGGGCAACGTCGAGGTCAATGCACCCTACATCAATGAAATGGTGCGCGCGGAAATCGTCCGCCAGTTCGGTGACGAGGCCTATACACGCGGATTGAAGGTGTATACCACTGTCAGTGATAAATTGCAGCTGGCCGCCAATGACAGCGTCTGGAACGGCCTGGTCGATTATGACCACCGCCACGGTTTCCGTGGTGTGATCCGGCACATCGACATCAATGCAGATACAGCACAGGATGAAATGTACAAGCAGCTCGAAAATGACAGGGATTATGGCCGATTTACCCCGGCGCTTGTGATCTCGATTGCGACCATCGCACCAACGCCCGCAGCGCCGGTGACTGCCGAAACCGAGGCGGTGCAAGACAAGCCGGAGCAGGCCGAACAGCGTGTGAATATCGTATTCAGGGATGGTGCTCAGGGTAGCATGAACATGTCGTCACTGGCTTGGGCGCGTAAGTACGTCAGCGTCAACCGGGTCGGCGATGAGCCGAAGCGCATCGAGGATGTGCTCGCGCCGGGTGACGTAATCTGGGTGTATCGCAATAACAATGGAATGTGGGAACTAGGGCAGGTGCCGGAAGTGCAGGGTGCGCTGGTGTCACTGTCACCGAATGACGGCGCTATCAAGGCGCTGATCGGCGGATTCGAATTTCAGTACAGCAAGTTTAACCGGGTGATCCAGGCCAGGCGCCAGGCCGGATCAAACTTCAAGCCCTTCATCTATACCGCGGCATTGTCGAAATCGTATACGCCAGCGACCCTGATCAATGACGCGCCGGTCGTGTTCGAGGACGCCGCGCTCGAAGGCGACTGGCGCCCGGAGAATTACAGTGGCCGGTTCTACGGTCCGACACGGTTGCGCGTGGCGCTGTACAAATCGCGCAATTTGGTGTCGATTCGGATACTGCGCAACATCGGCATCGGTTATGCGACCAAATTCGTGCGCAAGTTCGGATTCGATGAAGCTGAACTGCCGCACGACCTGTCGCTGGCGCTGGGCAGCTGCGAAGTCAGCCCGATGCAGCTTGCCCGGGGTTTTTCGGTGTTCGCCAACGGTGGTTATCTGATCACGCCCTATCTGATCAGTCGCATCGAAGATGCCGATGGCAGACCACTGTTCGAGGCGGACCCGCTGGTAGCCTGCGTTTCCTGCGTACTGAACGGCCGACGTTCACGTGGGCAATCGCAAGTTGAAGAAGATGCCCTGGCCGCGCTACCGAAACAGGCGGAACAGACGCTTGAACCGCGCTTGAATTACCTGACGACCTCAATTTTGTACGATGTGATCCGACGCGGGACAGGCAGAAAAGCGCTGACGCTTGGACGCAGCGACATCGCAGGCAAGACCGGTACGACCAATGACCAGCGTGACGCCTGGTTCAGCGGCTTCAATACCGATCTGGTCGCCGTTTCCTGGGTTGGCTTTGATCAGCTCAAGCCGCTCGGCAATAAAGAAACCGGCTCCAAAGCGGCATTGCCGATCTGGATCGATTTCATGCGCACCGCGCTGGCCGGCAAACCGGAGAAAATGTTACCGCGGCCCGAGGGACTGGTGACGGTGAAGATCAATGCCGAAACCGGCGAAGCTGCCACGGATCAGGATACTGACACGGTATTTGAAATCTTCCGCAGCGAGAATGCGCCGGTAAGCGATAACAGTGCGCAGAGTGTTGCTCCCGTTAAAGGTGGCGACAAGGCGCCGATTCCAGAACAGCTTTTTTAAACCTAGAAACCGCAGTTGACCGCTATGTTGGGGTTGTAACGACATGATTCCAGTTAGGTTTCCAGTAATTTTAGGATTCATCCATCCGGTGAATCCGCTACGGGCAGGTTTGCACGGTTTTTTTGGGCGCATGTCTGCGTTATAACTCCTTGGAATGGAACAACCATTCCGCGTCGTTATGCCTTGCCCTGCACCCCAAAAACTGCACACTCCAACCCGTCCAACTGCGGTTTCTAGGTTAAAGGTTCGCTATAAAACGGAAAATCGGTAGCCGATGTACAGATAGATTGAGCTCTGATCGGTGTCCGTTCTGCCGTAAGCCAGATACATCGGGCCGATCAGGGTATCCGCACCGATAAACACGCTGCCTGCGAATATAGTGTTATTCACACTGATAGCGCTACGTTTATTCCAGACATTGCCTGCTTCGATTGAAAAGCCAAAATACATCGGCAGGAAAGTGATGTCACCGAAGCGCCGGTAAAACGCTGTTTCTATCAGGCCGAAATCCTGCCCGGACAGTTCATTGTCAATCAGACCGGATAACTCCATGAAGCCGCCGTGCCTGAACAGCGCATTGTCGGGAGCGTTATCATCAATCGTGGTTTCGAATATTGCCCGGCCGTAAACCGTGTAGCGGCCCCATGTGCCGGCGCCGCTCAGCTGCATACGCAACTGATCATAATTCTGGTCAGCGCCCATGGCCTCAAGATTAGCACTCCAGTCGAGTACCGCGAGGGTGCCAGAGTTAGGCCAGTTGATATTGTCCAGCGAGTCATGAACCAGGCGTGCGTAATATCCGCCTTCCTCGAAATACGGGTCAGGCAGTGACGCCGGGCCGGTCATTACCCTGGTCTTGCCACTGGCGCGCCTCAGCCCGAGGCGCAACTCCGTATTCCTGAAATAAATCCGTCCCGTCGAGATATCCGCGATAATGCGATCAATCCTGAACAGGTCGTCGACATGCCCGTCGCTGACTTCAGGGTAGAGGCTGGTATCGTAGCCAAACTTCGCTGACAGAAAATAATTCATGCCAATGTCCAGTGGTTGATACAGCTCAACGTCGGCAAGCGGTTCGCTACCGATGCCTGCGCTCGCACGGAATTCGCCGCCGAGGCGGTTGATAGCCGGGTTGGTGAAGTTGAAGTCAAGGTTGGAACTGGCGCTGACATCCAGCTCCGATTTCAGCGTAAATCCGAACTGCAGGTAACTCGGCGCCCATGGGCGGTCGCGGACAAAGATGATCAGGCCGGTCGCGCCGTTGCGCGTTTCAAGCGAATAGAACACTGAGCTCGACAGGTCGAGGCCGTAGATGATCGAGATATCTTCCTCCAGCTGGGGCAGGTCGAACGGCTCGCCGCGTTTCTGTCGTATCCTGATTGCGATGGCTTCGTCCCTGAGCCGGGTCTGGTTACTGATTTCGATGAAGTCGATAACTGGTTTGCGGCGGGCAATAACCGGCAGTGATGCCTTGTACCTGGCATAGGATTCAGGTGTCAGAGCGAGACGTTTCAATTCGTCCTGTTTCTTCATGGCCGCGTCGGAGCCAGCCTGAATCAATTCCTCGTAATTGATGAAGTCAGTAGAAGTAATATCCTTCCGGCCAGGTACGATGAGCACATCGGGACTCCTCAGCGTGCTGAGCTGGCGGTCGGCGATGCGTCTGGTCATTATGGTTGTCAGCTGACCGATGATGTCGGCACTGGATTTGAGTTGTTCCTTGCGCACAAGGGGGTCGCTGACGTCCACCACGATGACGATGTCCGCCCCCATTTGCCGTGCAATATCGATTGGCACGTTGTTACCGATGCCGCCATCGACCAGTAGCTTGTCGTCGTACATCACCGGCGGCAACGCGCCAGGTATCGACATGCTGGCGCGCATCGCCCTGGCGATATTGCCGTGGTCGAGCACGACGGCATTCCCGGTCTCGATATCGGTGGCTACCGCGCGAAACGGGATTGCGAGCTTGTCGAAATCGGTGATATGTAAACCGGGATACGCGAGCCTGTCGTGCGCGATCTCGATCAGCTGGCCTTCGATCAGGCCGGGCGCCAGCTTCAGTCCGTCCTCGCTGACGCCGATGCGGTGAATGTTGTAGAACTGGAAATCGTCCTGCTTGCGCCGGAATGAACGGTAGCGCCTGAGCGCATTGTCGTTGAACACCGTGTTCCAGTCGATGCTTTTGACGCCGTTTTCGATATCCTCGGGCGACAGCCCGATCGCATACAGTCCGCCGATGATCGAGCCCATGCTGGTACCGACGATGACGTCGATCGGGATGTTCATCGCCTCGATCACCTTGAGTACGCCGATGTGAGCAAAACCACGTGCGCCGCCACCGCTCAGCACAAGGCCGATCTTGGGCCTGTCGTTATCGTTTTGCGGAGGAGTTCGATCGGGAGTGGCTACACCGGTTGCGCTGGCGTCAGCGAGCACGATTGCGATCAGTGCGAAGAGCAATACCTTCGTGAACAGGTGCCTGCCAGGCTGCATGCCGCGGGTGTCTTATCCGGTTTGGGGATGAACAGGATTATACCCAGAAGCAGAACGCACCAGGGTGGTAGTTAGTCGTGGTACCGGGGGCTGATTTCGTGGACCGAGTCGACCAGTGCCTTGACATTGTCCGGCGTGATGTCCGGCGTGATGCCGTGGCCGAGGTTGAACACATGACCGGTCCCGTGACCGAAATCCCCCAGAATATTGGCGACTTCCACGCGTATGCAGTCCGGGTTCGTGGCCATGATGGCCGGGTCGAGATTGCCTTGCAGCGCGACGCGGTCACCGACCTGGGCGCGTGCCTGTTTCATATCGACCGACCAGTCGAGGCCGACCGCGTCACAGCCGGTTGTGGCGATCTCGTCCAGCCACAGGCCGCCGCCTTTGGTGAACAGAATCACCGGAATTTGCAGGCCGTCTTTCTTACGCGTGAGCTGGTCACAAATTTTTTGCATATACGCAAGTGAAAACGCCCTGTAATGGCGTGTCGTCAAAGCGCCGCCCCAGCTGTCGAAAACCATCACCGCCTGTGCGCCGGCTTCGATCTGCGCGTTCAGGTACACAGAGACACTGTCGGCCAGTTTGTCCAGCAATTGATGCGCGGTAGCGCTGTCTTCGAACAGCATCGCCTTGATTTTGGAGAAGCTGCGACTGCTGCCGCCCTCGACCATGTAGGTCGCCAGCGTCCACGGGCTGCCAGCAAAACCAATCAGCGGCACCTGACCATCGAGTTCGCGCCGGATCAGGCTGACGGCATCGGTGACGTAGCGCAGCTCCGCGGCGGGGTCGATGACTTCGATGTTCTGTACGTCGCGCGCGGACTGGATCGGGGATTTGAATCTGGGGCCTTCGCCTTCTTCGAAATACAGGCCCAGGCCCATCGCATCCGGGATGGTCAGAATGTCCGAGAACAGGATGGCCGCATCCAGCTCGAAACGGCGCAGCGGTTGCAGCGTGACTTCGCAGGCGAGTTCGGGCGTGCTGCACAGCGTCATGAAGTCGCCGGCTTTGGCACGCACTTCGCGATATTCCGGCAGGTAACGTCCGGCCTGACGCATGACCCAGATCGGGGTTTTGTCTACCGGCTGGCGCAGCAAGGCGCGGATCAGTCTGTCATTTTTGAGTTCGGCCATGAGTTCAGTCGTGACTTGAGTTGAGCGGGTTTTCTGTGCAAATGCACAGGAAAAACCCCGAAAAACCTGAGTCTACACGAAGAGCGAATGAAATTTGAGGTTTTTGCGACTGGCTGAGGCTAGCGATCAGGCGGGAGAATGTATTAGCTCAGCAGGGCCTTGATCTTGCCGCTGACCACGCCCATATCGGCTCGACCGATGAGCTGCGGTCTGACCTGGGCCATGACCTTGCCCATTTCCTTCATCGAACCGGCGCCGGTTTCATCGATGGCTTTTTTGATGATGGATTCGATTTCGGCTTCACTCAGCGCTTGCGGAAGGTAGTCAGCGATGACGTCGATCTCGGCCTGCTCCTTGACAACCAGGTCATTGCGACCGGCGGGGGCGAACTGGGCGATGGACTCGCGGCGCTGTTTGACCATTTTGTCGAGTATCGCGATCACGCGCGTATCATCGAGTTCGATGCGTTCATCGACCTCGACCTGTTTCAACGCGGCCAGCATCAGACGGATCACGGCCAGACGGGGCTTGTCGCCGCCTTTCATGGCCGTTTTCATCGCGTCCTGGATCTGTGCTTTCAGGGCGCTCATGTAAGTGTAATATTAGCGTCTGCGCTGGTGGGGCGAGCGTTCCATGCGGCCGCGCTCTTTGGAGAGCTTCTTCAGATGACGCTTGACGGCTGCGGCGGCTTTGCGCTTGCGCTCGGTGGTGGGTTTTTCGTACGCTTCGCGGCGGCGGATTTCGGTCAGCACACCGGCTTTTTCGCAGGAGCGCTTGAAACGGCGCAGGGCGACGTCAAACGGTTCGTTTTCTTTTACTCGTATTGCTGGCATATATATTCCTGTGTCAACATGCGGGCCCGGTTTTCGGGCGCAACAAAATGTCCGCACATAATGCGGTGGCGGCGTATTATATCGGATTCAATGAAAATAGCCACACTCTCTAATTTACACGCCGGCCTGAATTCCAGCCAGCGCTCTGTTCGTGTTTGTCGTGCTGCACACCCGATTTAACAGCCCATGATTGTTCTCGGCATAGAAAGCTCCTGTGATGAAACCGGACTTGCAGTCTACGACAGCGAGCGCGGCCTGCTGGCGCATGTGCTGCACAGCCAGGTTGCTGTCCACGCCGAGTACGGCGGCGTCGTACCCGAACTGGCATCGCGTGACCATATCCGCTACCTGCTGCCGCTGACGGACAAAGTGCTGGCCATGGCCGGTCTCAGTGTGAATGACCTCGACGGCATCGCCTATACCGCCGGCCCCGGCCTGATCGGCGCGCTGCTGTCGGGCGCCTCGGTCGGGCGCAGCATGGCATGGGCGCTGGATATTCCGGCGGTCGAAGTCCATCACATGGAAGGCCATCTGCTGGCGCCGCTGCTGGAGCAGCATGCGCCGCGATTTCCGTTCGTTGCGCTGCTGGTATCCGGCGGTCATACGCTGCTCGCTCATGTGACCAAACTCGGCCGCTATGAAATCATCGGCCAGAGCCTGGACGACGCCGCTGGCGAGGCCTTTGATAAAACCGCGAAAATGATCGGTCTCGGTTATCCCGGCGGCCCGGTGCTGGCGAAAATGGCCGAATCGGGACGCGCCGGCGTGTTCGAATTTCCGCGCCCGATGACCGACCGTCCCGGGCTGGATTTCAGTTTCAGCGGCTTGAAGACGTTTGCATTGAATACCTGGCAACGTTGCCAGCCAGATATAGATGACGAGCAGCAGCTACGCGCGGATATCGCGTGGGCTTTCGAAGACGCTGTTGTGGATACCCTGCTGATCAAGTGCCGGCGCGCATTGCGACAGACCGGCTGCGACAGCCTGGTCGTCGCCGGCGGCGTCGGCGCCAATCTGCGACTGCGCGATCGCCTCGGAGAAATGAGCGCGATCGAGGGCGCGACCGTGTATTTCCCGCGTATCGAATTCTGCACCGATAACGGCGCGATGATCGCGTACGTTGGCTGCCTGCGTTTGCTGGCCGGCGAACGCCAGCCGCCCGATATCGACGCCCGCGCGCGCTGGTCGATCAACGAACTCGGTCCGTTGGCGAGTGAAAAGACAGCTAAATAATATTTGCCACAGAGGCACAGAGTACACGGAGAAAATCAGATAATATTTGTTGAGACTTTGAGCAGAGTGGCTTTTTCAATAAATAATTTTTTCTGTACCTCTGTGGCATTTAATGATGTACAAACGGTCATTACGACGTTGTGGCGAGCTTTCCGTGCTGGCTTATAACGTGATGACTCGAATCAGGTCGGTGCCACCGGCGCGTTGGTGCTGGCCGGCGGTGGCGACCAGAATGTCACCGGTGGTGGCATAGCCGAGTTCCCTGATCCGCGTCGTAGCGAACTCGATGCGGGCGTCGTCGGTGGGTTCGCCTTCGTACAGGATCGGTATCACGCCCCAGTTCATCGACAGTCTGCGCACCACCAGCCGGGAGGATGTAATCGCGAGGATCGGGCAGTCCGGGCGGTATTTTGATATCAGGCGCGAGGTGAAGCCGGTTTCGGTCAGGCTGATGATCGCCGCAGCCTTCAGATTCGCGGCCATGCCGACGGAGGCCTGGCCGACCGCTTCGGTCACCACGTTGGCCGGGTGGGGTTTGATCTTCTGCAGATAGCCGTATTCACGCAACGAAGCTTCGGCGCGCAGGGCGATAATGGACAGTGTTTTGACTGACTCAACAGGATATTTCCCGACCGCGGTTTCACCCGATAGCATCACCGCCGAAGTGCCGTCGAGGATCGCATTGGCGACATCGCTGGCTTCGGCGCGGGTCGGTTTAGGGTTGCGTTCCATCGACGCCAGCATTTGCGTTGCGGTGATCACCGGCTTGCCATTGCTGACTGTGGTGCGGATGATGTTCTTCTGCGTCGCCGGGACATCGGCAAGCGGCAGTTCCACACCCAGGTCACCGCGCGCGACCATGATGCCGTTTGCTGCCTCGACGATTTCTTCCAGATTAGCCACGCCGGCCCGGTTTTCAATCTTGGCGATGATCGGGATGTGCACGCCGCGTTCTTCGAGTATCTCGCGCATCTTGTGGATGTCGTCGGCGCTCTGGATGAACGAGGCCGCGATGTAATCGACATCGTTCTCGGCCGCGAAGCCCAGTTCTTTCACTACGTCCTCGCGGTTTTCCGGGCTAACGGCACTCAGCGCCAGTTTGGTCTCGGGCAGGTTCACGCTCTTGGAATTACCCAGCAGACCGCCGTGGATCACGCGGCATTCGATCACGCTGTCGATAACACGGCTGACTTCGAGTTCGATCGCGCCGTCGTCCAGCAGGATTGGTGTGCCCTGGCGGACTTCCTCGAACAGTTTGCGGTAGGTGATCCAGACGCCGCTGGCGTTGCCGGGCCGACGCTCGGTGTGCAGGCTGAAACTCGCGCCGGGCGCGAGCTCGGCTGAATCGCCCTCCA
>Ga0210123_1001303_pt1 | contig 12948 bp, 10 predicted proteins | sample Muzzi_PWB_D2_FD_185535 | JGI IMG/M metagenome (GOLD analysis project Ga0210123, IMG submission 185535) | Wetland microbial communities from San Francisco Bay, California, USA, that impact long-term carbon sequestration - Muzzi_PWB_D2 (SPAdes) | ecosystem: Environmental > Aquatic > Marine >... | reverse complement strand
TATCCTGATATGTTTCTTTTGTCAAAAATGTACAAATGAGTGATAAAACAGCAGCCCCAAGAAGAATATAGATGAGCAAGGAGTAGGCCTCGAGGGAATATCCTCCGGTATCGGATTTCGGATATGCATCCAATACCCTCCCCAAAAGGGGCATAAAAACGGCACCGCCCAGGAAAGGAAAGAGATTTACCATACCGGTTGAAGTTCCGGCAATTTCCATGGGAAAAAGCTCTTTGATAATGGTAAATCCGAAAATAACGACGGATGAGGAACATATTGAAAAAATAAAAAACAGGATATACAGGGTGATATGTGGAAGGCCGGTGGGGTAAATGCTTAAAAATGTGAGTTCTATAACCAGCACCAGGTTACACAGAATAAACGGCTTTTTCCGGCTTTTCATGACCTTGTCCGACAAGAATCCTAACGGAGGGCTTCCGATAATCATGCCCCATGCAATCATACTGAGCACTGTACCGGCCTGTGCCCGGCTCATACCGTAAACATGCATTAAATAGGGCCCACCCCAGAGCCCTCCGAATGCAAAAAATACCCCGCAATCGAAAAAGAACCAGATGGCCACCGGCCAGAAGTATTTTTCGGATATGACCCGTCGGGCTCCTTCCAACAGCGGGATCTGCTTTGTTGGAGGGGTAACCTTGTCGGCTTTTTTTTTGTCGAGTTTTTCAATGGAAGGCCAGCCTTTATCCTCGGGACGGTCCCTGACAACAAGCCATACCAGCACTACGATGATAAAGGTGCAGCAGCCAATAAGTTCAAAAGAGATGCGCCATCCGAAATGCAAGGTCATTAGAGCAAGAAGCCACGTAGCCGCCAGAACCCCCATTCCGCCGACGGCATTTAAAATGCCTGTCATGAAGGCAAATTCGTGAGGATGAAACCATCGGGATAGGATTTTCATGGTGGGAATGAAGACCATGGAAACACCGAGACCCACCATAACCCTTCCAAGAAAGGCAATTTTTATGGTCGGTGCAAATCCAAATATAATACTTCCTGCAGAGGCGATGATTAAAAAGAATGTGACTGATTTTCTTGGCCCCAGTGAATCCGACAGAAGGCCGGCAGGAAATTGCATGATAGCATAGCAGTAAAAATATATCGATCCCAGGAAGCCCATGACACTGGCAGTTGTTTTAAAATCGGCTATTAAATCGTTTGCGACGATGGAAAGGGAAAGGCGGTGGAAGTAAACGAAAAAATAGGCAAGCGTCAACACAATAAAAATCAGCCATCTGAATCGCATTATCTTTCCTGCAACATTTTCAGTCATTTATTCTCTCCGTAAATATCAAGTTCTTTGCCGTGTGAGAAGAGTGGCATCGTCGGAATATCGAACCCAGGTTGGAGACGGGTATGGTGGGAAAGGGGCGACATAGAATTTTTATATGGCTGATTTATTCTGTTTTTCGGTGCTTTACCATTTCTTCTGCTCGGAGGTCTTTTTTTAAAATTTTGCCGACATTCGTTTTTGGAAGTTCATTTCTGAATTCAATTTCGGTTGGAAGCTTAAACTTGGCTATTTTGTCTTTGCAATATTCGATAAGTTCTTCCTGTGTGGCGGTTTCGCCTTCTTTAAGCGCGACAAACACCTTGACGGATTCACCTCGACTCGGGTGGGGGATGCCGATGGCTGCGGCTTCCTGAACCTTGGGATTTTCATAAAATACTTCTTCAATATCACGCGGATATACATTCAAACCACCGGATAAGATCATATCCTTTTTTCTGTCAACAATATAAAAATATCCTTCTTCATCCATTTTGCCGATATCACCGGTGTGAAGCCAGCCATCCGTGAGTGTGCTGGCTGTTTCTTCAGGCCTGTTCCAATAACCTTTCATGACTTGCGGGCCTTTAACAATAATTTCACCCGGTTCCCCAATGGGAACATCCGTATCGCCGTCAACCAGATCAACGATACGGCACTCCGTGTCGGAGATAGGGATCCCGATACTTCCGACTTTCCGTTTCCCTCCGGAAAAGGGATTTACGTGGGTGACCGGTGAGGATTCCGTCAATCCGTATCCTTCGACAATAACGGCACCGGTTTTGTTTTCAAAATCTCTGATCACTTCCAACGGCAGAGGGGCACTGCCTGAAAAACATCCTTTGATTGATGTCAGGTCGATATTGTCGATGTGTGGATGATTCAGTATTCCGATATACATGGTGGGGACCAGGGGCACGAAGGTTGGTTTGAATTTTCGAATGGCTTGAATCAGGGGTTCGGGTTGGGGCTTTGGAACAAGAATGTTTCCCCACCCTAAATAAATGGCCAGATTCATTGAGGTGGTCAGACCAAACACATGAAAAAAGGGAAGTGCTCCCAGCATAATTTCATTGCTGTCGAAGGCGGGGAACCATGCACCAAGTTGTTGAACCTGTTTACTCAGATTACCGTGTGTCAGCATAACGCCTTTTGAAACACCGGTGGTTCCCCCGGTATACTGATACATGGCAACGTCATCAAACGAAAGCTCCACCTCGGGAGGATCCTGAGAACCTTTTGCCAGAACATCTTTCCATTTGTATACATTTGCAGATGATTTAACATCTGCCGCAAGATTTTTTTTCTTGGCCACCAGCGGAAACAACAGGTTCTTTGGAAAAGGAAGATAATCACCGATAGAGGTATATATAATCTGCTTTATCTTTGTTTTCGGCCTTACATCGATCATTCGGTTTCCGAGAAGATCTATGGTTATCAGTGATTTTGAACCGGAATCATTAAATTGATGTATAAGTTCACGGTCTGAATACAAAGGATTGTTCATCACCGCGATGCCACCGATCTTTAATATGGCATAATAGGCTACGACACAGGGGATGAGGTTGGGCAAAAGGATGGCGACGCTGTCACCCTCTTTGATATCAAAGGAATGCAAGGCTGCGGCAAAACGGTTGACCATATCATTGAATTCTCGATAGGTCATCTTGTATCCTTCAAATAAAAGGGCCATCTTATTCGGAAATTTGGCGGCCGTCCTTTCCAGAATTTTCGGGAGGCATATGTCTTCGTAGTTGAATTTTTCAGGTACCCCTTTTTCATAACTAATTAACCAGCATTTATCTTCATATCTGATCCCTGCTGTCATTGGCCCCCCTTTATGCGCTTAGGTACAAATATTGTGTTTTTTACGGCAAAAGAAAAGTACTGGTGAAAACACTCTATTTTGAATAAGTGAAGATTTAAGATCTAATAATTTTTGACCATTTAAGCACGCCAATTCCAATTTTCTTGTTTATATCTGTTAGGATGAAAATGGATCTTTGTCAAGAAAGCTTGTAATTTATGCAATATTAGTATACCAAAATAGACTTGAAATCGACTGAAAAAATGAACCCTAAATGATCGAAAGTCGAGGATGCCCCAGATCTAAGGAATCAAGGGCGAAGCTGTAATCGTCTACTGCGAGCCCTTGATAACAAAAGAGATGGGGTATCATCGGCTTTCCTGAAAGGTAAACAAAATGGGATATTTTTAGATAAATAAAGATCTCATTTATAGAATCATTATGAGGATGCATCTAAATTCACTAAAATACATAATAAATCAAACACATAGGATATCTTCCCATTTTGTTTACGATCAATCAGGGTTGAACTTTTTCTTGACAGTTTAAAGACCCATCTGTTAAAAAATGAATGAGCGTTCATTCATTATTGAGGTTGAGAGGTAAAAAATTAAAAATATGGAACCTGTCTTGATATCTCCGGCAAAGGCCTTTGTTCTCGGGTTTCCCACGGTCATTTTCTCATTGATCATACCGGTGGTTGGTGTGGCCGTGTTTACATACATCATCGCCCTCCGGTTGAAACCAATGGTTAAAGCATCTCCGGACCCGCGTTTTGATCGTCTATTGATACGATTTTTGAAAATGTTAAAGTATGCCGTCGGGCAGTACCGGCATCCCAGGTATCCGGATGCAGGAATCATTCATATCGCGCTCTTTGCAGGTTTTGTCATCCTGTCTCTGCGGTCCATCACCCTCGTACTGCTCGGAATATCAGATGGCTATGTGCTGCCGGGGTTTAGCGGGATGGCCGGTCAGGTCTACATGGTACTCAAGGATATTGCCGGAACACTTGTTCTGGCAGCTTGCCTGGCCGCGTTATATCGCCGGTTAGTTATCAAACCTGAACGATACGGAGTACCCCCCAAATACGGGAAAGAACATACCTGGGAAGCTATACTGGTGTTGTTGCTGATTATAGGATTGGTCACCTGTGATATGGTCTTTGAAGGGAGTCAGGCTGCGGCTCAGATCAAAAGCGAGCTAAAGCCGGAGATTATGGCGCCATTGACCGGAACGTGGATGGCAACGCATTTGTTAAGACTATTTCCTGTGGATATGCTGCAACATCTGCATTTAGGCGCATATTTTTCGCATGAGTTGATATTTTTCTTTTTCCTCTGTTTTTTACCCATGGGAAAGCATTTTCATGTGATTACGTCTTTGCCGAATGTATTTTTAATGAAACTCGACAAAGGTACGGTAAAACCGGTTCAATGGGGAATTGAGGAAGAAGCGCTGGATGATCTTGAATCATTCGGGGTCAAGAAATATGAAGAGTTTACCTGGAAACATATCCTCGATTTTTATTCATGTGTCGATTGCGGGAGATGTTCGGACAACTGTCCGGCCAATGCCGTGGGGCGACCGCTTTCTCCGAGATTTATCTCCATTAAGTGCCGAAATTATTCATTCGATAAATATCCGCTCAGGGGCAAGGCTGTGGATGTGAATCCGTTTATCGGCAACGTGTTGGAAGAAGATGAAGTCTGGTCGTGCACCACCTGCGGCGCCTGTGAACAGGAGTGTCCGGTTTTTATTGAATATATCGACAAGATTGTTGATGTGAGAAGGGGATTGGTGGAAGACGGGATGGTGCCCCAATCCTTGCAAAAACCTTTGGGAGCTCTCGAAAAACGGGGGAACCCTTACGGCAAAATGGAGAAAAAACGCGCGGACTGGACCAAGGAATTGCCTGAAGATCTCAATATAAAGATCCTGGGAAAAAAAGAGACCGCAGACACCCTTTATTTTGTTGACAGCATTACTTCCTATGACGACCGGATACAGGACATCGGCCGGGCCGCAGCAAAGGTTCTTTTCGCTAGCGGTGTCGATTTCGGAATACTGGGACCCGAGGAAAGAGACAGCGGTCACGAGGTCCGGCGATTCGGTGAGGAGATGCTCTTTTTGAATCTAAGGGATCAGAATTCAGATGCCATAAATAATGCCGGTGTGAATCGTATTGTTACTGCCGACCCCCATGCCTTTAATGCATTGAAACATGACTACAGGGACATTCCGCCGGTGGAACACATCAGCAGTACGATTTTGAAAGGCATCAAATCCGGCAATGTCCAATTAAAACATGCCGAGGACCCGGATAAAATCTATACCTATCACGATCCGTGTTATCTTGGCCGGCACAATAACCTGTATAAGGATCCGCGGGAGGTCATCGATTCGATTCCCGGAATCCGGCGGGTTGAAATGACCAAACACTGCAAAGACCGCTCGTTTTGCTGCGGCGGCGGCGGACTGAATCTGTTTTACGAGCCCATAGAGGAAAAACGGATGGGGCAGGTCAGGGTTGAAATGGCAAAGGCTGCCGGAGCGAACGTTATCGTTACCGCCTGTCCATTTTGTATGGTCAATATAGAAGATGCCATTAAGACCAGCGGCCTGGAAGGTGAGATGGAGGCCATTGATCTTGTGGAACTGGTTGAGCAGCATTTAATATAACCCTAAATGAGCGTAAACAAAACCGATAAGGATTATAATGTCTTAATTTCAATAAATCATTCGATGAGTTGAATAATTTTTAATATCCTTACAAATAGTTAGATAAGAATTCTTCAATTTTATATCGATTTTGTTTACCCTGCGGGAAAGCCGAGGACACCTCATCTCCTTCGTTGCCGAGGGTTCGCGGTAGACGACCACAGCTTCACCCTCGGTCGCCTCGGATCTGGGGCATCCTCGACTTTCGCTCAGTTAGCGTATAATTGAAGATGGGCCATGGGTCATAGGTTATGGGTTATGGGATAGTGATCATTAAGTATTATAATTTGTTTAAGATATCGTGCTTCGTATTTCAAGTTTTCAATGAAAAAGTAGGGAGTTCCGGTTAAGTACTAAACTAGTGCCAATCCATAAATACGGATTTTTGTCCAAGATCCCCCGCTGAAAATAACGGGATAAAAAGGCATGCGAAAAAAATAACCACCCCGACTGAAAATCTGCCGGGACAAGCCGGCATATAAATGATATTCCGAGGATTGTTTTTTGAGCATAACGCTGAGATTGGGCAAAAAAACCATTTAAGCATTGGCACTTAAGAATTATTGTGGAGGTTAAATATGGAAATCTTAGTATGCGTCAAACGGGTTCCGGACACTGCGGAAAATGAGATCGAGGTCAACAGAAACGGTACGGATATCGAGCGGGATGACCTGGTATATTCTGTAAACGAATGGGACAATTATGCTGTTGAAGAAGCCATTCAGATTCGAGACAAGGTCGGCGGCAGCATTACCGTCGTTACTGTTGGCGGCGAGGAAGATGAAGAGGTCGTTCGAAGAGAAATGGCCATGGGCGCTGATAACGGTGTGCTCCTTTCAGACGACGCATTTAACGGATCTGACGGAAAAGGGATTGCCGCTGTTTTAAAAGCAGCGGTTGAAAAAGGGAATTATGACCTGATTTTGACCGGCGCCCAGGCAGATGACGGGGCTGGGCAGGTGGGCGGCATGCTGGCCGCCATGCTCGACTGGCCCTATGCGTCGCTGGTCAATCTTCTGGAAGTTATCGATGACAAAAAAATTAAAGTGGGCCGTGAAATCGCCGGCGGGAACCAGGAGATGAATGAAATCGATCTCCCTTGTGTTCTTTCCATTCAGACCGGCATCAACGAGCCGCGATATGTGGGTATTCGAGGAATCCGGAAGGTAGCGTCAATTGACATACCGGTTCACACCGCCGCAGACCTCGGGATTGCCGGGGACACTGTCGGAGAATCCGGGGCACGAATGAAGCGTCTTGATTATTTTGTGCCTGACGCGGGAGAGGGCGCTGACATTCTGGAAGGGAGCACCGATGAAATCATCGATAAACTCATCGAACTCTTAAAAGCCAAAGGAGGGATCAAATAATGGCCCAACAGGTTTTCGCATATATTATACACAAGAATGGTGTTGTAGACGATACCGCCCTTGAAATGATCACCGCAGCCGGAAAACTCGATACAGAGGCTTCGGTTACCGCAGTGATTGCAGGTTCCGGCGCCGAACTCGACGGGGTGTGCAAGGATGTGGCGTCTTCTTTTGCCGAAGTCTGGAAGATCGATCATGAAGCTCTGGCTTATATTAATGCGGAAGTCATCCGGCCGATGCTGACCCGCATTTTGCCAAAGCAAGGGATCGTTCTAATTCCCCATGAACATTTTGGTATGGATCTGGCGCCAGGCCTTTCCGTAAAACTTGACGCGGCATATCTTCCGGATGCCGTTGATTTTGAAGGCATCGAAGACGGTAAACTCAAGGCTGTTCGAGAAGAATACGGCGGACAGGTCAGCACCCATGTCCTTTGCGATATTTCTCAGGGTGCCGTGATCACCATCCGTACGGGGTCTTTCAAAGCAGATGAAAGCAAAAGTGCCGGCGGCAACATCGTTGACAAAACTGCCGAAGCCATGGAGGGCGGTCTTGCAGGTGGTGTCCGCCGTTTTCTGGAAATTGCCGAGGCTGAAGTCGGCGATGTGGATATTACCAAATCGGAAATTCTGGTGTCTGTGGGCAGGGGAATCGAAGATGAGGACAACCTGGAAATCATATTCGATCTGGCAAAAGCCATGGGTGCGGATGTGTCATGCTCCAGACCCATAGTAGATGCAAAATGGCTGGAAAAGTCCCGACAGGTCGGAACCTCGGGTAAGATCGTCAAACCGAAAGTCTATATGGCATTAGGGATCAGCGGATCATTTCAGCACCTGGGCGGCCTCAAGGGCGCACCTTTTATTGTTGCCGTCAATAAAAACGTAAAAGCACCCATCTTTCAGGCTGCGGATGTGGGTATTGTGGATGATATTCTCGATTTTATTCCCGAACTCACGGACAAGATCAATGAGATAAAAGGGTAAAATCTTGCGGAAAATTTGTACCTGTTCACAGGATGCGCTTTTCGTGAACACTTACGGAAAATTTAGCCGTCTGTTATGTACTACTAAGCAGACGGCTATTTTTTCCTTAGTCCTGATATGTTACGGGTACGAGGCGTTCATTTCAAATTGAGCGCATCGCGGTGGGACGATGGTTAGCATTGAAACGCATCAAGGAGAGTTGTCAATATGAGTCGATCCTCGAAAGCCGTCCAAAAAAGAAAAACCGTTGCGGTTGTCCTTTTGACAGCCGGCGTTGTTGTCCTGGTTGTTTTGTTGGTTCGGTTTGTTCACTTTAGAATACGATACGCTGTTTCAGATGCGGTTTTTGTCAGGACCGATTCTCTGGCTACCCTCGGATTTGACCGGGTCAGCGGACGGATACTGAAAATGGAGAAGAAAGAAGGCGATCCGGTTCAAAAGGATGAGATCATCGCACGAATCGATGATGAACCCTATCGCCTCGAAGCCAAACGCCTGGAATCAGAAATCCGGGCCACACATAAAAAACAGGAGGAACAAAAGCTGTTGCTTGAGCGTCTTCGAAAAGAGACCGAGTTGAATATAAAAATCGCCGCTGCCCGGGTGGTTCAACTCGGAAAACAAAAAGAAGCCATGGACGCAAAAGCCGCAAGCATTCAGGCCCTCATCGATCAACTGAAGCGAGACAGGGAACGTTTTACGACACTTTTTAAAGAAAAGGTCGTTGCAAAACAAAAGGCTGAAGACATCAATACCCAGCTTTTGGTTCAGGATGCCGAAAAAAAAGCGGTCATTGAAAATGCCAAGGCCATAGAAGCATCGGTAGATTCAGCCCGGCTCGATGTCCGGATGGCCGAAGCAAAACGGACACAGATCAAGGAGGTGGAGCAATCCATACAGTCATTGTCCGAATCCATAAAGGGACTTTCTGCGGCCTTGGAAAACGAACAAAGAAATATCACCGCATGCGCACTCAAAAGTATTATCAACGGCCGGGTGGCAAAGCAGTATGTCAGTGCCGGAGATATTGTTTCGCCGACGAGTGCGGTTTATGCCGTGCTGGATCCTAAAAGTCTCCATGTTGTTGCATTGCTGGAAGAAAACAAGCTCAAAGGCGTCACCCCGGGCGACGCCGTCAACATAAAGATCGATGCATATCCCAATAAAAAATACAAGGGTGTCGTCCGCCAGGTGCTTCCGGCATCGGCTGCGACATTTGCCCTTGCGCCCCGTGATATATCCGCGGGTGAATTCACCAAGGTGGCACAGCGCATACCGGTGCGCATCGATATCACCGAAGGTGATATCGGTGTGCTGCAGGTCGGCTTGAGCGGGGAAGTGGAAATCCGGCGGGAAGGAACATGATGCAGGAGCAGTCCACAGATCTTCCGATTTATCAAACCATCTCCCCCGGCTATCGGGCCTTTCTGACGGTCATCGTCATGACCGGGGCCTTTATGGCCATTCTGGACACCACCATTGTGGTCGTCGTAATTCCCAAGATGATCGGCCCGCTATCCACTGATCTTTACGGCATCCAATGGGTCATCACGGCGTATATGACCGCCGCAGCGGTTGCGCTTCTGCTGACTCACAATCTCAGCCATGTGGTCGGACTCAAGCGTCTTTTTGTGACCGGGCTTGCCCTTTTTACCTTTGCGAGCGCCCTTTGCGGCATGGCAGTGACCCTGGAGAACATGATCGCCTCCCGCATCCTTCAGGGAATCGGCGAAGCGTTTATCATGGCATCGGCCCAGACCATATTATTTTCAATTTATCCTCCGGAAAAAGTGGGATTGGCCATGGGCATTTATGCCATGGGAGTGAGTTTCGCCCCTTCGCTGGGGCCGACTGTAGGCGGGTGGATTACCCAAAATCTGAGCTGGCGCTGGGTGTTTTATATCAACCTGCCGGTGGGTGCGTTAAATTTCGTTGCCGCCCTGTTCTTTTTGCCCCTGATGGTAACGCATCGGATACGCCTTAAATTTAATTTTATCAGTTATTTTTTTGTGGGGATTTTTACTTTCTTCCTCTTGACCTTTCTGTCAAAAGGGCAACAACTCGGCTGGTTTCAGTCCACCTTCATCGGTTTGCTCGGCTTCGGTGCGCTCATGGCCTTGATGCTTTTCGTGGTTTCGGAAATATGCGCCAGCCATCGGCTCATCGACCCGGCTATTTTTAAAAACAGGACATACATGCTGTCCATGGGGTTCTATTTTTTCGTCATGGGACTGTGCATTTATCAATTTTTATACCTTCTCCCTCTTTTTTACGAAAATCTAAAGCAACTCGGGACATTTTCCACCGGACTTCACATGCTGGCTTTTGCCATGTTTATCGCCATATTTTCTCCGGGGGCCGGCATATTAAGCGACCGGTTCGGCCCGCAGCCTGTCCTGGCGGTAAGCTGCGTAATCTTTCTTTTTACCAGTTGGTATTTCATTCCCTCGCTGGACTACTACACTCCGTCCGTCCGGGCCGCCATCGTCACCATACCGCTGGGCATCGGGATGGGGTGTTTTTTTGCGCCGCTTTCCGCCATGGCCTTGGGACGTCTGGGCACTCAAACCGCCCAAGGGGTAAGCCTGATGCATTATCTTCGGTTTGTGGGCGGAGCCCTCGGCACGGCTGTGGCAACAAACATGCTGGAGAAGAGCCAGGCGATCCATCTTGAAGGGATCAGCATCATGCAGAATTATGATCATGTCCGGCGATTTGTTGATTCGAACATTCAGCGGTACTCCCCCCTGTTTACCGACAATGCCGCAATCGGGAAGGCCCATGCATTCTTCGGCAAGGTACAGGGATTGCAGGCCCTGAACTTTGCTTTTCACGATACTTTCCGGCATACTTTTATATTTGCGCTCATCGGCAGCAGTTTTCTAGTTATGATTTTTGTGAATGAAAAATTGAAGAAGAAAGCGATGGTCAGCGGCAAAGAACATTTGGAAAAAACAGACAATTAAAAAAATGGCGTCCCATCTTAATCTCGCAAGTTTCCCTTCCTTAATTTTCAAATACAGATGCAAATTGCGACTGTGCAACCCTTTAATCTCTAATTCTTTGCATCCTTTCAAAGTCACTTGACTCCTTGACCCCTCGGATCCTTGAATCCTTTAAAGGTCACTTGAAATCCTGACCCCCGATCCCCGACCCCTTTCCATCCATAATTTTTAGTATTGATTCTCTTTTATATGCACAGAAAAATGTGCATCAATGCACAGAAAAATGTGCACTCCAAATTGCTAAAAAGTGAAATCATTGTAATATCAATTAGTTGAAATTTGGCATGCCTGTTGCAATTATAAAAGGGGTTAGGGGACAGGGATCTGGGAGCAGGAATCATATATCAGGGCGATGGGGATAGAGGTCGGGAGTGAATGACAGGGATGAGCGGTTTGGTTCTTAGAGGTATGAGATAATAGAAAAAGTATTCAATGATGAAGAGTTATCGAGATTTGGAAGTTTGGCAGAAAGCAATGGATTTTGTAGTGATGTGCTATCAGATGACAACAGAGTTTCCAAAGAGCGAGACTTATGGTCTTTCCAGTCAATTACAGCGTTCAGCCGTTTCTATTCCAGCAAATATCGCTGAGGGCCGCCAACGACAACATAGTAAAGAGTTTCTCCAACATCTGTCGATTGCTTATGGGTCGCTTGCTGAAGTAGAAACCCATATCCAGATAGCTGGCAGGCTAAACTATGTTGGTAAAGATCAAATAAACAGATTAATAGATATAGCAGCAGAAATTGGAAGAATGCTTAATGGGTTGCGGAAATCTATCGAGAAAAGGATTTAATCCAGAAACCCGAGCCCTGATCCCTGCGAACTGCTACGCGAAGTTCTTGCATCGGGCTGTGAAATCAGCGGTGCAGAAAAGTGGAATTTTCAAAGCAGCGAGCTGCCACACATTCCGGCATTCATTTGCAACACATCTGATAGAAGATGGCTATGACATTAGAACGGTTCAGGAGCTTTTGGGGCATAAAGACGTGTCTACTACCATGGTTTATACTCATGTTTTAAGTCGAGGCGGTCAGGGTGTCCGCAGTCCGGTAGACGCTATCTAAAAACTGCCATGAAAGATTTAAAGATTGGTTATGAGTCTTGGGTCGCAGGATTAAATAGAGCAGATGAAAACGGCACTTGTTTTAAGCATTTGCAATTATTAATTAATGTGATATTATAAGCCAATCGAAAAGATCGCTCGATAGAAGCCGAAAAAAGTGTTCCATCCCGAACTATTAACGACGTTCATGACGTCACATATTGTGGCTATCCAACATAAATACAATAATGCTTTTTTATCAAGCTATAACAGCTTATATGACATTTATTGATATATAAGCCGAATTGGCAGATATCCTTAAAAACAAAAATTATTTATATTTTCCGCCAAGTTATTTTGGTAAAAATATTTTATTAACTCTGACTTAGTTGTCAAAAAGTGACAATTTCCACATTTCACTTAGGTCAACTAATACATGTTGGGCTAGAAATATCTTATTAAAAATTGAATTGAGGTATTATAATGGCAAGAGATGAAAAACCATTCCCTGAGGATGAAATTGTCACTTTTTATAATTCCAAAGGAACACCTGTATTTTACTTATTTAACGGAAAGTATTTTTATCATTACGATGGAACTCCACTTGCGTATTTATATAACGATGAATATGTAGTTTCTTATTCAGGTAAGTATCTTGGCTGGGTATATAATGGTAGCGTTATCGACTATCAAGATGGTACGTATGCCTTTTTTACTATATATT
>Ga0210123_1001302_pt1 | contig 12954 bp, 10 predicted proteins | sample Muzzi_PWB_D2_FD_185535 | JGI IMG/M metagenome (GOLD analysis project Ga0210123, IMG submission 185535) | Wetland microbial communities from San Francisco Bay, California, USA, that impact long-term carbon sequestration - Muzzi_PWB_D2 (SPAdes) | ecosystem: Environmental > Aquatic > Marine >... | reverse complement strand
TGGCCTGAAGGCTTCGGGGCGTTCGTCGGCGAGCTGGCGCCGGATGGCGACGGCCTCTTCGCTGGCGGCGAGGGCCTGCTCGCGGCGGCCGAGCTCGGCCAGCCGGGGGCTCAGGTTGTTGAGGCTCGAGGCGAGGTCTGGCCTGAAGGCTTCGGGGCGTTCGTCGGCGAGCTGGCGGTAGGTTTCGACGGCCTGCTCGCTGGCGGCGAGGGCCTGCTCGCGGCGGCCGAGGTCGGCCAGCCGGTTGCTCAGGTTGTTGAGAAGCCTGGACTGCTCGGCACGCGCGTCCTCGCCCGGTTCCGGATGTGCCGACCGGTGCTGGTCGAGGACCCGCCGGGTGGCGGTCAGAGCCGCCTCGCGGAGCGGGACGGGCAGATGCGGCTCCGCGTCGACCAGGCCCGTCACCCGTTCGGCAAGGGCCGCCGGCAGGGTCTCGTCGTCGAGGAGCCTGCCCACCAGGACGAGCGCGTCCTGCGCTTGCCGTCGATCGGCCTCATCGAGGAGGCGGTCGAAGACGGAGAGGTCGTCCAGGAGCACCTCGCGGACGAGCTCCTCGCCCAGGAGGTCGGGCTCCAGGGGGAGAATGAAGCGGCCGTCGGTGCCAGGGTAGAGCAGGCGGAAGAGGTCGATCAGGTGCTCAGCGGTCTCTTCCCGGATCTCGGGTGTCGTCGTCTCGATCAGGGATCGGGCCTCCCCGTCGGAGGTGGCGCCGCCCACCAGGGTCAGGGCGGCGAGGGTCCGGTCGGCCGCCCTGCGGGCGCTGGGGCTGATCACGTTTCTGCCTGTCAGATCCTTCAGGTAGGGCCACCAGGCGCTGCGCTCGTGGGCGAGGACCTCGGCCAGCGGACGGTCTTTCCCCGGCGCCTTGCCCAGCACCTGGAGGAGGGCCGCCACGTGGAGGTAGAGGGCCCGGCGGTAGCGGTCGTCTCGATAGCCGTCTCGCTCGTCCGGTTCCGGTGGCTCCTGGCCGCGGGCTCCCGCGTACGCAACGGCCGCCCTGCGGACGAACGCCTGCCGCTCCCCGGGCGCGGGCACCAGCTCCCTGACCTCGACCGGGTCGGGTGACTCGAGGGCCAGGTCCCCGACCGTCAGGTCATCCTTCTTGATCTGCTCCCACCAGGCGCCAGCGGTGCGGGCGAGGAGGGCGACCCGGACTTTCGGGCCGCCGGTCTCCGGCAGGCGGGCGACGCGGTGGAGGAGGGCACCCACCAGGGCCGGGCGGGTCTCGCCGTAGTCGACGACCACCAGCCGCGGGGCGACACCCTGGAAGATGGGGTCGAGCTGGGAGGGCTCCGCGTCCCGGTCGAGGAAACCGGCGTGCCAGCCCTGGTGCCGGAGGCGCCGGCACCACTCGATGAGGAGCCGGCTCTTGCCGGAGCCGCCCTGGCCGTGGAGAAGGAGGACGCTCCCGGGGGCCGACCCCTGGCACCATTCGGTGAGCCGGCGGATCTCGTCCCGACGGCCCTCCTCCTCGAACGGCACGACCTCGTAGCGGGCGATGAGGAGCCGGCTGGGCGGGGGGTTCGCCGGTAGCTCCGAGGTGCCCGCCGTGAGCAGGGGCCGCAAGGCCGCCACCTCGTCGAGGGTCTCCCGGAGGCGAACCGCCCGGGGCGTGGCTGCCCAGGCAGTCAGATCTTTCTCAGTGAGGTCGAGGAGCTCGTCGAGGTCGGCCTCGGTCAGGGTGCGGTCTTCTGGCTCCGGCTGGATCGATGCGTCGAGCACCCGTGCCAGGAGCCGGTCGATGAGCGTCTCGTGGAGCCGGGCGTCGACCTCCCGCGCGGCGAGGGACCGGGCGATGTGGGACCGCGTCCGCTCCCGGTCCGGGGCGTCGAGCCGCCAGTCCACCGCGTCGAAGAAGGCGTCCCAGGCGTCCTCCCGATCCAGCCAGGTGAGTGCAGCCTCCAGGCCGTCCGCCTCGTCCTTGCCGGCCTTCTTCCTCTTCTTCTGCTTCCTCTTCCGATCAACGACGCACAGGGTCCACTCCCGCACCCCGTCGATCACCTCCTCGCGGCGCTCCAGGTCCTCCCAGAGCTGCAGCACGTCCACCCCGCTCCGGGGCGGTTTCCTGGGGGCCGTGGTGGTGAAGAGGAACCGGCGCTCCTCGCCCCGACGCCGCAGCGTCACCCAGCTCAACAGGAACCGGGCCAGGGTCTCCCGGACTACCCGTTCTCCGATCCCCAGGGGGCCGGAGTAGTCCTTGATCTGCTCGCTGGTGGCGATCCCGTCCCGGACCAGCCGGTCCAGGTCCTCGTCCCCCTCGCAGAGAATCGCCTCGGCCGTCTCGCCGTCGGTCCCGAGCCGCAGCCAGCGGTCGACACCCAGGAGCGCCTGGTAGAGGTAGCCGCGGATCGACGGGTGGGCCGAGCGGCGTGGGGAGAGGAGGCGGACCATGAGCTGCTGAGAAGGTAGCAGAAAGCTGAGAGATGAGGCCACGGGTTGCCAAAACCCTCCCCGCGGTGAGTGCCCTGTACATCGATCTGGCAGACCGGCCTCGAGCGGAGACCCGAGAGGTGGCGGCCGGAGTCGTGCTCGACTTCGACGCTGAGGGTCGTCTCGTAGGGATCGATCTCGACCAGGCGAGCAAGGTCGTCGACCTCACGAAGCTCGTGGCCGAAGAGCTTCCGCTGGGGAAGCTCGCCGCCGGGTGACGAGTGAGCCAGCGGCCATGAGCTGTTCGTTTTGCCGATGGACTGTCGGTCTGGAAGCCCGAACGGTGCATTTGGGCTATGACGGGGCAAGATTTCCCGGGGTTCTTGCCGATTCATGCGCCAGATGAACACCTTGCGCGCCCTAAGAGCCTACTCATAGTCCAAATGAACATCCCGTCCGGCCGCGGCTGCACAGCCCGGCCGCGCCTTCTCTGAGCCTCGGTTCGCTTCGGCAAGCACCTTCCCACCGCCTGCTCCTTCCCACCCGAGCGGGCGGTTGCAAAATCACAGCAACAGCGTAAATTCGGGAGCATAAATTTCTCGCATCCGGTCGACTGTCAGGTCGACCGCCCGCTCGAGCTCACCTCGCCGTCTCATCCGAAGGTGGAGGGATGACGGCAGACTCGAAAGGAGAAACGGTATGCGCGAGAGAATCCTCGGTCTGGCAGTCCTACTTCTGGTCGTCGGGGCGGTGTCGGCTGCCGGGGCGCAGCTTCCGGTCCCTGGTGACTGCGCACCCGCGGCCCTGCCCGATGGGGCGCCGACGCCGACCATCGCAGCGATGGTGATCCCGCTGCTGGAGGCGCCGGCGGCCACCCCGACCGGTGTGGACGACGGGGTGACCGCCCAGTACTGCTACTGGCGCGAGCTCGTCTCGTGCGACAGTTGCGTCTACCACTTCTCGTGCTGGCTCTGGTACGGCTCGGCGAACCAGTACGGCAAGGAGTGCATCGGCCGGAGGGTCGAGTACTGCGACGGTCACCCGACCGGCAACGAAGTTCCCGTTCTCGAGCTCCAGTGCGGCTGTAACCCGTAGGCGCCTGAGGCGGACCTTCGCTCGGAGCCCACGTTCGGCCGGCCCGGGCGTGGAGGCGTCGACGCGCCGGAGCCGAACCCGGTACGGTTCGGCCCCGGCGCGTTCATGCTCAGCGCTCCGGACCGGTCCCTTCCGGGGTCCCTCCGATCCGGAACGTGTAGCCGTTGCCGAGTGAGCTCGTCCCAGTCGATGAACAGGTAGGCCGGCAGGACAAGCAGCAGGGTCACCACCACCGCGGAAAGGTCCCGGGAGAATTCGGTCCGCGACCCCGCGAAGGCGAGGATGGCGAGGGCTGCCAAGAGCGTGACGACGAGCACCCCGGTCAGCGTCCCCGTCAGGCGACCCGGCCAGTCCGGGGCGGAAGGATCTGTCTCGAGCGCCGCGAGGCGGAGGGCACCGGAGACGAGGACCAGCATCGTGATGGTCCAGAAGCACGCCCGCCAGCGGCCTCTCGGAGTGCCCTCCCGCCAACTCGCCCGGACCGTCGCCCAGAGCCTGACGAGCCCGACCCAGGCGGTCGTCACCAGCAGGGCGGCCAATGCATGCAGAAAGTCGCAAGTGCGAAGACGTGGAACATCTGTTAAGTTCGAAGACATGGTCGAGTTTCCTGCTGGCCGGATCGTGACCCAATCGAAACCCTGACTGAAAGGAAGTCTCCATGAAGACCAAGACTGCTCTGCTGTCGATGCTTTTCCTCGCTCTCGCCCTCACCTCGTTCACCACTCTGTACGCCGACACGGCGACCGAGGTCACCCTCGCTCCGGCCCACGCCACCCAGCAGGGTGTCGTCGTCGGTACCGATGCGCTCGGCCTGTTCGACCCCCTCGCAGGGGCTGTCCAGACCTCCTGTCCTGCCACCTGTTTCCAAGCATTCCAGGACTGCAAGAGCTCCTGCGGCGGGCAGGTCGTCTGTGTCGACTCGTTCACCTGTGACAACGGAAACCCGTGCAACTACGAGTGCTACTGCACGTCGAGCTGTCCTCCCAGCCCCTGAGCGATTGACCTGACCGACCCGATCCGGCCGGCAGGTGCTCGATCGGCGCGCTCCCGACTCAGAGAACGGGAAAGGAAAGCCCCCCCGGCAGCACCGGGGGGGTTTTGTGTTGGGGTAGGCCGCGGAACAGAGAGTTGAAACGGAGCGGCCTACGGAGAGGCGCAGCCGACGCAGGCGTTGATCGCCAGGGGGTTGGTCACGGTGTACTGCATGCGGGCGTTCTGACCGGTCAGCTCCGCTACCCACCAGAAACCGTCGAGGTTGACGGAGTAGGGCATGCTGTCCGACCAGTACCCTTTCGAATCGAGGCAGCGGTAGACCTTCTCGACGTCGAGGAAGTAGCTCTGGGTGCTGCCCACTCCGGGGTGAGGCGGGATGTTGACGCCGCTGCAGTTGTTGGTGAGCCAGGTCGCGTCGAGGACGTAGAACTCGGCGCCCGGGTAGTAGAGGGAGCGCTGAATCGGCCAGTTCCAGAGGCCGTCGCCGTTGCCCTCGAAGTCGACGAGCTCGGGCGGGCTGCCGGCCGGGAAGAACTGGGAGGTGCCGTCCGAGCAGGTGACCTGGCCGTCACCGTTGGTGTCGGATCGGGTGTAGCCGTCCGAGTAGAGAGTGATGTAGAAGGCCCGTTTGAGGCCGCTCCACTCGGCGAACGCCTGGATCGCGGCCCAGGTCACGTGGCCGGTGGCGCTCGAGGTGCAGTAGCCGTCGTTGGCGGCCTCGATCTTCATCTGCCAGTAGATGCCCCGGATGTAATTGACGTTGTTGTTCATGGGGAGGATGACGTTGCCGCCGTTGCCCCGGTTCTTGTCTGTCCCGAAGGCAAGGAAAGGGATGGCGCCTTGGCCGGCCGCGTGGGGGTTGGAATACCGGTGATCCAGGCTCAGGCGCACCGTCTGGCTGCCGGGGTAGACCTTGAGGCCCGCCACCTGGGCGTCGCTCGGCAAGCCGATCGGCAGGCTGGCGTCCGGCGGGCCGACTCCCGGGTTGGAGCCCGCGACCTGCCAGGGCTCGTTGTTCGCGATGACGACCCAGTAGGTCGACGCGGTGCTGCCGCCCAGGTCCGAGTAGGCGTTGGCGCTCGGGAAGATCGCCTGGCAGTTGGAGTACAGGCAGTAGTCCCACTGCAGCGGGTCGCTCGCCGTGCCGTAGTTCGTGTCGAACCCCGTGGGGCCGTACTCGGTCCTCACCGCCCCGTTCTTCAGTCCTTCGTCCCAGAAGCCGGCGGATGCCGCCGTGCCCGCGCAGAGAAGGCCCACGATCAGCAACAGGCTGGACCATCGTAGATTGCTCATTCGTTCTCCTTTGGTATTCAAGTGGAGGCGCACCCTACCGGAGGCGTGAAACCGGGACAAGCAGCGGGCCCCGCCCTGCCGCGCGGCGGCGGAAACGCAGAGATTGCGTAGTTGCGGCGAAACAGAATTTTGGTACAGGAGCGGTTCCGAGGTCGATCGCTCGTTCTCGACCACGCCGACGGGTCGTCCGAAGGCGGACGGCTGGGAAAAAGTTCGTCTTCGCGTCACAAACTTCCGCCCTCGGAGCACACTAGCTCCAGAGGCGGGACAGCGAGGAGTCACCTGGTGGGGTCTCTGCGGGCCCGGTGGCTGGCGTGCCCGTTTCGGGGTGTCGATGTACGATCGATGGGCTTTGGAGGTCTTGCTGTGGTGAATATCTGTCGGGAGGCTAGCTCTGCGGATCTGATCGAGGGTCTCTACGGACTGGGAGCCTGTCCGGAGGTCGATCTCCCGTCCTTCCTCGACTCGGTCCTGGACGCGGCGCTCATGGAGACCGGTGCGGACGCGGGAGGCGCGATCTTCGTCACCGACTGCGCCGGTGAGCAGCTCTTCTGGAGCATGAAGGCCCTGCTGGGAACGCCGCGGCGGCCCAGGGGAGAGCTCATCCAGGAGTGGTCGTCCCATGCCGTGGCGCCTCCCAGCCGCAAGCTGGGGCACGAGTTCGTGCCGGTGGTGTCGCTCGTCTCCGCCGACTCGGACGGCTACACGTTGTTCGAGGACAGCCGCTTCGCGGCGTGGATCCCCATCCTGCTGCGCAAGTCCGAGGTCGGATGGCTCCAGGTCGAGACCCGGGAGTCCGAAGCGTTCTCGCGGGAGAGCCTCCTGGCGCTCGCCGAGCTCGCCCGTCACGCGGGGCGTCTGGCGAAGCGGCTCTTGGTGCGCGATCACGGCGCCGCCAACGGCCACGACGTCCACGTGGTCGGCATCAGCCCACGGCTCCTCGAGCTGGAGCGGCAGCTCGAGCTCCTGGCGGCCGACCCGCGGAGCCCGGTGCTGCTCTGCGGAGAGCGGGGGAGCGGCAAGGAGCTCGCCGCCTATGCCGTCCACTACTTCAGCCCGCGGGCGAACGGTCCGTTCATCGCCATCAACAGCGCGGCGTTCACCCCGGAGCTGATCGCCGACGCCCTCTTCGGCCACACCCGGGGTGCCTTCAGCGGCGCTCAGGACGTTCGCGGTGGGATCTTCGCCGAGGCGGAGGGCGGCACTCTGTTCTTCGACGAGATCGGCGACATGCCGCTCCACGTCCAGGCGTCGCTGCTCCGGGCGCTCGATCGGGGGGAGATCCGTCCGGTCGGCGCGGATCGGCCACGCCAGGTCGACGTCCGCATCGTGGCGGCCACGAACCGGGACCTCGAGGCGATGATGGCCGAAGGAACGTTCCGCCGGGACCTCTTCGACCGGCTCGACGTCTTCCGTGTCACCCTGCCGACGCTCCGGGAGCGTCCGGAGGACCTCCAACTGCTCACCGACTACTTCCTGCGCAAGGCCTGCGGGAAGATCGGCCGCAGCCAGTGGATGCACGACCGCAACGCGTGCCTCTCCTGCTCCCAGCGAGCCGGGCGCGTGTGCGCCGACTCGGGGTTCCACGAGGCTCTGGCCGAGTACGACTTCCCGGGCAACGTCCGGGAGCTGCGCAATGTCGTCTATCGCCTGGCGGCGGTGGTCCGGGAGGAGCTCCGGGCCAGTCATGTGCTCTCGCTCCGTGACGACTGCAAGCCCGAGGAGCCCGCGGGGGACGAGACGCTGCAGCTCGATTCCGTGCTCCGGTCTCACATCGGCCGGGTGTTGGAGGTCGCCGAGGGCAACAAGTCGGAGGCCGCCCGTCTCCTCGGGCTTCCCCTGAGCACGCTCTACAACAAGATGAAGCGCCTCGACATGGTCTAGCCTGCCCGGTCGCGGCGTGAGGGTCTCTCCTCGCGCCACCCGGCCGGCTTTCCATATCCGGAGGCCGACTTTCCGTATACGGTGAGGTCGGTTCCGGAAGCCCCCCCCGGTCGCCCTTTCGCGGCGGCCATAAATATCTTGTAACAAACAACTTGCAGCAGTTTTGCGCCGCCTTGCGAGAGCGGGCACCACGGTTGCAATCCCCCTGATCGTCCGAATCACCGAACGCTCCCAGCGGCCGGCGAAGAGTCTGGCCCAAGGGAAGGTCGATGTCGAAGAAGGGAGGGGTTGTATGCCGTTTGCCGTGACCGTCTGCCTCGCGCGGGAACCGCCCGGGCGATCCTCGACGACTTCAACTCAACTTCGCCACGCAACGTGGCTAATCACGGAGGATCGAGAATGACCACGAGACGAGATGTCTTGAAGCTGAGCTTGGTCGCCGCCGGCGCGGGCTTGGCAACATCGAAGAAGGCGCTCGGCCAGCTCTGCCTGGACGACGGGCTCGCGCCGTACACGGTACCGCCAAGCCCCGCCGTCGAGCCCTTCGTCGCACCGCTCTACATTCCGCCCATCGCCCGGCCGGTGCCGCTGCAGGCGCTGTCGCCACCGCCGGACCCCTCGCGGCATCAGCGCTACAACGAGTTCCTGCCGCAGAAGTACTACATCCATCACGAGCAGCAGTTCCTGTGGAACTACCATCCACAGCTCCGCAATGTGCCCACCTGGGGCTGGGAAGGCTCGTCACCGGGCCCCACGTTCCACGCTTACTACGGTGAGCCGATCTTCCTCCGCCGGTACAACGACCTGCCGCAGAATCCAGGTCTCGGCTACGGTCTGCCGTCGACCACGACTCACCTCCACAACTCCCATACGGCGTCCGAGTCCGACGGCTATCCCGCGGACTGGAAGGACCCGGGGTTCTTCTGGGATCACCACTACCCGAACATCGCCGCCGGCGGGGACGACCGGGAGAAGCTGACCTCGCTCTGGTACCACGACCACCGGTTGGACTTCACCGCGCCCAACGTCTACGCGGGGCTTTCGGGGTTCTACTTCCTGTTCGACGAGCTGGACTCGAACAACGAGAACGACCCCAACCCGGCGGCGTGGCATCTGCCCAGCGGCCAGTACGACATCCCGCTGATGCTCCACGACGTGCAGTTCGCCCGGAACCCGGCGGGCGGTCCCGAGGACGCGCTGGCCGTCTTCAACCCGTTCCAGACCGACGGCTGGTTGGGTGACACCCCGACCGTCAACCGGATCGCGATGCCGTACCTCCAGGTCGAGCCGAGGAAGTACCGCTTCCGCATCCAGAACGGCGGGCCGTCGCGCAACTGGGGCCTGTTCCTTTCGACGGGCCAGAAGTTCGTGATCATCACCTCCGACGGCAACTTCCTGGAAGAGCCGATCGAGGCGGAGTGGCTCAACCTGGCGGTCGCCGAGCGCCACGACGTCATCATCGACTTCTCGGGCTACAAGCCTGGAGATCAGATCATCCTGCAGAACCGCCTCGAGATGATCGAGGGGCGCGGACCGACCGGACGTCTGCTCGATCCGGGCATCCCGGTCATGCGCTTCGACGTGGTGCCCCTCACCGCGCCCGACAACAGCCAGGTTCCGACCTTCTTCCGGTCGAAGCCGCCAATCGACCTCAAGGAGGTCGTGCGCGAGCGCACCTGGGTCTTCGACTACGACGACCGGGGCCTGTGGACGGTCAACGGCAAGCTGTTCGACAACGAGATCCCGGCTGCCGAGATGAAGCAGGGCACCGCCGAGATCTGGACGATCCGCAACGGTGGCTCGAACTGGACCCACCCGGTCCATATCCACTTCGAGGAGTTCCAGATCCTCGAGAGGAACGGCCATCCGATCCCCGCGGGCGATCCCTACAACACGAAGAAGGACGTCATCAACCTGGGACCCAACGACGAAGTCAAGATCTTCATGCGCTGGAGAGACTTCCTCGGCCGCTACGTCATGCACTGCCACAACGTGGTGCACGAGGACCACGCCATGATGATCCGCTGGGACATCGTCCCGTAAGGGAGCGCCCTCGAATCATTCTCGCCAGCAACTCTGGACATTGGAGGTAACCAGATTATGAAGAGCAGACGCAACTTGCTGGCCGCGGGCGCGATCGCGCTCCCGGCCGTGGCCCTCTCGGCGCGAGGCTCGACCTTGCTCAGTGCCGAGCAGAAGACGGCATGCAAGAGCAAGAAGACCGGCCCGATGGCCGAGTACTTCCCGAACGTCCCCGTCGTCACCCACGAGAAGAAGCGGGCCCTTCTCTACGACGACCTCCTCGCCGGCAGGATCGTGACCATCAACTTCCTGTCGACCAAGGAGAGGGACGCCGACAAGCTGATGGCTAACCTGGTCAAGGTACAGAAGCTCCTCAAGGACCGGGTCGGTCACGACGTCTTCATGTACACCATCACCACCGACCCCGAGCACGACACGCCCGAGGTGCTCGCCGAGTTCGCCAAGCGGCACGGCGTGGGCCCGGGATGGTCGTTCCTCACCGGCACGCCGGAAGACATGAGCGTGCTCCTGAGCTCGATCTTCGTCGGGCCGCACGAGCACGGCCGGGGCACCCACGCGGGCGCTCCGTGCTCCGCCGGCCTGGTGCGCTACGGCAACACGGTCACCGGCTCGTTCGGTTCGTTCCCCGTGCTGGCCCGTCCCGCGGCGATCGCGGAGCGGTTCACCTGGGTCGGCTTCCGCAAGGGCTCCGTCCAGGTGGCGAGCTGAAGCCGGCGGTGACCCACATGACGCCTAGTCTCGCGGAGCCTTCGGGCCCCCGCGATCGAGTTTCGGAGAAAGGAGCCATACCATGATCAAGCTGTCCCACAAAGCGATGACTGTGGCGCTCGCGGTCGTCTGCTCGGTGCTGCTGGCCTCGATGCCGATTTTCGCCCAGCACCCGGGTCCCCAGCCCAGACCGGGGCCGTCGACCCAGGAGACGATCGGGGACACGACCTACGTGACCACGCCGGAGGGGCACTTCCCGTCGCAGAATCCGTTCACGGAGCCGCCGGGATCGAACCTCCTCCTCACCGACTACCGGAACATTTTCGACGGCAACGGCGTCGAGATGCCGAACACCCTGCCGTCCTCTCCGGACAACCCGTGGAACCTCCACGTGCCGTTCCCGGACGGTAGCCCGGTCCTGACCACGTCGATCGACCCGACCTCGCCCTCTCAGGTCCTCAGGGACTACCTGATGCGGGCCAAGGGCGAGTCGCAGAACAACTGCGGTGGGGGAAAGCAGACCGAACGTCTCGGCCCCCCGGGCTACGGGTCGAAGATCGACCGTGCCATCGACATCCTCGAGGGCAACCCCATGCCGGGGTACGTCTGGAGCGGATTCCCGCTTCTGCACTACACCGGTCCCCTCAAGGTCAAGAAGGTGGTGCCGATCTACGACGCGGCCGGTGTCAAGGTCGGCGGCAACGTCGACGTCCACCAAGTCTGGTACGACACTCACATCGAGTCGGACGCGGCGTTCATCGATCCGAGCGAGGTGCAGGACGTGCCGTGGACCATCACGTACACGGTCGACTGTCTGCATCGCTGCCACGACGACTTCTCGCCGTTCACGATGTACTTCGACGCACCTGCGCCGGGAGCCGCGTTCGGGCCGCCCCACGTGGCCATGGACCAGACCTTCTTCCCCATGGAGGACGGCACCCGCAACGTCTTCAAGCTGAAGATGTCCCTCGGGAAGTACTACAACCTGACCTACACCTGGGGCTGGCGGATTCACCCGCCGCGTGTCCAGGTGTCGGAGAACGCCCTCAAGTCGGCGGGCGGCAAGAACCTCGTCCAGTGGGAGATCGACACCTTCGGTCCGGACCCGCGGGCGAGCGAGGAGGCCAAGCTCGCGGCCATCGGCATGATCGGTGACCTGTCACCGGCGAAGCGCATGTGGAACCTGCTGCGGGAGGCGCGTACCGCTCCGTGCAAGAAGGTCGCTGCGCTCATGGATCAAGCGTTGGAAGCCTATGACGACTGGTTCGATCGCACCGAGCTGCCCACCGGCGCCGAGAGCCTGGAGGACCCGAACGCCACCGTGACGCTGCTCTACGTCAACAACACGATCTACGGCAAGATCAAGGGTGGCGGCTGGGATACCTGGTTCGACTGGCAGACGCGGCCGGCGGTGTACAAGGCCACGCTGTTCAACGGGGACCACTTCCCCCACGGCTACATGAACGTGGACTTCGGTGGGTCTCGTGGCTGGGAGAACCAGTTCACTCCGACGATCCCCTTGAACGGCATCGGCTGCAAGTTCTCGTTCGGCAGGGTCCACTGGTGGATCAACGCCGGCGGACCGTGGGGCGGGATCGTCGTGCCCCCGGTTGCGAACAACGGCACGCCGGGTACGCACAAGGTGGAGCTCACCCTGAACTTCGAGCCGTCCAGGAGGCTTCGCCTCTACCAGTTCGACCCGCTGCACCACGACGTGGCGGTGTTCTCCATTCACTGATTCGGCGGCCCACCCAGGGGAACGCCAATCGATGAGGGGGCGGGTTTTCCCGCCCCCTCCCTTTGTCCGGTGGGGGGGCGTGGCGCGGAGCCTGGTGAAGGGAGCTCCTTCACCAGCGACTGCCGGTGCCGGGTGCGGATCCTCCTCTGCGGCACCCTTGCGGCCATCGAGGTTTGACTTCCGATGTAAGAAATCGTCGACCAGCTTCACTCATGCTTCAGGTCGGTCGAATTTGCCGACGGCGGTTGGCGGGCGGCTGGCGCCCGGCCGACGCGGGCCGACCGAAGGAGTATGGAGATGAAGGTTGCGATTTTGATCCTCGCCAACACCGAGACCCTGGGAGATCTCGACCCCATCGTCAACGCGCTGCGGGTCGCCGACGAGCTTGCGGAAGCCAACGACGAGGTGAGCATCGTCTTCGACGGTGCGGCCACGTGCTGGATCGGGGAGCTCGACACCAAGGACCATCGACACCATGGTCTGTTCACGCGCGTCAAGTCGCGGGTTGCCGGCGCGTGTGCCTGTTGCGCCGAAGCCTTCGGCGTACGGGACCAGATCCTGGCGGCCGGCGTGCCGCTGCTGAACGGCCACCACCAGCACCCGAGCGTGGGCGGCCTGGCGGTCGAAGGGTTCAAGGTCCTGACGTTCTAGCCTGGACTATTCATGAGTCACCTACTGCGAGCCGCAATTGCATGCAATCTCAGGGCGTACTCGCTCTTTGCTCCTCAACGGACTGCCGAGTACGCCTGCGTCGCGCATCGCTACGTGCGCCCTGATCTCACACACACTTGCGGCTCTCGCTACGGCGCCTCATGAATAGTCCAGGCTAG
>Ga0210123_1001299_pt1 | contig 12983 bp, 11 predicted proteins | sample Muzzi_PWB_D2_FD_185535 | JGI IMG/M metagenome (GOLD analysis project Ga0210123, IMG submission 185535) | Wetland microbial communities from San Francisco Bay, California, USA, that impact long-term carbon sequestration - Muzzi_PWB_D2 (SPAdes) | ecosystem: Environmental > Aquatic > Marine >... | reverse complement strand
ACGCTCCGTCCAGCAACGAAAAGCCGGAACGGGCGGAAAGTTCGGCGAAGGGCGGCGGGTCGAAGGACTTCATTGGCAGGAAACTCTCGCGGGTCTGATCCGTAACAGGGAGGATCGTGGGACCCAACCTCCGTGGAGAATCTGCTCATGCGAAGCATTCGCCCCCGTCGCAACCTGTTCTTCCTGTTTCTCCCGGCCTTCGGTCTCGCCGTCGGCTCGATGCCCGCCGACGCCCATGCCCAGCCGACCGACACAAGGACGATCACCGACCGCTACGTCGAGTTGACCTTCCAGCGCCGGTACGACGAGCTCCGGGACCTCACCGCGCAGGACGCCGTGTTCTTCGATCCGACCGGGGACGTGTTCGCGGGCCGCGTCGCCGATGGACCGGTGCATGGCGGCGACGAGATCATCGCCCTGCAGAAGAGCTGGGGCATCGCGGAAGCACAGTTCGAGATCGACGCCGCCTTCACGGTCGGAGAATACTCGGTCTACCGCGGAACGCTCGACGTCCGCTTCGAGGAGTCGCCGGCGAGTTATTCCGTTCCGTTTCTGACCGTCCTGCGGGTCCGGGACGGTCGCGTAGCCCAGCGCACCGATTTCGGCGAATACGTCGAATCGTTCGAGCTCGGTGACGGCTTCGACGCGGCCACGAAGAGCACGCGGGCCGTCTCGGACCGCTATCTCGCCGCCTACACGGGCGGTGACCTCGCCACGCAGGCCGAGCTGCTCGCCCCCGACGTCCGATTCCAGGATCCGACCGCCCAGGTGTACGGGCCGCCCTCGGGCCACCTGTTCGAATCCGCGGAAGAGCTGCTGTCGCGGCGACGGCAGATCTACGCCGCGATCGGGACGTTCACGTTCGACGCCGAAGGGTCCTTCGCGGCGAACCATCACGCCGTGTACTGGGGTACCGTTCGCTACACCGCGAACGGAGCCGGCTACGTACAGCCGGGCGTGATGATCGTGGAAGTGCACGACGGCCTCGTGACCCGTCACTGGGACTTCGTGGACTACTCCGTCGGAGCCTCCTGAGCTCCGTCCCGGAAACCCGAGGGTGACGCGTCCCGTAGGGCGAGACGGAAGCCGAGGGACGTAGAGCTCGAGATATGAGAAGGATGCCATGGAAGAACTGATCCCCATCGTCGCGATCTTCTTCGTCATCGGCGTGCCGGTGATGTCGATCGCCTCCCATTTCGTCCTCCGCCCGCTGGTGCGGGACATCGTCGTCGCCCTGCGCGGCGGCAAGCGGGAGGAGATGGAAGGTCTGCGGAACCAGATCACCGAACTCCACGAGGATCTCGCCCGGCACGAAAACCAGCTCCAGGTACTCACCGAAGCCGAAGCGTTCCGGCGGCAACTGGAGGCCCGTCGGGAAGAATGACTTCGGCGGGACGGGCCCGCGCCGTCCCTCAGTCCCACCAGCCGTGCAGCCACCAGCGCAGCTCCCCCGAAGGCCGGTATTCCCGGAACAGCCAGATCAGGCTGCCCTCTTCCGTACAGACGCGGAAGTATTCGCGGTGGTACGGATCCGTCCACCAGTCGCCGGACAACCTCTCGGGCCCCTCGGCGGCGACGAGCAGGTGATGGCCCGCCTCCCCCCACAGCTCGGCCGGCCGACTTCCGTCGACGCCCACCTCCACGGGAAGCGGCGCGGGCAGGAGGTGGAGCACGCCGGGAATCGCTTCGGACGGAACCTCGTCCGCGTCGTCGAGCACTTCCCCGACCACCGACACCTCGACCGGCGTCCAGCGGCTGCGCGCCTCGGGGCGGTGGTCGGACCGGACGCCCGGGTGCACGACGGCCGCTTCGCCCAGCCGTACCTGCAGGCGTGACAGGGCCGCCGCCGCGGCCAGCGGATCCCGCCAGCGCCGTGTGAACAGGTCCTCCTGGCGGGTGTCGGGCGCCGTGACCCGCACCGCGCGCAGGACCAGCTCTTCGACGGGCTCGGTGAGCCGTCCCGCGGCACCTGCCGCCCGCTCGAGCGCGGCCCGGCACAGATCGTAGAGCAGCCGCTCCCGGCAGGTCGGCCGGGCCGGCACGGCCGTGGCGGTCTCGACGCCCCGGGCCGAGCGCAGCGCCAGCTCGAGCCGCGCGGCGCAGCGTCCGCTCTCCCCCAGGTCCGCGCACATCCGGGCCAGCAGGTGGCGGAGCACGAACAGCAGGGGCTCCAGGATGTCGGCCGGCGTGTCGAGCTCGAGGGCCACCTCCGGTACGTCTGGCATCTCGAGGGTCCGGAAAACCCGATCGTCGATGCCGCGGGCGAGCCGGTGCGCCCGGAGGCCGACAGGCCCGAACCGCGCCTCCAGTTCTTCGGGCGGGCGATCGGCAACGTCGCCCACACGGCGAAATCCCAGGGCCCGGAAGGTCTCGGCCAGCTCGGCGGACAGCGGCAGCGCCGCCAGGGGCAACGGGGCCAGAAACGCCCGCGCGCCCCCCGGGACCACGATCCGAACGCCTCCGCCCACCTCCGCGTCCGCTGCTTCCGGGTCCGCCGCGGCCGTGAACGCCGCGAGGCGCGCCGCCGCGTCGGCCGCCACCGGTACGTCGGCGACGCCCACGCCGATCCCGGTGAAGCCCGCCCCGGCGGCGGCCCGCTGCAGCGTCACCGCGAGGGCCGCCTCGCCGCCCCGGCGTTCCCATCCCCGGGCGTCGACCCGCGCCAGGTGGGGAGCGACGGCACAGATCCGGGGCGATCCGGCCAGCAGAACGGTGGCCAGCCGGCGGCTGAAGGCCACGGCCTCGTCGCCAGAGGGTTCAGGAATCGGTTCGACCCGGACCGTGGCCACGCGTGCCGGGTGAACCCGGCTCACGCCCTCTCCCTCACAGCGGCCCCTTGCGATCTCGCACGACGGCTTCGACGCGCGGCGCGGGTACCGGGCACAGCACCGGGACCTCGGCCTCCCCTCGTTTGCCGACCCGGATCCACACGGGACGGACGGGAGGAAGCAGCGGTCCGAACGGGACGTCGCGGAGTGGCTCGATCCGGCCCGGACGAAAGCCCAGCCTGAGCGCCGCCACCGCGACCTGCCCGACGGTCACGAACACCGTGGCGGCTTCTTCCGCCAGGCGCTGCAGCCGCACCGACGCCGCCCGTCCCAACGCTTCCGTCGCCCCGGCCCGGGACGTGATTCCGATCGCCTCATCGACCCGCAGGGCCACGGCCCCGAACGCCCCGCTGCGCAGCAGGAGATCGGCGCACCAGGCGGCCTCCGGCGCCGAGCTCGGCCGGACGATCCAGAACTCGCCCTCGCCCGGGACGAGCGCCTGCCAGTGGGGAGCGTACAGACCGCCCGAGGCGTCGATCAGCGCGACGGACTCTCCCTCGCGCCGCAGGTGCCGGAGACTTTCCCGGAGCACCGCCGTCTTGCCGCTCGAGGCCGGTCCCGTCCATTCCACGACCCGGCCGCGCGGCAAACCGCCGTCGGGCAGCAGCGCATCGAGCAGGGGTAATCCGGTGGGCACGGCCGGCGCCGTCGGCGTCCGTTCCGTACGAGCGCTGATCCGCTCGACTTCCCGCTCCAGCCTCTCCAGGGCGCCCGTGGCCATCCGCTCCTCCGTGATACCGAATAAACACCGAAAGTAGAGGACGAACATGATAGCCCGGAGGTCTGACAGCAGGCAAGAAAAATCCCCCGCCAACCGTGGCCGGCGGGGAAAATCAGGTCAGCGGCGCGCTCGCACGTCGAACCCGAAGCCGAGCGCGAACGTCCAGAACGACGGCGTTCCCGGCGGAGATTGATAGTGGACGAAGCCCTGCAGGTGGACCTGGCCGAGATCGACCCACACCTGCGTCGTGGCGTCCAGCAGCGAGCCGCTGAAGTCGTCGGACAGGTCGCTCGACACGCTGCCGACCGCCAGGCCCGGCTCGAAGCCCCAGCCGGCCGGTGATTCGATCCGCAGCTTCAGTCCGCCCCGGATCTCGGTCTCGGGCGCCCGGCCCGTGGCCGTGCCCCCTCCCTCGATCGCGATGTTGGAGCCCGCGTTGTCTCCGTACGACACGGAGGGCAGAATCGTCACGGTGCGAGACGCCGGGAAGCGTCCTTCCCCGAATACCACATAGTCGTCACGGTCGAACCAGCGACCGACCCACCCTCCGACCTGCACGCCCCCGCCGCCGGCCAGCCGAAAGTCCTGGGCGAGCAGGAACGTGTTCTCGTTCAGCTCCGAGACCGGTTGCTGCCGGCGTCCCAGCTCCACCGTGGTCGTCAGGCGACGAGATTCGCCCCAGCGCAGGTCGACGCCTCCCCCGAAGCCCTGCAGGTCGTCCCGCCCCCGCTTCAACCACGGGTGGCGCAGGTTCAGCGCGTCGTCGTAGTAGCCGCGGATCCGCAGCCAGCCGACGGCCGGGTCGATCCGCACCTCCGCGTAGCGGATGCCCGGATCCCGCCCGTTGTCCTGCGTGGTCCCTCCCCACACGTCGGCCCCGAAGACGCCGCGGCTCAGGGCGGCCGAAGACAGGGCCGTCCTCGCGGCCTGGTTGTCCGGATCGGCTTCGAGCGCCTGCTCGTAGGCGAAGCGCGCATCTTCGGTGCGCCCGGTCGCCATGAGCAGGTCGGCCAGGCCCACCCAGGCCGTGGCGCTCTGCGGGTTCAGCTCGGTGGCCCGGCGATAGGTGGTCACGGCAGCCGCCGTGTCGCCCGCTGCCAGCCGGCGCTGCGCCTGGGCCACGACCTCCACCCCGATGCCCTCGCGCGACAGGACCGGCAGGCTGGCCACCACCTCGGCGGGGCCCGAGCGCGCCCGAATCTCCACGGGTCGCGACGCATCCCGGCCTGCTGTCACCCGCACCGATGCGCGGCCATCGGATCCCGTGCGAAGCGTGTCGGCGCTCAGGCGACCGTTGCTCACCGTGAACCGCACCTCGACATTCGCGGCCGGCTCGCCCGCCACGTCGTATACTTCAACGGTCACCGGATCTTCGAACGGCTCCTCGGGGACGCCGGCCTGCGACGTCCCACCGATGAACTGCATGGTCGCGGCCCGGATGTCGAGGCGCAGCTCGATCTCGGCCAGCGTGCCGCTGCCGGAACTGATGACCAGCCGGTTCACATCGCGCATGTCCGCGGCCGACAGGGTCATGTCGAGGCGTCCATCCGCCCCCGTGGACCCACGGTTGAGCACGGATCCGGCCGGCATGCCGGCCACGGCGATCTCGGCGTCGGGGACCGCGTTCCCGAGAGGGTCGAGGACCCGGATCGGCAACTCCAGGTCACCGCCGCGATAGGTCAGCGGCGACGTTGGCGACGTCAGCACGGCAGCCGGCCCCGGGGTGGTCTCGAGGATCACGCTCGTCGTCCCGGTCAACACGCCGCGCGACGACGCGATCTGCAGTGGATACCGGGCCACGCGCGTGCCAGTGGGCACCGGCACCGTGGCGCGGCCGTCGGCGCCGGACGTCGCGACTCGATCGGTGGCCGCGCCCCCCTCGATCCCGCCGCTTCCCCGCAGGGAGATCTCGAGGCCCTCGGCCGGCTGGCCACCCCTCCGGACGAGCACGGTCACCAGGGCCACCGAGTCGACGGGCGCCGTGACGACCGTCGAGACCGGCTCGACCTGGTAGGTCGGAAGCGCGACGGGACGCTCGGCGCCCTGCCCGGCACCTCCGGCCGCGGCCCGTGACGTGCACTCCCGCACCGCTGCCAGCACGGCGTCGTTCGCGCCCAGGTTCTGAAAGTCCGCCATGTCGCGAGCGGTCGGCGTGAACGAGAGGCAGTTGGCGCGGACGATGGTAGCCACTTCCGACGCTGAATACGTGGAACCTGAAAGCATGCGGACGATGTCGCTCTTGCGCAGGGGCGCCTCCTGGCCGGACGCAGGGGCCGCAAGCAGAGCGAGCAGAAGGCCGCAGACGGCGGCGACCCGGGATACGGAGCGTGTGAGCGTGGACGTGGTCATGGGCTGTTCTCCGGCCGATTCATGGTCGTGGGCATCCGGTGCTGTCGAAGTGGCGGTTGACGTCGGCCATCACGGCACCGGCCCTCTCATACGCGGAGGTGGCTCGCGGGTTCGGGTCGGAACCGAACTCGCCGTAGTTCGTGGCCACCCGAACATACGCCTCGTCGGCCGCGACGTATCCGGTGATCAGAAGGTCGCAGCCGATGCGGCCCGCGTCGAAGTCGGCGGCTCGCTCCGCATAGCGGTCCCCCGCGATCTCCACGGCGTCGACCCGCTCGATGAACTGACGGAGGGCCGGCGACATGGCCTCCCGGGCCCGGGGCGTCGGTGTTCCGGACGTCTCGGGTCCGGACGGCTCTCCGTTTCGCAGCAACGGCAACAGGAAGAACAGCGCGACGGTCAGGACGGCGACGGCCACGAGTATCCGCGGACGAACGGGCCACGGCCACGAGACCTTCATCCTTCGGCCGGCGCGCGGCGAGAACAGGCCCGTCTCCGCACCTTCGCCGGGAATCACGAGCTGCGGGTTGCGTCCCGGGTGCTCCTCGGGACGCACGCCGCGGTGCTCCGTCGGTCCTTCTCCGGGGTCGACGATCGAAAACCGGGTAGCGGGCATTCGGGCGGCTGGAGCCTCAGCCGGAGCGTCGGGCGCCGAATCCACGGTGCTCTTCACCGGGACCGCTTCCTGGTAGTCTTCGACCGGGACGGGTCGATGCGCACGGTAGTTCGTCCACGCCATCGCGGATAACACCTCATCGATCTTCCCCTCGTGCGGAACAGTGAGCAGCTCGTGGAACGGAGCGGGCCGCTCTCCGCCGCCGCTGGTTCCAGCGCCCCGGTGCCGGAAAACGGCGCCGACGACGGGCTCGCTCGCCGGGACGACGACGATCGCGCACTGCCAGGGCGCGTCGAAGTAGCGGGCGTTCGTGTCCCGATCCGCCTCGGTGAGGCGCAGCCCCAGCCGGTCGTGGTGGCTGTGATACCATCCGAGCAGCACGCCCGTGTGGCCCGCGAACACCGATCGAGCCTCGCTCCAGGCGCGGATCAAATGAGCCCCGGAGGCCTCCTCGGCCAGCACCTCCCGCGCGGCGACCGCTGTATCGGCCACCGCATAGTTCACGCCCAAGTCGGGACAGAAGAACAGGCGACCGAGCAAGAACCCGAACCGTGGTTCACGCTCCTCCTTCACCAGGTGTCGGTTCACGCCCGCGAGCACGTCGTGCTCGATGAACAGGGGATAGGTGCGCACGTCGCGGGTGGGATCGGGGGTGCCGGCGCTGCCCTCGGTCGGCGTCCACAGGATAGCTCGATCCAGCGGCAGCGGCGCACTCGCATGAGGCGGACGGTCGCCGCCCCCCGCCTCCTTCAGTGATCGACCCTCTCGTGGCACGCTGGTGTCCTACCGGAAGGCGATGAGGTCGAGGATGGGAACCCCCGTCTGGGAACGGCCCGTCCGCACACGGGCCACGACGTCGACGGTCTGGAGCGGCGTGAGCGACTCGACGGCCGGGAGCAGCTCCGGCGGAACGGCCACATACACCAGATCGCGCGTCCGAGACGGCGGGCTCGCCAGGAAGTAGGGTTCGCCCTCGTAGAAGTCCCTCCGGACGGCTTCCGCCCGCTGGAGCGCCACGTAGCGCAGCGTCCACTCGACGCGGCGGCCGCGGAACTGTTCCGGATTGTTCCGCAGGTCCGTCACGGAGAAGGTGGCGCCACCGACCGAGTCAGGCGCCAGGGTCGACGGCTCCCACACCCAGCCTTCGACCCGGACGCGCGTCCAGCCGCCCTGGCGTGCCAGGACCTCCATGTCCGTGCCCGCTCCGACGACCGCCGCCGTATCGCCCTCGGGCGAGACGAGCAGGCCGGTTCCGGACGAGCCGACCACCAGGCGCTCGGGCAGCTGCCTGGGCGCGGGAGCCGTGGAATCAGCGGTCGCGACCGCCGGGGGCGGCCCGCCTTCGGTCTCGGCCGTAGAGGCCGCCCAGATCCAGGCGGCGCGGCGGACCTTGATCCAGTCACCCTGCGCCTCGAGGCTGTCCAGGAGCATTCCCTGCATGAGGAGCGCGCTGCGCGCCGCACTCGCATCCGGCGTACGGCGGAGGTTCTCGCCGCCCGTCTTCGAGACGACGAGGTCGAAGCCATCGCGATCCGTCGACGCCACGGAGGCGGACCAGATCCATCCCTCCAGCGCGCCCAGCACCCATCGCCCGCGGCGCTCCTGCACGACCAGCGTCGCTCCCTCCAGCACCGTGGCGAGGCGATTGGCAGAGGTGGCCTGCGGTTTCTTGCGGAAGTTCTCCTCGGGGACCGTGACCCGGATCGCCTGCGCGCTCAACGGGACCGCCGTCGAGACGACGAGCGCGACGAGCATCGAGGTGCGTTGGAGTCCGGTCGTCGTCATGCGATCTGGTATGGCCGGGGCGGCCCGTCTACATTGGCCCGTCCGTTGCGGCCGGCTCACTCCCGGCCGCATGGTGGCCCCGCGGCCGCGTTGGCGGGACCTCACGTGGTGGCGTTCGAGTATAGACGGCACGCGGATCGAGTGTCAATGAACTTCAGCGATGGGAACGGACGTTGAAACGAGGCCTATCCATGGCGGGGTTCGCCCTCGCCTTTCTTTTTGTTTCGGGCTCCTTGAACGCCGTCCTGGCGCAGTCCCAGGAACGGATCGACACGCCCTACGACTGGATCGACCGGTCGCTCAGGCTCGGCGCCTACGCAGGACACATTTCCGCCGATCGGGGAATATCGGACATCGGCCCGGGCTCCTCCTCGCTCTTCGGGCTCCGGTTTCGCACGCGCGTGAGCAGCCCGTTGTCCCTCGAGATCAACGTCGGATACGGGCGTTCGGACCGCTTCGTGATCGACCCGCGCCTCGAGAACGGCCCGGCGGCCATCGACACCGTCGACACGGGGCTGCTTCTGCTGGAGGGCGGTTTTCAGATCGCGCTCACGGGCGCACGCACGCTGTACGGGTTCCAGCCGTACGTGATCCTCAGCGGCGGGATCCTCCAGGGTCTCGACGAGGGCGTTTCCACCGAGCTGTCCGCGCCCGAGGACGTCCCGTTCCGCTACGAGATCGGCACGGCCGGCGTGTTCACGGGCGGCGTCGGGGTCGAGTGGCTGCCGTCCGACCGGCTCGGTGTCGGCGTCGAGCTGAGGGATCATCTCTGGCGCATCAAGACACCCGACGGCTTCTTCCAGGGCGACGTGCTCGACCGGATCGCCGAGCTCGGACTGCCCGCACCCCGGGAGTCCGAGTGGACGCACAACCTCGAGCTCTCCGGCTCGCTCCACTACTACTTCTAGCCGGTCGCCGAGCCGATGCCGGAGCGCGCCACCGCGCCTCTCGCGCCGGAAGCCGTCGTGGAGCTGCATGACGAGGCCGGCTTGATCACTCGGTGGTTCTGCACGCCCGAGCACCTGGACGAGCTCGCCGCGGGGTGGCTGCTTGGCGAGGGACGCGTCGGTCGCGCCGCCGACATCGGCCCGATCGACGTGGATCCGGGGACCGCCGTCGTCCGGCTCCGCGCTCCCGCCGTCGACCCGCGACCCGAGCCCGACGCTCCGCCGATCGGTCCGCCGCACGCGCCGGACGCGGCCGAGGCTCTCCTGGCGGAACCCGACATCCTCCGCGGCCTGTACCAGGCCATGTTCGACCAGGGCGGGCTACGGGAACGCTCGGGCGGCGTACACACGGGCGCCCTGGTCGAGGACGGCGAGGTTCGCCTCGTCCGGGAAGACGTGAGCCGGCACTGCGTGGTCGACAAGCTGATTGGTCGGGCGCTCCTGGATGGACGGGAGCTCGAGCACGTGGCCGTTCTTCTGACGGGCCGGATCTCCGCCGCCCTTGCCGCCAAGGGCGCCCGGGCCGGCGTGGCCGTCATGGCCACGATGTCGATTCCCACGACCCTGGCCGCGGAGATCGCCGCCCGCGCCGGGTTGACCCTGATCGGACGGGCCCGCGCGGCGGAGCCGCACGTTTACGGACCGGGCTGACGGTGGCGGACTCCGCGAGGGCGCTCGGCGTGCTGCTGGCCGGTGGTCGAAGCACACGCTACGGGGCGCCGAAGGCCCTGGCCGAGGTCGGCGGCCGGACGATTCTCTCACGCGCGCTCGAGACGCTCGACGACGCCGTCGGTGACGCCGTGATCGTGGCCAACGACCCGGAACCCTACGCCGGGACGGGCCGGCGGATCCGGCCCGACGTACGGCCGGGCACCGGCGTCCTCGGCGGAATCCTGACGGCGGTCGGCTGGGCGGCCGAGCTCGGACGCGAGGCCGCGCTCGTGCTGGCCTGCGACATGCCTTTCGTCGCGGCGCCGCTCCTCGAACGCCTGGTCGCCGAAGCGGCTCCAGTGCGCGTCTCGATCGCCGCCAGCGACGGGCCCCGCGGCCTCGAACCGCTATGCGCCGTATACGGGGTCGAGTGCGCCGGACCGATCGTCCGGGCTCTGGACCGGGGTGAGCGGGCGATCATATCGTTCTTCGACGACGTCGAGGTTCGGCGTCTGCCGCTGGAAGAGGTCCGCCGATACGGCGATCCGAAGCGGCTGTTCTTCAATGTGAACCGTCCGGGCGAGCGTCGCGCGGCCGAAAGGCTGGCCGACGCTCCCCCGGAATCGCCGCAGGGAGGCGACTCAGCGTGACCGTTCTCGATCGCATCACCTCGTTCCTGGCCGTCATCGTGCTGGTTGCTTTCGCGGCGGTCAATCCACCCCCTCTCGGCGCCCAACAGAGCGTACCGCTCGGCGAGGCGGGCGCGGGCACCGGTCCGATGTCCTCGATCATCGGCGCCCGCGAGGAGCTGGCCAAGCGCCTCGACCGCATCCTGGTGGACCCGGCGCTCACCCGCGCGCACGTCGGCCTCACCATACAGATCGCGGAGACCGGCGAGGTACTCTACGAACGAGCCGGCGAGAGGCGCTTCACGCCGGCCAGCAACACCAAGATCGTCACCGGCGCCGTGGGTCTCGACGTGCTCGGCCCCGACTTCACGTGGACGACCCGGTTGGTGGCCGACGGCACGATCGAAGGCGACACGCTGGACGGTGACCTGTGGATCATCGGCGGCGGCGACCCTTCGCTGTCGCGCGATCGCCTCGAAGCCTGGATGAAGCAACTGCGGAAAGCGGGCATCCGGCGTGTGACCGGAGACGTGATCGGAGACGATCGCGTGTTCACCGAACCGCAATGGGGCGAGGGCTGGATGTGGGACGACCTGTACGGAGGCTGGTCTGCCGGGGTCACCGGCCTGCAGCTCGCCCCCAACACCGTGCGCGCTGCCGTGGTTCCCGGAGCAGCGCTGGGCGACAGGACCGAGGTCGTGTACCGGGATCGGGGTCCGGCACTGGCGATCAACAACCGCGTCCGCACCGGAGCGCCGGGCTCCGAGGTGCGCCTCGCGTTCGTGCCACCCGCCGAGGGAGGGCCGGTCGAGCTGCGCGGCTGGGTGCCGCTCGGACCCGATTCGACGAGTCTGTATCTCGCCACGCCGCACGCCACCCTCTACCTGCTGGATTGGATGAAGCTGCTGTTCTCGGAAGGTATGGTCGTCGTGGACGGCCGCTTCCGACGCGCGCAGGGTGACGAAGCCTCCGGCCCCGGGACGTGGAGCTACGAGAGCCGCTCCAAGCCCCTGTCGGACGTCCTCGGGGAGATGCTCAAGCCGAGCGACAACCAGATGGCAGAGTCGCTGTTGCGGACTATCGCGGTGGCGAAGGGCGAAGATGGCTCTCCGGCCGCCGGTCTCGAGATCGTGTCGGCGCGGCTCGCGGATTGGGGGATCGAGCCGGGCGCCATCGAGCTGTCGGACGGATCGGGCCTGTCGCGCTACAATGAGGTTACGCCCAACGCCATCGCCCGTCTTCTCCGTGCGATGTGGCGGCACCCGGACTATGAGACCTTCGTCGACGCCCTGCCCACGGCCGGCGTCGACGGCACCCTGCAGCGCCGGCTGCTCGCGACGCCGGGCGCCGATAACGTGCGCGCGAAGACGGGCTCGCTGAGCTCCGTGCGGGCGCTCTCCGGATACCTGGTCGACGGCGCCGGCGAGACCCTGGTGTTCAGCCTGCTGCTCAACGGCTACGACTCGCCGGGCGCCGTGGCGGTAGCTCTCGAAGACTTGCTGATCGAGCAGGTGGCCCTGTATCGCCGGCCCGTGCAACCCGGCTGGCCGGCCCTGCGTACGGTGCCGTGACCCCGACTCCCGACTGGCTGACCTGCGACGAGGCGCTGCGCCGGATTCTGGCGCGATGCCCGGCCCTGCCGACCGAGATGCTCGACCTGGTCGACGACGCCGCCCAGCTCGGTGCCGACCGGGCCCTGGCCGAAGACATCGTGGCGCAGGTCGACCACCCGCCCTGGGACAACAGCGCCATGGACGGCTTCGCGGTGCACGTCGACGACGTGGCTTCCGCTGCCGAGGGCGCGCCGGTCGTCCTTCCGGTCTCCGATGACGTCCCTGCCGGGTCCTTCCCGCATGGTCCTCTCCAGCGGGGCACGGCGGTCCGCATCATGACGGGCGCGCCGGTGCCGGAAGGCGCCACCGGCGTGATCCGGATCGAGCACACCGAACCGATGAGCGGAGCGGACGGGGCGCACGGCGGCGTACGGTTTCTCCGCGCCTCCGATGCGGAACGCAACATCCGGCGGCGCGGGGAGGATCTCCGGAACGGTGAACCGGTGGTCGCGCGCGGCACGGCCTGCACGCCGGCCGTGATCGGCGCGCTGGCCATGCAGTGTCGGCGACGCGTCCCCGTCCGGCGCCGACCGCGCATCGGCGTGCTGGCCAACGGCGACGAGCTGGCCGACTTCGACGAGGTCGACGAGGTGCGCGCCGGACGGCGAATCATGAATTCCAACAGCTACGGTCTCGCCGCGGAGCTGAGGCGGACGGGCGCGACTCCGATCGACCTGGGGATTGCCGCGGACTCGGCGGCCTCCGTGCGCGCCGCCCTCGAGCGGGGCGCCGACTGCGACGGAATCATCTCCTCGGCCGGAGTAAGTGTGGGCGACCACGACCAGGTGAAGCGCGCCCTCGACGAGGCGGGCTTCGAGAGAGAGTTCTGGCGGGTGCGCATCCG
>Ga0210123_1001295_pt1 | contig 12990 bp, 10 predicted proteins | sample Muzzi_PWB_D2_FD_185535 | JGI IMG/M metagenome (GOLD analysis project Ga0210123, IMG submission 185535) | Wetland microbial communities from San Francisco Bay, California, USA, that impact long-term carbon sequestration - Muzzi_PWB_D2 (SPAdes) | ecosystem: Environmental > Aquatic > Marine >... | reverse complement strand
GCTGGCCAAAATCACCCATCGCCTGGCTGGCTACTGCTCCGGCGGCGAGCAGCAGATGATCGCCATCGCCAGAGCGTTGATGGCGGCGCCCCAGATGCTGATGCTGGACGAACCGTCCCTGGGCTTAGCCCCCCTGTTGGTCAAAGAAATTTTTGACAATGTCGAAGCCATCAATCGCGATATGGACACCACCATTCTGGTGGTGGAGCAGAATGCCAAGATCGCGCTGCAGATCTCGGATTACGCCTATATCATGGAGTCCGGCAAAATCGTGCTGGAAGGCCCGTCAACGGATCTGCGCAACAATCCCGACGTCAAGGAGTTCTACATGGGCATCACCCAGGGCGGCGGCCGCAAATCGTTTAAAGAGGTTAAATCGTACAAGCGCCGCAAACGATGGATGTGAGTTGAAAACGCCGGAGGACTCCAGATCCGGCGTTGCCGAAAGCTTGCAGTAGGTTGACTACGGCGGCGCTTTCGGCGCCTTGGCTCTGAAGCCCTCCGGCGTTTTCAACGTTGGAGGCGACCGGTGGCCGGGGATGTGGAGAAGGGACTAATAATGAAATACCTTGTGGGATGTGACTGAGGACTCCAGATCCGGCGTTGCCGAAAGCTTGCAGTAGATTGACCACGGCTGCGACTTCGGCGGGGCCGTACTCTGGAGCCCTCCGGCGTTTTCAACGTTGGAGGTGACCGGTGGCCGAGCGTTGTGTCCCATAAATGAGGTTAAAAAAAGATGTAGGAGCGGCTTTTAGCCGCGAAGAATGCTGACGGTGGTATGCTGGATTTATCGCGGCTGAAAGCCGCTCCTACAATTTGTAAATTATTTCCGGGGCACAATACCCGTATTTCCGGGACACAACACTCGGATGGGGTTCAATTCACCAATCGATGTGGAGGTTGGAATCATGAAATACCTGGTGGGATATGATGGCGGGCCGGCGGCCAGGCGGGCGCTGGCGCTGGCCTGCGAGCGGGCCAAGCAGTTCGATGCCGTGGTGTATGTGGTGACCTCCATGGAGGGCGGCCGCAAGGAAGAGCTCAAAGACATCGAAGAAGTCGAAACAGACCTTCAGTGGGCCAAGGACTACTTGCTGAAAGCGCACATACAATGTGAGACCATTCAACTGGCCCGAGGTCTTTCCCCGGGCGAAGACCTGGTACAATTTGCCGAAGAAAATAAGATCGACAACATTTATCTGGGGATAGAGAAGAAATCACGCACCCGAAAAATACTGCTGGGTTCCACAGCGCAGTACATCATTTTAAAGGGCCCTTGTCCAGTAACCACCACAAAATAAACGCGGGTGGTCTGCCTCAGCGGGTTCCGCATGGATTTGACGGCTGCAGATGCGCCATGCGTTCTGCAGATCATCAAGGATAGGAGTTTGCTCTATGGGCCTATATGACTTCACCCTTTATGATGTCATTGTTCGGAATGCCCTCTTGTATAACGACCGCCCGGCTTGGCGCGACACCCATGGCAGCGGGACGGTCAACTTCGGCCAGTTCAAAACAACCGTGGACCGTTGGGCCTGTGCCCTGCAAAAAACAGGCTGCCGGAAAGGGGACCGCATCGGCGTACTGGGAAAGAATTGCCTGGAGTTTCTTGTGGTGTACGGCGCAGCCGCCGCCCTTGGGGCCATCGTACTGCCCGTCAACTGGCGCCTGTCGGCCCAGGAGGCCGCCTATGCGCTCAACGACGGAAAGCCCCGCTGGGTCTTTGCCGACAACAGCAACCCCGACTGGACCGGGGCAGTGCGGGCCGCGGTGCCAGCGGATGTGCGTTTTTACAACTTGCAGACCGGGCAGGGACCTTATGACGATCTGGGTCCGGATTGTGAGGGCGCCGGATTCGAACCGCCGGTGGTGAGCGCCGACGACGGTTTCGTGATTATCCATACGGCCGCTATGACCGGTCATCCCCGGGGCGCCCTGCTGAGCCAGTCCAACCTGCTTTGCGCCCACATGCACCTGGCCCACGGCATGCGCCTGACACCCGATGACATCCACCTCAACGCCCTGCCGCTGTTCCATGTGGCGGGGCTGTTCATGGCTTTTTGCGCCTTTCATGTCGGGTGCCTGAACATCAATATGCCCAAGTTCGATGCGCCCCGGATTGTCAAGCTTATCGCTGCGGAAAAGATCTCCTTCATGTTCAGTTTTGCCCCCATGCTGAGATCCATTTTGGATGAGCAGGCCAAATCCCAAGCGGACATCACGCCCCTGAAAGCGGTCATGGGGCTGGATGCGCCCGAAGTGATCGAACGCTACCAGCAGATTTCCGGCGGTACGTTCTACGCCATGTACGGCCAGACCGAGACCGCCATGCTGGCCAGCATGGGCACCTATAACGAGGCCCCGGGTTCGGCCGGCCGGCCGATCATGCTATCCGCCGTTCAACTGCTGGATGACAGCGACCGTCCTGTGGCGGTGGGAGAGGTGGGTGAGATCGCCATGCGCGGATCCATGGTGTTCAAAGGCTATTGGGAAAAGGAGACGGACAACCGGCAGACCTTCCGCAACGGATGGCACCATACCGGCGATCTGGGTCGCATGGATACGGCGGGTTATCTGTGGTATGCTGGCCGTAAGGCCGATAAGGAGCTGATCAAACCGGGGGGCGAAAACGTCTATCCCGCGGAGGTTGAGAAGGCGGTACTGGCCCATCCGGAGGTGTCGGAAGTGGTGGTCTTCGGCGTTCCGGACCCCAAATGGAAAGAGGGCATCAAGGCCGTCTGCGTGCTCAACAAGGGGGCCGTACTCGAACCTGAGGAGCTTATCGCCTTTGTCGGCAAGCGCATCGCCCGCTATAAAAAGCCTCAGTATGTCGAATTCGTAGAGGCCTTGCCGGCAAAAGCAGACGGCAGCGTAGACCGGCAGAAGGTTAAAGAGGTGTACGGCGGCTAAGTTTTGAGAGTTTCCGGAAAGTTATAATTCAAACGCAGTGCCGATTTATCCGGTGTGGCGGGGAGCCTGGACTGCCAGCACGCCATTAGCGGCTTAAGTGCGGCTAAGGTGCGCTGTGGGCGTCCCGCAAACTCGCTGCGCTCAGACAGTGCGGGACGCTGATCCTCCGCTGCACCTAAGCCGCACTAAAACCGATGGCTAACGTCCGGCAGTCCAGGCTCCCCGCCACACCTCAAGCCGTTGCCATGAAACCACTTTTACAAAATTATAGGTCTCCCAGACTGGTGAAAAAAGTTTTTTGATTTTTTCGTGCGCTTCGATCTATATTGTCAGCACAACACGATATCTAACAAGGGCATAAACTATTCCGATGCCCAAGCATAAAAGGATGTTGGTATGGTTCGAACCGAAATTTCCCTTTTTTTGAAGAATGTGCCGGGCGAACTGGGTAAGCTCTCTTCCCTGTTTGCGGAGGCCGGTATCAATATCGATGCCATTACCATCCAGGATGCCTCCAGCTATGTCAAAGAGCTGTTCAAGGCACGCGGCAAGTCGCTCAAACGCATTGCCTCGGCCGCCAGCTACAACTCCATGAGCAAAGACTCGGCCGAATTCGCCCTGATCCGGCTGTTACCCGCCGACGGCACCATCAACAAAGCCATCGACCTCCTGTCCCAGGAAGATTATATCTTCGATATCCTGCCGGTGGTGGCTGTGGAGCTGGAGAACCGGCCCGGCGAGTTGGCCAAGATTACCAGCCAACTCGGCCAGGAGGGCATCAACATCAACTATGTCTACGGATCGGTGGCCCCCTCGGGCGGCAAATGCCTTTTTATCCTCTGCCCCGAAGACGTGGAGCAGGCCGCAAAATTTTTTAAGTCCAAGCCCTAAGACCAGCAGTATCTGTAATCTTCAACGTCAAATTTAACCCTTCGCCCCCGGTAAATCAATCCGGCGGGTACGGAGCCCCGCCCTGCGCAAGTCATCGGCTAAACACCGGCACGGGTATCGAAACGTAGGGCCGGCCTCTGTGCCGGCCGGGCATGAACTCTATTGTCCGGCGGCCCGCATCGTCACCAACCGCGATTCCTTACGAAAATTCGGACAGCAGCGTTGCATATGCTAAGCTGGCGGGGACAGAGCCCCGCCTTACACAAACGCCTTTGAGTGGCCTTGTCGATTCATCCTGAAGTGTTGCATTTGTGGGGAACGGAATTAGAATGATACCTGGCGGTCGGTTTCCGGCCGCGGGTCCTAAGCGGAGGTCCTGCCGATGAAAGCATCCGACCTGTTTGTCAAAGCGCTGGAGGCCGAAGGCGTGCAATATATCTTCGGCGTTCCGGGGGAAGAAAACCTGGACCTGCTGGAGTCCTTGCGCACGTCGTCCATCCAGGTGATATTGACCCGCCACGAGCAGGCCGCCGGATTCATGGCCGCCACTTACGGCCGTTTGACCGGCAGGGCCGGCGTATGTCTCGCCACCCTGGGCCCCGGCGCCACCAACCTGGTGACGGCGGCCGCCTATGCCCAACTGGGCGCCATGCCGCTGTTGATGGTGACCGGCCAGAAACCCATCAAGAGCAGCAAACAGGGACGCTTCCAGATTGTGGATGTGGTGCACATGATGCAGCCATTGACCAAGTTTACCCACCAGATTGCCAGCGGCGACAATATTCCATCCCGGGTCCGGGAGGCCTTCCGCCTGATCGAAGAAGAACGCCCGGGCGCCGCCCATCTTGAATTTCCGGAGGATGTGGCCGTTGAAGAGACATCCGCGGACATCATCCCCAAAAGCCTGACCCGCCGCGCCATCGCCGAAGAAAAGGCGGTCCGCAGGGCCATTGAAATGATCGCAGCCGCCAGGCATCCTTTGCTGTTGATCGGCGCGGCGGCCAACCGCAAATCCACCAGCAACGTCCTGGGCCATTTTATCGAGGCCACCGGCATCCCCTTTTTCAGTACCCAGATGGGCAAAGGGGTCGTGGATGAACGCCATCCCCTGTTTCTGGGCAATGCCGCCTTATCGGCCGACGATTTTTTGCACCGCGCCATCGACAGCGCCGACCTGATCATCAACGCCGGACACGACGTGGTCGAGAAACCGCCTTTTTTCATGCACCCCGACGGATTCAAGGTGATTCACGTGGGTTTTTCTTCCGCCGCGGTGGACCCGGTTTACTTTCCGCAACTGGAAGTGGTGGGGGATATCGCCAACAGCATGTGGCAGATCATGGAGGGGTTGACCCGGCAGTCCACCTGGGATTTCTCACGCTTTATGCAGATCAAGGCGCATGTGGAAGATCATTTACAGCTCAGGATCGATGCGGATGACTTTCCCATGAGTCCGTCCAGGCTGGTGGGGGATGTGCGCAAGTTCATGCCTTCCGACGGCATCATCGCATTGGACAATGGTATCTACAAAATCTGGTTCGCCCGCAATTATAAGGCCCATCAGCCCAATACTGTGCTGCTGGACAATGCACTGGCATCCATGGGCGCGGGCCTGCCTTCGGCCATAGCCGCCCGGCTGGTCTACCCGGACCGCCGGGTCATGGCGATCTGCGGAGATGGCGGATTTATGATGAACTCCCAGGAGCTGGAGACCGCCGTACGGTTGAAGCTGAATCTAATGATCCTGATTTTGCGCGACGATGCCTACGGCATGATCAAATGGAAGCAAGCCGCCATGGGGTTCAATAATTTCGCTCTCGATTTCGGCAATCCGGATTTCGTGCACTACGCCGAGAGCTACGGTGCCCATGGGCACCGGGTTACCGCCGCCGATGAGCTGATCCCGCTGATGGAAGCCTGCCACGCCAGCCCGGGAGTGCATGTGATTGATTGCCCGGTGGATTATGCGGACAACGACCGTATTTTGAATCATGAGATCAAGGAGAGAAGCAAATTAATCTAGCTCGTTCAGTACCCAGATCAGGAACTGGGCGAAGACCTGCCACACCTTGTCGCCATAACCGCCGGCCATGAGAAAGGCTCCTGGGACGTCGTTCTTTTTCAGAAAATTGTATACCAGCTGGTCCCGGCGCAGCAATTGATCCAAAGAGAGTTTGAGCTCCGTGGCCGATGGCAGTTCATCCCCTTCATAGGGATCGGCGCCGGTGACCACGATGGCCAGGTCGGCGGGCTTCGATGCTTCCAGTTGCTCCAGGCCCCGGCTTAGTCGCTCAACATAGGTTGCCTCTTCTCCGGCCGCGACGGGGATGTCGATATTGCTGGGGGTGAATGCGGGATTGGCAGTACCGTCAGCCATGGTCGCCGGACCGTCCAGGGGCCACCCGTGGGCCATGTGAATGCTCAGGGTGACGATGGTGTCATCGCCGGCCGTAATGGCCGCCGTGCCGTCGCCTTTATGGGCATCCGTATCGACGATCCATACCCGCCCAATTCCCTTTTCGGCTTGCATCTTGCGGGCAGCGATGACGATATCGTTGATCAGGCAGAATCCGCTGCCGTGGTCCGCGTGGGCATGGTGCATGCCACCGGAGAAGTAGTAGCAGAATCCATTCTGCAAGGCTGCTGCGGCGCACTGCGATGTCCCCGACGCTTTGACCAGCGTGCGCTCGAACAGTTCGGCCAGCGGGCGTGTGGCCCGGCCCGGGTCATAGCGGTAGTATCGGCCTTGGGCATCGATGAGTTCATAAGTGGCGGTGATGATCTTTTCCAGATGGTCTGAATAAAGATCGTCCACATATGCTGATGTGTGCACGCGCACCAGATCTTCCCTGGTCAAGCGGACATCGATTTGGTCGTGATGCAGGCGTTGGATGACGGGCCCGATATGGGGATCGCTTTTCAGGGCTTCAAAAGTCCTGGCGGTGCGGCTGTCATGAATGGGGATCTGGATGCCGAATTCAAACAGGCCGGCCGGGATGTTTGGATTGTATAAAATCATCTCCGGATTCCTCTGCGCTGGGTTACGTTCTTGTATGGCCGGTAGATTGTCTGTGAAGATAAGGCTGCCAGCCACGATGTGCAAGCGACCCAGGACGGTCGCAGGCTGTCCGCGTCGCACCGGCCTTTTGACACCCATGGATGCGGGCCTTATTGTTTGGGCACGAAATATCACTCCAAGGAAAGCGAGGTGCTTCATGACTCGCAACGACATTCGATCCCGGCAATCCATCGGTATCAAACTGTGTATCTGGTCCATTCGAAACCAGGCCTGGCTGGCCGGCCACGTGCGCCTTTATATTTACACAGCCACCGCTTTGGTGGCATTTCTTGCGCTGGCGGGTGTTATTTCATTTGAAACGGCCATGTTCTCCGCATTTAGCGGGGGCACTGTTCTGATGGGGTTGATATGGACCCTTGTGCAGCAGCGACGGGCGATGCTGCTCAATATCCAGGATCCCGAGGTGCGCGAACAGGCTCATAGCGCCATGCTATCCTATCTGCGACAGGTCGATCCCGACCTCTCCTTGTGCGTCCGCGCCGATGCGCATTCAGGCACCCGTCAGGAAGAGTGCCGGGAGTGCGCGAGTCCTTAGCCAGCCGCGTCCCACCGGAATGAAGTATCCGCAAAAGGGATCGGTGCCGGGTGGGTAAGGCGCGCCGCAAGCGGACACATGTTTCCGCTTGCATCGAACCGGAACCCGAGGCACTATGCTAAACTGCCCAATGAACTGCCACCTTTTAACCTTTTCGGATATCCGGAAAGATTATGTTGGATTTCGCATGGGATCAGTTCCCACACCCAATAAGGGACCAACATGAATCATATAGAGAACCGTATAAACTTATTCGAAAGGATTCGGTCCATGCCCCAAACGATACACCCGGTTCATTATCAGTTGGAGATCGACCCCGATCTGGCGCAATTCCGATTTGGCGGTCGCGTGACCATCGACGTGGAAACCGCAGAAGAAGTCGATCACGTCAGGCTGAACGCGCTTGAGCTTGCGGTATGGCAATGCCGCGCCCACCGGCCTGAAGGCGACTGGCAGAACTGCGCTTTCAGCGTGGTGCCGGAAGAGGAAACCTTGACCATCATCCTGCCCACAGCGCGAAGGGGGGCCTTCCAACTGCAGGTGGCATACGAGGGCCGAATCAACGACAGCATGGCCGGCTTTTATCGCAGTGGTTATCAAAAGGACGGCCGCACGCATTATATCGCTGTCACCCAGTTCCAGGAGAGCTCGGCCCGCCAGGCTTTCCCTTGCATGGATCATCCCCTATACAAGGCCACCTTCGATCTCACCATGACCGTGCCGGACGGCCTGCAGGCCATTGCCAACACGCCCATCGCGGCGGAAAAACAGTTGTCGGACGGCCTGCGCCAGGTGGTCTTTGAACGCACCCCCGTGATGTCCACCTACCTGCTTTTCTTCGGGGTGGGAGAATTCAAGCTCCACCGGGACGATACGGATTCGCGGGTCCGGGTGGTTACCTTGCCGGGCCTCGGGCATACCACCGAAATCGGTCTCTCCTTCGGCCGCCAGGCGTTGCAGTTTTGCGAAACGTACTATGGCATCGACTACCCGCTGGCCAAGATGGATCTGATCGCCGTGCCCGACTTTGCTTTCGGGGCCATGGAAAATTGGGGCGCCATTACCTTTCGTGAAAACCTGCTGCTCTATTTTCCCGGCACCACCTCGGCCGAGGGTGTGGAGCGGATTTGCGAAGTCATCGCCCATGAGATCGCCCATCAATGGTTCGGCAATCTGGTGACCCCGGCCGATTGGAAATACTTGTGGCTCAACGAGAGTTTTGCCACCTATTTTGGCTACGGGGTGGTGGCTCACACCCATCCGGACTGGGGCACCTGGGATCAGTTCCTGCACATCCAGACCGGCTCGGCCATGGTGCGCGACGGCCTCATTGCCACTTTCCCCATCGAGATTCCCAGTGGAGAGCATGTGGTGATCAATTCCAGCACGGCGCCCATCATTTATAACAAGGGGGCCAGCATGTTGCGCATGATCGAAGGCTACATCGGCCCGGATCGCTACCAGCAGGGCGTGCGGACTTACTTGTCGCGGCACGCTTATGGGTGCGCCGAAAGCCACGATCTGTGGGAGGCGTTTGAAGATGCTTCGGCCGAGCCCATCACGGACATGGTGCAGAGCTGGATCGGCCAGCCGGGCTATCCTCTGATTACCGCCCAGCGCAGCGGGGGCAAACTGGCCCTGGCCCAGCACCGTTTTACCTACTTGGCCCAGGAGAGCGATCAAACCTGGATGGTGCCTGTGGTCTTGAAATGCTGGACCGCTTCCGGAAAGCAAAGCGAACAAGCTTTCATTCTCAAGGACGCCGCCGCCGGCATTGATCTGCCGCCGGACGTCTCCGCCGTCAAACTCAATGCCGGGCAGACCGGATTTTATCGGGTGCAATATGCCGATGATGAAAATCTGGCCGCCCTGGGAGAGTTAATGATAGAAGGCCGTATACCTTACACTGATCGCTGGGGACTTCAGAATGATCTATTTGCCCTGGTGCGGGCCGGCCGGTTGCCCCTGGAGGCGTATCTCGATTTTCTGAAATACTATGCCCGTGAAGACGCCTATCTGCCGCTGGTCAGCATCGCTTCCAATTTACAGCTCGCCCACAACGTCGTGACAGACGACATGCGCGAAAGAATCAGGGCCATGGGTCGGGTCATGGCTGAACGGGTATTGGCGGATATCGGCATGGCCCCCGGCAATGACGAACCCCACACCCGGGCGGCGCTGCGCAACCAGTTGCTGTGGCAGGCTGCAGCATGGGGATCGACGTTGGCCCTCGATTTTGCCATGGCGGCCTTTGATGGTCTCATGGCCGGCCAGAGCGTGCATCCCGATATCGCCCGAAGCGTGATGCAGGTGGGAGCGCTGCAAAACGGTGCAGCGGCCCTGGATTGGTTCAAGCAGCGGTTTATGGCATCCTCCAGCGAACACGAGCGCATGAACATTCTCGCCGGCCTGGCGGCCTTTGACCAATGGGAATTGATGGAGGACGCCCTGACGTTCACCCTCGAATCCGTGCCGCCGCGAAACCGCTTTATGCCCATTGCCGCCGCCGGCGGCAATGGGGCGGCGGTGCCCCACCTTTGGGACTGGTACCAGGAAAACCTCGCCACATTGGAGACATTCCATCCGCTGCTTTATGAACGGGTGATCACCGGTGTCGTTCCCCTGGGCGGCCTGGGCAAGGAGTCGGAGACAACGACTTTTTTTGACGCCTATCTGAAAGATCGGCACCAGTTCAAAGATGCTGCGGAACTCGCCCTGGAGCACCTGGAGATCAATGCGCGCATGCGGCAGGCAAACGCCGTTGCCTGAACCGGGGTTGACGCGCTACTCAAATGAGTATATCATTTGAGTAATACTAATCGGGGGCTGCAACCCCCTCCCAAAAGGCGAGTCTGCTTCAGAAGAGGGTGGACATGGAAAGCGCATCGCGTCAAAAATGGCTGCTGATTTCTTTTTTTTCCGCCATCAGTCTGTTCTTTATCTATTTTATCGTTTTCGTGGCATTCAACAAAACCGATGCGAGCTATTCCGCGAGATTGGAGAGCGCCCGCGTGGGTACCGGCTCCTATCAACAAAGCGAAAGAATTCAGTTGATCATAGACCAGCCTCTGGATGTGGGAACGATTCAGATGACCTACCGGGGCCGCTCATCAGGCGATGTGCTGATCGATCTTGTGCTGCTGGACCTCGATCCGCAGTATATTTATTCCCGCCGCGTTCCAATCAAGGCGGCCCGCAATGGCTTTCATATATCCAACCGCCGGTTTACTGTCACCGCCATCAACGACCGTCGGCTCAGGCTGGCGGCCGACGAGCTGCAGCCACAATAGTTTCTAATAACCCGATGTCATAAAATTAAAGGATAATGCTGTTGAAGCGGATTGTGGGAGCGGCGTCCCGCCGCGACTTCGGCGCCTTCGCAGAGCATGTCGCGGCGGGACGCTGCTCCCACAGTTCGAAAAAAGCTTAAGCTAATGACATTGTCTAATAACTTGCAATGTGCGGTTTGGGGCTATACTTGTATTAAAAAATGTCTTTTGAGATAGCTTCTATTCATCTCTACCGAGTTGGAGAGCCATATGGGCGTCGCGGACGAAAAAAGCGTTCTGGTTATCGAGGATGATCCCAATACCGCCAACCTGGTGGTGCTTTACCTGGAGAAAGAGGGACTCAAAGCGCTGCAGGCCAATGACGGCGCCGAAGGTCTGGCGCTGGCCAAGAAGCACAAACCCGATCTGGTCATCCTGGACATTATGCTGCCGAAAATGGATGGCTGGGAAGTATGCCGCCGGATGCAAAAAGTATCTGAAGTTCCGGTGATCATGTTGACTGCCAGAGGCGAGGAGATCGACCGGGTTTCCGGCCTGACCCTGGGAGCGGACGATTATGTGGTCAAACCGTTCAGCCCCAGGGAGTTGGTGGCGCGGGTCAAAGCGGTTTTGCGGCGTACGACGGTTGGACCCGCCCAGCGTCAGCGCGTAATGGCCCAAGGGGAGGTGAAGCTGGACCTTGAAAAGCGGCGCTTGAGCGTTAAAGGCAGTGACGTGGAGCTGACTCCCCACGAATATGCGCTGCTTGAGGCCTTGATGTCATCGCCGGGCCGGACCTTTACGCGCGATGAGTTGCTGGACCGGCTCTATCCCCAGGGCGAGGCCGTGGTGATTGAAAGGGTGGTGGATGTGCATATCGGTAAATTGCGGCACAAGATTGAAAACGAACCTGCCAAGCCGCAATATATTTATACGGTTCGCGGCATCGGGTACCGGTTTGCGGATCGGTCCGGCGACGGGAGTGCCTCATGAACCGCTTGATATTTAAATTGCTGGCCGTCAACCTGGTGGTCATCGGCTTTGTCATGGCCCTGGTGTGGCTCTCCATCGATACCCTGGCCGCCGGTTATTTTGTCACCCTGATGGAAAAATACCATATTTCGCCGGAGCCGGCCCATGATATGTTCGTCAGCGCCATACACCGCTATCTGGTATGGGCCTGCCTGGCGGCCGTGATCCTGGCGGTGCTGCTCAGCTTCATCATGATGCGGCGCATCCTGGCCCCCCTGGGCCGCATGACCAGGATCACGCGGGAGATCGCCGCCGGCGATTTTACCGCCCGCGTGCCGCCGGGCCCCAAAGATGAAGTGGGACAACTGGCGCGGGCCTTTAATCGAATGGCTGCGGGCCTGAATAAGCTGGAAAGCCTGCGGCGCACGCTGATGATCGATGTGGCCCATGAGCTGCGTACGCCGCTGACCAACATTCGGGGGTATCTGGAAGCCCTGAACGATGATGTGGTGCCGCCGTCGCCGGAAACTTTCAAGCTGCTGCAGAATGAAACCATGCGCCTGGCTCAGCTGGTGGAAGACGTGCTTCAGTTGGCCAGGGCGGATGCCGTTCACGGGCATCTGAGCAGAGCAGCTGTGGACATGCCCACGCTGATCAACCAGGCATTGTTGCCGTTTTTCGGGCGCTTCAAGGAAAAGGGCATAGATGTGAGGGTGAATGCGCCGTTGGAAGGCTTCAGCGTACCGGCGGACCGGGACCGTATCATGCGGGTGCTGCGTAACTTCACGGACAATGCCGCCCGGTATACCCCGGAACACGGGGTGCTGGAGATCAGCCTGATCCACACCGATGATGAAGTCCGCATCGCATATACCAACAGTGTCACCGAAGTGGTTCCCGAGGATCTGCCCTACCTGTTTGAGCGGTTCTATCGTGGGGAAAAATCCCGCTCCCGTGAGCACGGCGGCGCCGGCATCGGCCTGGCCATCGTTAAGGAACTGGTCCAGGCCCATGGCGGCCAGGTGGGAGCCGAACTGCATGGAAAGCACATCGAGATCTGGTTCAGCCTACCTTTGCAAAAGCCGGAGGACTCCATATCCTGCGTTGCCAAGGGTTCGCAGTAGTTAAACTACGGCTTCACCCTTGGTCGCCTTGGCTCTGGAGCCCTCCGGCTTTTGCAACATCGGGGATTAGAACCGTTCACAACAGGACTCCATATCCTGCGTTGCCAAGGGTTCGCAGTAGTTAAACTACGGCTTCACCCTTGGTCGCCTTGGCTCTGGAGCCCTCCGGCTTTTGCAACATCGGGGATTAGAACCGTTCACAACAGGACT
>Ga0210123_1001293_pt1 | contig 13006 bp, 8 predicted proteins | sample Muzzi_PWB_D2_FD_185535 | JGI IMG/M metagenome (GOLD analysis project Ga0210123, IMG submission 185535) | Wetland microbial communities from San Francisco Bay, California, USA, that impact long-term carbon sequestration - Muzzi_PWB_D2 (SPAdes) | ecosystem: Environmental > Aquatic > Marine >... | reverse complement strand
ATCCGAATCAATGCCGGCTCTATGGCGTCGCCTGCACGCCGCGAAAGCCGGTCGGCCCCTGCATGGTGTCGGACGAGGGTGCCTGCCGCATCTGGTGGTCATCCGGTTACCGCGACAACGTGTGGGAAGGTCGCAAAGAGAGAAAATCTGTTGGCTAGTGAGCCCACCAGCGTGGCGGGTTGTGCAGATCAGCAACTGGTAACGCTCCGAATAACATTATCCGGCCATGTTCAGGGTGTCGGTTTTCGACCCTTTGTTTATCGAATTGCGGCACAGCACGGACTGACCGGTCAGGTGCAAAACCAGGTGGGTTACGTTGAGATTATCGCAAGCGGAAGCGTGCGGGCACTCGACCGTTTTCAGGACGCACTCGTCTCCAGGGCCCCGCCGTTGTCACAGCCGACGATCGAATCCGTCGTGCCGGCAGAACCGACTTCGTTCAGTGAATTCTCGATCGTTGAAAGCTCAGAGGCCGCGACGGCGAAGGTCTTCGTGCCACCGGATTTTTTCATGTGCGATGACTGTCGCCACGAACTGCAGGATCCAACCGATCGTCGCTATCGATACCCTTTCATCAATTGCACACAATGCGGTCCGCGCTACACATTGATCAACCGTCTGCCTTACGACCGGCCGAACACGAGCATGGCTGGCTTCCCGTTGTGCAGCGAGTGCCTCGACGAATACCAGGATCCCGGCAATCGGCGTTTCCACGCGGAGCCCGTTGCCTGTCCGGCCTGTGGGCCGCAGCTCCGCTTTACGATTCCCGGTAACGACATTGCGCGTACCAAAGACGCTGCACTGGATGCAGCGGTGGATTATCTGCGCACAGGTAAAATCGTCGCGGTGAAAGGAATCGGCGGTTACCACCTGCTGTGCGACGCGGGAGACAGCGAAGCAGTCGAGCGGCTCAGGATGCGCAAGCACAGGCCGGACAAACCATTGGCCGTGATGTTTCCAACTGCTGGCGACGATGATCTTGCCGTGGTCAGGAAACACGTTGAGTTGAGCGACGATGAAGGCGAAATGCTCAAAGGGCCGATGCGACCGATTGTGCTGGCCGGAAAAAGGGAGGATTTTTCGCTTGCACCGAACCTCGCGCCCGGGCTACGCGAACTCGGCGTGTTTTTGCCCTACAGCCCGCTACACCAGCTGTTGCTGATGGAATTCGGTTCTCCGCTGGTAGCGACCTCCGGCAACATCAGCGGCGAACCCGTGCTGACAGATGCCGCCGATGTCGAAGCGCGACTGTCGCAGGTGGCAGATGCCTGCCTGCATCACGACCGACCCATCGTGCGGCCGGCCGATGACCCGGTGTTTCGTCGCATCGCCGGCGCAGTGCGACCATTGCGAATTGGCAGGGGCGCCGCTCCGCGGGAAATCCCGTTGCCGTGGAACCAGGAGAAGCCGGTGCTCGCTGTCGGTGGGCACATGAAAGGAACTGTTGCGTTGTCCTGGGATGATCGCGTGGTCGTTTCTCCGCACATCGGCGAGATGGATAGTCCGCGCAGCATGGAGGTGTTCGAGCGGGTCGTCACTGACTTGCAACTGCTCTACGGCGTGCAGGCGCAAAAAATCGTTTGTGATGCGCATCCGGGATATGCGACCAGCCGATGGGCACGCGAACAGGCGCTGTTGCCGGCTACCTCGATCTGGCACCACCACGCTCACGCCGCCGCTGTCGCCGCGGAATTCGCCCTTCCGGGCCAGTGGCTCGTATTCACCTGGGACGGTGTCGGCCTGGGCGAGGACGGGTCTCTGTGGGGTGGAGAAGCGATTCTCGGGCGGCCGGGCAACTGGCGCCGCGTCTGCAGCATGCGATCATTTCATCTGCCTGGCGGAGAGCGCGCAGGCAGGGAACCGTGGCGCAGCGCCGCTGCGCTCAACTGGGATGCAGGACGGGCCTGGTCAGATTGCCCCGATGCAGGCGGCCTCGCGTACGCCGCGTGGCAGCATCGAATGAATTGTCCCGAAACGACGGCGGTCGGGCGGCTATTCGACGCGGCCAGTGCGCTTGTTTGTGGCACGCAGCGGACGAGTTTCGAGGCGCAGGGTCCGATGATGCTGGAGTCATTGTGTGAGGGTGCGGGCGCGGTGACTGCGTTGCCACTCGAGGAAACCACGGATGGCATCCTCAGAACGGACTGGGAACCACTGCTCACGATGCTGATGGACGACCGGCAGTCACCGAAGCGGCGTGCTGAAGCATTTCACTCCAGCATGGCCGAGGCACTTTGCGAACAGGCGCGGCGGATCAGCGAGCTGCACACGGTCGATCAGATCGGGCTTGCCGGTGGCGTGTTCCAGAACCGGGTCCTGACTGATCAGGCTGTCAGGCTGCTCGAGGCGGATGGTTTCGACGTTTATCTCAATCGGCATCTGCCATGTAACGACGCCGCGCTGTCGTTTGGCCAGGCGGCCGAATGCGCGGCAAGCGGTGCGCTGAAGGACGCATGATGGAAGACGACAGGATCTCATTGGCACATGGCAACGGCGGTCGATTCATGCGCGAGTTGATCGAGGAGGTGTTTGCCCGCCACCTGGTGCATTCGGATCTGGATACCGAGGCAGACGCCGTACCCATCGCGCTCGATGGCGGCGAAGCGATGATTACGACGGACGGATTTACGGTGCAGCCGCTGGAATTTCCCGGTGGTGACATCGGCTCGCTGGCAATACATGGAACGGTAAACGATCTCGCCGTCGCCGGCGCCCGACCCTTGTACCTAACGTTGAATGCATTCATCGAGGAGGGCCTGGAGATCGCCATTCTCGATCGCATTATTGAAAGCCTTGCCAGGGCGGCGGATGAAGCGTGCGTCAAGGTCAGTGCCGGCGATACGAAAGTCCTGCGACGGGGTGAGGGTGGCGGCCTCTACCTGGCCACGACCGGTGTTGGCGTGAGATTGCCGGGCATCAGGCCATCGATGAAGCTGATAAAAGAGGGTGACGTGATCCTGATCAGTGGCAGTGTCGGCGATCACGGCACTGCAGTCATGCTCGCTCGCGAGGCGTTCGGTTTGCGCGGCGACGTCAAATCGGATTCCGCATGCGTTTTTCCGCTGACAGAGATGATGATGAAATTCGATGGCCTGCGTTTCATGCGCGATCCCACGAGAGGCGGCGTCGCATCGGTAGCCAACGAAATTGTGCGCGCGACGGGACTCGGCGTGCGGCTCGAATCGACGGTTCCCGTTACCGATCCGGTTCAGTCAGTTTGCGACATGCTGGGATACGATCCCTATTACCTCGCGTGTGAGGGCAGGGTCGTGGCGGTCATCGACCCAAGGCAGGCCGACGAGGCACTCGCGGTATGGCGCGCAGCAACGGCAGGATCCGGCGCCGCGAGAATCGGTCGCATCGTGGCTGACAGCAAGCGGGTGATACTCGAAACGTCTCTCGGTGGCGAGCGGTTTCTCGAGGAACTGGAGGACGATCCACTGCCGCGTATCTGCTGACGACCGTGAACGACTCGCTGACAATCCCTGCAAACGTCGTCCATGGCGACCCGATTGCCCCCGTCATCCTCGGTGTTACCAGTATCCTGCTGTTTGCCATCATCGGCCGGTTTGTCGCCAGGCGACTCGGCCAGCCGACTGTCGTTGGCGAGCTCCTTATGGGCATCCTGGTGGGTAACATCGCCTGGTACCTGGGCGTCGACCTCATTGTCGTGTTACGGGAAGGTCCGCGCGTTTTTGAAACCGTCAGCCAAACGCTTGCCGGGGCACCGATCGACCAGGTTGCCGTCAGCCTGTTCGGCGAGTCGACGGGCAACGAAATCGCACGCATCATCACCGGTCCGCAAGGCGGTCGGGTCATGCAGGTAGCACAAACGGTTGATGTGTTTTCCCGCTACGGCGTTATTTTCCTGCTCTTCATGGTTGGCCTCGAAACGAACCTCGATGAAATGCGGAAGGTGGGAGCCGACTCGATACGCGTTGCGATCCTCGGTGTCCTCGCGCCTTTTGGCCTGGGGTTTGCAGCACTCGCCTACCTGCTGCCGGACATGCCATTGAAATCGGACATGTTCATTGCAGCGACACTCGGTGCCACCAGCATCGGTATCACCGCCAATGTGCTGCGCGAGGCGAATCGCAGCAAATCCCTGGAAGGCCACATCATACTCGGCGCCGCCGTATGCGATGACATCCTGGGGCTGATTGTTCTCGCAGTTGTATCCGGCATCGTCGTCAGCGGCAGCGTCGACATCCTGGAAGTCCTGTTCATCACGCTGATGTCGGCCCTGTTCCTGATCGGTGCCGTCAAACTGGGTCCATTGATCGTTCGCATGGCGGCGAATCTGATGGGCAGGCTCGACATCATCGAAGCCAAGATGTTCACGTCCTATCTCTTCGTCATGATCCTGGCATGGGTAGCGAACCTCGTTGGTCTTGCGACCATCATCGGCGCGTTTGCCGCGGGCATCGTCCTGTCGGACAGTTTCTTCCGCGAACATGAAACATCGAAGCGGGAGTTCGTCGGTATACGTGAATTGATCATGCCACTCGAGGTCATCCTGTTGCCGATCTTTTTCATCCTGATGGGCATACAGGTGAAAATAGAATCGTTTATTTCCTGGGAGGTGCTCGTTGTCGCCGGAGGATTGCTGGTTGCCGCTGTCGCCGGAAAAATCGTCAGCGGGCTCGGCGCGCGGTCTGCTGCGAACCGGCTTCTCATCGGCGTCGGCATGTTGCCGCGTGGCGAGGTCGGTCTCGTATTTGCGGCGATCGGCCGGACGCTCGGCGTCATTGACGATGCCATTTTCTCGGCCATCGTCCTGATGGTGGTTATCACGACGTTGATAGCGCCGCCGCTGCTGAAGTTCCTGATCCTGTGGCAGGAAAAACGGCAGGCTCGCGCCTGACTTTTACCGATGCACAGGGCAAAAAAAACGGCTCTGCATTGCGACACGAGCGTCGTCGACGCGCTAATGCGTCCGGAAGCGTTCGACCACGAGGTGACAGAAATTGTTCTCGAGGAAACGCATATTTCCTGGCTCATACTCACGAACGATTTTGTCTACAAGATCAAGAAGCCGGTAGTACTCGAATTCCTGGACTTCGGTGACCTGGAAAAACGCAAGTTTTACTGTGATGAGGAAATTCGGCTGAATAAACCGTGGGCGCCGGGCCTTTACATCGATGTTGTACCGATTACGCTCGACGGCGATCAGGTGCGTATCAATGGTAACGGACAACCGATCGAGTATGCCGTGCGAATGCATCGCTTTGCGGAAGAGATGCGGCTCGATAAACAGCTCGAGCAAGGTCGGTTGTCAGTGGAAGACATGCGCGAACTTGCGACGACGATCGCCGCGCGCCATGCCGGGACGGCCGTTGTCGCGAAAGAGATGCGCGACCGGACAATTGCACTTACCGCCGAGTTCATGTGGGACAACCTGGCGGCCCTCGAAGGGATTATCGACACTGCGAAGCTCGATTCGCTGAAAGCGTGGACCGGTCGCCAGCTTCATGATGCAGAGTCGCTCCTGTCGAAGCGCTTCGACGGCGGCTTTGTACGGGACTGCCATGGTGATCTGCACCTCGCCAATCTCGTCCGGCTGCCGGACGGAATAGCGACGTTCGATTGTATCGAATTCAACACGGACTTCCGTCACATCGATGTGATGTGCGACATCGCGTTCCTGATTATGGATCTCGTTGAACGGAATCGGCATGATCTTGCCGCTCACTTCCTGAATCGCTACCTGGAATCGACCGGCGACTATGACGGCGTGACCGTCCTCAGCCTCTACTTTGTCTATCGTTGCCTCGTGCGGGCGAAAGTGGCGGTAATCCGGAGCCGGGAGCGGGACGACGCCGGCGCTCGCGCGGACGACATTGAAGAAGCCACCGCTTACTGCGATATGGCATTGCGACAGATCGCCGATCGCACTCCGGTGCTCGTAATCATGCACGGGCTGTCCGGATCCGGGAAAACCTTCATATCGGGCCAGCTCATGGCCGCGCTCCCCGCAATTCGCGTAAGGTCGGACATCGAAAGAAAGCGTATTTTCAGAATCGATGAACAGGCATCGAGCGATTCGCCCGTCGGGCAGGGCATTTACACGAGTGAAGCGAACGAATCCGTGTACCGACGGCTATTGGCTATTGCGTCAACCGTGCTCTCATCGGGCCATAACGTCATTCTCGATGCCGCGTTCCTGAAGCGGGAAGAGCGCAGGGCGGCGCTCCAGGTCGCAGAGGATTGCGATTGTCCCGCCGTTGTTGTCGACGTCAAGGCGCCCGAGCAGATTCTGCGGGGGCGAATTCGTTATCGGCAGCGCCGAAAACCCGACGCATCGGAAGCCGGGCAAAGTGTTCTGGACCATCAACTGGCAACAATGGAGAGTCTCGCTCCGGAGGAATGTAAACTGCTGGTGGAATGCGACAACACGGTAACCTTCGACGTCTCCGGAGTGGCCCGGCAAATCCTGGCAAGCCGTGGCCGGTAACCGAGAAACCTGTTCAGACCTGATCCGTAGAAGAAATGGCCGTGCCCTCATCCGGTCGCCGTTGGCTCTGTTCGACAAGGCTCTTGTTTCGGGTCACGGCGACATAAACGGGCATCCCTGCCATCAGCAGGAGGAAGACCCAGTAAACGGATTCCTGCCCGGTCGTGGCAATCACCCACATGCAAACAACGAATGCAACGACGGCTGTGATTGCCTCGCGAATCCTGCGTGCGCGGCCAATCCGGCGGTCGTGTACGTCGAGCAGTAGCGCCGCCATTGCGGCGAAACCATAGGGAATGACTGCGGTTAAGGTGGCGATCAGGATGATGAATTTGTAGGCGCCGACCATTCCTTTCGTGTAATTCATAAGGATCATTGCGGTCACCAGCAGGCCGACAATGACGTATGAGAGACCCGGTGTGTTGCGCGCATTCATTTTGCAGAACACAGCGGGAAAAACAGAATCGCGCGCGGCCGCCATGGCGGTTTGGCCTGCGCAAAGGATAGTGATGTTCAGCGCGCCAGCGATGGAAACCAACGCGCCGATTGATATGACAAGTCCGCCCCAGTACCCGGCGATGCGTACGCCGGCGTCGGCCAATGGCGACTCCGATGATACGAGCTCTGTAGCCGGAATAATCCCCATCACCGCGAATGCAACCAACAGGTAGACGCCGGTAACCGTCAGCGTGCCCAGAACCAGCGCACGGGAAATTGTTTTTCCGGAGTCAACGACATCTTCGGCAGGCACCGTGGCGGATTCGATGCCGACGTAGTTCCAGAACGTCAACGCGAACGCCGACGCGAAGAGATAAACAGAATTACCGCGCCCTGGGTTCAGTGGCGGTAATGTCTCAAACTCGACGAAGAAGAGTCCTACCGTGCCAATCGCAATGAGCGGCAACAATTTGAGAACTGTCGTGACCAGGCCGACGATACCCGATTCGCGAACGCCCGCGACGTTCGTCGCTACCAGGGACCAGATGATGACGAGCCCGGCGAAGATGGCCAGGGTCGGGCTGGCTGCAACCGCCGGGATCAATGAACCGAGATAGGCGGAAAAACCGATAGCCATGCCGGCGCATGCAGTCCAGAGCGATATCCAGTAAGCCCAGGCAATCAGGAAACCGCCGAAATCGCCGAAACCGGCGCGCGCGTATGCATATGGGCCACCGGTGCTCGTCACGCGGCGCGACAGGTTGCCGAGCGTCAAAGCGACAAACATCGCGCCGACACCGCCGGCAGCAAGGCTCACAAGACCCAGGCCTCCAAACGGAACCAGTATGACCGGCATCATGAATACGGCAGAGCCGATGGTTCCGCCCACCACCAGCGCCCAGCTGCGCCACGGACCGAGTGCCCGTTGGCTTTCCGCAGTCATACGCATTCCTTTCAATTGTCCCGTGAAATGGTCGGTCCGCCGCAATCTGACGAAACGTCCGTTTTTTGGCAGTCTTTCTGCCTGCCTGCGCTACTCAACATCGAAATCGAAATACGTCTCCGGATACGGTTCGTTGTCGAGCGTGTAATGCCACCATTCTGTCCTGGCCGGTCGAAAACCATGACCGACCATGATGCGTCTGAGGAGATCGCGGTTGGCGTTCGCTGCATCGTCAACGAGTCGAGAATCGTGATGGGATATCTCGCCGAAGAAGTCCCATGGGCTTCCCATATCCAGTTCATCACCGCTCGCGAGAGTGACAATGGTCAGGTCCAGCGTGCTGCCCCGCGTGTGTCCGGACTTCCTCGCAATGTAGCCAAGTTCGAAAAGCCGGTCTTTGGGCAAATCGGGGTAATACTTCTGTTTTGTCAGGACGTCTGCCGGATCATCGGCCCACCGCATAAAGTGGTTCACCGCTTTCTGCGGTCTGTAAGCATCGAAAATCTTCAGGCCCAGTCCCTGCCTGTTCAGTTCTTTCTGCACTTCGATGAGCGCACTGGCCGCCTCGCGGGTAAGTAACGCAGTCGCTTTGCGATAGCCGTCGGCCCGGGTTCCCATGAAGTTGTCTTCGGAGAAGTAACGGATATCAAGGACAACGTTGGGAATCGAATCACGCACGTAGATAAAATCTTGCCGGCCGTCGTTCTGTTGCGCCGGCTCGTGGCAGCAGGCCGCAGCCAAGAGCGACACCGCGGCAAGCGAGATCAATACGATAACGTCCTTCATCTTTTTTCACATTTTCCGCAGCAGGGCACTTGCCCGGATCCAGCTTAGGAGAAAATGCCGCCGATGTCTGCCTGATTCCCGGCCCTGATCCGGCAAGTCGACCCGGTCATGCCGAGTCAGTACATGCCGGTATATCGCCGTATTGTGTATGGACAGACAATTGGCCGGACTTGCAAACGGTTGGTGACATGGGGCTATCCGTCGATCGCAGTTCGTTCACCGAAGATGAATATCTTCATGCGGATGCCCGCCTGCGCGAAAACCTTGCTGCGCTGAAAACGCTTCTGGGCCGACCCGGCTTCGGCCAGGGCGAGGTCAGCCTTGGCGCAGAACTGGAAGTATTCATTGTCGATGCGAACGCCGACGCGCTGCCGCTGAACCGAGAAGTCCTCGCGGAATCGCTCGATCCGCACCTGCAACTCGAGCTCGACCGCTTCAACCTCGAGTACAACCTGACCCCCGTACCGGCCGCCGGCAAACCCTTTTCAACGATGCGGTCCGAACTCGAATCGGTGCTCAGGTCGTTGACAAGAATTGCTGGCCAGCATGATGCGCGGATCGTTCCTATCGGTATCCTGCCGACGCTGACAAAGGAGCAGTTGCAATCTGGCTGGATGACCGATCTGGACCGCTATCACGCGCTCGCCGCGGGCATCAAGCGCATTCGCCAGGAGAATTTCCGTATTCGCATTGACGGCGCGGAACCACTGGAAACGGAGTTCGACGGCGTTTCCGCCGAGGGCGCAAATACATCGTTCCAGGTACATCTGCGCGTAAACCCGCAGGACTTTGCCGCCTGCTATAACGCCGCACAACTTGCGACGCCGCTGGCACTTGCCGTTAGCGCCAACTCACCGTTCCTGCTCGGCCACAGCCTTTGGGACGAAACTCGTATCGCACTGTTCAAACAGGCCGTCGATACGCGCCGACATACGCACGGATGGCGCCGCATGGCGCGCGTGCCATTCGGCCACGGTTGGGTAAGGCAGGGTGCCTACGAATTGTTTGCAGAAGCCTGTTATCTGTATCCCGTGCTGATTCCGATCTATTCGGATGAAGATGACATCGCCGTCGTTCGCGAAGGCGGAATTCCCAGGCTGGACGAGCTTCGCCTGCATCAGGGTACGATCTGGAACTGGAACAGGCCAGTCTACGACTCGGCGGAAGGCGGTCACCTGCGCATTGAATTTCGCGCACTTCCGGCGGGGCCGACGCCTGTTGACATGCTGGCAAGTGCGGCATTCCTCGTGGGGCTGACGATCGGCCTCCGCAAAACGCTGGACTCAATGTTACCTGCGTTCCCGTTTCGCTACGCCGACTACAATTTCTATCGCGCGGCGCAGTCCAGTCTCGATGCAGAGCTGTTGTGGCCCACGCTCGACGTAACATCACCGGGCCAGATTATTGCTCGCGACCTGTGCCGGAAGTTGTTGCCGGTGGCCGATGAAGGCCTCGCCGCTGTCGGCGTGGCTGATGAAGAACGTGCACTGTTGCTCGGCATCATTCGCGATCGCCTGGACAGCAATACGACGCCGGCCACCTGGCAACGCCGAACGGTCGAAGCATTCGGCAACATCCCACGACCCGAGGCTCTGCGAAAGCTGGTCGAGAAATACGTGATAATGGCCGCGACGGGTAAGCCCGTTACGGAATGGTAACGCTATTCTGACTGTGTCTACATCCAGATATCGCGCTGCATCGTCACTTTGGTAATGCGTGATATGGCTGTGACAAGGGCAGCGTCACGAAGTGTTGGTGCGTGATGAATCTTGCCATTCGGTTGATGATTGTTTGCGTTGATATTGTTCCAGGTCTCAATCATCGCGTTGACAGAATCAGTCATTCGATTCTCCAGCCGTCCGTTAACCTTCTCCAGACTCCAGCGCTGATTCTCCAGGTTTTGCACCCATTCGAAATAGCTAACCACGACGCCCCCGCTATTGGCGACGATATCAGGCAGCACGACGATATTCTTTGACTGCAGAATCGAATCTGCCGCAGGTGTCGTCGGGCCATTCGCGGCCTCGACAATCAGTTTTGCATTCACGTCGACGGCATTGTCTGCCCGTATCTGGCCTTCCATGGCAGCCGGGATGAGGATATCGCAATCGATCGAGAGCAGCTCCTTGTTAGTGATGGTTGTTGTGCCGGGCAGGCCGACGATGCTGCCATTTTCGCTTTTGAAACGGAGCGCTGTATCCGGGTCAAGCCCGGATTCACAGTAGACGCCACCGGAGGAGTCGCTGATAGCGACGATCCGCGCACCGGCTTCGTGATAAAGGCGCATGGCAACTCCCCCGGCGTTGCCGAGTCCCTGTATAGCAACGCGTGTTCCCCCGATGCTTTTGAGATCCGGTACGATATTCTGCTTCAGCAATTGCTCTGTCGCATACAGGCAGCCGCGCGCCGTGGCTTCGTGCCGGCCGAGTGAGCCACCCAATTCGATCGGTTTTCCGGTGACGACGGCGCCATTGTTTTTGCCGGGATGCATCACATCGAAAGTGTCGTATATCCACGCCATCGTCTCGGCGTCGGTATACATATCCGGTGCCGGGATGTCGGTATGTGGCCCGATCGTGTCACCGAGTTCGATAACGAACGACCGTGTGATGCGGCGTTTTTCCGGCCGGCTGAGCTTTTTCGTGTCGCAGACGACCCCTCCTTTCGCGCCGCCAAATGGAATATCGGCTATGGCGGTCTTCCAGGTCATGAACGTCGCGAGGGCGGTGACTTCATCCGTGGATACATTGGGGTGGTAGCGGATGCCGCCTTTGCCCGGTCCGCGCACGCGACTGTGCAGTACGCGATAGCCATGGAATGTCCGTATCGAATCGTCGTCCATGTGCACCGAGAATCGGACATGGGTGGTTCGCTTGGGCGTGATCAGGTGGTCGACCATCCCCTCTTTCATGTCGTCTATCCAGGTGATCGCGCGTTTGAACTGCTCCTGGGCAACGTGGGCGAGGTTGGTATCTTCAGTCAACAGGGTGTTCATTGTTGATTTTCTCCGGCGATTGTCATTCGCTGCAGAAACCATGATGGCACCCACCGTCTGGCAACTCGCTAGGTAGATTCGCGTATCAGGGTTCGCTCTGCCCCGATATTGCGGCCGGTTGTCCTGCCGTCCGGAAAGCGACGATCAACAGCGGCAAGAGGGTCATATTGGCAAGCAGGGAGACGAGCATGGCCAGGCTGGTCAGCAGGCCGAAATAGATCGTCGGAATGAATTTTGAGAACGCGAGAATCGAGAAGCCGAGCATGATGGTCACACTGGTATAGTAGATCGCCCGGCCGATACTCCGGTGGCACCTGAAAACGGCAGCCCAATAATCTCCATCCTGATCGAATTCGTATTTGAACCGGTGTACATAGTGAATCGTGTCGTCGACGCCGATACCGACGGTAATCGCCGCAATCGTGATCGTCATCAGGTCGAGCGGAATGCCGAACCAGCCCATAAGGCCGAGTATGAGGCACGCCGACGTCAGGTTGGGAATGATTGCGACGACAGAAGTCTTCAGCGAGCGAAACAGAACCATGAACATCAGCATGATTGCGACGAAAACGGCGCCGAGCGTCAGTACTTGTGAGCGGAAGAGGCTTTGCAGCATATTGTTGTACAGAACCAGCATGCCGCTGAGGTGAACCTGCGAGTCGTCGATACCGATCTCATCGCCGAGATTCTGTTGGATCGTTTGCAGAAGATCGGTTCGTCGCAGCGACCGGTCGGATTCAAAAACGCGTGCGCTGATGCGAAGTTGGCTGCCGTCATCGGAGATATATGGCGACAATAACGACTCGCGGACGCTCTCCGGCAGCTTTTCATAAACAATCGACAGCGTGAAATTGTCCGTAACGATGCCGGCGTCCAACTGCTCGAGAATTTCGACGAATGTCGCAAGCGATATCACTTTGCCGGTATCGGGCAAATTGTCGACATAGTTGTGCAGCTTTTCGACATCCGGCAAGTGGCGGCTGTTAAACCAGTAGCTTCGTGAGGTGAATCCCGCTTCCGCATTCGCTTCGGCGTAAATGTCCACGAATTCATCTTCGTTTTCATCCGTGGGATCGGCATCCGGTCCCGCAGTTGCCTCAACCGGCGCATCGACAATGATGTCCAGCGGCGTGGTGCCGCCGAGCTGGCTGTCGATCAGCTCCATCCCGCGATAGATCTCGGTCGATTCCTTGTAATAATCGATGAATCGGTTTTCGACCGAGAGCCGCGATATGCCAGCGAGGCCCAGCAGGGCCAGCGCACCGAAAAATATGAACGTCAGTCTTCCGTGGCGCTTTATCAGGTTGGCGAACAGCTCTGTAATGGCGGCAGTGATGTCATTGCGCGATGAAGGTTTGCCCGGGGGGAGCAACATGAGAGAGGCGGGGAA
>Ga0210123_1001291_pt1 | contig 13010 bp, 7 predicted proteins | sample Muzzi_PWB_D2_FD_185535 | JGI IMG/M metagenome (GOLD analysis project Ga0210123, IMG submission 185535) | Wetland microbial communities from San Francisco Bay, California, USA, that impact long-term carbon sequestration - Muzzi_PWB_D2 (SPAdes) | ecosystem: Environmental > Aquatic > Marine >... | reverse complement strand
TACGAGCGGAATCCGGCGTCCCTGAACGGAGGCAATCACGGGTTCGATCAGAATTCGCTCGAGATGCGGGCCCTGTTCCTGGCCGACGGGCCGGCCTTTGCCGACGGCATCGTCGTGGAGCCCTTCTCGAACGTGGACGTGTATCCCCTGATCATGGACATCCTGGGCCTTCCGGCGGCGCCCAGCGACGGTGACTTGCGCGAGGTGGCGGGAATACTGGCCCTACATCCGGCCGGAGCACGGTAGCACGGGGCGAAAGAAAACCGGCGAAGGCTCATAGAACCTTCCCCGGTCTTCGGTCCGACTTGGAAGATCTGCGTTCAGCTGATCTTCACGACGTTCTTCGCCTTGGGACCCCGACCCTCTTCGGTCAGGTCGAATTCGACGGTATCGCCCTCTTCCAGCGAACGGAAGCCCTCGGACTGAATCTCCGAGAAATGAACGAACGCATCTCGAGCTCCATCGTCGAAGCTGACGAACCCGAAGCCCTTGTCATTGTTGAACCACTTTACGGTTCCCGTCGTACGCGACATCCTGCACATCTCCTGCTTGGACCATGACTGTCGACGCTCGTTCGGGCTTCCCCGCCCGGCGTCACTTCCGTTGGCCGGCCTTTCGGTCGGCGATCTCCACCGTCGGCGCCCCGAAGGACTCGCCAAGAAAAACGGCCCCGCGCGATTGGACGGCGGAGGCCGTGAATCTCGTCATCCGTATCATCGGTGAATCACGGCCGAAAAGATAAACGCGGCGGGCTCTCTGTCAACAAGGCTCCGCCGCAACATTTGGGGCGACGTCGGGGGGAGGACGGCCGGCCGCGAGAAAGGGCGGATCACCCCATAAAACAACCGAGCCGTGGAGCGAACTCCACGGCTCGGTTTCCAGCTCCCAGACCAAGAGGGGCAGACGGCCAAGGCCACACAGAACGGCGTCTCTCAGCCGAAACCCTGACCGTCTGTAGAGGGGAACGTGCCAGGCGCGGCAATTGTGACACTTCTCGACCCGCCGGTGTTGTCAAGTTTCGCATTCCTCACCAGAATAGCCGCATGCGTGAACGGAAGGGTGGCTCCCGATGACGCCTCACCAGGCCCTCGGGCTGGCGGGACTTCTGTTTCTGCTGGCCTTCGCCCTGTCGATCATCACGTTGAATCGTCGGGGGCGAAAGCTGTCGCTGTTGCTGGAGGAACAGCAGCCCGACCTCTACCGGGAACTCGGCCGACCACTGCCGACGACCTTCCCGTCCGAGCGACGCATGCACTTCGACGAGTTCATCATGCGACGCGACTACGAGACCCTTCTAGATCCCGAGCTCGCCCGTCGCTTCGGACGGCTCCGCCAGCTCGAGACCCGTCTCATCGGGCTCGCCGTGTTGATTCTGCTGGTTTTTGCGGGAGCGATGTTCCAGCTGCGCTGAGTTGATCGGCGGGCCGGAGCCGGTCTACACTTCTCTCCTGCGTCCCTGCATTGAGGAGGAAGCGCAATGATCGTCCGAACGTCCTCCAGTAGGCCAGTATCCGCCAACGAGCGCTTCAAATCGAAGAGCGGAGACTTGCTCTCGATCGGGGTGATCGCAGCCGTGATCACCCACTTCGGTCTGTTCGCCCTCTGCCCCGACGTCGATGCGGCCGAAGTGCGGTCGCCGATCGCGATATCTATCGTCCTCGAGCGCCCACCGGCCGTCGTGCTGCCGCCTCCCCCGCGGCAGATCGACCGCCCGAGGGTGCCGAGAGTCGCCGCGGCGGTGCTCGACGAGGAGCCCTATCCGTACCGCTTCATCCCGCCCGGGGAGTTCCCTCACCGGGACCGACTACCGCCACCGCGACCCGGGGCTCGCGCCGACGACGAACCCGTCTTCATCCCGCGGGACCAGGAGCCCGTGCTGCAGAATCGGAGCCGGCTGCTCCGGGAGCTGCAACAGCGCTATCCGCCGATGCTGCGGGAGGCGGGGATTGGCGGCACGGTCGGCCTGTATCTGTTCGTTTCGCGGTCGGGGGAGGTGACCAGGACGGTGTTGCAGCTGTCGAGCGGCCAGGTGGCGTTGGATCGGGCCGCTCTCGAGGTGGCCCGCGAGGCCGAGTTCTCTCCAGCCCACAACCGGAATCATCCGGTCGGCGTCTGGATTCAGGTGCCTTTCGAGTTCGGCGTGCACTGACGGCATGGAACGCGAAGCGCGGACCAGCGTTCGTGAGGACCACGCGGAAACGTACGGCTGCACTCCATGCCGGAGGCGGGGATCGAACCCGCAAGGGATTGCTCCCACGAGATTTTGAGTCTCGCGCGTCTGCCAGTTCCGCCACTCCGGCCCGGGGCGCCCTAACGTACACCGGAGCCGTCGCCACGCAATGTTCGAGAGAGCCTACTCTTTTCGGATGATCCGGTAACGCCGGGCGTAGGAAACGTCGAGTCCGTCCTGCCAGACACCATACATGCGGTCCGCGCTGATGCGGGTCGGCCGGAAGCCGGGCGGAATCGGCAGCCGGCCGAGATAGCGTCCGTCCGAGGCGAAACCGTCCAGGGCGTTCGGCTCGTCGAGCCGGAGCGGACGTGAGGGATCCATCACGCCGACCCAGAGCCGACTGTTCTCCTCCGATGCCAGGAGGGCCGCGACGGCCGGCAACGAATCCGGGAACACGGCGTTCTCCAGCATGGCAAGCATGGCGGGGTTCTCCGCCTCCGCCGCGAGCCCGGATCTGAATCGCTCCTCGACCTCCGGGGTTAGCGCCAGGCGCGCCTCCGGCCGACGGAGGATGCTGCGCAGCTCACCCCGCGCATCGAAGCGCCTTATCTCGTAGCGCTCGCCGAACGTGAGCCAGGCGCCGCCATCGGGAAGCGGGCTCCAGGAAGCGGCCGGCTGCAGCAGCAGAAGCTCACCGGTCACGCCACCCCGCATCGCCGGTGCTTCCCAGGCGGCGAGTCGCGTCGGTGCCGAGCCGTCCTCCAGCCGCACGAGCGCGTCCCGGCGCGCCACGTCGCCGGCGCTCGCGTCGAGCGTCGTCGTCTGGACGAACGCCATTCCGGCACCCGTGAACTGCCACTCGGCCAGCGTTGGTCCCATGGGTGGACCGTCCGAGTCGGTCCTGGCGGCTTCGCGGTACACGTCGGGCGATACGGACGTCGTGCCGAGGGGCTGGCCTGAAGCATCGAAGGCATATAGCTCGACGGGCATGCGACCGCCGATCCTGAGGCTGCCGTCCGGCCGCTCCGCGATGCGACCGATCGACCGAAACTCACCCGGGCCGTTGCCCGGCCGACCGAACGCCAGCGTCTCCCGGCCCTGTTCGTCGAAACCTCGAACTCGCCGCGCCTGGCCGTCGACGATCCACATGCCACCGGCTCCTCGGGGTGCCACGTCGAGGATCCGCCCGAACGCGAACGGCCCGTCGGCAGCCCCCACTTCGAGATCCAGCTCCAGGCGCCAGCCAGCGTGAATGTCGAGGCCGGAACCACGGGAGGTCAGGATCTGGATCCCGGCCGAGTCGATGGCCGTCAGTTCGCTGGTGGCGGTTTGTTCACGGCAGCCCGCCAGCAAAGCGATCGTGAACGCGACGAAGGAGTACGGCGTGACCAGGTGCGGCTTGGGCATGGCGCCTCTCCGGCATGTGGGTTGCGGAATCGTCCGGTCCGGTGCCTCATACACGGCCGGTCGTTCAGCAGGGGCGCCCTGCTATCCTCGAGCGGCCGGCGATCCAGGCCGCCTCCGATCTTCTATACGCGACTCCTCCGAGCTTCAGCGACCAGATCGCGGGCGCCTCGAAGCCCTCCGCCCACCAGACGGCCTTTCTCCGGTATCGTCCCTGGAGGTACGGCGCTCGATCATCTGAACGTCATCTCGGTCGAGTGAACCGCGAACATCGTTCGCGAGGCGTCGTACATGTCGAGCGATCCCACGTGCCTCTCGACCTCCGCCTACGGGCCCGGGATACCCGCCCCCCGCACGGCCTCCGCCAGCCCGGCGCGACTGACCGGGGCGGTCCTCCGGTCGACGGTTTCCGGCCAGATCAGTCTCTTCCCCGCACCACCAGATATCGATACGCCACCGGAATCGCCACCAGAACGAACAGCGTGCTCGAGATCAGTCCGCCGATCGTCGCCAGCGCGAGCGAGTTCCAGATGTTCTCGTCCGTACTCCGGGCGAACAGCACGAGGGGCAGGAGCCCGAAGATCGTCGTGAAAGTGGTCATCAAGATCGGGCGCACGCGCTCGAGCGTGCCCTGGAGGATCGCTGCACGGGACGGCAGGCGCTGCCGGAGCTCGCCGATGTGGTAAACGATGAGGATCGCGTTGTTCACGACGATCCCGGCCATCATGATCGTGCCGATGTACGCCGTGCGGCTGAACGCGCTGCCGGTATAGAAGAAGATGAGGAACACGCCGATGAGGGCCAGCGGCAGCGTGAGCAGCACCACGAACGGCGCGGCCAGGGACTCGAACAGCGCCGCCGTCACCATGTAGATCAGCAGCACGGCGAATCCGAGAGCGAAGTAGACCTGGGTGGCCTCCTCGGGATCCCACCGGAAGGTGTCGTCCTCTTCGATCTTGTAGCCCGGCGGCAGGGCCGTCGCGTCCAGCACGACGTCTCTCACCAGGTCTCCCAGCTTTCGGGGCCCGCGGAACTCCCACGCGACGGTCCGCTGATACTGCTGGTCCTCGCGGATGATGCGCGCCAGTATGTCACGCCGCTGAATGCTCGCCACGTCGGCCAGCCGGACTTCCCCATCGTCGGTCGGCACCCGCAGATCCTGCAGCGCCAGCAGGTCGAAGTCGTCGTAGCCCGCCAGCTTCACCGAGAACGTCAGCTCCTCGCCGCCGACCCGCATCCGCGTCCGTCCGAGGCCTCCCTGGCCAGGAATGTTCGCCGTTACGAAGTTGAGAAGTTGCTCAATTGTAAGCCTATGCTCACCGATCGCCTGCCGATTTACGTTCAAAAAGTACTCGAACTCCTTGTCCCGCTCGTACCAGAGGCCGCTTGCGTTCGGATCCACGTCCTCGATCCGGCTGAACCGTTCCAGCCGCCCGGCCAGCTCGTCCGCGATCTGCTGCACCTCGAGATAGTTGTAGCCGAGGATCTTGAGCCGATAGTTGGGCGGGCTGCCTCCCCCGCCGTAGAAGCTTGGCCCGTAGCCGTAGACCCGCACCTCCGCGCCCGTGAATTGGTAGCTGTAGGCGACCATCTGCTCCTTGATCGCCACCGGGACCTGGGTCGTTTCCAGCTCCTCGGGGAACTCGATGCGAATGGAAGCGAACTGTGGCATCACCCGAGTCTCGAACCGCTTCACCTCGGGCATCGACGTGATACGCGCTTCGAAGGACCGCGTCAGCTCATCCGTGCGCTCCAGGCCCGCGCCGCGCGGAAACTCGATGTTCACGGTGATGTACGTGCTCTGGCCCCACAGGCCGCGCCAGATCGTGCCACGGGTCACGTGGTTGTCGAAGAGCCACCAGCTCCCACCGAGCGCCAGAGCGCACAGAAGCGTGACGATCACCGGGTGGTCCAGCGAGAGGTCGAGCAGGCTCCGGTACGCACCGAGGTACCACGGAGGCCGCCCGCCGCCCGCGCCCTCGGCCGTGGACCCCACCCGCTCCCGCCTCGCGTATAGCCGGCTCGTCATGGTCGGAACGAAGGTGAAGGCGACGAACAGGCTCGCCACGATCGAGAAGGCCACGGCGAATCCCAACGGCAGGTAGTAGAGCCTGAGATCGCCCTGCATGAACAGGAAGGGGACCAGCACGATCGCCGTCGTTGCCGTGGCCGCCACCACGGGAAGCACGACCTGCCGGGCGCCCCGGCGAGCGGCTTCCTGCGGGGCCTCTCCCGCACCGCTGTGCCGCTCGACGTTCTCCAGCACCACGATCCCGTTGTCGACGATCAGCCCGAACCCCCAGGCCAACCCCGCCAACGTCAGCACGTTCAGGGAGAAGCCGCCCAGAAACAGCATGTTGACCGCAATCAGCGTGCTGAAGCCGATGGTGGCGAACACGATAAGCACGGCGCCGAGCGAGCGCAGGAACAACATCAGCACGAGGAAGATCACGACGGCGGCTGCGACCGCCCGCAGCCGCAGGTCGGTGAGCTGCTTGCCGATCTCACGGCTCTCGTCCGCATCCAACTCGAGAGCCGCCGTCGGGGGAAGTCGATCGCCGAGCTGGGCCACGACGTCCTTCACGTCGTCGGCCACCGACACCGCGTTGGTTCCCGTCTCGCGCCGCACTTCGATAAAGATCGTTGGCTGCCCGTTGATCCGGAAATACTGCGTCGGGTCCGCGATCCGTTCCCGCACGGTCCCGACGTCCCGGAGAAGGACCGCGCCCTCGGGCCCCTGGTCGACCACCATCGTCTCGAGCTCGGACACCGCGTTGACTCGCGTCCGGACCGAGAGGGCATACTGGCGGCCCTCGAGCAGAAGCGATCCGGGGGCCCGGACCTCCGACAGCTCCTGGATCCGCGCACTCACCTGCTGTGGCCGCAGACCCAGTGCTTCCAGCTTGTCTCGGTCCAGCTCGATCGACACCTCCCGCTCCCGAGACCCCAGAACCACGACGGCCGACACGCCGTCGACCGATTCGATGGCCGGCTTGATCTCTTCCTCGGCCACCTCGGCGAGGCGCGCCTCCGTGTACGAACCGCGCATCATGTACGACAGGAAGCGCTGGTCCTCTTCGGCGAACTCCGGTGGCGTGTACGGCTGGACCTCTGGATTCACGTTCGGCGGCAGCTCGTCCCGCATCGAGTTGATGCGTTCGCTGAGCTCGAGGTGCGCGAAGTCCATCCGGGTATCGCGCTCGAACTCGATGTCGATGCTCGTCGTCGAGCCCGTGCCGCGGGAGTCGGCCCGCGAAGTCGACGTGATCTTGCGGACGCCGCTCACCTGCTGGGCCGCTCCCTCGAGCGGCGACGTCACGAACGCTTCCATCGTTTCCGGCGACGCGCCGCCCCAGTTCGCGGTCACCGTGAGGCGGGGATACGCGACGTCTGGCAGCAGTTCGACGGGGATGAGCCGGAAGGAATAGACGCCGAGGGCGACGAGGGCGATGTAGACGGCGGCCGTCGCGATGGGCCGGCGAATCGACAGATCGATCATGACGCCGTTTCCGGGCTGGCGTCGGCGCGTACGACCCGGCTCGCGGAACGGACCGCATGCGCGGAGACCGGTTCACCGGGCGCGACGAGCAGCGAGTAGATCACGGGTACGACGATCAGGGTGAGCAGCGTAGCCGAGATCAGGCCGCCGATCACCGCGATGGCGAGCGGCGCGCGCAGGTCCGCCCCGGCGCCCCACCCCAGCGCCATCGGCAGCAGGCCGAGCACTGTGGTCACTGTCGTCATGATGATCGGCCGCAGGCGCAGTCGGCCGGCCTCCAGGATCGCGTGCCGCTTTGTGGCCCCGCCGGCCCGTTGCTGATTGATGAAGTCGACCTTGATGATCGCGTCGTTCACCACGATTCCGATCAGAATGACCAGTCCGATGCCACTCATTGCGTTGATGCCGCTTCGCGCCATGAACAACGCGAGCACGGCGCCGATCACGGCGAGCGGGACGGCGGCCAGTACCACCAGGGGCTGGATGAGCGACTCGAACTGCGCGGCGAGAATCAGGAACACGAGGAACAGGGCGAGTGAGAAGGCGAAGCCCAGGGACCGGAAGCTCTCGCGCATCTCTTCGTTCTCGCCGCCCACCGACATCGCCGTCAGCGTCGGCATGCGGATGTCGGCGATCGCGGCCTCGACGTCGTCGACGGCGCGGCTGAGCCCCCCCGAACGAACGTCGGCCAGCACCTGCACCGTACGGTTCTGATTCAGGCGCCGGATCTCCACGGGACCGTAGCCCTCGGATACGTGCACGAGCTGCCCGATTTGCACGCCCTTGTGGGTGAGTGTCAGCACGTCCGACAGCCGGCTGCGGGCCTGCTCGGGCAGCGCCACCTTGATGTCGATCTTGGTCGAGAACTCCGTGTAGGGCCGGGAGGTTTCGACGCCGCGCAAGTATGACTCGATGGCGTCGGCCACCTCCCGCACGGTGAACCCGAACCGGGCGGCGGCGGCGCGATCGACCTCGATGTCGAGCTCGGGCTGCACGAGCTGCAGATCGATCCGCGGATCGGCGATCCGGTCGACGGTCGCCATGCGAGTCGCCACTTGGTTGGCGACCATCACGAGGCTGTCCATGTTTTCGCCCCGGATCTGGACGGCGAGGTCCGCATTGCCGGTGCCGAGGGCCCGACCCAGGGACGTGGCCCGGCCGCGCTCGACGGTCACGGTCTGCGGGTCGACGTTCATCCGCGGCAGCCCGGCGCGGAACTTCTCGATCACGGAGCGCTCGTCCGCTCCCGAGGCCAGTCGCACCTCGAGCGCCGCGCTGTTCAGGCCCGACAGCTCGCGCGTCGCCAGTTCCGCGTCGCGGGCCCGGCCGACCCGGGTGAACACCGCCTCGACTTCCTCCAGGCCGAGCAGGCCCGCCTCCAGCCGATCGGAGGCCGACGATGTCTCCTCGAGGGGGGTTCCGACCGGCAGCGTCAACTCTACCCGGAAGGTTCCCTCGTCGACGTCGGGCATGAGGCCCATCGGGAGCGTCCTGGCGAGCAGCGCTGCGACGACGAGCGAAAACACGGCCAATCCGATGACGGCGCCTCGGTGCTCGAGCGCCCAGCGGAGGGTCCGTTCGTAGGCCTCGGCGAATCGGGCGAAGCTGCGATTGAACGCGTCCAGCCCGGGCTGTACGAGCCGTCGGGTCGTACGGCCGATGGCGTGTCCCGCATCGCCGAACGTGAGCCGCACGGACTGGCCCACAAAGCGGACTCCGCGGCGAAGTTGGGCCGGCACACGGCGGACGAACACCCAGGCCCGTCCGATCCGGGTCCGCGCCGCCTGAGGCTCTTCGCCGGGTCCGGGCGGGACCACGCCCACTGCGCCACCCACGCCGAACCCGGCGAATCGCGCCGCCATGACGGGCAAAAGAGTGAGGGCGACCAGGAGCGAGGCCAGCAGCGAGAACGCCACTGCGAGGCTCAAGTCGGCGAACAGCGCTCCGGCCACCCCCTTCACGTAGAGCACCGGTCCAAACACGGCGATCGTCGTGAGCGTCGACGCCGTGATCGCGCCGGCCACCTCACCGGCTCCGATTTCGGCCGAATCGACCGCCCCGTAGCCGCTCTCCTCACGGTGCCTGAAGATGTTCTCGAGCACCACGATCGAGTTGTCCACCAGCATCCCGACGCCGAGCGCCAGGCCGCCGAGGGACATCACGTTCAGGCTCACGTCGAACAGGTAGCAGAGCGCGAACGCCGCCATCACCGAGATCGGGATCGACAGGCCGATGGCCACCGGATAGCGGGGGTCTCCGAGGAACAGGAAGAGCACGAGAAAGGCCAACAGGCCTCCGACCACGAGGGCCTGTACGACGTTAGAGATGGCGTCGGAGATGAACTGCGCCTGGTCGGCTGCCACCTCGATCTTCACGGCCGGGAACTCTTCGCCCAGCTGGTCGAGCACGTCGCCGACGTCGTCGGCCACGCGCACCGTGTTCGACCCGGACTCCTTGTAGACGAGCAGGCCGATCGCCGGCTCGCCGTTGAATCGAGCCACGGTCTCCCGCTCCGCCTCGCCCTCGTTCACGGTCGCCACGTCGCGAAGTCGAACCACGCCTCCCTGCTCCGGACGGGCGATCGTAACCTGCGCGAGATCCTCGACGCCCCGGAATTCGCCCAGTGTGCGCAGGCTGAACCGGAAGCGACCGCGGCGGATCGAACCGCCCGGGGCGCTGTAATTGGCCGCGTCGAGCGCGCTCGTCACGTCGGCCAGCGAGACGCCGTGCGAGGCCAGCTTCTCGGGATTGACCTCGACCTGGATTTCCCGCTCCGGGTCGCCGGTGATCGCCGCCAGCGCGACGCCGTCCAGCTGTTCGAGGCGGCGCTTGAACACGGCCTCAGCCAGGTCGCGGAGCTCGCCGAGCGGTGCACCGGTCACCGCGAGCGACATAATCGGATCGTTCGTCGGGTCCGACGTCAGGATGACCGGTCGCTCGGCGCTTTCCGGCAGCTGCGAGGCGAGGTTGTCGAGCCGCTCGCGAACGTGGAGCATCGCGAACTCCATGTCCGTGCCCCAGTAAAACTGGAGCCGCACCAGTGACTGACCTTCGCGGGAGCGTGAGTCGACGGAGCGGGCGCCGGGGACCCGGCTGACCGCACTCTCCACCTGCTCGGTGACGAAGCGCTCGACCTCGGCTGGACCGGCATCCGGGTACTCCGTCCACACGGATAGAGTGGGGAACGACACGTCGGGCAGCAGGTCGATCGGGAGCCGAGCGAACGAGACGACGCCGAGCACGCCGATCGCCACGAACAGCATCGAAGTAGCGACCGGCCGGCGGATCGAGAGATTCGAGAGGGACATGGATCAGGCCTCCTCGCGGTCAGGGCAGCCCATCGCCGACCCTCGCTTCCAGCTCCGCCCACTGCTTCAGGAGCTCGTAGCGTGCTTCGAACACGGACCGCTCCGCTGCGTCGAGAGCCTCGATCGTCTGCTGGAGGCTGAAGTAGTCGACGCTCCCGATCCGGTACTTCTCGCGGGTCAGATCGAGTCGTTCGCGGGCCAGCTCGACGTTGCGCTCCAGGACCTCGAGGCGCCGGTCGCCCCGCCGGATGTCGGCGACGATCCGGCGGATGTCCTGCTCGAGCATCAACTCTTGCTCGGTGACTCTCGCGCGGGCTATCGACAGACTGTTGCTCGCGAAGGCATTGCGCACCTTCCTCTGGAAGCCGTTGAACAGCGGCCAGTTGAGGCTGACCGTGAATCCCCTGTTCGTGTTCACCGGGGAAAAGGTGAACCGACCTTCATCGTCACCGAGCTGACGGCTCCGGTTGAAGTTCATGTTGACGCTGAGCGTCGGAAGGTAGGAGGCGCGCGCCGACCAGAGGTCGCTCGAAGCAGCACGCTCGTCGGCCATCAGCGCCCGCAGCTCGGGGTTGGCGCGACGCGCGGCGGCCAGCAGCGCGTCGACGTCCAGGCCGTCTGCCTCCGGCACGGAGTCCGGGTCTTCGAGCCGGATCTCCGTGACGTCCAGGCGATCCACTCCCTGCGCGACGCGAATCGCCCGGACGGCCGCCGCGTAAGCGTCTTCGGCATCCAGCACGGCCAGCTCCGCGTTGCGCAGCTCGATCTCCGCGCCCAGCAGGTCGCTTCGATCCGCCGCGGCGATTCGATACTTCTGTTGCGTCAGGTCGAATTCCTCCTGGCGAGAGGCCAGTTGACGCCGGGCCACGTCGACGAGGCGCTGCTGCTTCAGGGCGTCGAAGTAGGCGAGCTTCACCAGCCGGATCACGTCGATCTGGGCGGCGCTGAGTCGGAGATCGACGGCCGACCGCTCCGCGCCCCCGGCGTCGATGTCGGTGAAGGTCTCGGCGCTGAGCTGGAGGCTGAGCCCGAGCCCGGCGGAATTCCCGCGGCTGTAGTCGTCGATCGGATCGTCCAGAATCGTCGTGGTACCGTCCGGATTCGTGAACGTGACATTGCTGAAGTCGTTCCGGGACAGACTGGCGCTCACGGAAGCAGACGGAAGCAGAGCGCCCCAGTCCGCCCAGCGGTTGGCCGCGGCGGTCGCCGCGTCGGCTTCGGCGCGCGCGATCGCCGGGTTCTCGATCAGAGCCGTGCGGATCGCATCCTGCAACGGGAGCGTCTCCTGGGCCCGGGCGACCGGCGCCAGGCCGGGCATCGCGGCCAGGCCGGCGAACGCCAGCCCGGCCGCGAGACTCTTCACGCGTCTCACGTCCCCTCCCCGTCCTGGTCGTTGCCTCGCAACTCGATCGAAACCCGGGCGTCGTGACTGAGCGTGGCATGGCCGGCGGTCAGCACGATTTCACCGGGCTCCACGAAGTCTTCGTCGTCTCCGTCGCCCGGCGGCACGATCTCGACGTACTCGTCGTTCTCGAGCCCGGTCTTCACGTACCGCCACTTGGCGCGCCCCGTGGTGCCGCCTTCCTCGTCGGGTTCGAACACGAACACGACCTCGCGGCGGTTGCGCTCGACGATCGCGTCCTTGGGAATCGAGACCCGGTCCTCGTACAGGCGCCCTGCGATACGAACCGTCGCGTGCATTCCGGGCAAGATCTTCGCCTCGGGATTCTGGAGCCGTACGGTCACCCGTCCGTAGTGGCTCTCCGGGTTCACGACCGGATTCACGGTCGCCACGCGCCCGGGGAACGTCTCGGAGGGAAACGCCGTGAACCGGACGGAAGCCTCACGGCCTACCTCGAGGGCGGCGATCTCGCTCTCGAGCACCTGCACTTCCACGTCGATGCTCGACACGTCGACCACAGTTGCGACCGAGTCGTTGGGCGAAAGCCGGGAACCGACGTCCACTGCCAGGTCGGCGACCCGACCCGCGTAGGGCGCCCGGATCTCCGTCTTGGCGAGGTCGTATTCGGCCCGCTCCACTCCCGCCTCGGCGGCGGCGAGTCCGCTCCGGACGCGGGCCGAGTTCTCGCGCTCGGTGCGGACCTCGGGATCCTCGATCCGCTCATCGCCGAGCGTCAGTTCCTGGAAGGTCGCCTGGGCCTGCTCCAGTTGCCCGCGCTTCTCCTTCAGGTTGAGCTCGTAGGTCTTCGGATCGACCCTGGCAATGATTTGGCCGCTCTGCACGAACTGGCCCTCGCGCGCGGGCACCGAAACCACGGGGCCCTCGACCTCGGACGTCAGCGGAGCCCGCCGAATCGCGGCCGACTGGCCCTCGGCGGTCACCCAGATTTTGAACGTGCCGCGCGTGGCCGCTACCCCCTCGACCGGGACGGCGACGCCTGCGGCGAACGCCGAGGCGGCCGTCGTAGAGGCCGCCTGCTTGGCCGAGTCGACCGTCGCCGACGCGTCGCCGGATTCCCCGTCGGACTCCGTGGCCTGGGTCTCTTTTAGCTTCAAGTAGACGCCGGTCAGAATGACGGCGCCGAGAAGGAACACTCCGAGTGTGACGATGTGACGGGATTTCATCCTGGGTCGTCCGGTCCTCTGGTCGCGTCCCGCGAACGGG
>Ga0210123_1001290_pt1 | contig 13015 bp, 12 predicted proteins | sample Muzzi_PWB_D2_FD_185535 | JGI IMG/M metagenome (GOLD analysis project Ga0210123, IMG submission 185535) | Wetland microbial communities from San Francisco Bay, California, USA, that impact long-term carbon sequestration - Muzzi_PWB_D2 (SPAdes) | ecosystem: Environmental > Aquatic > Marine >... | reverse complement strand
ATTAGGCTTGCGCCGCCGGCCTCCGCGTCGCCGCTGTCCGTCGCGGGTGTCATCGCGTCGTTCGCCGCGGTCGGCTCGGTCGGTTCGTTCTTGACGTGGTTGCTCACCGCGCGCGTCACCGCGTCGTTCCCGACTGTCGGTCGTTTCGCCGCGCTGGCGTCCGACGCGCGAGTCCGGCGTTCTTCCGCCCCGGTCTTGACGGCGCCCCGGCGACCGGTCACTTTGAGACTGGCTGCCCCGATCCAGCCCGGCAATCAAAGCGGCATACTCCGACGACTCTTCGCGCCGATTGCCACTTGTGTCATCCGCGTCCTCCACATCCTCCACCAAATCGTCCAGGTCGACACCCGTGGCCGGCTCGTAGTCGGGTTCCACGGAACGTTCCTGCTCGCCCTCGTACGCCCCCACGATCAACTCTTGCATCTTCTCGCGAAAATCCGGCGTGATCGGGTGTGCGATGTCACGGTAGAGCCGCAGTCGGCCGTGATCGTCCACCGGAAGTTCGAGTCGGGGAAGATCGGCGCCGCACTCATTGCAGAAGTGCGCCCGCAGCGGGTTCTTGTGGTGGCACTCGGGACACGAAGCCGACAATTTGCGCGATGGCATGGCCACAAACAGCCCGCTGGCGCCTTCCACCAGCTTGATGTCGCGGATGACGAACTCGTCGTCCAGCGTCACACTGCAGAATGCCTTCAACCGATCGGTCGAGTTATTCACGAGCTTGATTCTGACATCAGTGATTTCCATTCATCTCTCCTTCACTTCTCAATGGTGTAAACGCTACGGGAGCCGCCACGACCATGGTTGTCACACGGGAACATGTCTGCGCCGCGTCTTGTGCGGCGTCGTATGCGGCATTCTTGTCATCAAACAGTTTATACAAGACGGAACCGGCACCGCTGACACGCAACGGGCCGTGCCCGAGGTGGTGCAGTTCCTCGAAGATCTCGCCAACAACCGGTGCCACCCGAAAGACAGCAGGTTCGAGTTGGTTGACGAGGCGTTCATTCAATTCGACTGCCGTATCGGCGTCTAGAAGTTGCAGTGGGTCCGGCACATTGGAGGTAGGAACATCGGAGGGCAGCCAGGCGCCGTAGACTTCCGGTGTCGACACGTGGGCGCCGGTGCACACCAGCATGACCCAGCCGCGCCACTTCAACGGCACGGGCTCCACGATTTCGCCACGACCGCTGACGCTGGCGCACGGTAGGTCAAAGAACAACGGCACATCCGAGCCGATCTCCGCACCGAGTGACCGCAACGCGGCACGATCCAGCCCCAGGCCGCATAGTTCGTTGCCCAGAGACAGTACGGCCGCCGCATCCGCACTCCCGCCACCGAGCCCGCTACCAATCGGAATGTGCTTGGTGAGCGTGACGTGCAATCCGGAGGTCAGCGCAAAACGCTGCGCCAAAAGAGAAGCAGCCCTCATGGCGAGATTGGATGGTCCGACAAGCTCCGCCACGTCACACGCGATCGTGACGTCGGCGCTTTTGCTCCGCGAAAGACGCACGCCATCCCGAACATCCACACCGACGGCGATCGATCGCAAGTCGTGGAAGCCATCGCTACGGCGGCCGACCACTTCGAGTGATAGATTAATTTTTGCACACGGATCAAGGACGACAGAAGTCGCTAGCGTCCGGCCGGTGTGTGTCGCGGCATCCACAGCTTACGGCATCCCTGGTTTGCGGTGTCAAGTTCACTGGTGTCGGCGGTGTATCCGCAACAGGATGCGTCGCCACCCGCTTGCATTGCGCTCGCATCAGGCGGCCCGGGTGGGCCTGCCTCCACGCCGCTCATCTTGGGGCGTCTCATCCTTCGTTTACGACTTAGTTTTCATCTTAGAAACGGGCTCCATCATGTCAACAATTTGGGCGGGTCGTGCAGTGTCTACGTATACCAAGGCGGCCATCGTGTTCGCTGGGACCGATAAGAGGCGCTCTCTCGGCCGAGCTCGCTTGTGGAATCCTGGCCACAATTCACAGTTCATGTCGCTCCGCGGCAACATTCCGGCACAATCCCCATGGCCGCCGAGGGGCGAGCATACGCATAACTCATTGGCTGGCAACAAGTTACAGTTCCGATCGGGATGGATGCCAGTCCGGATGGGCGATTGCCCTTTCTCGCATCGGCGGGACATTGCGCCGCCGTGGGAAGGTTGCATTCGGAGGGGATTGGTTATGAGTCTTATATCAGGCGTGTCTTTCAATCCGGCAGATGGCGGCGGCGCCGCCCAACAGACCGCCGCAACGACGCGCGGAGCGGGTGCCGCCGGGCGCGCCGATACCGCGCCGACAACTGCGGGTGGCGTGCTCACCGGCTCACAATCGATCAACAACGTTTTCTTTGCCGTATCGAGCATGATGCAGTCGATCGGCGGTGGCGTCGAGAACGACAAGGTCCTTCGTATGATGATCGCCCTGCTGATCATGATGGCGCTTATGGAGCAACAGCAGCAGGGTGAATCGCAACCTGCCGGGGGACAGCGCGGCCAACTGGGTAACGGCGCTAATGGACTGAACGGTTCGTTCAGCCTCCACACTTCGTCCACCACGATCACCATGCAGGAGTCAGTGGTGGTGTTCGGCGCCGACGCGTCCGGGGTCTACGATGCTCAGAACCAGGGAGCGACCGCGCCGGGTAGCGAATTGGACCTCTCCGCCTAGCGAACTTGGTCGGTTTCGGCCGACAGGGAGGGTGCCCATTGCGAAGCCATGGGTGGGGGACCAAGAAGGGTGACGCTGAGTGTTCGTCCCCCACCCTTCGCCGGTGCGAAGGGGCACCCGCAACGGTCAATTCCACGCCATAACACCGCTCGGCATGGTAGATCGCCGGGATCGCAGTGCCCGACGCTTGTTTGCCCGTCCAATTGCCTCTAAAATCTCATTCATGCACGTCGGATCAGGCGATTCCTCTTCGGAGCGCGCAAACACTCGGATTGCCATCGTCGGTGCCGGCCCGATCGGGCTGGAAGCCGCCGTCGCCGCTGCTTCCCACGGATTCTCGTTTGACGTCTACGAGGCCCGAGAGATCGGTACCCATATTCGCTCGTGGGGACATGTCGTCCTGTTTACGCCCTTCTCCATGAATCACAGTGACGAGGGCGTCCGAATGATCCAAGCCGTGGATCCATCCTACGAGCCTCCCGGTGACGAGACTTTTCTTTCCGGCCGTGACTACGTGGATCGCTATCTTGTGCCGTTGTCGACCCACGAGCGGTTGGCGGGCCGCATTCATGTCGGTCATCGGGTCGTGGGCATCGGGAGGTCGGGATTCCTCAAGACGCAGGCGATCGGTTCGGATGACCGTCTGACAAAACCGTTTCACTTGCTCGTGGAGACAGCAGGCGGCAAGGAGCGGATCATCGAAGCCGACGTGGTGATCGACGCCACCGGCGTGTACAGTCAGCCGAACCATTGCGGCAACGGCGGTATGCTCGTGCCCGGTGAGCGGGCAGCGGGCGATGAGATCGGCCACCGGCTTGATGACATTCTGGGCGCCGATCGCCAATTGTATGCGGGGAAGCATATTGCACTGATCGGCGGGCGTTATTCGGCGGCGACTTCTATCGTTGCGTTGCGGCGACTTGTCGAGGAGGAACCGAATACGAATATCATTTGGTTTACGATGAGCCATCGCAAACCGCCCATACCCGAGATCCCGGGAGATCGGCTTGAGGCCCGCGCGCAGCTCACGAAGGATGCGAACCGCATCGCCATGACCGCGCACGATTCGATTCGCCATATGGGCGGCGTCACGGTGGAGCGTTTCGACAAACTCGCGGGTGGCACGCTGGTGGTCCAGGTCAGTGAACGAAACGGACACCAGCATACCTTTGAGGTCGATCGCGTGCTGGCCAACGTAGGGTACCAGCCTGACGTCGAGCTGGTACGGGAGCTTCAGTTCCACGAGTGCTATGCCACGCAGGCGCCGATGAACCTGGCCGCCACGCTGGTGGCCCAGGCGACGCAGGACTGCCTGGAACGCACGCCCGGCCCCACGGAAACGCTTTTGAATCCGGAACCGAACTTCTTCATCCTCGGCGCTAAGAGCTACGGGCGGGACTCGACGTTTCTCATGCAGACGGGAATAGCACAGGTGGGACAAGTGTTCTCCCTGCTGGCGGAGAAATACGCGGCCGTATCCTGAACGATGGTGGACCAACGTCTCATTCCGATCAATGTGCCCGCAGACGACGCACCCTGTGTCGATACAAAGTGTCTCGACGTGCTCTGGTTTCAGGTCGGCGGCACGATCTGCAACTTGCGGTGCCACCACTGTTTCATCAGTTGCTCGCCGGAGAACGACAAGTTCGGATTCATGTCTTTGGAGACTTGTCTGCGCTATCTCGAACAATCGAGAGCGCTTGGCGTGCGGGAGTACTACTTCACCGGCGGCGAGCCTTTCGCCAATCCGGAGATATGCGACATCCTCGAGGCCGCTCTGCGGTACGGACCCGTCACCGTGTTGACCAACGCGACATTGATGCGCGAGCGTACGCTTTCGCGGCTCGCGGAACTGGATCGCGCGACTCCGTACTCCATGGAAATCCGCGTCAGCCTCGACGGTTACAGTGCGGAAATGAACGATCCCATTCGCGGCGAGGGTACGTTCGACCTGGCCATGAAGGGCACGAGACAATTGGTCGAGTGCGGTTTCCTCCCCATCATGACCATTACCCGCACGTGGTGCGGTGACGATGACGCCGTACTCGCGGGCTTCCGCAAGCTGCTCGCCGACATCGGCTATGCTCGACCGCGTCTGAAGATTCTTCCGCTCATCAAGCTGGGAGCCGAGGTCGAGCGCACCAGTGGCTACTGTGCCGAATCGCACCTCACGAAGTGCATGATGGCGGAGTACGACCAGAGCAACCTGGTGTGCCACAATGCCAGGCTAGTGACGTCCAAGGGCATATGGGTGTGCCCGATTCTGCTCGATGCTGACGAGGCCCGCATGGGCGATTCGTTAGCTGAAACCGTTCGCCCCTATCCGCTTCGACACCAGGCGTGCCTGACGTGTTACCAATTCGGCGCGATCTGCTCGAATGCCGCCGGTGCGGCATCCGCTACGACCGATGCATGACACACCGCAGGTCGGCTGATAGAAATCGGTACGAACGAGGTATAGAATGCAGGTAACTGTTTCTGGCCTCTGCCGGTTCTTGGCTCTGACACGGCACTACACACCCCGCTACGCTGGAAGGGGAAGAATGCTGCAAAGACTGAAAGGGAAAAACCCGTTAGCCTATCTAGCTGTGGTACTTTGTATACTGTCCCTATGCACAGTCGGGCTTTGGAGCGGAAGTCATGTGCAGACGATTGATTGGGACAAAGAGTTCTTTGATGGCTTATATTTGTACGGCGAATGTGTTGATGGACAATGCAGCGCATATTTCCATTGGAAGGAAGGACCCATCCCCGTCAATATGAATGATTTCGACTACATGTCTTCCACCTGGTTCTTCGAGTTCGGCGACTTCATTGTGTGCGATGGAGGGTCCATTTGCGATTGCGAAGACGCGCACATCGGCTATCGAGGCATCGCTGTACAGTTCCCGCTATGGTGGTTGGCCGCGGCATTCGCCGCGTTACCTCTCTCGCTGCTGGTTTTTCGGGTGGCCCGGTCATTCATGAGAAGAAGGTCCGGTCGGTGCGCGCGGTGCGGCTACCAGTTGGAAGGCAACACGAGTGGCTGGTGTCCGGAGTGTGGAACCTGCCTTGCGCGCGGGGAAGAAGATTGTCAGGACGATTCTCTGGACTAATTCTCCTGACATCGCCAGATGTTTGGACGGACAGATCTCGACCCTCGCTTGCCAGACGCCGACGACTAGAACGCGGGGCACACCCACCTCTTCCCATCCATCACCTTTTCCCAGCCGCCTTCTTCCATCCGCCTTTTCCCTTTCGACTATGCCGATGGATGGTCATTCCGGCGCGCGGTGTAGCGCGGCCCTCACCGCGCGTGCCGCAACAATCGGCCGCAAAACCGCGTGATAGACAGAGCCCTTGCAATCCGCAAACCGCGTGGGTAGCGTTACTTACGAGCCCTGGACGCTTGAGCGTCCCGTTTGTAAACCGCAGGTCAACGGTTCGAGTCCGTTCGGTGGCTGTTGTCGCGTGCCGCACCTCGGCGTTAGCGATTTCCGTGGCCTTTGAATTGGAGGCGGGCCAAGGCAAATGCAAGAGAAAGTCTTTGAGTCCCCAGCGGTTCGCGAGCGGCTGATGCGCCTTGCGATGGATGTGGCCCGCCGTGGCATGGCTTCCGGACAGAGCCCTTTCGGCGCCGTGCTGGCCGATCATCGGGGTGAAGTTGTTTGCGAAGCACATAACACAGTCCGAGTGGACACCGACGCGACCGCTCACGCGGAAGTCAATGTCATTCGCATCGCCTGCCGAAAGCTCGAAACGATCGACCTGGCGGGCCACATCATGGTGTCCACGTGCGAGCCCTGTCCCATGTGCGCCGCCGCGATTCATTGGGCGCGGTGCGACGCCGTGATCTATGGCGCCACCATTGAAGATGCGGCGCGGGCCGGGTTCCACGAGCTATCGGTAGGTTGTGTCGAGCTATACCGGAGCGGCGGAAGCGATGTCCGCGTCGTGAACGAGGTCTTGCGGACTCACTGTGCGGCGCTGTTTGACGAGTGGCTCAGCGGCGCGAATCCCGAGCCGTATTGACGCCCGTGCCTTGCCGCCGCGAAATCGCCAAACGACCTAGGATAGAAGACAATCGCTCTCGTCTTCCGCCAAGAACACGGTTACACGCGCTACAGGTGGATGGATCTTGCCCCAGGAAGAGCCGTTTCTGTTTGTGTCGTGCGCCGCCGACCATCTACGGGCCTTCAAATGCTCGCTGGAACCGCGCAAAATCGTGAAGGTCGACCAGGTCGTTCGGCTCGAAATCGAAGATCTCGCACCCTGCCATGTAGGGCCCGTCGATCGGTCCCGTTTCGCAATCCTGCCAGTGTAGGTAGTCTGCGAGCGTCACGACTTGGTCACCGTTTAAGTCGCCCAATATGATGCACTGTCCATCAATCACACGCAAGTCTGGAAGTACCACGAATTCGCAGAGAGATGTCACGAGATTGCACTGATTCGTCGTACAATCCAGATTGTCATTGCAGGCGTCATCCGCCTGGCACGGGACTGTAATGCACGCTGGAGTGAATACCACACCCGGTATCGGCGCCCCACTGGCGGCCGTCATGAATGAACTGTTGGGGTCGGGTTTCGGCGCGATCTCATACGTGCCCGCGGCGTTCGCGGGGACATTCACAATAAGACTGCCAAACGTACCGAAGGAACTCGGATCGGGGTCTCCTGTGTTGTTCACGTTTTGCGCAACAACCGCATAGCCGTAGTTCAGCCCCGGGGTAGCGATGACCGCCAGGTAGCTTGCGTTCATAAACGGCCGGAAAATAAAATCAGGGTTCCCGATGCAGAAGCCGTTTCCGGTACAACTCGTGTTGAACGGTACGACGCAGGGCGAGCCGTCGCCGCCGGCTCCGCAGATCCTATCCGCCTGATACGCACCGTCGCTCGGGCTGCCGGGCCAACCCTTGGGACTCAGATCATCGGCACCGACGCCGTTGCTGTAACCGGATGCGTCCACGGTCGTCTGAATGGCCCCCAGGTTGGGGCTTCCCAGGGCATTGCCCCAGCCACCACCTTGTATGTCGATGTCGACCTCGATACCACCCGTATCAACCGTATACTCCCAGCACCCCAAAGTGGTGTTAAAGACCGGAGAGATTGGATCACCGACCGTCCCGACCGGGCTTCCCTGCGGTGCCGACCGAATCGGAAAGAACCGTATTTCCGATCCATCCGCCCTGGCCGCACAAAAGACGAAAACGCCTAGTGACAAAGCGGCAAGCCGTGTGATACGTAAAACCAGACCGTGCATCGTCATCATTCGATCCTCATGCTAATGCCATGGAAGGACGATCGCAGCACTTTGACGATCCGATTCGAACGACTCCCGCTGTAGGATGTGGCCCGCTAGGTAAACCGGAAGTTTGTCCTCGGATGTTGCGAAGCCTCTGATCGTGCCCCTCCTCGTACAACTCGTGGCGCGGGCACCGTGCCGGAAATCACGCAGCACCAGCGGAACGCGCCCTCGTAGGATCGTATCCGGATTATCCGGCGAATTCCATCCTCAATTGCCGAGCACACGATTTTGCATATTCTGACTGGAGCGGTCGGCTGATGATCGGTAGTCTGCCGTGGGATCAGGAACTATCGGACCGATGCGGGCGGGCCCATTTGTCGGAAAGGGCATCGACGGTGCTACGAATCACGATGGCGCGACGGGCGGTACATTCGGCTATTTTGACCGGCGTATTCTGCGCTACGGTGGCTATTCCGCGAGTTCACGCCGAATCGCCGTTGACGGTCGGCACGAAGGTAGGACAGCTACACCCGGGCTTCTTGCTTCCGAAAACGGACGGAGGGATGGGCCGACTCTCCGATTACCGCGGAAGAAAAGTGTTGCTGATACATTTCGCGTCGTGGTGAGCGGGTTGTCGACGCGTGCTGCCCGTGTGGCAGGGAGTCGTCAAGCCGTTTGTAGAATCCGGAAGACTCGTCGTGGTGGGTGTCGTGCAGGAGCAGCATCCGGAGCGCGCCCGCCTTTACGCGCAATGGCGCAAACTGGATTGGCCGATCTTCGTTGATTCGCTCAACCTGCTGGACATGGAAGTTGTTCCGGTGCCGGTGGCCATCGATGAATGGGGCGTCGTGCGGCACGAATCCATCTGGCCGCATCAATTCGTCAAGGATTTTTTCGATGTTGAGTATCCGCGGCCTGACGAGTCGACAACGGCGCCTCGCCCCGTCGATCCCGATGTCGAGGGTCTGCGCGCTGCAGCGGAGCGCGATGGGACCGCCGAGTCTTGGCGGGCGCTAGCTGATGCGTTGTATCTGCACGGTGGAGATAGCGGATTGAACGGAGCGATCGATGCCTATCGGCGTGCGGTGGATGCCGATTCCACAGATAGCCGGGCGCGCTTTCGATTGGGCGTGGCGTATCGCAGGCGTTTTGAGTCGGCAGACAGACAACTCGGCGACGCACAACTGGCGGTGGAACAATGGGGCACGGCTCTGTCACTCAATCCGAATCAGTACATTTGGCGACGTCGCATACAGCAATACGGTCCGCGACTCGACAAGCCGTACAACTTCTACTTCTGGGTCGACCAGGCACGAAAAGACATCCGGGCGCGCGGTGAGACGCCGGTCACTCTCTCCGTAGAGCCGGCCGGTTCTGAACTAGCGCCGCCGCTCAAAGGCGGCGACGGCGAGAATGGTGGGGCGGTGCAACCGGCCTCGGTCGCGCCGGCATGTGCGGAATCAACCGCTGGTCTTCACCGCGACGACCGATCCTTCGTCATCATTGACACCATCGTGACCCCGGCGCGCGTGCCGCCGGGTCAGCATGTTCGGGCACGCATCGTCCTGCGGCTGAACCCAAAGACAAAACCCTATTGGAACAACGAGGCACGTGATCTGGTGGTTTGTGCGGAGCTCCCGGACGGCTTGTCGCTGGGTGAAGGTATGATGACCTTTCCCAACCCGCCGGAGGCCGAAACGCAAGAGGACCGGTTCGTCGAGTTCGAGTTACACGTTCCAAAGACCGCTGCAGATGGCGCGATCTCCATCCCGGCGCAATCGCTCTATCACGTCTGCGAAAACAGGGGCGGCAAGTGCCGCTACCTGAGACAGGATTTCACGATTCAAATCAATGTCGACAAGAATGCACCCGGGCTGCGGTAGGCCCAGGTGTGCGAACTTGCACGGGTTCTATCAAGACTCTTTCACCGCCGCGATCAGTTCATTGAAAGCCTTCTTGCCGTCGTTGAAGAACATCAGCGTGTGATCCATGGCGAACAGCGGGTTGGGGATGCCCGCGAAGCCGGGGCTCAGGCTGCGCTTGATGACCACCACCGTGCGGCACTTGTCGACGTCAATGATCGGCATGCCGGCGATCGGCGAGTGTGGATCGGTCCGCGCGACCGGGTTGACCACGTCGTTGGCGCCGATAACCAGAGCGACATCCACCTGTTCCAGCTCGGGGTTGATGTCGTCCATCTCCCGGAGCTTCTCATAGGGGACGTCGGCCTCCGCCAGCAATACGTTCATATGGCCCGGCATGCGCCCGGCCACCGGGTGGATCGCGAAGTCCACGCTCGTGCCGCGCGATTCCAACAAGTTGGCGAGATCGCGTACGGCATGTTGCGCTTGCGAGACGGCCATGCCGTAACCCGGCACGATCACCACCCGCTGTGCGCCGTCGAAGAGCATGGCGACTTCTTCCGCCGACGTCGCCTTGATCTTCCCTTCATACACTTCGTCCGCCGACGGGCCGTCTGCGCTCGGTCCCAGCGTGGCGAACATGACGTTAGCCAGCGACCGGTTCATGGCCTTGCACATGATGCTCGTCAGGATCAAACCCGACGCACCGACCAGTGAGCCCGCGATGATCAGCACGTTGTTGTTGATGACAAAGCCCGTCGCACAGGCCGCCAACCCGGAATACGAGTTCAGCAAGGCGATGACCACCGGCATGTCGGCACCACCGATGGGTATCGAGATGAGAATTCCCAACACCCCGGCCACGATAACCAACAGCACGTACCAGAGCGTGGTGTCGGGGTTCATCACGACCGCGATGCAAAGCCAAACCGCAAGCACAAAGGTCAGACCGTTGATGGCGTGCCGGCCCGGAAGGAGTATCGAGTCGCTCATCCAGTACTTCTTGCCGCCGAATGTGAAAGACAGTTCCTTGAGTTTTCCGGCTGCGACCAGACTTCCGAAGAGCGTCACCGATCCGATCAGACACGAAAGGGCAATGGCAATCATGAATTGCAGATTGGCGGGACCGGCCGTTTGCGTGACCACCCCGGCCACCTCTTCGACCGCCGCACGGCGATCGATCGACATGCTCAATTCCGCCCAAGCCACGAGAAACGACGCCGCGCCACCAAAGCCATTGAACAAGCCGACCATCTGCGGCATGCCGGTCATCGGGACCTTCAGTGCCAGGAAGGTGCCCGCCGCAGAGCCGATGATCAGCCCCGCGAAAATCCACCAACCGGATACGATGTGCTCGCCCCACAGCGTCGCGACCACCGCAAGGAGCATCGCGAACGCTCCGGTGAGGTTGCCGCGCACGGCCGTCCGCGGATGCGTCAGCCCCTTGATCCCGCGAATAAAAAGGACTGATGCCACCAGATAGGCGGTGTTCTGAATGATGTTGACCGTTGAATCGTCCACGTCTTAGCCCTTCTTGCGGAACATCGCCAGCATACGGTGCGACACCACGAATCCGCCGACCACGTTGACGGTGGCCAGTGTGACGGCCAGAAAGCCCAGGCACGTTGCCCATCCGCTCTCCCCGGCGCCGGCGGACACCAACGCACCGACCACCGTGATACCGGAGATGGCGTTCGACCCTGACATCAACGGCGTGTGCAACGTGGGCGGCACTTTGGTGATAATCTCGAACCCCACGAAAATCGCGAGGACGAAGATGGTCAACAGCATGATCAGGTTCGATTCCATCTACGCCTCCTTCTCGCCGGCCGTTTCGGCAGGCATGCCTAGAAGCACCCGGATTCTCGGGTGGAGGACCTCCCCATCCCGCGTCAGTAGCGTGCCGGCGTGGACTTCGTTGTGCAAATCGATGGCCAGCTCACCGTCCTTGGCCAGTTCCTTCAGGAAGTTCGTGCAATTCTTGGCGAACATCTGACTGGCGTGGAACGGCACGGTGCTCGGAAGATTGGCCGGACCGAGAATCGTGACGCCGTGTTCGACGACCGTTTGGTCGAGCTTCGTCAGTTCGCAGTTTCCGCCGCGCTCCGCCGCCAGATCGACGATGACCGAGCCCGGCATCATGCCCTTGACCATATCCGCCGTGACGATGACAGGCGATTTCCTGCCAGGAATCGCCGCGGTCGTAATGACGATGTGGCACTCCGCCACCACCTTGGTCATTAGCTCGCGCTGCTTACGAAGGAACTCGTCGCCCATGTCCTTGGCGTAGCCGCCTTTGTCTTCAGCCTCGCCTGTTTCGAGTTCCATCTCGACGAACTTGCCGCCGAGGCTCTCGATTTGTTCCTTCACTGCGGGCCGAACATCATAGGCGTACACGACGCCCCCCAGCCGCTTGGCGGTGGCGATCGCCTGCAAACCGGCCACGCCGGCGCCCACCACGAGCACGTGCGCTGCGCTGACCGTACCGGCCGCCGTCATGAACATGGGGAACATGCGCGGCGAAGCGCTGGCCGCGATCAGTACGGCCTTGTAACCGGCGATGGTCGCCTGCGACGAGAGCACGTCCATGCTTTGGGCGCGCGTGATGCGTGGCATCAATTCCAACGAGAACGCGGAGACCTTCTTTTCCGCCAGTTGCTTGACCGATTCCGGTTCGGACAGGGGATCAAACTGTGCGATGACTGTTTGCCCTTCTCGCATCAAGCCCAGGTCATCCTTGCCCGCTACGGCGTTGGCCCCGAGCCCGCGAACCTGGAAGATGACGTCGGCCGAACCGAATACACCCGATCGTTCCGTGACGATATCGGCGCCTTTATCACGATACAGGTCGTCGGGATACCCCGCCTCTGCCCCTGCACCGGCCTCGACGACCACCTGGTGGTCAGACTTGGCGAGAAGCGCCACCGAGTCCGGAATGAGGGCCACCCGACGCTCACCGGGAAAAGTCTCTTTGGGAACTCCAATCTTCATGCTGAAATCTCGAAATACGGCATAATTTCCGCCCACGCCGTCGCTTAAGACCGCGCTCGTTTCCCGAACAGCGCAACGAGGCGAAGAGCTTACCGCGAAAGAGTTGAGTTTGCCAACCCCATGCCCGGCGGGGGCTGTAACTGGGCACAGATATCTTTTGACACCTGAATTCGTCATGCGGCGACACGCTGTGGGTCGGTTTTCCAGAAGGCATCCCAGTCGCGGTTGAGGGAGATGGATCGCAGGGCCAGTACCGCCTCAAGGCCCTC
>Ga0210123_1001288_pt1 | contig 13029 bp, 13 predicted proteins | sample Muzzi_PWB_D2_FD_185535 | JGI IMG/M metagenome (GOLD analysis project Ga0210123, IMG submission 185535) | Wetland microbial communities from San Francisco Bay, California, USA, that impact long-term carbon sequestration - Muzzi_PWB_D2 (SPAdes) | ecosystem: Environmental > Aquatic > Marine >... | reverse complement strand
GAGAGAGGAACCGTCCGAATCATTGACGCGGTCTGAAAGGGTCGGCGCAGAGGCCGATTCTTCCTGCAGGGCGCTGGTTTCGACCAATGGTCTTCGTAGGGCAGGGCTCCGTCCCTGCCTTTGATGTCTGGCCAGGCGCATCCTGCGTCACGCGGCCGGCACGGAGGCCGGCCCTACATAGGCCCAGGGGGCACGGAGGCCGTGCTCAACGCGAAAAATAATATTTGTAAAGTACATGAATCCGCGCCTGTTGTGATGAATCGGATTCAGTTAGAATTGCTGCCCTATAGATCAGGCCATCGCCTGAGAATTTTATGGCGCCTTGCATTTGAGCAGGTCCGGACGTGTGCTTTGGCGATAGCGACATCGAAACCGATGGGAACAGGGTCGCTAATCGCTTATCGGTATCGAAAAACGCCTACTTATATCCAGTCAGGTTGGAAGAGTGCCTTATGTGAATCAGGATAATATAGAAAAAGCCGCCGGTAATTACCAGGCGGCTTTGAAAGTATGGGCGATTGAAGGATGTTTTTAAAGGACTATGGCATTATGCGGGTTTGGGGGCCAATTTAAGAATGCCTTTGGCGCGGTCGATCAATTGGTCCCCTTTAAATGGCTTGACCATATAATCGCGGACCCCCATTTTCACGATTTTCATGACATTCTCTTTGCCTGACTCAGCCGTCAGCATGATCACCGGGATCTCCTTGAGTTCCTTTTCGGCTTTGAGTTTTTCCAGCATTTCGATACCCGTCATGACTGGCATGGTAATATCCAGGATAATCAGATCCGGTTTTTCCTTGTTGGCAATGGCCAGGCCTTCCACCCCGTTTTCACCCTCGAACATCTCGCAGTTGAATGGGGAAAAGGCTTTTTTTACGATCATGCGAATGGTCTTGCTGTCATCTACCGTTAGAATTTTGTAGGCCATAAAGTCCCTCCAGTTATGTCCGGCCGAAAAAGTCAGTCATTGGTTCAGATTATCGATGTGCTGCCACGAGCCCAGATCGGCGGCGTTCATTATGTTTAACGACCAATTGGGCAATTTCTTTAGCGATTTCTCTCAGGATGACTCGACAAAATCTAGAAAGGAATTGATTCTTTAATCATTACAATTATTTCTGATCTGGTGTACCACCGGCCATGGCCGATCCCCGGGCATTGGCGCACAATGCGCAACCAGTGCTTTTCGGATCTTAAATTGCTGAACCAGAACGGAAAGGTGCGGCACTGCAAGGGGCGGATGGGGTAGATGGTGCACCCGTTCTCGAAAAAAAGGCAGCGCCCGGCATCATCCTCCCGGATACTATAGCTGTCTTTGAAGGGATAGAGGTATTGGTCGATAAAATCCTGCACCGCTTGCCCAACGGAATCGGCAATCACCTCAATCTCGGATTGCGATACGTAGATGGTGCCGGGTTCGCCCACGCAACACGCGCCACATTGTGTGCAGGAAAAGCGGATACCTTGGTCAAAAAAATAGGACCGTCGGGCTAATTCACCCAAATGGATCAGTTTCATGGGCGAAGTTTAGCAGACTTGGTGGCCGTATTCAATTCTAAGACGTTGCTGGACCGGCCGCAAAATTTTGGTGTATCAATGGTCAGGTCAGCAGTCAGCTATCACCTTGGGGCATACCCCGACAAACTTCCGGCAAAATGCACTTTCAATTTTGCATCACTTGGGAATCGTTATTATTATCTCCTAATTTATGGCCGCATGCTGCTCCTTGACGCCTGAATGGTTCGGGCGGGTCCGGATTTACCGGTGGTTTTCAGATAGCCGAAATGATATCGGTCTGAAGACCGGGCAACTTTGCGGCGTTTGCAATACCGCGAAGATAATATGGATGATTAGGATTGGCCATGAGCAAAAGCACCATCTGCACCTGCCCGCATTGCGGCACCAAAAATCGTATCCCTGATGAAAAATTGGCGCTCAAGGCCAGATGCGGCCGATGCCACAAACCATTTTCGCCCCAAAAGTGTGCCAAAGCAACCGAACTGCTGTTGACGTTGCGTTGCAGCAAGTGCCGGGCCAAAAACCGGGTGCCCGTTGACAAAGTGAACGCGGGGCCTAAATGCGGTCGTTGCGGCGCGGCCATTCAAAGCCGGGATGTCTATACCGGCCGCACCGTTATGGTGACGGATGCCAACTTTTCGCAAACCGTGCTGTCCTCGCCCCTGCCGGTATTGTTGTATGGATGGGCACCGTGGTGCAGTGTATGCAGCGGCACCGGTCCCCAGGTGGAACAGTTGGCCGGGGAAACCAAAGGCAAGGTCCGCGTAGCCAGGGTCAATGTCGACGCCAACCCGAAATTGGCCTCTAAATACAACATCTTAAGCGTACCGTCGTTTTTCATTTTTGACGCGGGCAAGCTCAAGGAGCATTTGCCCGGCGCCGTTCCCAAGCATGAGTTGATGATGAAGATGGCCAAGTTCATTTGAACCCGACCACTCCCGCCGCCATTGCCGGCCCTGTCAAGAGGGATTAAGGGGGTAACCGCCCCATTCGTTTTCAATTATAGAAGTGACTTCAAAACCTTCAATCGAGACAAAAATCAAGGCGAGCGGTAAATTTAAACCAGAGGATCGATGATTTATATCTGACGTCCAACGCAGAGTTTGGATTCGAGGGGAGGTTTTGAAGCCACTTCTAAAGTCCATTCAAACTTTGACCGATATAGAATTCGATGCCGCCACCAATGCCACGATTCAGGAAGAGGCGATTAAAGCATCCTAAAAAATAATTTGGTCGTTCTGCAAAAACCGTTTGCAGCATTTGTCAGGTATTAACTGGTTAATTTTACGATAGATTGACAGATAGAAATGCCCATGAAGCAAGCCGCCCGGCCGCTACACCAGGATCAAGCCCAGGATGTCGATCGTCTGTCGAACCGGTCCACCATTCTGGACTTGGTTAAACGCGTGCAGCAACTTGAGACGGAAAAAGCCAGTACCGAGAAGGCCCAGGCCGCGCTCAAGGAAAGTGAAGAGCGTTTTCGGCTCATCTCCGAAACCATCCATTTCGGGGTCTATGAAATCGATGAAGAGGGGAGCTGTTTATATACCAACACGCGCTATCAGGAGATATTCGGTATCAATCTCGTGGAAAGTCTTACCACCCATTGGCTCGATTATGTTTTCGATGCGGATAAAAAATGGGTTTCCGAACAGTGGACCGCATCCATGGAGGAGATGGATGAGTTATCGCTGGATTGCCGCATTGTCACCAACCAAAACCGGCAGAGGTGGGTGCACGTGCATTCGTCCCCGGTCTTTTCCGATGCCGGTGCACGCTATACCGGTACCATCGAAGATATCACGCACCGCAAACAAGCCGAGCAGGAATTGCAGCTCGCCAAAGAAGATGCCGAGATGGCCAGCCGGGCCAAGAGTCAGTTTTTAGCCAACATGAGCCACGAGATCCGGACCCCCATGAACGGAGTCATCGGATTTACCGATTTGTTGATTGAAACGGATCTGGATCCCACCCAGGTCGACTATACCGATACCATCAAACGCTCGGGGGAAGCGCTGCTCTCCCTGATCAACGATATTCTGGATTTCTCCAAAATTGAGTCCGGTGAACTGGAGTTTGAATGCATCGAGTATGATCCCGAATTGCTGGCATTTGATGTCTGTGATCTGGTGCGGCCCCGCATCGGCAACAATCCGGTGGAACTGCTGTGCAGCATCGCCGAAGATGTGCCCACCCTGGTTAATGGCGACCCGCTGCGTTTTCGGCAGGTGATCACCAATCTATTGGGCAATGCGCCCAAATTCACGGAAAAAGGTGAGATCAGCCTCTCCTTGGATTTGGAAGAGGAGAGCGACACGCGGGTCAAGCTGCATGCCAGGATCAGTGACACTGGCATTGGTATCCCCAAGGACAAGGTCGCGTCCATATTTGAGCCTTTTCAGCAGGCGGACGGATCAACCACGCGTAAATACGGCGGCACCGGATTGGGGCTTTCCATCTGCAAGCAGTTGGCAAATATGATGGGAGGCGATGCTTGGGCGGAAAGCGAAGAGGGCCTGGGCAGTACTTTCCATTTTACGGCCTGGCAGGAAAAAGTGAAAAGCCAGCCCCCGCCGCGGGTAGCCCCGGGCATATTGAACGGAAAACGGGCGCTGGTGGTGGATGATCATGCCGGCAACCGAAAAATCCTGACCCAGTTTCTCAAGGCCGCCCAGATGGAGGTCGTCAGTGTGGATGGCGGTCAAGAGGTGGTGGAAACCCTGAAAGCGGCGCAAACAGAAAACAAACCCTTCGATGTGTGCCTGATCGACCTCAATATGCCGGAGATGGACGGTTATACTGTGGCTGACCTGGTGCGCCAGGCGTTCCCAACGCCACCGCTGTTGCTGGTGCTGTCTTCCGCACTGGAGCGCGATGCCCAAAAATGCGAGCAGGCCGGGTTCGACGGCTTTTTGTCCAAGCCGGTCAGGCGCCAGCGTTTGATTCAAATGATTGCGCGTTTATTGGGCGAAGAGACGGCCGATCAGGCGGATGCCGGCAAGAAACGCAAAATGCACACCCAGTATTCGGTGCGCGAGGCCTTGAAACACTCGGTCAATATTCTGCTGGCCGAAGACAACCTGGTCAATCAAAAGTTGGCGGTGATGATGCTGGGCAAGGCCGGCTATACCGTGGATGTGGCCGATAACGGCCAGGATGCAGTGGCCAAGTTTACCAAGCAGCCCGAGAACTACGACTTGATTTTCATGGATGTGCAGATGCCGGAGATGGATGGCAAGGCCGCCACCCAGACCTTGCGCCGGCTTGGATTCAACGACATACCCATTGTCGCCATGACGGCCCATGCCATGAAAGGCGACCGAGAAATGTGTATTGAAGCGGGCATGAACGATTACATCACCAAACCGATCAAACGGGAGAAGGTGTTTGAAATGATTAAGAAGTTTGTCTTTCAAAAGGAGGGAGCATGAATTTCAAGGAATTAGCTGAAAATCTCGGCCTGGAAGTCGATGAATATCTTGAATTGATAGAACTTTTCATCGATACTGGTTTTGCGGACTTTCATAAGATTCAGGAAGCAATGGCCAGGAGCGATTCTGACCAGGTGATGCGCAGCGCGCATACCATCAAAGGCGCAGCCGGCAACCTGGGCCTGATGGATGTCAGTGAGACCGCCAAAATTATCGAGGAAAACGCCAACAACAACCAATTGGACAACCTGGGGGCCACCGTTGCAACGCTCAAGACCCAGTTTGACGCCATTGAGGCTTTTGTTCACGGATAGACCTTCGTCATCCGGTTTCATTTTCTGGCCAACCGGTACCGTATCTGTTATGCTGCTCTGCTATGACTGCGCAACGCAAACACAAACAGACGGCTCTGTGCCGATGGCTGTGTGACGAGCTTAAGCAGGGCATCATCCTCACCGCAGGGGTCCGCAATTACCTGGACGCCACATTCGGGAGCGACGATCTCGCTTTTGTTTTAGCGGATGCCGATGACAGCGAGACCGATTCCCTGCTGGACCTGCTCTTTTATCCGGATACGGCCACGCGGCTGAGATTCGAAGCGCAGTGGGGCCGGGAGCGCTTCAGCGTTCAGGATCGGGATGCCGTCATCGATATGCTGCGGGCTGCAGCGCCATCCGCCAGGATCACCTTGCCAGAAGCCACCCGGAAACTCCCGATAGCCGTTCCTGATTTTGCATTGCAGGCCTTTGTGCAGCGGTTGAACATCTGCTGGCAGCCATGCGCCCAAATGGCTACAGCCCTGAACGCCTGGTGCCCTGATGAAATGGTACTCCGCGCCAGAGTCCAGTTGCGCAATGCCAGATTGGCCTGGCACGCGGATCAAATCTCGCTGGTCTGCCGGTATTTATCACACCTGGATGGGCAATCGCCGACCGTTGATACGGATCTGGCATTTTTAATTTCCATCCTGTCGGAACTGGTTCCTGGAAAGGATCACTTTGAATTTCTTATTGGTAAAAAGTTCTTTTATTTCAAATCTTTGTGCAAGGCTGAGGATTTCGAGCGCAAGCGCCAGGCCAGCAATATGGAGATCATGATGATGGCGGGAGCGCGGTCGGCCCATGGCAGCATTGATGAATGGCGCCACTGCATGCGCCGCATCGATCACATTTGCCAGGCGCTCTTCGGCCGGACCCAATTTTTCCAACACCCGGGCAGCCAAAGCATCGACCTTCCCAACGGCCGTTCACCTGAAGGCCTCCAAAATGTGGTGCGGATCCTTTCTTAGCGCAATTGATGGGTGATCGCCGAAAGATAAACTATTGATTGAGCTTTGGCCCGATATTGTTTACTCTAACGCTGTAAAATCTGGAGCTCTCCAACTTTTGCAACGTTAGGTTTTATGTAGTATTGATATGTCGGTTCGGCGGCTATTCTTCCGGAAGCCGAACAATCAAAAAGGAGATGTCATCGCCATGAGGCATTACCGTCGTGTGCTATGTTTGATGGTGTGGATTTTGGTCGCAGGGGTTGTTTCTGCTGCTGCAGGCGACCAGCCCGTCAGCCTGGAGACAATTCTCAAAGGTATTGAAACGCGTTATGCCGGCAAAGGTTTCAGTGTGGCCTTTTTTCAGGAATCCATGCTCAAAGCCATGCAAATCAGCGATACGGCTGAAGGCCGCCTGACGGTCAAAAAGCCGGGCAAAATGCGTTGGGAATATATTTTGCCGGATCCTCAAACCATTATTACGGATGGTAAATCCATGTGGATCTATCGGCCGGCGGACAACCAGGTCATGGTGGGCAAAGCACCGGATTTTTTCGGCAGCGGCAAAGGGGCCGGGTTTTTGTCCGATATCACCCAGGTCCGCAAAAGCTTTCGCATCAGCCAGAAAACTGCGGAAAATCCGGATTACTACCGTCTACAAATGATCCCCAAGCACCCTACACCCGATATCGGCGAGATTGTCTTGTCGATCCACAAGGACAGCTTTCAGGTGGACCAGGTGGTGACCTACAATGCGTACGGCGATGAAACCAAGATCGTATTCAGCAATTATCGGTTCAACCTGAACCCCAATGAGGACCTTTTTAATTTCGTGATCCCGGAAGGGATCGATGTGATGGAGCTTGATCAACCATAGCGCAAAGCGCCGCAAGGGCGCCGAGGACTGAAGCCGGAAAAATGTCCGCGATTTGGAGATGGATAACATGCAGTCAAAGATCAAAGCACTGGCCAGGAAACGCAACGCGATTATTCTCGCCCATAATTATCAGCCGCCGGAGATTCAGGACCTTGCCGACATGTGCGGCGATTCCCTGGAACTTAGCCGCAAGGCCGCCCAAACCGATGCCGCGGTGATCGTTTTTTGCGGCGTTCATTTCATGGCCGAAACCGCTTCCATCCTTTGTCCCGATAAACAAGTGCTGCTGCCCCGCATGGATGCGGGTTGCCTGATGGCTGATATGATTACCGCCGAGGCTTTGCAGGCCAAGATCGACAGCCTGCCGCCCATGCCGGTGGTAACCTATGTCAATTCCACCGCCGACGTTAAAGCGCTGTCCACGGTTTGCTGCACCTCGGCCAATGTGGTCCAGGTGGTCAACAGCCTGGCGGCGGATGAAATGCTGCTGACCCCGGACCGCAACCTGGCCATGTATGCCGCTTCCAAGACCGGTAAAAAGATCCATGTCTGGGACGGGTACTGCCCCACCCATGAATGGTTGAAGATCGAAGATGTGACGGCCGCCCGCGCCGCCCATCCCCGGGCGGTCTTTCTGGTGCACCCTGAATGCCGGCCTGAAATTGTGCAGCTGGCGGATGTGGTCGCCAGCACCTCCGGCATGTTGCGGCATGTGGCCCAGGCACAAGAGACGGAGTTTATCATCGGCACCGAAATGGGGATCCTGCACCCCATGCAGAAAACCGCTCCGGGAAAGAAGCTTTATCCCGCATCCACAAAGATGTCCTGCAAGAATATGAAGAAGATCGGCCTGGCGGATGTGCTCAAAAGTCTCGAAGAGATGTCCGGAGAAGTCAAAGTGCCCGAAGAGATCCGTATACCGGCCTTAAAGGCCGTGCAGGCGATGATCGATTTGAAAATTTAGGGTTCGCGCATAAAAATGTGAAGTTATTTTTGCGCGAACCCTTAGAAAGTGGAGATGAGGGGGATCGAACCCCTGACCTCAGCATTGCGAACGCTGCGCTCTCCCAACTGAGCTACATCCCCGTTGCAGGGGCTTATATATCATCTAAACTGAAATGAGCAATAGCTCCCTGAAAATTCTTTGAATAAATGTTGATTAAGGTTTAATCCCACTCCTGGCAAAGGGTCGCCATCCGGTACCCCGTGGCCATGGCAATCAAGGCCTAAAGCGTTTCATACGTGACATCATGCGAAATGTCGATGGCGTCGATGACGCTTTGTGCGGCCGGGCAATGGGGCAGGTAGGTTTCAAAGGCGGCTTCGGCTTCTTTCCGTTTTTCGTCGGCAATCTTTAGGCTGTAGTGGACATTGATGCGAACGATTTTCAGCACGCCGTTGACGGCCTCGATGTCGCCGAAAACGTCGGCATGATAGCGATCCTCGGGGGTGGGAATACGGCTTTTCGCCAGCATCGCGGCGAAGGTACCCATCATTCAGCCACCCACCGCGCCCACCACGTGATCCAGGGTCGCGGCATGTTCTTCTTCCGGGTCGATCTTATAAAATCCTTTGATCCCGCCATGCACGCCATAAAAGACAGGTTCCTCAAAGCCCTTGATCACAGCCTTACGCGTGGGGCCCTTGACCCGCGTGATACGAATTTCCGATCGGTGAATGATCTCTCCCATGACGATCTCCTTTCTCATGTCTGGTCGTTCGGCGCCATTAGCGGCGCGTACAAAAAGGGGTATGACGAAAAGGTAAGTGCGATTCCGGCGATGGAAAGGCGGCCATGATAAAAATCCGCCCAAGGCACCCGCAAGGCGTGCCAGCGGCCAAGGCCCTGAACCTCTTTTTGATATGGGTATCCTACCGCTCTGTCCCAGGCATGTCAAAATTCGGATGGCATGGGCAGGCCGTACATGATGCTTACAGGCCTTTATTCAGAGTTGATAGGAGGCTCGGACGGCATTGTGTTGCAAAGCCAGGTGTTTAATTTTTCTCTGAGGTGTCTGGGGTTCACCGGCTTGGATAGATAATCGTCCATGCCGGCTTCGAGGCATTTTTCCCGGTCGCCTTTCATAGCGTTGGCGGTCATGGCAATGATGGGCAGGCGATGGCCGTTGCGGGGCAGGCAGCGTATGGCCCGGGTGGCTTCATAACCATCCATTTCCGGCATTTGTATATCCATGAGCACCAGGTGGTAACCGCCCTTAGCCACTGCTTGCACAGCTTCGCGGCCGTTTTGGGCCACATCGGCGGCATAGCCCATCTTGCGTAAATGAATCAGCGCGACCTTCTGGTTGACCGCATTATCCTCAGCCAGCAGAATGCGGGGGCCCGGGCGCTTGTTTTCCGCCAGGGTATGCCGTGTGATGATAGGGGCCTGGGGTTGACCTGATTCAGTCGGTGCCTGCTGGTCAAATACCGAAATGATGGCATTAAACATCTGGGATTGCCTGATGGGCTTGGTAAGGTAGGCATCAAATCCGGCATTCTTCGCCCGGGCGGCGTCGCCGCGAATGCCCCGGGAGGTGAGCAGGATGAGACGCGTCCCGCCGAGCCGGGGATGGGCCTTGATCTCTTTGCCCAGAGTCTCACCGTCCATTTGCGGCATGAGGTAGTCGATGATGGCCATATCAAAGGGCGATGCCGTCTCCGCCGCACGTATCATCATTTCCATGGCCTGGCGGCCGTTCTCCGCCTCCTCGGCGTCGCATCGCCAGGAGGTAAGATAAGTCCGCAGAATCTTGCGGTTGGTTTCATTGTCGTCCACCACCAGGATGCGTTTACCTTGAATATTGACGGGCAATTGTATGGGGCGGCGGCCTTGATCCGCCGGGGACGGTTTTTCCAGCAATGCGTTGAACCAGAAAGTCGAACCGGAACCCTCATTGCTCTGCACGCCGATCCGGCCGTTCATCATTTCCACCAGCCGCTTGCTGATGGCCAGGCCCAATCCGGTGCCGCCGTATTGGCGGGTGGTTGAATTGTCCACCTGTGAAAAGGATTGGAACAGTCGTTCCTTTCGGTTCTCAGGAATCCCGACGCCGGTGTCCGTAACGGCAAAGTGAATTCTGACATGCTGCCCGGTTTCTTCCGTGACCTTGGCTGCCATGGTGACCTCTCCCTTGGCAGTGAATTTGACGGCATTGGTCGTCAGGTTCAACAGCACTTGGCGCAGGCGGCCCGGATCGCCTTTCAGCAAGGGAGGCATCTTGGGATGCACAAAACAGGTGAACTCCAAGTTTTTTTCATTGGCCTTGGGGCTCATCAGCTCGGCTATTTCCTCCAGGGTATTGCGCAGGTCGAAGTCGATGTATTCAAATTCGAGCTTGCCCGCTTCGATTTTGGAAAAATCGAGAATGTCGTTCAGCACGGACAGCAAAGCATCCGCACTGGTTTGGACCATGCGGGCATATTCCTGCTGTTCTTCGGTGAGCTGGGTATCTATCAGAAGATCCGTCATGCCGATGATGCCGTTCATCGGTGTGCGGATCTCATGGCTCATATTGGCCAGGAATTCGCTTTTGGCCTGATTGGCGGCTTCGGCGGACTCTTTGGCCTTGCAAAGCTGCATGCGAACGTTGGTGCGCACATATTCATAGAGCACCGCCAGGACAATGACCGCCGTCATGGAGCCCATCAACCGCTGTTTGAAAAAGGGCGTATAGTCTGCGGTCACAAAAGGCAGTTGGGGGAATATGATGATGGCGGCGCAGAGCGTCGAAAATATGCCCAGGGTGACGGCGCCCCGTTTCAGTCCCTGGGCAAAAAAGGTGAGGGTGGGAAAGAAATAAAGCCACAACGGGCCGGTATTGGCCACGCCGCCGGTGCTGAGCAGGTATAGCAGCATCAAGGCCATCAAATAGACCGTATTTGAAATGGCGCGCTGGCCTTGTCCGCTGAGGCGAAGGTAGGTGATGTTTATAATGACCAGAAAGCCGACAATGGACAAGGCGATGGCATTGGTAGTCCTGCCGGAAGTCAGGGACAAAATGATGAAAATCGTGAGCAGGATGGCGGCCAGACAGTTGAACAGACAGGCAAAAAATCCTGCACCCCGGCCTTCCAGGGACGCAAATGTCCTTGTACACAGTCTGTCGGCGGCTTTTTCGGATTGCCCCGCATGGCCGGATGCTGCAGCCGAATCCGCAGCATGATGCGCATTGAAGTCAGAATCCGTGGGCCTGCAAGTTGGCCCCGCTGTTCTTGGTTTTCCCATAATTTGCCGTCAATAAGGTCAGTGTCGCCCTATCTGCATCATATAGTCATACGCAAATCCATCGTATGATACATGACTGCATGCGGGTGCAAGATCTACTGAGCCCATATCGGCATGAACCATGGAAATCTTGAATTGAATTATGGTCGTGAAAAAATCGCGCCCGATGCGGTCCCCCGCATCGAATCCCGCTCCCGGGCCGGCCGGCAAGAGGCAGATCAACTTAAAGGGTTGCGAGATACGTAATCAATTGATCGATCTCGTCGGCGCTGAGACTTTCAAAGGCGGGCATTTTTTCAAAAGGCGTCCTCAATTGCCGGCGCACGTTGTCGGGGTTTACGGGCCATTGACTGACCGCCATCTTTGGCCGTTGAAACAGCCCTTGCAGCCCCGGCCCCACTTTGGTGTCGGTGTTGTCGCTGAAGTGACAGAAGCTGCAGCTTTGCTTAAAGAGCGCCTCACCGGCGGCGATGGCCTGTGCGTCGGCCGGGCTTGTGGTCTCCGGAGCCGGTGCGACCGGGGCCGGTGCGGCTGTTTTTTTGCCGTAGACCAGCTCGGCACCGAAATAGCCCAGGCCGACCACCACGAGCACCGCCAGCAGGTGGATGGCCACCCGTGTAATTTTCACGCTGCCCCGCTGCCGTCCCATGGAAATGGCCGCCGCCAGCGTAATCAGCAGGGCGAGCGCCAGGGCGATTTTGGCCTTGATTTCAAAAAGGGCGGCGCCGGCATAAAAATGGCGCCAGTCCAGATACCCCATGATGGCGGTGGGCAGTGCCATTACTAACGCCAGCACAGTGCAATGGTGTGCCGTTTGGGCGTAATCGGGCCGCCGGATAAGGTAGCCGATGAGAATAAAGACGAAGCCGGCCAGGGTCAGGCCCACCGGCAGATGGGTCAGCACGGGATGCAGGGGATGGTGATAACCGTATGCGGCCAGGAAACCATAGAGCTGGGCAACCATGTGAACTCCTTGGAATGGCGAATGAACTTCAGCATTGGGCTTACTTACCTGATGATCGGTAGATCACAACATCCCTTGCCTGGCAAGTCGGATGATCCCATCAGAAAAAGATCCACTGCCCGGGCCGCCTCACGTCCCTCGGATATGGCCCACACGATGAGCGATTGGCCCCGGTGCGCATCCCCGGCGGAGAAAATGCCCGGCACGCGGGTCATGTAAGTCTCATCGGTGGCGATGGTGCCCAAGGCGGTGGTGGCCAGGCCGAGCCGGTCGGCGATCACGCTGGTTTCGGGGCCGGTGTAGCCGATGGCCAGCAGCACCAGGTCGGCCGGCCATTCCCGCGTGGTATCTGGGAGCTCCTCGATCCTGGGCGGGCCGTCCGGCTGGGGATGCATCTTGATATCGACGGTGGTTAATTTCGTCACATTTTGACCGCTGCCCAGAAAAGCCTTGGTGAGAATGCCCCAGTGCCGGTCGGCGCCCTCTTCGTGTGAGGATGAGCTGCGCAGGCGCATGGGGTAGTATGGCCAGGGCTGATGGGCGGGACGATCGGGCGATGGCATGGCCGCGGCTTCGAAATTGGTGACGGATTTGGAAAATTGCCGATTGCAGGTGCCCACGCAATCGCTGCCCGTATCGCCGCCGCCGATCACGATGACATGCTTGCCGGTGGCGCTGATGCGCTTCTCCTGGCGGGACAGTTGATCCCCGGCATTGATCCGGTTCTGCTGGGTGAGAAAA
>Ga0210123_1001287_pt1 | contig 13048 bp, 9 predicted proteins | sample Muzzi_PWB_D2_FD_185535 | JGI IMG/M metagenome (GOLD analysis project Ga0210123, IMG submission 185535) | Wetland microbial communities from San Francisco Bay, California, USA, that impact long-term carbon sequestration - Muzzi_PWB_D2 (SPAdes) | ecosystem: Environmental > Aquatic > Marine >... | reverse complement strand
GCGACCGATACCGCGACCGTCGTGAAGGCGGGTTCCGTACAGACTGAAGACAGTTCTGCGGCGAAAGCAACTGGGGATCCTCGCAGCACCGCCGCTCGTTACAACATCCCGCCCGGGCATCTGCCTCCGCCCGGAATGTGCCGGGTATGGGTACCGGGCGAGCCGCCGGGCCAACAGAAGACGAACCACCCGGTCGGACGGTGCTCGGCGCTCCGGGCGAGCATTCCGGCCGGCGCATGGCTGGTGTACCGTCCGACGGACAATTCCAAGTATGTCCGGGTCTGGCAGTACGGCGAGGATCGGCAGGTGATCGCCCAGCGGATCTACGACATCACCACGGGCGAGCTGATCCGGCACGTGGCCCCGGCCTCGGGCGGTTGACCCGCTTCAGCCGCCGAGGGGCGGCTCCATCAGGACGAGGGCCAGCAGCGCGGCGCGCTCGGGCAGGCTGTCGAGCGCCACGTGCTCGTCGCGGGCATGAGCGCCACCGCCCACGGGGCCGAGCCCGTCCACGGTAGGTGTATAGACGCTGGTGATGTTCCCGTCCGACCCGCCACCGACGAATACCTCTTCGAGCTGAAGGCCGAGGGCCGAGCCCGCACGCTGTACGGCCGCCCAGAGCTGACGGTTCCTCGGAGTCCGCTCGAGCGGTTCGCGCTCGATCCCCCCGTCGAGCTCGACGCTCGTGCCCGGGATACTGGTCTCCAGGGCGTCGATCGCCTCGACCAGGGCCTCGAGGTCGACACACGTCATGGCGCGGAAGTCAATCGTGAACCGGCACTCGCCGGGGATCACGTTTGGACGGGTGCCGCCCTCGATGACGCCGACGTTCACGGTCATGCCGCGGGCCAGGTCGTTGAGCGCCTGGAGCCGTTGGACGAGGTCAGACGCGGCGAGGATCGCATGGGCGCCCGCTTCCGGATCCAGCCCGGCATGGGCTTCCTTCCCACGCACGATCGCTTCGTAGCTGCCGTTCCCCTTGCGGCCGGTCTTGATGCGTCCGTCCGGGCCGCTGGCCGGCTCGATGATGAGGGCCCGGTCGGCGTGGCGGGCCAGGTGGGCCGTGCGCCGATCCGACCAGGGGCTGCCGATTTCTTCGTCGGAGTTGATCCAGGCGACCGGCGTTACCCGGGGCGTCCAGCCAAGCTCGCCGATCGCCCGAATCGCAAACAACATCTCGACGAGGCCCGCCTTCATGTCGAACGTTCCGGGTCCATACATGATCCGGTTGCGGATCTCGATGGGCATCGTGCGCAGAGTGCCCCGGTCCCAGACGGTGTCGGAATGCCCGACGAGCAACTGGTAGCGCGGCGCCCGTCCAGAGCGGGCGGGGCGCGCGAGAAGCTGGCCGCCGTCCACGCCGTCGTCACCGGCCAGATGCCGTACCTGGTACCCGAACGCCTCGTAGGCCTCTCGCAGAATCCGCTGCGGCCCGGCCTGCGCCTCGGCATCCGGGGTGGGCGACTCGGCTTCGACCAGCCGGATCAGCAACTCTTCCATCTCGGCGGTGCGGTCCCGCATCCAGCCCCTGACGTCGTCGGCCAGCGTAGATATGTCGTGTTCCAGAATCCCCTCCAAGCTTGCGTCGCCCCGCCGGGGCGAAAATTGTCCTTCATTCGGCGGGTACCGGCTTCGAGGGTAACACCTCGGTCGGCGAAGCCCAACGGGCGGCGAAGCGAACCGACGGGGAGTGCTATGAAGACACAGGTGACGTACAAGGGGACGGACGCGACGACGGATCTCGAAGCTCGGCTGAAGGTCCTCCAGGCGAAGGTGGACGAGACGGCGCCCGACGCGCGCTTCGCGAAGTACGTGGTGGAGGAAGCGCCTCAGGCCCATGCGGTGGGCGTGGTCGTGACGCTGCCCGGCGGCGACACCTGGGTGCGCCACGCCGAGGGCCCGGACTGGGAACGCGCGTTTCTGGAGATCGAACGGCGTCTGGATCGCCTGGCCGAGAGCGACTGAGATGGCGATATCGAGCTACGAGTTGTCGCTCTCCGGCTTCCGATTTCCGGCGGCGCTTCCCGCGAAACGGAGCAATTTCCGCATCGTGGCCGACGTTCGCTACGTGAACGGTCGCGGCGACTTCGACACTGCCCATGCCGTGCTGCCGGATCTCGATCGCTGGTGGGAGTGCGATGGGAACAAATCGGAAGATCATTTCTTCGTGCGGGGGCCGGATGAAGCCGGGGCGGGCATGCTCGACATGGCGGCCATCGACGCGTGGGATCGGCTCGTGATCCTCGTGCGGGGCGACGGCATCCACTCGGTCCAGTTCAAAGTGTTCGACATCGATCGTCCCGACTTCCTCGATCGGGTCGGCGGAGCGCTGGGCGACGTGGTGCGGACGGTGCTCGGGCGTGGCCGCGCGGCGGCCGCCGCGGAGGCCGGCGTCTTCGCGGGCTCGCTCGGCAACGCGGCCGACGATGTCGAGTCGGCTCTCCTCACGCGCCTCGCGGGTGGCGAGCGCCTGCTTTTCCGGGGCTCGTCGCAACTCTCCGGGTCCGGCGAGTACGTCGTGGCGGGCCGCGGGGAGAAGGGGGACTACGAGATTCGCTGTACGCTTCGCGTGACGGACTGAGGTCCGCAAAGCCTGGTCGCACACCCCCGCCGCCATCCCACGCCCTTGCGTCCACGGTTAACGCTGTTAGGTTAACGCCGTTAAGTTAACACCGTTAACCGGACGGGACACAATTATGGCCAGCCATTCAGCCCCTGCGACGGCCAGAGCCACGCACGCACCGCCCGAGCTGGGCGACACGGAACGGGCGATTTACGAAGCGGCCCGCGACATCCTCGCCGAGGGCGGGCTCGCGGAGCTCTCGATGCGGGCGCTCGCCGCACGCGTCGGCACGACCCCCACGGCCATCTATCACTACTTCCAGAACAAGGAAGACCTGGTGGAGAAGGTCGTCATGCGCGGCTTCCAGGAGTTCGACGCCGGTCTGCGGCGGTCGATCGCGGGACTTCCCGTCGGTTCGCTCGACCGACTTGCCGCGATCGGGGAAGCGTACCTCGATTTTGCGGTCGAGAACCACCAGTACTTCAAAATCACCTTCGGCATCCAGGTCGGCTGCCCACGGGAGCTCGACGAGTTTCCCGCCCGCGGCGGCTACGACCTGCTGCATCAGTGTGTCGTGGACGCCATGGAGGCCGGGACGATCCGCCGGGACGATCCGGACAAGGTCGTCCTGTACCTGTGGTCGGTCGTCCACGGCCTCGTGACGATCTTCATGGCGTGCGAGTGCGACTCTATGCTCGACGCGACGGCCATCGAAGTCCCGGAGGGCGTGTCGCCGCCGCGTCACCTCTTCCAGCAGTTCCGCGCATTCGTTGAAAACGGCCTGGTGACCGCATGAGGCGGGGGACCGACTCGAGGCAGGGGAGACGCAGGGTGAGGATACTGAGGAGGCGGCCTTCGTGGCGGCTGGTGGAATGGATGCGGCTGTCGGCGATGGTCGGAGGGGCGATCATCGCCCTCGCGCTCGCCGCGCCCCTTGGGGCCCAGGAGGCGCCGGGCGGGGAGGAGGTGCCCGCAGATGTTCGTACCTTCCCGCTCGACCGGGCCGTCCAGATCGCGTTGCGCAACAACCGCGATCTGCGGGTGGCGGCGCTCGATCTGGCGACGGCCGAGAAGCAGGTGGGCGAGGCCTATGGCGGACTGTTTCCCGAGATTGACGGCAGCCTGTCGTATCAGCGGAACCTGACGGTGCCCGAGGCCTTCCTGCCCGCAATCATCTTTGACCCGAACGCCGGGCCGGACGACCTGATTCCGGTCCGCTTCGGCGCCGACAACCAGTGGCGGGCCGGAGTCGACGTGACCCAGCCGCTGTTCGACGCCTCGGTGTTCATCGGAGTGAGCACGGCGGGCCGCTTTCGCGACTTCAGCCGCGAGTCCGTGCGAGGCGCCGCGCAGCGCGTCGCGACGAACGTACGGATCGCGTACCTGGACGTGCTGCTCGCGGAGGAGAGCGTGCGGCTGACGGCCAGCAGCGTGGACCGCGTGCGGCAGACGCTGGAGGAGGCACGCGCGATGTACCGCGTCGGGCTGCTCGGGGAGTACGACGTTCTGCGGCTCGAGGTCGAGCTCGCCAACATCGAACCGGAACTGCGGCGCAGCCGCGACCGCCTCGCAGAGTCGCGCCGGCAGCTCGCGATTCAGATGGGCCTGCCGGATGCCGAGCCCGTGGGCGCCGAAGGCGATCTGGCGAACGTCGATCCGAAAGATCCGGCAGTGAACAGCGAGGCGAATCGTCTGCTGCTGACCTTCAACGGCGTCGAAGCGCCCGACGAGGTCCCGGCGAGCGCGCTCATCGAGCGGGCGACACGGACCCGCTCGGATCTGCGTCAGCTCGATCTCCGGCGGCAGCTCGAAGAGGCGCGCGTGAGCGTCGAGAAGTCCGACCTTCTGCCGAGCGCCAGCGCCTTCTTCAACTACAGCTACTCCGCCCAGGAAAACGGGGCCCTCAACTTCTTCGGCGAGAACGACACGCAGCGCACGTCGTCCGCCGCGGTCGGCGTCCGGATCGACGTGCCGATCTTCTCGGGACTGCGGCGCTACAGCCGGGTCGCCCAGCGACAGATCGCCGTGCGACAGGTCGAGAGCCAGCTGGCCGATCTGCGGCTGCGCGCGGCCAGCGAGGTCCAGGCGCGGTACGACCAGGTCGGCGAGGCGCGGGCCCGGGCCGACGCCCAGAAGCGCGCAGTGGGCGAGGCGACGCGAGGTTTCGAGATCGCTTCCTCGCAGTACCGCGAGGGCACGGGATCGCGTCTCGAAGTCACCGATGCAGAAAACGCCCTCCGCCAGTCCGAGCTGAACTATGCCCAGGCGGTCTACGACTATCTGGTGTCCCGTGCGCAGCTCGACCTGGCCGTCGGACAGGTGCCGAGCGTCGATCCGGCGTTGGCGACGATCTATGAGAACCCGGGTGCCGATCGCTCCCAGTATGAAGAAACGAGCAATCGTCCATGAACGGATCGAGCATGATGGCAGATAGAAGTCGAAGTGGTGGCTGGACCCTCGCCGCGCTGGTGGGTCTTGGCGTCGTCGTCGCCGGATGCGGTGGTCCGGAGGCGAACGCCACCGAGGAGTCGGCCGCCTATGTGAAGATCGTGAACGTGGAGACCCGGACGGTGGAGCCGCGCTTGTTCGCGGCGACCGTGCGAATCACGGGCGAAGCCGAGCCGGAGACGGACGTGACGGTCAGCGCCGAGGAGTCGGGCGTGCTGGAGCGTTTCGTCGCCACACGCGGCGCGCGGGTGAGCCGCGGCGCCCCCATCGCGCGGATCGATGATGCCGTCCTGTCGACGCAGGTCGAGGAGGCGCGTGCGATGGCCCAGCTGGCCCAGGATCGCTACGTGCGACAGCGCCGCCTGTGGGAGGACGAGCACATCGGTAGCGAGATCGCGTACCTGCAGGCGAAATCGGAGGCGGAGTCCGCCGCCGCGCGCCACGACCAGCTCAAGGTGCGGCTCGCCCGTACGGTGGTCCGCGCGCCAGTGGCCGGTACGGTGGACGACCACCTGGTCGACGCCGGTGAGATGGTGCAGCCCGGCACGCCGGTGGCGCGGCTCGTGGATGCCTCGCAGTTGAAGATCGCCGGTGGTGTGCCGGAACGCTTCGCTCCCCGCGTGAGTGTGGGAGACTCGGCCACGATTACGTTCGACATCCTGCCCGAACGGGTGTTTCGCGGCCGCATCTCGTTCGTGGGCACGGCGGTGGACCGCCAGAGCCGGACCTTCCCGATCGAGATCCTCATGAACAATCCCGACGGGGAGGTGAAGCCCTACATGATCGCGAATGTGCGGGTGCTGATGCGTCGCGTCGAGAACGCGATCGTGGTTCCGCGCGAGGTCCTTATCCGCACGGAGAACGGCCAGCAGGTCATCGTCGTCGAGCCGGGCGAAGGGGGGGACGTTGCGGTCGCGCGTGACGTGACGCTGGGCGCCGCGACAGAAAACGAAGTCGTGGTCACGAGTGGCCTGGAAGGGGGCGACCGGCTGGTCGTCCGCGGCCACCAGATCGTCGATCCGGGGGACCGGGTGCGCATCGTGGGCGGGGTGGACTGATGGCGTCGATGCAGCAGGATGGGCGGGACTTCAAGGAATTCGGCCCGACCTCGTTTGCGGTCGAGCATCCGACGAGCGTGCTGGTGCTTGTGGCGATCATCCTGATCGCCGGCCTCTACTCGTACGTCACCGTGCCCAAGGAGGCCCAGCCCAACATCACGATTCCCAACGTCGTGGTGAACACCGCGTATCCCGGCGTCTCTCCGGAGGACATCGAGAGCCTGCTCACGCGCCCGATCGAGGACGAGCTCAACAAGATCTCCGACGTGAAGACGCTGACGTCGACGTCCGTGGAGGGCTATTCGTCCATCAACGTCGAGTTCGAGGCGGGGATGGACATGACCGAAGCGCTGCAGAAGGTGCGCGAAAAGGTCGACATCGCGAAGCCGGAGCTGCCCGAGGCCGCCGAGGAGCCGGCGATCTCGGAGTTCAGCTTCGAGGACTTCCCGATCATGCAGGTCAACTTGGCCGGCGAGTACAGCCTCGTACGCCTCAAGCAACTCGCCGAGGATATGCAGGATCGGATCGAGCAGATTCCCGCCGTGCTCGACGTGACCCTGTCCGGGGGGCTCGAGCGCGAGGTGCAGGTCGACGTGGACCTGGCGAAGCTGAAGTTCTACGGCGTCAGCTTCGACGACGTGATCGACGCGATCCGCGACGAGAACGTCACGATTCCCGGCGGGACGATCGACGTCGGCGACCTGAAGTATCTCGTCCGCATTCCGGGCGAGTACGAGACGACGCGGCCGATCGAGGACATCGTGGTCTCAGACGTCGGGCACGTGCCCGTCTACGTGCGCGACGTGGCGACGGTCGACTTCGGCTTCGCCGACCGGGACAGCTACGCCCGGCTGAACGGAAAGCCAGTGGTCACGCTGGGCGTCTCGAAACGCTCGGGCGAGAACATCATTCAGACCTCCGAGGCCGTGCGTGCGGTCGTCGCGGACATGGAGCCCGATTTCCCGCCGACGACGGAGATCTCGATCACGTCCGACCAGGCGCAGGACGTTCGGGTGATGGTCAGCAGCCTCGAGAACAACATCATTTCGGGCCTCCTGCTCGTCGTGGCCGTGCTGCTGTTCGCACTCGGCGTGCGCAACGCCTCGTTCGTGGGCGTCGCGATCCCGCTGTCGATGTTCCTGTCCTTCAGCGTCATCCAGATGCTGGGGATGACGATGAACATGATCGTGCTGTTCTCGCTGATTCTGGCCCTCGGGATGTTGGTGGACAACGCGATCGTGATCGTCGAGAACGTCTACCGCTTTCGGGAGCAGGGGTATGACCAGAAGACGGCCGCGAAGCTCGCGACGGGCGAGGTGGCGATGCCGGTCATCGCCGCCACTGGTACCACCCTGGCCGCGTTCGCCCCGATGCTGTTCTGGCCCGGCATCATCGGCGAGTTCATGCGGTACCTGCCGCTGACCCTGATCATCACGCTCAGCTCGTCGCTGTTCGTCGGGCTGATCGTCAACCCGACCCTGTGCTCGCTGTTCATGCGGCTGCCGCACGAGCCGCGTGTCCACCTGACGAAGCAGTTCCGCCACGGCGTGTGGGGGTCGTTCGGCGTCTTCCTCCTCGTCTGGCTGATCCTCCAGCCGCTGACCGCGGTGCTGCTGGGCCTGACGGCCGTGGCGCTGTGGTACTTCAACCGCCGTCTGTTGCAGCCGGCGGGGCATTGGGTGCAGAACACGGGAGTGCCGCGGGTGCTGACGCACTACGAGCGCGGTCTGCGCTGGGCGCTTCGGCATCGCTGGACGGTCGTGGGCGGGGCATTCGGATCGCTGGTCCTGGCCGTCCTGATCTTCACGATGTTCAACGCGGGCGTCGAACTGTTTCCCGAGGACATCCCGCCCGACAACATCTGGGTGCAGGTCGAGACGCCGCCCGGTACGCGGGCCGACGTCACCGATACGTACACGAAGCGGATCGAGGAAGACCTGCAGGGCTACGACGGTCGCGGCGACTTCGAGTCGGTCGTCGCGACGACGGGCCAGAAGACCGGTACGTTCGGCAACCAGCAGGGCGAACAGTACGCCACGATCGCGGTGAGCCTGAAAGACTACGAGGACCGTGAGTTCGACGCCTTCCGCACGCTCGAGTGGATGCGCGACCACGTGGGCACCGACCTGGCGGGCGCCACGATCAAGGTGGACAAGCCCAACGAGGGTCCCGAGAGCGGTCTCCCCGTGACGATCGAGATCACGGGCGAGGACGTCGACGAGCTGCGCCGCCTCGGCGAGCGAGCGGTCGACGTTCTCTCCAACGCGCCCGTGGCCGCGAAGCTCGAGGGCCTGGACAGCGACCTGTCGGAGTCGCGTCCCGAGCTCGAGATCGACGTGGACCGCGAGAAGGCGAAGATGTTCGGGTTGAGCACGTTCAAGATCGGCAGCACGGTGCGGAGCGCCATCAACGGAACCGACGCCTCCGAATTCCGCGACGGGGACGACGAGTACGACATCGTCGTGCGCCTGGCGAAACGATACCGGGAGGACGTGAACTCCCTGGAGGACCTGACGATCCTCACCGAGACCGGCACGCAGGTACCGCTGCCGGCGGTCGCGTCGTGGCGCGTCGAGAACAGCCCGAGCGGCATCAACCGCAAGGACCTGGACCGGGTCGTCACCGTAACCGCCGACGTCCGCGCCGACTACAACGCCAACGCGGTGCTGACCGAGGTCCAGGAGACCCTCGCCAGCGCGGGCTTCGTGAACGAGCTGCCCACGGGATACAGCCTCACGTATGCCGGGCAGCAGGAAGACCAGCAGGAATCGGAGGCATTCCTGCTCGGCGCGTTCGTCATGGCGGTCTTCTTGATCGGGATGATCCTGGTCTCGCAGTTCGACTCCGTGTTCAAGCCGGTGATCATCCTGAGCACCGTCGTCCTGTCGACGATCGGCGTGCTGATCGGTCTCGTCGTGTTCCGGATGCCGTTCGGGATCATCATGTCGGGTGTGGGCGTGATCAGCCTGGCCGGAATCGTCGTGAACAACGCGATCGTGCTCGTCGACTACATCGCGATCCTGCGAAAGCGCGACGGCATGAGCGAATACGAATCGCTGGTCGCGGGCGGCCTGACCCGCTTCCGGCCCGTGATGCTGACGGCGATCACGACGATCATGGGCCTCGTCCCGCTGGCGATCGGACTGAACTTCGACTTCGAGGGGCTGTACGCGCGCCTGGCGCCCGACGTCTACTGGGGCGGCGTGCAGGCTGCCTGGTGGGGACCGATGGCGATCGCGGTGATCGCCGGCCTCGCCTTCGCCACCTTCCTGACCCTGGGTCTCGTACCGGTGCTGCACTCGCTGATCGACGACCTGCGCCATTTCGTCCACCGGAACGTGACGAAGGAGGGGCGGGAAGAGGAGGCCGACGTCCGCGAGCGCCGGAAGGCGGCCCGCGAGGAGGGCCTGGCGGTGGCGGAGGGCGGAGAGTCGGGGCAGCCTGACGATGGACGGCTGGTCACCGCCTGACGGTACCCTGTCCGTGCCCGCGCCGCTCTCGTAGGATGGCCGCGACCGCGGAGAAAGCGTCCCACGAGCCCGGACCGTGAATCGACATGGACGGACAAGCGATCTTCACCGACCTGTTCGGCGTGATGGCAGTGATCACGATGGTCCCCGTCTTCTTCCTGTGGCTGGAGAAGACGACGAAGTGGAGAGTCTTCGAGCTGCTGCCGGCCATCATCTGGATCTTCCTCGCGCCGATCCTGCTCAGCAACCTCCACGTGCTACCGGGTGTCGACTTCTCGATCATTCCTCGCCGTACGCCGATCTACACGACGTTCCGCTCCTTTGCCGTACCGATGTTCATCGTCTTGATGCTCCTGGACATCGATATCAAGCGGACCCTGCGGGTCGCCTGGCGTGGCGCCGGCGTGCTCGTGATCGGGTCGGTGGGCGTGGCCGTCGGGTGCGTCGTCGCCTACGTGCTGTTCCGGGCCGAGCTGCCCGACAACGCCTGGTCGGGCTTCGGTGCGCTCGCGGGCAGCTGGATCGGCGGAACCGGGAACCTCGCCGCGGTAGCTGAAAGTCTGAAGACGCCCGAGGAGCTGATCGGCATCGTCGTGGTCGTCGACAACCTCGTCTACCTCGTGTACTTCCCGCTGATCATCGGCTGCAAGCGGTGGGCCCCCCTCTTCAATCGATTCACCGGGGTGACACAGGCCGAGATCGACGCGACGTACACGGCCGGCGCCGAGGTCGAGAAGAAGCGGCACGAGGTATCGTTTCCCGACATCCTGACGCTGATCGCGTTCGCCTTTGCGGCGATCCTGCTCGCGAACTGGCTGGCCCCGTTCCTGCCCGAGTTCCGGCCCGCGCTCACCGAGAGCACCTGGTCGATCCTCCTCGTCACGACGTTCGGCATCCTGCTCTCGACGACGAAGCTCAAGCACGTGCCCGGCACCGAACCTCTCGCGATGGCGTTCGTGTACATTTACATGACCATGATCGGCGCGAGTGCCGACCTCGCGGGGCTGGCGGGCGCACAGTGGTTCATCGTGGCCGGCTTCCTGGCGATCACCATCCACCTGGTCGTCGTGGTCCTGGCCGCGAAGCTGCTGCGCGTGGACGTGAGCATGGCGGCTGTCTCCAGCGTGGCCGCGGTCGGTGGCGCTGCCAGCGCGCCCGTCGCGGCGGCGACGCATCGCGAAGAGCTCGTGCCGATCTCGATCATGCTGGCGCTGATCGGCTATGCGCTCGGAAACTACCTCGGCGTCGGGACGGCGCTGTTGGCGAACTTGATCGGTTGAGGAGTCGGACATCAGGCACCACATGAAGCGCGCCGGTCGAACGGGCCGCGTCCTGTTGATCGTGTTCGCCGTCCTGGCGGTGGTGGGCGCGGCCGTGCTCGGCTACCTGGCCGGGACGAAGATCAGCTCTCCGCCCGCCCGGACCTCGGTGCCCCTCGACCAGGTGGCGGGTCGCGGCGCGGACTCCTCGGACGTCGGCTTCGAGCGCGAGTCGGACTGGCTCGACATTCCCGCCCCGGCGGCCGTGTTCGAAGGTCTCAAAGGCGACACGGTCCGGCTGGCCGACTACCGCGGCCGCGTCGTGCTGCTGAATTTCTGGGGCACCTGGTGTCCGCCGTGCGTGCGGGAAATCCCGGAGCTCGTGAAGGTGCAGCCCCGGCTCGAGGAATTGGGCGCCACCGTACTCGGTCCGGCGGTCGACTCCGGCTCCTCGGAGAACATCCGGGAGTTTCTGGCGGACTATGGCATCAACTACCCGATCGTGAAGGGGCGAAATGATCAGGCAGTCGGCGATTTCCAGGCGATGGGCTATCCGACGACGTTCCTGATCGACCGGGACGGCGTGATCCGGAAGCGTTATCTGGGACCGCAGACGGCGGTCGGGTTGATGGCGGACGTGCGGCAGCTACTGGAACAGGGCTGAGGAACCTTCTCCTGGCGCGCGGCGCTCCTAGAAGCCGACCGGTATGAGGGTGCCGACGCGCACGCGCCGGTCGCCGATCGCCGTCTCCACGAGATCGTACGCCCAGCCGTCTCCGAGGGGTCTGACCAGAGTATCGAACCGCTCCGAGGCGACTACGCGGCTGTCCTCGGGATCGATCACCAGAATGCGAGTATCGTAGATCTCCTCCGGAGAAGGTCGCGCTTCGGAGGAACCCGGAGTGAAGTTCGGGTCCGGCACGGCGATGAAGACCCAGAGCCGGTCGTCGTCCATCGCCAGGTCGGAGATCTGAGCGGGCGGTATCTCCCGGCGCAGATCGATACTCGTGGGCGCCTGACGGCGAAGATCATCGTCTGCGATCAAATAAGACTCCAGAAGATCCCCTTCCAGCGTCCAGTGCTCCAGGCGTCCGCCGCTCATCGTCGCCGCCCACAGGGTGCCGTCATCCCCGAGCGTGAGCTGGCGGACGAGGTTCTGGACACCGGCCTGGGCGGGTAGCTCCGCAGCTTCCTCACCGAAGGAACGCACGAGCTCGCCAGACTTGTCGATGAGGTGGATTGTCTGCATGACCGCCCCGTCGGCGGACGTACGGGGACCGCTCACGACGTAGCGATCGTCGAGGGCGACGAAGGTCATGGCGCGCACCGGAACGGGCGTCGCTGCCAGCCAGCTTCCGTCGAGGGCAAAGCGATTGATGCGTCCCTGGCGCGTATCGAGTGCGGCGAACTTACGCTGGTTGAGCACCCGGAGCTTCGGTGCGGATGCGAGTTCTCCGGGTCCGCTACCTGCGCGCCCGATCCGGCGCAGGAGTTGCCCGTCGGTTCCGTAGACGAATACGGTCGGACCCATGCTGGACGAGGAGACGGCGACCTGGCCCCCTTCGAGGCGGGCCGCCTCGGCGAGCGGGCCCGGTGAGGCCGGATCATCCAGGCGGCCCAGGGTATCCCGGACGACGAATCTAATGCTACAGTCCCCACACTTTGCATCCTCGGACAGTGCGACGGGTTCAGCGGTCGCCCCCTCGTCGGTGCGCGGACGATCCGAGGCCGTCGATGAGGCGGACATCGTCGACCCGCGCACGATGATCGTGTCGTTCGCCGCTCGGAACTGAGTCCGTAGTCGAGAGCCGCCTGGGCCTCGCAACTCCAGCGCCACGGAGTGTTTCCCGTTGCCGAGACCGAGCACGTAGTGCGGCGCCCAACGTGTAATCGTATACGCCTGCCGCCCGTCGATCAGAAGGCGCACGGAATATGCATCCTGTCCCAGCTGCGCCCTCGTCAAGTAGAAGTCGACGAGAATGCTATCTGCTTGCCGACCGACGTAGCTGCCTCGCGGTTCGTTGTATGTGAGCACTGGGTCGGCCAGGAATTGGGGCTGTCGGCTGGAGAGTTCATCGAATGTCCCGGGATTCTCGGGATCGTCGACGTAGAAGTACGTGAACGCGAAACTCTCGGGCGCCTTGAGGCTCTCACCGGAGGGTAGCACGGGGAAGGCTCGCAGGACGTGCAAGCCGGGCAGGAACCCGCCGAGTTCAATGGGCTCACGAAGATCGTGAACGGCTTCGAAAC
>Ga0210123_1001286_pt1 | contig 13057 bp, 11 predicted proteins | sample Muzzi_PWB_D2_FD_185535 | JGI IMG/M metagenome (GOLD analysis project Ga0210123, IMG submission 185535) | Wetland microbial communities from San Francisco Bay, California, USA, that impact long-term carbon sequestration - Muzzi_PWB_D2 (SPAdes) | ecosystem: Environmental > Aquatic > Marine >... | reverse complement strand
AGGCATCGACCCACATGGCCGGCAGCCCGAAGGTCGGCTCGACCGTCTCTTCGCCGCTGAGAGAGATTTTTTCGCCACGCGGATCCATCACCAGCAGCATGTTGGGGCGCAGTTCGCCCTGACCGGCTTCGATCTCCTTGATCCGCACGACGTAGCTGTTGGCCGGCAGTTGCAGATTGTCCTGGATCCGCACGGACGGCAGGACGAAGCCCATCTCCTGCGCCAACTGCCGGCGCAGTGCCTTGATCTGGTCGGTCAGGCGTTCGCCGCCCTCGCTGTTGATCATGGGCAACAGGCCATAACCTAGCTCGAGACGGATATGATCGATCTGCAACGCCTTGCCGATGGGTTCCTCGGAAAGCGCGGGTTTCGCCGCCGCCGCCGCCTTGGCCTCGACCTCAGCCGCTTCCACGGCACGATTGCGCCGCGTGTTGGACCACGCCAGAGTTCCGGTGACACCGGACAACAGTAGGAAGGGGATCATGGGAATGCCCGGCAGCAACGCCAGCGACAGGGCGATGAACGACGACAGGCCGAGCGCGCGCGGATAGGCGCCGAGCTGGCCGAACAGGGCCTTGTCAGCAGAGCCTACGGCAGTCGACTTCGATACCAACATGCCGGCGCCGGTCGAAACGATGATCGCCGGAATCTGCGTGACCAGGCCGTCGCCGACGGTAAGCAGGGTATAGACCTGGCTGGCCTCGCTGAAGGTCAAGCCCTGCTGCGCTACGCCGATGATGATGCCGCCGACGACATTGATGAAAGTGATCAGGAGGCCGGCGATGGCGTCGCCGCGAACGAATTTGGCGGCGCCGTCCATCGCGCCATAGAAATTGCTCTCATCCTCCAGCATCTTGCGTCTATTGCGCGCCTCGGTCTCGTCGATCAGGCCGGCGGAAAGATCTGCGTCGATTGCCATCTGCTTGCCCGGCATCGCATCGAGGCTGAAGCGCGCCGAGACCTCGGCGATGCGGCCCGAACCCTTCGTGATCACGATGAAGTTCACGATCACCAGGATTCCAAACACGATCATTCCAATGACGAAATTGCCACCCATGACGAAGTTGCCGAAGGCCTGAATGACATGGCCGGCGGCGTCGGGACCCTCATGCCCGGCGGCCAGAATCAGTCGGGTGGAGGCAAGATTCAGCGACAGGCGCAGCATCGTCGCGATCAGCAGGACCGTCGGAAACGAGCTGAAGTCGAGCGGACGGCTGATGAACAGGACCGTCATCAGAATGAGGACCGAAAATGTCATCGAGATGGCCAGCGAGATGTCGAGCATCCAACTCGGCAACGGTAGAATGAGTACGACGAGAATGCAGGAAATTCCCAGCGCGAGGGCGATATCGCCGCGCCGCAGACTGTCGACCAGTCCTCGGAAACCCGGTCCCCCGAAGTAGCCGGCCTCGACCGGTAGCCCGGCCGTCTCCCCTGCGCTTGTGTCAGACATTCCCTGTGCCGCTCCCCGGCTGCAGCCCCATCACGGCGTTACGCCAAGGGACGCTCCGCCTCGCCCGGCATTGGAACCGCGATGCCCTCCTCGCTGTAGGCCTTGAGCTTGTTGCGCAGGGTCCGGATCGAGATTCCGAGGATGTTGGCCGCATGCGTGCGATTGCCGAGGCAATGTTGCAGGGTATCGATGATCAGGTCGCGCTCGACATCGGCGACGGTGCGTCCGACGAGGCCGCGCACGCTGTCGTCGCTCGCGTCGTCACCCGATTCCGCGCCGTCGACGCCGCCGCTCTGCGGATCGCGGGCGGCGGACGCGGTCATGACCCCGCCGTTCATCAGGCGAACGGCCTGCGGCGTTACTACACCGTCTTCAGCCAGGAGTACCGCGCGATGCATGGTATTTTCGAGCTCGCGCACGTTGCCGCGCCAGGCATGGCTCTTTAGCGTCCGCCGAGCCTCGTCGCTGATTTTGGGAATCGGTACGCCGTTCGCTGCGGCGTACTTGGCGATGAAATGTTCGGTCAGAATTTCGATGTCCTGCGGCCGCGCCCGTAGTGGCGGAACCTCGAGGTTGACGACATTGAGCCGAAAATAGAGGTCGTCGCGGAAGTTTCCGGCGCGAACCTCGTCTTCCATGTTGCGGTTGGACGTCGCGAGCAACCGGATGTCGATCTTGATCGGCTGTGTGCCGCCGACGCGGTCGATCTCGCGCTCCTGGATCGCGCGCAGCAGCTTGGCCTGAAGGCGGGGGTGCATCTCCGAGATTTCGTCCAGCAGCAGGGTTCCGCCGTTGGCTTCTTCGAACTTGCCGACGCGACGGCCAATCGCGCCGGTAAAGGCCCCTTTTTCATGTCCGAATAGCTCCGACTCGAGAAGGTTCTCGGGAATAGCGGCACAGTTGAGCGAGATAAACTGCTTCTTAGCGCGCTTGGACTTCGTGTGCAGATAACGCGCCAAGACCTCTTTGCCCGTTCCGGATTCGCCGGTGATCAGGACGCTGGCGTCCGACGGTGCGACCTGGTCGGCAAGACGAAGCAGCTTGGTCATGGCCGGGTCGCGGTGAATTACGGAACTGGTTTCCTCCGCCACGGCAGCCAGCACCGCGGCGATCAGTTCGGCATCCGGCGGCAGAGGCACGTATTCCTTGGCTCCGGCGCGGATTGCGGCGACCGCCAGGCGTGTATCCGCGCCGATGCCGCACGCCACGACGGGGATCGAAATGCGTTCCGTCTTCAGGCTTTCGCAGAGTCGACCGATGTCGAGGTGCACGTCGATCATCAGAAGGTCGGCACCCTGTCCAGATCGCAGGGCGGCCATGGCTGCGTCAACGGTGTCGACGTGTGCGACCTTCGCGCCGCGCTCGAGCGCGATCTTTCCGGCGGTCGCAATGTGGCCGTCTAAGGTGCCGACAATTAGCAGTCGCATTGTATCACTCCCACTTCGAAACTCAGTCGAAGTACTTGACCCGCTGGGCGGGCGACAAGATCGAATTGATGATGATTTCCAGGCGCCGCGGATTTTCCTGGCGGCTGATCGAGGTCGCGCCGATGGTGTAGATGCGGTTGACCATCAGCTCGTTGTCCGAGTTCCGCTCGAGCTTGTTGGCCAGCGGTTGAAACACCATGTTCGCGAGCACCGCACCGTAGAACGTGGTCAGCAGAGCGACCGCCATGCTGGGTCCGATCGTGCTGGGATCGTCCAGGTTGCCGAGCATCTGGATCAAGCCGACCAAAGTACCGATCAGACCCATAGCGGGCGCGACATCGCTGGCCCGGCGCAGCACGCCGGCACTTCGGATGTGGCGCTCGCGAGTCGCGATTTTTTCCTGCGTCAGGATGCTTTCGATCTCTTCCGCCGGCAGGCCGTCCGCCACGAGGGCGGCCGCTTGGCCGAGAAACCGACTCTGGTTCGTTGTTTTCACGGTGCGCTCGACCTCCAGCGGTCCCTTTTCCCGGCTCAAGCTGGCAAGGTGCAGGATGCGGCGTGCGGCCTCTTCCGGCGTTTCGGCGTGATAGACGATGGCCCTCAGCATCACGCGCTGCGCGCGGACGACCTCTTTCAGGGTGAAGGAGATCGTCGTTACCAGGAAAGTCCCGCCAAAGACGATGAGGAGGGCGGGAATATCGACAAACGACTGCGGAGAACCGCCCAAAATCATGGCCAGGCCGATCACCGCAAAGGCGCCGACGACACCCAGCAGCGTTGCAAGGTCGAGGCGAGGCGTCTCGATTGGGCCGGCCAGTCCACCTCTCCCGAGGCGCGGCGTAGCTTCTGCACTGATGCTGGCCATGACCTACGACTCCAAAAGTTCCCGAGGGGTCAGGAACGTTCCATTTTGACGATTTCCGTCATGGTCACGCCCAGCCGGTCCTCGACGACGACGACTTCGCCGCGGGCGACCAATCGGTTATTGACGTAAATATCGATCGCCTCGCCGACCTTGCGGTCGAGCTCCACGACGGCGCCGCGGCCGAGCTTCAAGAGCTGACTCACCTGCATCGTCGCCTTGCCGAGCACCGCTGAGACCTGCACCGGGATATCGTAGACGGCTTCCAGTTCCTTGGCGTTGGTCGGCAGGCGAGAGGATTCGCCGTCGCTCCGCTGCGGTTCGTCCCCGGCTGCGTCCGGCGCGGCATCTTCTAGGTCGTTCAGTTCCAAACCGTCATTCTCGGCCATTCGACTCTCTCCTCATCAAGGATGTCCGGTCAGGCGGACACCACGGCATCGGTTTCCGAGTCCACTTTCGTGGCTGTGGAGCGTTCCACTGCCGGACCGGCACTTCCGCCAAGCGCCCGTGACAGTGCTACCTCGATCTCTTTCCAGATTGCGCCACAGTTCCGCTCGGCGCCCCCGTCGGCCCACTCGACGAGGACATCGCCCGGGCGCAAATCTTCCTGCGATAGGAACACTATGCGGCCTTCGAATCCGCTTCGGGAGGCGAGCGTGGTGACCCGCCGTTCGACGTCGTCCAATAGGGAGTCTGCAACGCGAACGACAAGGCGTGGCTCATCGCGCAGGCGATGGAAACAATCGCGGGCGACGGCCTCGATCTCGGCCACGCCATGCTCTGCCATGAGTCGCGGAAGCAGGCGTTGCAGCATGGCGACCGTGAGCCGCAACAGGTCCTGTCCGCGCCGGGTTGCGGCAGAGTCGGCACTTTCGGCCAATTGCGTCAGGCGCTCGCCGAGCGCCGCCAGGCTTCGCTTAATTTCCGCATCCCTCTCGGCCCTGGCCGATTCGACTCCGGTCTCCCGGCCACGCGCGAAACCCTCTTCGCGCGCCTGCTCCAGATCCCGGCCAGTGTAGCTTGGCGCGGGAGGCGTCTGTTTGCCACCACCCGCCTTCAGGGCGGCCTCGTCCTCCGCCTCGAAAGAGGTCTCAAAAAGAAATTTTTGCAATCTGTTCATGACGTTCAGGCGATCCCGCTCAATACACCAGCTCGTCTTCGCCCTTGCTGTCGGCGATGATGATTTCCCCGTTTGCCGCGAGATCCTTGGCGAGCTGCACGATGTACATCTGCGCTTCGTCAACGTCGCGCAGGCGGACCGGCCCCATAGCCTGCATGTCCTCGCGCATGATCTTGGCCGCGCGCTCCGACATGTTGGAGAAGAACAGGTCGCGCAATTCCTCGGAGGCGCCCTTGAGGGCGATAGCCAACTTGTCCTTTTCGACGCTGCGCAAAAGCGTCTGAACTCCACCGGGGTCCAGCTTGGCGAGATCCTCGAAGGTGAACATCAGTGCCTTGATGCGCTCTGCTGAATCGCGGTTGCGTTCCTCGAGCGCGGTCAGGAAGCGACTTTCCATGTTGCGATCGAGGAAGTTGAAGATGTCCGCCATCATTTCGTGTGCGTCGCGGCGATTGGTTCGTGCCAGGTTCGACATGAACTCGTTGCGCAACGTGCGCTCGACATCATCGAGAACCTCTTTCTGAACGGATTCCATACGCAGCATTCGCATGATGACTTCCATTGCAAAGGGCTCCGGAAGCAATCCGAGAACTCGCGAAGCGTGCTCTGGCTTGATCTTCGAAAGCACGACGGCAACAGTCTGCGGATATTCGTTCTTGAGATAATTGGCCAGGACCGTCTCGTTGACGTTCGCCAGCTTCTCCCACATCGTGCGACCGGCAGGGCCACGAATCTCCTCCATGATCTGGCCGACGCGGTCCGGGTCCATGACCTTCTGGAGAAGCCGTTCGGTGTTGTCGAAGTTTCCGACGAGGGAGCCGGTGGAAGAAATCTGGTCGGCGAATTCGACGAGCAGGCGCTCGACCATCTGGGCGCTGACCGTGCCCAGATTGGCCATAGCTTGCGACAGTTCCTTGATCTCGTCGTCGTCCATCAGGCTGAAGAGACGCGTAGCGTTCTCCTCACCGACCGACATCATCAGGAGGGCAGCCTTCTCGGGGCCACTCATCGTGCGGTAATCTTCGCGCAACCGCATAGTTGTCTTCCCTTGGCCTTCCTCTAGCGCGTATTCGACCGCTCGGCGGCCGGACCTTGGATCTTAGGTTTCCTGGTACAACCAGCTACGGACGATAGCGACCGCTTCGTCCGGGTGCTTCTCGACAATCTCTCCGATCTTCTTGACGGAGGAGGCGCGTACGCGACCTTCGACCTTATTGAGGTCGATCATATTTTCGATTTCTTCGGCGACGATTTCACCCTCGGAGTCGATCCCGACGTCACGATGGCCGTCCGGACCGGCAAGGGCTGCGCGCGCTGTGCTCTCATCGGTGAGGTGGCGGGCGCCGCCGTCGAACTCTCCCTCGATGACGCGGCTGACCAGGGGTCGCACGATCAGCAACAGGACCAGCACGGCAACGACGCCGAGGACCAGAACCTCGGCGATGCGCATCAACTGGCTCTCGGTCAGCCCGAAAAATGCATTATCGGCTGCCGAATCGAGCTCGCTGGACAGATCGGCGAACTGCATATTGACGATTTCGAAGGTGTCCCCGCGTTGTTCGTCGATACCGACGGCCGAGCGCGCCAGCGTGGCTAGCTTGTCCAGTTCCTCCTGGCTGCGCGGTTCGTAGACCGTGGTGCCGTCCGCACCCTCCTTCTTGATCCCGTTGACCAGTACCGCGACCGACAAGCGGCGAACGGCGCCGGTTTCGCGGACATGGGTTTTGACCGTCTTGGAGATCTCGTAATTGACCGTTTCCTCGGTTCGCGACGTCGAGGATTGACTGCCGTTGGCGTCAAGCTGCGGCAGGTTGGCGTCCGGCAGATTGCCGGCGACCGTCACCGGCGGCTGACCCTGTCCGTCCTGCGAGCCGGACGCCTCCTCTACGGTCTGCGCCGAGCGGACGACTTGACTGTCCGGATCGTATATCTCCGCGTTTTCCGTCACCCGATCGAAATCCATCTCGGCGCTGACCTGCGCCCGGACGTTGCCCGGTCCGACCGAGCGCTCGAGAAGCTCCTCGATCATGCGCGTGAGGCGTGCCTCATGGGCGACCCGCATTTCTTCGGCGGTCGTCGCCGTGGCGGAAGGATCGTCGTCCTCTGAGCCGCGCGCCAGCAGGGCGCCGCTGCTGTCGACGATCGAAACCATGGTCGGCTTGAGGCCCGGCACGGCGGCAGCGACGAGATGCTGGATCGCAAGCACCTGTTGGTGCTCCAGGCGGCTGCTGCCCTGCATGGCGACGACGATCGACGCGGTCGGCTCCTGGCGATCGCGGCTGAACAGCTCACGCTGGGGTAGGACCAGATGGACCCGCGCCTGACGCACCTTGTCGATGGAGGCGATCGTGCGGGAGAGTTCGCCCTCCAGGGCGCGCAGATGGTTGACGTTCTGGACGAAGCTGGTGGTGCCCAATCCCTCCGAGCGATCGAAGATCTCGTAGCCGATGGAACCGCCGGTCGGCAGCCCGTCCTCGGCCATGGTAATGCGCAGGCGGGCCACCTGATCGCTGGGTACGAAGATCTGACTGCCATCGCGGCCGATTTCATAGGGCACCTGCATCTGCTCCAGCAGGGTGACGATCTGACCGCTGTCCTGGACCGCAAGGTCGCCGTACAGCAGCTCCATATCGGGCGTCGCCAGCCGGCTGGTGAGGTAGATGAAGAATGCGACGGTGGCAGCCGCAACAGCGACCATAAGGCCGAGGCGGGCAGGGCCAAGGCTACGGAGTGTCTGCGAAAGGCTTTCCAACTTCACCCATCCCTGATGCGCTCTGTGCCAATGCGCGCAGCGCTTGGCCCGGTTCGTTCGGATCCTTCGGGGAGGTGCACGTGTCCGCCTCCCGAGTCCCTAGAACTCAAGCTAAATGCGACGGGTAAAGTTGCAGTTAACGAGGGAAAATTTTGCCTAGCTCAGGGGAAAAAATTGCCGCCTTAGGCGCGACGTCAGGAGGACGAACGCGAAGAGGTTGGGGTGACCTGAACCGTGTCGTTCCCCTCGCTTGTCGTGCGCCGATACTGCTGCAGACGGGTTGTCCGCAGACCGCGCAGGCCGTGGCTCTGGATCAGGCGCTGCCAGGAGAGAAACTCCTCCGCCGACAGCTTGTAACGGTTGCAGGCCTCCTCGAGGGAGATCAAGCCGTTGCGGACACCGGCGACGACTTCCGCCTTGCGGCGGATCACCCATCGCTTAGTGTCGGGGGGCGGAAGATCATCGATGGTCAGCGGCTCTCCTGCCGGCCCGATGACGTTCTTCACCCTACCTGGATGGTCCGACTCCATCGACTCCTCTCCATACCGTCGTTCTTGCAGACTTTGTTGCCTAGAGAGTAGCGGTCCGCCCTTGAAAAACGCTTAATTCCGGAGTTTGAGACAAATACCCGATATTTCTTGAGGATATCGGTCCGTGTCCCCTGGGCGGCACACCACACCGCCCCCGGCCGGCCCTTATTGGGGCCGTGCCGGAAGCCGCGTGTGGGGGGTCCGTTTACCTATCGTTTACCGCTTGATCCGGAGCAGCTCGTCGAGCATATCGTCCGCAGTGGTGATGATCCGGGCGCTGGCCGAATAGGCCCGCTGGGTCGTGATCATCTTGGTGAACTCCTCGGCCAGGTCCACGGTGGAGGCTTCCAGGGCGGAGGACACGACCTCTCCGGTGCCGCCGGAATCGGCTTGCTGCAATACGAGGACGCCGGAGCGGTCCGTCTGGCGGTAGGCATTGCCGGTGACCGCCTCGAGGCCGTTCGGGTTGTCGAACACCGCCAGCGGAAGCTGATAGATGGGGCGCTGCTCGCCGTTGTCGAAGACGGCGGTTACAACGCCGGCATGATCGATATTGACGCCGGTGAAGCCGCCGAAGCGCACGCCGTCCTGGTCGATCGAGTTGATCGAGAAATCGCTGGCAAACTGCGTCACGCCGTCGGCCTCGTCGACCGTGCCCACGTCGACCGCGACAGTGCTGTTGCTCGCGCCCGTGGTCCAGCCGGTCACGGTGATATCGGGGAAGGTGATGGTGGCAGGCGTACCGTCGCCGTTGAACTGTATGCTGCGGGCGACCACACCGGTCGTGCCGCTGACGACGCCGGTCGACGCCAGGACCGGGTCGGCGACCGTGATCGTCCAGTCGTTGACGCCGGCCTTGGTATAGGTGATGTCGATATCGTGCGCATTGCCCAGCGAATCGAAGATCTGAATCGTCGAGGTGAAGGAGTCGGCGACGGCGGCCGTGGACGGTAGATTGAGGGCGACGTTGATGTTCTGCGTCGGTTCGGCCGTACCGCTGAAATTCGAGACGTTGACGGTTTCGACGCTGCTCAGAACGCTGGTGTTGTTCGGCAGGACGCCGGCGACCATCGGCCAACCCTGCAGGTAATAGCCGGCGCTGTTCACCAGGTTACCGTCCTTGTCGGCGCGGAAGGAGCCGGCACGTGTGTACAGGTACTCGCTGCTCTGGGTCGGGACCGCGTCTTCGTTGACCACGAAGAACCCGCGACCTGTGATGGCAACGTCCGTCTTCGAAGCCGAACCCTGCAGGAGACCCTGGTGATCGAGCGCCTGAACCGGAACAGACTGGACGCCGCCGGGCGTGAAGTTCGTCGCCGTCGCCGCCTGGGTGACCAGGGTATAGAATTGGGCGCTGGTTCCCTTGTAGCCGACCGTGTTGACGTTGGAGATATTGTCCGCGATTATGCCGAGCGCTTGGCTCTGTGCATTGAGCCCGGAAACACCCGAGAACATCGCCCCATAGATACTCATTTCGATTGATCCTCCTACCTTCGGCGGCGGCTCGCCGCCGACCTGGATGAATGCTGGTCCCCTTTCTGGGTTCGGCCTTGGCCGGTGAATTCTCGGTTCGACAAATCTTTTATGCCTAGACCGCGGGGTCCGGCGTGCGCACCGCGAGGACATCCTCCAATGGGATATCCACATCGCCGACGCTTAGAGTGACGGCGCCGTTGAGCGCCTTGACTCCGGTGACGCGGCCGATCATCGAGGTCGTCGCCTGTACGGTGCCGCCGTTCCCGTCGACCGGAGTGAGGAAGAAACTGTAGGAGCCGTCGGGCAGCGCGTTGCCGTTGTTGTCGCGCCCATCCCAAACGAATTCGTGGGCGCCGACGTCGCGCTCTCCGTTGATCGTTCGCACTGGCTGCCCGAAACTGTTGACGATGGTCACGACGTTCTGTGCGGCGTTGCCCGAAAGCTCGTATTTGAGCGTTGCGCTGCCATCCTGCAGCATGACGAGGTCGCTCGAGGCCTCGATGTCATTGCCCAGATAGCCGACCGCGGCATTGAGCTGGCTGCCGCCCTGCAGGGCGAGAAGCTGATCCAGCTTCTTGTTGGTGCTGATAGCCTGCTCGACACCTGCGAACTGAACGAGCTGGTCGGTGAACTGATTCGCATCGAGTGGATCGAGCGGGTCCTGATTCTTGAGCTGCGTCGTCAGCAGCGACAGAAATGTGTCGAAGGAATCCGATATCGATGCGCTGGCCGCATTCGTGCTCCCGTCGTTGACGGGTTTGAAGGCGACGCCGTTGATCTCGGTCGGGGTGGTGGCTACCATGGCGTGGGTGTCCTCTTTCCGCGACGCTGCTTAGACCGTGATGTCGAGCGCGCGGTTGCTTGTCACGGTTGGCCATGCCGTGGTTTCCAGCCCAGAATCGCCCTCGGATGCGGTGCCCTCTGCGAAGTCCATGCGGCCCGTGCCTCCGGTGTCGCGTTGCTGCCCGGCCAGCCCGTGCTGCCCACCGTCGCGCAGGCTGAAGTTGAGGCTGCCGGTCTCCGTCTTGAGTCCGGCATCCTGCAGGGCCCGCTCGAGGCCGCGCGCGTCGCGCTGCAGCATATCGAGCGTGTCCGCTCGATCCGCCGTGATCGCGACCTTGACGGAGCCGTCGCTCGCGAGGTGCAGCCGGATGTCGACCTGGCCGAGTTCGGCGGGGTGCAGGCGGATACGGATGCGGTCCTCGCCCAGGCCGACGGCCCGCTGAATCCGAACGGCGATCTGTTCCCCGGGCAGGGGGCTGTTCGCGGCCTGCATCGGCGCTTGGACGTTGGCTGCAGCCCGAGCCGAAGCCACGGTCATGCCGGGGCCGCCGGCGCCCTGGACGGCGTTTCCGGTTGTGGTCGTCGTGGTCGGTTGGGACGCGGGTTCGCCGCTCCGCGAAGCCTCGAACGCGCGGGCGAAGGCAGCTGGTGCCGATTCGGCACGCGACGCCACGGTGTTTCCGGACGTCTGTGTGGCCGTCTGCTGCGTATGGTGCGGCGTGCTGTCGCTGCCCGACGATCCGTCGCCGTGGGGTTTGTCCTGTTGCGCGCTCGTGCCCGTGGGCGGCCCACCCTGGATATGCGATGTTACCTGTCCCGTGGAGCCGCCGGATCCAGGCTGGACGGCAGCCTTGGCCGGCACCGGAGCGCCGACGGCCGCGCCGGAAGCGGCGGCAACGTCCTGCCCTGCTGCGGCGGCCGGCGCAAGCGCCGGCGTATTGGCGGTCGTGGCCGGCCCGTCCGCCGTGGGCGGCACTGTCGGGACATCTCCATTCACGTTTGCTACGCCTTGCGAAGGAACGGAGGCGTTCGCGTTGGCAGCGGCGGCCGTAGTCGCCTGGATCGCTTGGTTCGCGGCCGTTTCCGGCAAGTTAGCGCCGGGCGCTGCCGTCGTGCCCGCCGCCTGATTCGCGAAAGCCTGGGCCTGTGTCAACGCGACCGTGGCGACTTGCGCCAGTGCCGGTTGCGGCAGACCGATCGGATTGCTTTCGTCGCTCGCTGCATCGTCGGTGGTCTGCGTGTCCGGCGGACCGGATCCTTGCGACGCATCGGCCTGCTGCGCATCGCCGTCCGCGGCCGTGGCGGACTCGCTCTCCTTCATTTCTGAAGGCTCGGAGGCCAAGGCCCCGGGCTCTTCGGCCGGCTCAGCGGCACCGGACTGGTCGGAGCGGTCAGGCCCATTCGGTCCGGCGGTCTTCGCATCCGTCTCGGTCTCGCGTCGCGACAGATCCCTCGCGCGGGACTCCCGCTCCCGAGTCCGCTCGGCAACGCCAAGATCGCCCGGCTCCGGAACATCGCGGCTGTAATGCAAGTCATCGGGTTGCCGGCGAGCTTCGGGCCAGGCGGCGTCCGCACTCTCCTGCCGCGCTGTGCTCTCGGCCAGCAATGCCTGAAAGATATCGGGCTTCGCGAGGGAAGGAATGCGAAGCGTCGGACTGAGATCGGGCTTACTTGCCGTAATCGGGAGGGCGTCCATCCTGGCTGCCGTCTTTCCTGTTGGGGTTATCTCGGTGTCGTATCAAGCGGGATCACCGCGGCCGGTGCGTCTCGTCGCCGCTGGGTCGCCGCCTTGCACGGCGTCACGGCAGCCGCTCTGCCGGCGGCCGACGGGCTCAGGGAGTCGTAAAAAACGTCCAAGATCTCCATGGCCTGATAAGCGAAGCGCGTGTCGTCAAAGATGTCGATCCGCAGGACGCGTCCCACGATGTAGCCAAAGAAATCGGCAAGGGATTTCGTGGACTCGCCCCGGTCCTCGGCACCCAGTTCAAGATAGAGGCAGGTGACGGCATCGATGGCCTGTTGCACGGCGCGCTGACGCGCCATGGTGTCGCTCGACTCGACGGCCCGGATTGCTTCCTCCAGGCAGACAACGGCGCGATCGTGCGCTTTCGCCGCCGGCTCGGGTGCCGGTGACCACGCCCTGACGTGGGGCGAAGTTCGCGAAACAGCTACCGTCATGACTTGCCTCTCATGCCCTCTGCGGCCGGCCCGTCGTCGTCGTCGACTATTCGGGACGGAACCAGGATGCCAACTCGGCAAAGCCATCCGAAGCAACCGGCATGCCACGCGTCGGTGTTCCATAACAGGCTGATATATATGAGAAAAAAATCCGAATTGCGGCGAGTCCGGAAGCCGGTGCGTGCCGCGGGGCAAATTTTGACAGGCCCGGCACGGCAATTCATGCCGCCCGGTCGCCCGCCAGCCGCAGAAAAGGCGGGCGCTTTGACCCTAAGAACTGGCATGGGCCCTGCATGTCTGGAGGCCGGCAGGGTACGTCCCTGTTTCTCGCGGGCGGCAAGAGGCCGCCGACACGCGGCAGGTAGCCGCACCCTTCAAGCCGGATCGAGGTCGGTCGCTGCCCGCGGCGGGGCCTGCCAAAGCGCCTCGAGCCTTGTCGCTCCGCCCGAGGGCGGGTTGTGCGGCGGGTGTGCGTT
>Ga0210123_1001285_pt1 | contig 13059 bp, 5 predicted proteins | sample Muzzi_PWB_D2_FD_185535 | JGI IMG/M metagenome (GOLD analysis project Ga0210123, IMG submission 185535) | Wetland microbial communities from San Francisco Bay, California, USA, that impact long-term carbon sequestration - Muzzi_PWB_D2 (SPAdes) | ecosystem: Environmental > Aquatic > Marine >... | reverse complement strand
AATGGCGCCGCTGTTGGTGATGTCGATGGTGTATCGCAGGGTGTCCCCCGGATCCACGATACCCGCTGTGCCGTTGTCCACGAAGATTGCCACGGTCTTGTGGGCATAAAGCAGGGGCACATTGCCCACCACGTCACGGGTGGGGTCGTCGGGCGCCGGGGTGTCCGGATCGTCCGAAGGCTGCACCGGTTGCGTCCCGCTGCCCACGCCGTCGGCACTCACAAATCCCTGGTTTTCGATGATCAGGCCGTCCATGGCCGCCGGATCGATAACCACATCGAAGGTCACGGTGGCCACATTGTTGGGCGTCGCGGACGCATCGGCTCTCATGGTGCCGGCCGTGGTGTTCTCCGGCGCATTGATGGCGATGCCGGCATGCAGGGGATTGACGCCGGGACTCGTATCGGACACGGCGCTGCCGTTCAGGGTGGTGCTGTTGCCCACATAAGTGGTGTTGGCCGGCGTAAAATCCTGCAGGCTGGCATTGACGGCATTTTCATTGCCGATGTTTTTGATGGTGATGGTGTAGCGCAGGGTATCGCCGGCCATGAGCACGGCCGGATCGCCGGTCAGGTCGGTGGAAATCTTCTGCACCTGGAACTGGGGCGCCGAACTGATCAGCGTCTCGGTGGGGTCGCTGTTGCCCGCCACATTGGGGTCGTCGCTCAAAATCGTCGCCGGAATGATGGAAGTCAGTCCGGCCTGGTTAAGCACCACTGTGCCGCTGGGGATCACCGACGCCAGGGTGACCTCGAACTCCACCACCAATTGTTCGGTGCCGCTGCCGGCAGCGCCGAGATCGAGGTTGGCAACGCTGACCAGCCCGGTGCCGTTGGTCCCGCCTGCAGCATTGGTGCCGCTGGTGTCCGCACCGGCGGGCACGCTGGTCAGCACCAGGCTGCCCGGCACGAACCAGGCCGGGCTGTTGAGGGCGTCCACTTCATCCATGATGGAGAAGTCGGTCAGGCCCCCCAGGCCATTGTTGATTACCTCGAGGGTGTAGTGCAGGGTGTCGCCGGGGCTGGCGTTGAGGCCCGGATCCTGGCCGGTGGTGACGTTGCGCACACGTTTGAAAAAATCCAGGTCGGGCGCCTGGGTGTTGATGGTGTGGGCATCTTCCTGGTCGGTATCGTCGGCCGTGGTGCCGTCGGTCAGCGCATAGGTGTATTGATGAGGGACCGCGTTAGCCGCGTTGGGATCATAGCCGTACCACTGGGTGACCCCCGCGAAGTTGGTGAGGGCCACCGCGTTGAGTGTGTCCGCGTCCAGTTCGGTGTCGTAGTTGATCACCAGGTGGTCGTCGGGCTGCAGCGCACCGGCGGCCGACAGCAGCTGCAGGGTCCACTCGCAGGCGGCCCCATCGAAATTCACCGTGTAGTCGGTGCCGACAGCAAGCACACCCGATGTCGGCGTGCCGCCGTCGTCGAAAAACTGGGCGGTGATGTTGCTCGGCCCTGCGCCGCAGGTGCCGCCGTTGACCGCATCGTCGGGCAGCCGGTCCACCACGGTGAGATTCCAGGCCGCACCGGTGAACGTATTGTGGATATCCAGCACAAAGCCGGCCGGGGTGCCCACCGCCATGGTGGCCGGACCGCTCTTGTCCATCACCAGCATATCCGGTCCGATGATGGTCATGTTCGCCGTGGTGTCGGGCCCGCCGGCCTGCTGGGTGCCGCCATCGCCGTTCACCTGGTTGAAGGTGTAGGACGCGGTGTTGGCAAATACCGCGCCGGTGTCGTTGGGCGCCGGCGGCGGGTCAACGGCGGGCTGGGTGTCCGTCAGGCGCACGGTGATATCGATTTCGATCTGCTCGTTGGCCGGGATGTCGATGCCCGTGGTGGTGTCTTCAATCACCAGGCTGGTGGCGGTGCCGGTATTGACCGGCGTCCACGATCCGGAGCCGGAAACCTTGGCGACGCCCAGAAAGGTCAGGGCGGCCGCCGAGGCGCTCAGATCGTCCAGGATGCGCACGTCGTGCAGGGCCGTGGTCTGGGCCGTGGCCGGTACGGTGATGCGATAGGTAAAGGGCTGACCGATAGCCGCCGTGGCCATGCTGTTGGCCTTGTTCAGGGCGGCGGCGGCGGCCGTGGTAAAGGTGACGCTGTCAATATTGCCGGGCCCGTAGATTTCGCGCACGCCCACGGCAGCGCCCCGGGTGGGCACGGCATCGTCGTCAAAGGAGTAGTAGAGCTGGACCTGGGCCTGGTTGGTCAGGGTCATGCCGGGCGCCAGGCCGGCGTCGGTCTGGGTGCGGTAGACCAGGCGCAGGGTATCGCCCACCGGGATGGTGTACTGATCGGCCGTGCCGCTGTCGAAATCCCAGGTGGCCGTACCGGTGGCGGCATCGTAGACCGGCGCCAGGCTGGGCAGGGCGCCGCCGGCCACCAACCCCACGCTCACCATGGTGATGGTGGCGGTGCCGTTGCGCATGCCCACGGGAATGATATCCCGCAGGACCGTATCATAGGCCGGGGCCGTGCCGTTGTTGGTGATATCGACGGTGTAGGTGACCAGTTCGTTGGCGTCCAGCACGGTGTCGCCGCCGGCCGCAACCGCGGATTTGGACACACTGAGGTCGGGCTGGCGGACGTTCACAGTCTCGGTGTCGGTGATGGTGGTGGCCGGCCCGCTGATGGTGTCATAGCCCATGGCCGCCGTGTTGGTCAGGTCGATGCTGTTGACCTGGGGGTGCACCAGGTTGAGCACCCGGGCCCGGTAGACGATGTCGAACACATCGTTGGCCGCGTTGCCATCGGCCTGGTTGACAATGTTGCCCAGGGTCATGGTCAAAGTGGTGGGCCCGGTGGTGGCATCACCGGCCGCCACGATATCGGCGGCAGCAATATCGGCGTGGGCAAAGGGCGCCACCGCGGCATAGGGCGCCGAAGTGTCGCCGTTGATGCTGGCGATCTCTTCGAAGATCAGGCCCTGGGGCAGGGTGTCGGTGACCGCGACATTGTTGTAGGTGCCCTCCTGAAGCGTCAGGCGCAGCTCGTATTCCACGATATCGCCGATGCGCACCACATTGTCGGCGGAGCCAAAAGTGTCGAACAGACGGGTCTTGGCGGTGGCGGTATTGTCACCGACGACCACGGTGGCGACAACCGGTCCGGTAAAATAGTCGTTATAGGCCGGCGTGGCCGTACCGTTGCGCTCCAGGGCGCTTGCGCCGTCGAGGCTGGTCCAGCGGGCAACGACGCTGTTGCTCAGGCTCTGGCCGATGAGCACGCCGTTGTCCACCAGGACATCGTAGGTGACCGTGACCACGCTGCCTTCAGTAATGTCGATGTCGGCGTTGCCCTCCTCCAGGGACCAGGCCAGGGTCTGGGCGATGGTGACGCCGTCGCCGGCCGTCACGGGCGCCGCGATGGTGTTGCCCGCGCCGTTCACCGTGGGATTGCCGCTGTAAACCAGGCCCAGGCTCAGGCTGTCCTCGATGCGCACATCAAAAGCGTCGGAGAAGTTGTCGCCCCCCGCGCCGCCGGCGGCGGTGAATGTCAGGGTATAGCGCAGGGTATCGCCGGCCTGGGGCGGATTGCCCGGGTTGGTGACATTGGCCACGCTTTTGCCCAGGCCCAGGGAGGGCTCCACCACGGTCTGGACCGCTGTGGTTTCGGTGAGGGTCACGGTGGCGCCGGTCTCGCCGTGGGTGTAGGTCGTGTCCACGGAATTCTGCAGTGTGTCGCCGGCATCGGTAACCGCATCGTTGTTGATGCGGGCCAGATAGGTGATGCGGATCAGCGGGTTGATTGCGTTGGTGCTGGAGTCGTTCTCGGTCTGGGTGATCACCGTGCCGATGTTCCACACGGCGCTGCCGCTGGTTTCATCCGCCGGAAACGCCGTCAGGGCGTCTTCGCCGGGGGCTGCGCCGTTGATGGTGGCGATGTCCTGGAAGGTGTAGGTGATGTCGTAGGCGGCATCGTTTTCCAGCACATAGCTCAAGCCGGTGCCGTCGAGGGTATCGGTGACCACCAGGTCGTTGGTCACCCCTTCGGGCAGGGTGATCTCGATCTGAAAGGATTTGTGCTCGCCGATGGTGGGAATGGCCGCCGGATTGAGGTCGGTCTTGGTCATCGCCACGGCGGGCACCAACACGTCGTCGGTGGCCGTGGTTTCGTAATCGTTGAGAGTGTCGCCCGCGTTGGGCAGGGCGCCGTTGCGCATGCCGTCGGCCGCGCCGTCGGCGCCGATGGTCCCGCCGCTGTTAAGGGCCGTGGTCTGGGCCTGCAGGGAGGTCCAGTCGGCTTGGATGGTGTTGTCCAGAATCTCCTGAGGCTGCACGCCGCTGTTTACGCGCACCTCGAAGGTAAAGCTCACGGAATCGGCAGGATCGATGCCGTTGGGGGCGTTCCAGTTGAAGATGGGCTGGTTGGCGCCCAAAGTGGCGGTGTCCACGGTGTCGGGGGGATTGGCGCCGCCCACATTGCCGATGTAGGTCAGGTTGGTGCCGGTGAGATCGTCCAGCACCCGCAGGTTGTAGGCCGTGGCCGTGCCGTTGTTGGTGGCGGTCACCGTGACGGTGAGCACGTCGGCGGCGTCGGCATTGGCCACGGCAAAAGTTTTGGTCAGGGCGATGAGGGGTTCGCGTACCTGGATGTCCACCTCGTTGAAGTTCTGGGTGATGGTGGCGCCGACCTCGTCGATATAACGGGCAAAGGCGTTGGTGGTGGGCGCGCCGTTGGTGACGGTATCGCCGTCGTTGTTGCCGGCGGTATTGGCCACCCGGGCAATGAACCCGATGCCGAAATCATAGCGGTTGCCCAGTCCGGCGGTGCCGGCGGTGACGCGCTGATCGCCGAAGCTCCACTGCACCTCGGTACCGGTACAGGTGGGGGTAATGGACCCGCCGGGGTCGAAACCGGCCGCCGCATACGGACCGCCGGGTCCCAGGTCCACCACCGGGGCTTCTTCGCAGGTGATGCCCGCGGGCAGTTCGTCACGGATCACGAAGTTGCGCAGCAGGGCCACCGGCAGCAGGGTGTTGAGCCGGTATTCGATCTCTTCGCCGATGGAGACGCCCTGGGTGCCGGCCCCGGCAATGGGCGTGCTGGACAGCGCCGCGATACGCTTGGGCTGGGCCTCGATGGGAATGATCTGCACATCGGCGCTGGCCGTGGGTGAAGTATAATCGCGGGCATCGCCGATATCGCCGTAGGTCCGCGCAGCCGGTGGCGGATCGGATTGGCTGCCGTAGGCCCCTTCCAGGGAATCGTAGGTGGCAAAGGCCGTGTTGGTGAAGGTCTGCAACGGGGCGGCGTCATCGTCAAAATCGACCCGGTAGTAGAGTTGCACCGCGTCACCGGGATCGATGCGCAGCAGGGCATCGCTGTGGGTGTAGGAAAAAGTGATCACCGCCGGCGTGGCGTTAGCCACCGTGTTGTCGCTGATGGCGCCTTCGCCGCCGGCATCGGCGCCATCGGTGGCGGCATCGCCGTCGTTGTTCAGACCGTCGCTGCCCAAGGGCAGCACATAGGCCAGGTCGCTGGCGTCCAGGGTATCGGTGACGGTGACATCGTAGGCCGGTGCCCGGGTCACGCTGTCGCTGCTGGCCTCGTTGGTGAGCGTAAGGCGGTAGATGTAGGTGTTCAGGGCATCGCCATCATTGGCTGCGGCAACCCAGTTGGTGCAGGTCGGTCCGGAGCCGTACAAGGTTTCATTACAGACTTCTTTGACCACCGTAATTTCCGGCTCCGTCACCGTGAGTTCGACCTCGCGGTCGGCCAGCGGCGGATAGACGCTCATGCCGGGCCCGTAGGGCACGGTAAACTCCGACGGATCGCCGGATAGAAAGACGACGTCAAAGGTTGACGTCACCGTGTTGGTGCTGTCGGCGGCATGCTGGTTGGGCGCGCCGCTGGTGTCGATGGGATCGTTCAGCAGGCGGGCGGTCACGTCCAGCTCGAACCACTGCTCGATGGTGGTGATGTAGCTGCCGGCATCGTTGAAGGTCCAGTAAAGTGTTCCTTCCGCCATATCGTACTGGCTCGGCGGCGTCGGCGCCACCGCGCGCTGAAAGTCGATATTGGCAATCTGGGCCGAGGTGGTGTAGGCGGAGCGGTCCACATAGCCCTGCCCGTCGGGCAGGATATCGTCCACGCGCACATTGCGCACCTCGATGGGCGTATAGCCCGGCGTCAGGAAGCCGAACCAGCCGCCGGCGCGAATATTGAAGGCGCATTCCTCGCCGATCTGCACCTGGTCGTCCGGGGAGCCGGGGGGCGGGTTGTTCTCCGAGCAGTTGCCGGACTGGTCTTTGTTGAGGTTGAACCCCATCACCCGGGCACGGATGCCGTCCATGGTGTAGTTGTTGGCGCGATCCGTAATACCGTCGCCTCTTGCCACGATGGCGGGAAAGGTCAGCCGCGTGCCGTCGGTGAGGGTGATTTCACCGATCACGTCGGCGCGAAAGGTAAGATCGTCGGCGGCTATGCGGGCCGGATCCCCGGATTTGGTGACGATAAAATCGAGATCCACGTAGCCGCCGTTGCGGGCGATCTCCGGCAGGCTGGGGCCCGATGCTGTCTCTTCCTTACACTCGATGATGGTCGACCCGGCCGGAAAACCCAGGGGGGTCTGCCACTCGGTCAGCGGCGGCATGTCGGTGGGGCTGGCGGTACATCCAGCGGGCAGACTGCCCGTATCCACCTCCATGGTCTGACCGAAGGCGACATACGCATAGTAGTCCGCAGCGGAATGGCCGCCGTTGTTGGTCAGGCGGACGGTCAGGGTGGTGCTGGTGTTGTTGGTCAGGATGTAATCGAGCACCGGGCCGCTGGGTCCGTAGGTCTGGACGTCTATGTCTTCGGGGTCGGGCACCGGGAAGGTCTCCACCGTCTCGGTGGTGGTGCCGGCCGAACAGAAATTATCAAAGTCTACATTCAGAATATTGCGCCGGTCGAACACCGGGGGGTTATGCGCCGGCAGGGTTGGATCAGGGTCTGTCCCGTCGCCGGAATTCTCGGTGATCACGTCGAGATCGGCGTTCAGGTCATAAAAAGGCTGGTGCACCAGGACCACGCCGAAGGTAACGACCAGGGTATCGCCGTTGCGCAGCAGGTTCCCGTGACCGTCGTTGGTGGTGTCGCTGCTGGTCAGGGTGAATTGCGGGGCGGTGTTGAGCAGCGGGTTGCCGTTGGGGTTGTCCCAGCTGATCTGGTTGGTCAGCCCGTCATAATAGCCGTACGCGCCCGTGGCCCCGATGGTCGGCGTGAAGGTGGCATCCACTACATACTCGTCCGGCAGGGTATTGGTCAGCACGAGATTGCGCACCGTGCCGCCGCTGTTGTTGGTGATGGTGATCACCACCCGGCCTTTCATGCCGGGATCGGGGTTACCGGCCCCGACGCCGTCGTAGTCGACGCTGATGTCCAGGTCCTGGTCGGAGAGGGTGTTCAAGGTGGCCCAGGCCGTACCCGGACTGGCGCTGAAAGAGGTGGCACCGATTGCGCCGGCCGGCGGTTCGGCATCGCAGCCCCAGCGGACATCCGAGACGGTGTTGGTCCGGTCCGTAGAGCAGGAACCGTTGGGGGCGTTGGGAATCTTGCCGACCAGATAGAGATAGGCGGAGCCGCCGACGGAGACATCCACCACCGTCGGGGCGATAAAGGGCAGGTCCACGTCATAGTCAGTGATGCGGTCCCCCGGCACCGCCGGGAAGGCCGCACACGCATTGGGGTCCACGACATTGTTGACCGCCACGTTGTTGGCCGCAACTTCCGAATCGCAGATGTAGCGCAGGTCGGTGATACCGAGGCTGCCCACATCCAGAATATCGTCCAACCGCAGGTCCTGCAGGTCGGCGGTGCCGGTGTTGCCCACCTCGATACGCCAGATGATGTCGTCATCGTTATTGCCGTAGACCTGTTGGGCGTATTCCCCCGCGTCCTGTCCGGCATCAACGTTGCGCCCCAATTTGGCCACGGTGGGATTGGGCTCGCGCAGCGGCAGGGTATCGGAATCGAATGCCGAGGTCGGGGTGCCCGGGCAGGTCGCCGGAACCCCACTGACATCTTCGGCCGTATAGTCGAGGCGCACCGATATATCGCGGTTGGCCGAGACCAGACCTTCCTGGGTGAAGGGCGCGGACCGGGTCACCGAAAAGCGAATGGTGATGGTGGTGGCCGATGAAGGGCTGTTATTGCCGGCCAGACGGCCGAGATCGGAGATTTCTGCAGATGTCCAGGTCAGGATCTCGTTGTTGGCCCCGGTAATCACCGGGCCGGACGGCCCTGCCACCGGCGTGCCGTTGACCCAGGCCTGAATGGACCCGGCATAGGTGAGACCCGAAGCACCCAGGTCCTCCGCCACCGTCAGGTCGGTTATGTCTGTATCTCTATCAAAGGGATTGGAGACGACGATGGTGATATACCCGATGCCGCACAACTCGCAGTAGCTGTTGCTGGTACCGGGGCTGGCGGTCAGGTCGTGACGGACAAGCGGGTCACCTGCGGTGTTGTCGCAAGGCGCCGCCATTGCCACGCTAACGACTATCAATGTAGCGAGAACACTACAGGCAGCAGTTATAAAATATCTATACAAAGGGTATTTCAGCCTTTAAACAAGTCTCAGATAACGTTCTTCAAGTTGTCTGTTTCATTGAAATTCAAATATAACTTAATATAACAGCTATATATAAGCCTCTCTGTTCCAGTTAAGCAGCCTATCATGCCCATTTAAATGGAAGGTGATCCTTCTTTCCGCAAATAAGGTGCCAATTTGAATTTTCTCTTCACGAAATTGGAAAACTATCTGAAATAGTTATAAATAAAATATCGGCCGGATATTCGAGGGTTGGGGCAGGGACCGGAAATTGGTCTTTTTCCAAAGAAAAGTATGCTTTTGTATACAGATGTTAATGCATTAAGATAACGGCGCGTACGAGCTAGTGTCCGATATCATGCGATAAAGGGGGAAGGAGGAAAGAAAATCGATCAAAAAGTGAAAACGAATCTGACAACCAATCGGCATGAAATCTTCATCACCGAAGCGGAAGGGTTGCTGGCTGCCTGGCTCAGTCAGGCACAGGACTATGCACCCGGATTGCCCATTGCCATAGCGGAGACCGGCTGGATCGCCGAGGACCTGGTCATTCCGGCATACAGCCTCAATATTGCCGGCTCCGCTGCCTGGCAGGCCGAATATGTGCAGAAATTACTGGCCGAGGCCGATCGCCTCGATGCCGTCTTCGTGACCTGGTTTGCCATGGTGGATTACGACACGCTCTGGGTCGACTCCCTGGGACAGGATCCCCTGGCCCAAATCTGGCGGGATACGGGCTTGTATGACGAAGCGCTCCACGCCCGCACGGCAGTAGCGGCATGGGATGGCTGGTTGGCAAGACCCATTCGTTAGATAGGTTATGACGCCCATCGCCATGGTGATGCTGGAGCCGCGGCGACTCGCTGCACGGGCCGCTACCCCGGACACCATTGGCCTGACGATCCCCTCAGGGCAGAACCCACGGTCAGGGCAAAAGCGAAAGCCAAACGCAGGAATCCTTGATGTATAGCCTTATCTAACCGGGTTTTCATAAAATTTTACAGCCGATCTCAAATTTTGGCAAAATCATTGTCAATATCAACGTCGATCTTACATTTAGGTACAATCAACCCTGCGCATGGGACGTAGTAAAGGAGATATCGTAAGATGAAAGCCATTGATCGCCGCAGGTTCCTTCAGTGGACGGGGGCTGCAATAGCAGGGGTGGCCGGTTTGCCGCTCATCAATCCCCGCGGCCTCTGGGGTGCTGGTCGGGAATCGGGATTCGAGCCGGATGTGGACATCTACCTGGAAGCAGCTCGCGGGCAAGTCTCGCTGCTGCCCGGACCGGAAACCCATGTCTGGAGCTACCGGGGAAAGGTGCTGACCGGTCCGTCCGAGGCACTGGATCTGTCCCACCAGTCATACCTGGGGCCCACCTTGCGCTTCAAACGAGGCCAGAAGGTGCGCATCCGCTTTCTGAATCTGCTGCCCGATGAGACCACCATCCACTGGCACGGGCTGCACGTGCCCGACCGCATGGACGGCCACCCACGCCTGGCTGTGGAACCGGGCGGCAGCTATACCTATGAGTTCGAAGTGCTCAACAGGGCCGGCACCTACTGGTATCATCCCCATCCCCACGGCCGCACCGGACACCAGGTTTACGGAGGCCTGGCCGGTCTTCTGATTGTCTCCGACCATGAGGAGGCTGCGTTGCCGTTGCCCGACGGACGCTACGACCTGGCATTGGTCATCCAGGACCGGACCTTCGATAACGACAACCGGCTGCTCTACATGCCCGGCGGCATGATGGACCGCATGAACGGCATGCTGGGCGACCGCATCCTGGTCAACGGGCGCCCCGACGCCGCCATGGATGTAAAGGCCGGCACCTATCGACTGAGGATTCTCAACGGCTCCAACGCCCGCATCTACCGGCTGGCCTGGGACGACGGTGCGCCGCTGACGGTGATCGGCACGGACGGCGGCCTGCTTGACCGGCCTGAATCCATAAATGATGTGCTGCTGTCGCCCGGCGAACGCGTCGAACTGTGGGCCGACTTCAGCCGCTATGCCGAAGGCTCGGAAGTCCGGTTGGTCAGCCGGCCGCTTCCGGACGCGGCGCTGGGCGGTATGATGGGGGGCATGATGGGCCGAGGCAGGATGGGCCCGCAGGCGCTGCAGGATAGGACATTTTCGCTGATCCGCTTCAGGGTCGGCCCCGGCGCCGGAAAACAGATGACCTTGCCGGAAAGACTTATACCCTTGGAGCGCTACCACCGCTCGGATGCCGACAACGCCGTCGACCCCAGGCGCTTTGCCCTGTCCATGTTCCATATGCAGGGCACCATCAACCGGCGGGTATTCTCCATGCAGGAAGTCGCCCGCGATGAAATTATCCGGTTGGACGCAACAGAGATCTGGGAATTCGTCAACGATTCATCCGCCATGGGGATGATGAGTATGCCCATGGCGCATCCCATGCATATCCATGCCGTGCAGTTTCAGGTGTTGGAGCGCCGTGGCGCGGCCTATGACGGATTCATGGATCGCGGCTGGAAAGACACGGTCCTGGTGCTGCCCGGCCAACGCGTTCGGGTGATGGCCCGTTTCGCACCATTTGAGGGGCTCTATCTCTATCACTGCCACAACCTGGAACACGAGGACGGCGGCATGATGCGCAATTTTCGCATCGCGGCGTAGCCCTGCGCATCCGGCAATACCCTATTGTCCGTACAAAGACGCCCCGGTTCAGCAACAGCCGCCGCTCGCGCAATCGCCCTCGGGTGTCCCGGCCGGAGAACAGTCGAACAAACCGAAATGCACGGAGCGGTCTCCCACCACCTTGAAATGCTTCGACAGCCGGGTTTCCGAAAGCATAGCGGCCGTGTTGCCGCACACCAGCATGGGTCGTCCCGTCTCCAGGCAGTGGTGGTCGTCCAGGTTGAAGCAGTGCGGCGCTTCGGCAATGGTGCCCAGGTAGGTGGCATGCTGGCCGAAATCTTCACAACGGTCTTCCAGCGAAGCCAGCTTGAATGCCCGTACCGTTTGTGAGTAGAGCCGGGTCAGGCCGATCTTGCGATTGACTTCCGGATCATGAATCAGGATTTCACGCGAGGAGACAATGCGGACATCCGGACAGCCGGCCGCGGCCATGGCCCGCCGGAAATCCTCCGTGTAAAACGCGCCGGCAATGCATTCGCCGATCAGCACGGGATCCTCTTTCAGTTCCGCCGGGATGCGGCGGGAAGTGAAGACATCCGAAAAATAAAGTTCGCCGCCGGGCTTGAGCACCCGGAAAATCTCCTGGAGCAGCCGGCCTTTGTCAAACGATAGATTCACCACGCAATTGGAAACCACCACATCAACCGATTCATCGGCAATCCCCATGGTGTCCAGCGCTTCGATGTAACCTTTTTTGAATTCCACATTCGACTTTTCGTAGCCGAATTTATCCGCCATGGCCTCCCGATGCCGTTGCGCCACCTCGAGTTGTTCATCCGTCATGTCCACGCCGATGACCCGGCCTTGCGGTCCCACCAGTTTGGAAAGGATATAGACGTCGCGGCCCGTGCCGCAGCCAAGATCCAGCACCGTGCAGCCATCCAGGGCAGGGGGGATGGGCGAGCCGCAGCCATAGAACTTCTCCAGAATTTCGCCGTCGATCCGACCCAGAATCGCTTTGATATGCTCCGGCATGGATTCCGTCGAGCAGCACGCACTGGTCTTCAGGTCCGCCTTGGTTTTCAGAATTTTTCCGTAATACGCCCGGACATCGGCTCGGTCCACTTCGTTTGCCATTTTTCATCCTTTGCTGTTTATTCATTGCCCGCCTGCAGTGCCAGGCGCTGTCTGTTTTTTTCATCAGAGGTCCCGGAATGCGCGGAGAACACAAACGCGGAACGGCCGCCGATCAAATTTGCGGCACCATATGCCGCTGCAAATACCCAACGGTAGTAATGAAACATCATTTCCTTACAAACCGCATCAACTACCGTCCGATCGAAAAGAAGAAATAGCCGCCGGAAACCGGATCGCGGAACCTGAACATTAAATGGGCATTTTCGCGGTAGAAGTCCCCATGCCTGTAAATTTCCGGATGGACCTTTGCGTACTTGTCCCATTGATCCCAGGATTTCCAATGCCCCTGGTATTCATACCGGTGTCCTCTATGGTCGTGGTGCTTGTAGTGACGGCTTTTTCCGTAAGGGAGTTCCCTGTATCCATGATACTTGTGGAAATCAGCACGTTTTCCATTGTCGCGGCGACTGTAGGTTTCGCGACGATTCTCATCTTCCCGGTAATCACGGCGATCGGAACGTTCTTTCCCGTCCTGACGGTGCTGGCTGTATTGCTGTTTTTCGTGTCCCCGCTTTCCGCCAATCCGGAAGCAGTTCCGGAATGACCAGCGGGTCCTCCTGAGCGATGTGGCTGATGTTCAGCCTTCTGATGCGCGCGCGGTATCTGAAATTCAGGGTGCGGATGAAACGATTGGCCATGATGGCATATCCGGTGTTGGTGGGATGGACACCGTCCAGGGAGAAAAGGCCACCGAGGAATCCAGTGTTCAACAGCTTG
>Ga0210123_1001283_pt1 | contig 13068 bp, 17 predicted proteins | sample Muzzi_PWB_D2_FD_185535 | JGI IMG/M metagenome (GOLD analysis project Ga0210123, IMG submission 185535) | Wetland microbial communities from San Francisco Bay, California, USA, that impact long-term carbon sequestration - Muzzi_PWB_D2 (SPAdes) | ecosystem: Environmental > Aquatic > Marine >... | reverse complement strand
CCGGCCAAGCCGCCGCCGCCGGGCCCGACGGGGCGATCCTCGGGCTGCCCGTCGAGTCGGCCGCAGGAGCGTGTCAGCGCCGGCAGCGCCGCCGACACGTCGTCCGCCCGCCAGCCGGGAATCTCGTCGAAAGCGACCGGCTGCAGCGCTAGACCGGCTTCCGGCGGCCGCTTCTCGCAGGCCGCCAGTAGCAGCGCGGCGAGGGCCACGGCCGCTAACGGCAGGCTGCAGGAAGGGCGGGGAAACCGGCGTCCCGGCCACGCGCGCACGCGGACCGTCCCGGGCCCGGTCAGTCGGGGCTCTCGGTCGCGACCAGGGTCCAGTTCGGGTCGCGACTGCGGGTATTGCGGGCGAAGGTCCAGACGTCGGTCACCTTGGTCACCGCGTTCGGGTCGCCCTCGACGATCCGCCCCTCGGCGTCGCGCAGGGTGTTCACCTGCTCGGAGCGGAAGCGCACCTTGACGAAGGCCGTGCGGCCCTGCAGTTCGGCATCGACCGTCTCGGCTTCGTCGACGCCGACGAGGGTGGTTTCCAGGGTCTGGTTGTTCTTCCGGCGCTCCTCGATGGCCCCGGCGAAATCGTTGTAGACGTCGTTCGCCAGCAAGGGGCGCAAGGCCTTAGTATCGCCGTCGGCGTAGGCCGCCACGATCGTCTCGAAGGCCGCTTTGGCCCCGGTGAGGAACTGGGCCTCGTCGAAGGCCTTGTCGGCCATCTTGATGCGCGCCAGCCCGGCGCCGGACAGCCCCTCGGTTGCGCCGGCCGGTGCCTCGCGACGGCTGGGTTCGGGCTCTGCGGCCTCGTCGCGGCTGCGGTCCGGCAGCGGAATGACCTTTTCGGCCTCCACCTCCGTCTCGGCTTCGGCCTCGTCCCGCTCCCCTTCGCGGCGCGCCGCCGAGAAGGCGTCGCGACCGGGCGGCGGCTCCTGGTGCCCCGTGCGCTTGCCCAGCACGTTGCGCAGGCGCAGCACGAAGAACGCCGCAACCGCCGCGAAAAGTATGATATCGAGGAATTGGAAGCCGTTGCCCATGAACCCGTTCGTGCGCAGGCGGCCAGCCCAACGACGACAGCCGCGCCGCCGCTCGCCCCCGGCGGCAGCCCGGTCGCGGACGAAGGAATACGGCGTGCGGCCCTTGCAGAAGCGCGGCCTGTCCCAAAGTAAATAGGCAACCGCAGGGGAAAGAGCAAGCATGGGTCTATTTCTTCTCGCCGCCCTGATCGGGGTGCCCATCCTGGAAATCGCAGTCTTCATCAAGGCCGGCGAGCTGATCGGTCTGTGGCCGACCCTCGGCGTGGTCATTCTGACCGCGGTCCTCGGCACCTGGCAGCTGCGGGTTCAGGGGCTGGCGACCCTGGGGCGGGCCCGGACCGAGATGGATCGTGGCGTCCTGCCGACGCGCGAGCTGTTCGACGGTGCCTGCCTGCTGATCGCCGGCGCGCTGCTGCTGACCCCCGGCTTCGTGACCGACGCCATCGGGTTCGTGCTGTTCGTCCCGGCGGTGCGCGGCATGCTGCGCAAGACCCTGGGCCGGCACCTCGCCACGCGCATGGAGACTCGGGTCCACGTCCACGGCGCCGCGCCGCACCAGGGCCCGGGGGGACCGGCCCGGCGACGGCCGGGACCGGTCATCGAGGGCGAGTACGACGACGTCACCGAGGAGGTCTCCAAGTGATCCTCGTGCGTCACGGCCAGTCGCATTTCAACGTGGTCTTCAACGTCACGCGGGAAGATCCGGGCATTGTCGACCCCGGACTGACGGAGACCGGCCTGCGGCAGGCCGAGACGGCCGCGGCGGCGCTCGAAGGCCAGGAGGTGCGCCGTATCCTGGCAAGCCCCTACACCCGCACGCTGCACACCGCAGAGATCATCGCCGAACGTCTCGATCTGCCGGTCACGATCGAACCCTTGATACGGGAGCGCGCCTTCTTCACCTGCGACATCGGCTCGCCGCGCTCCCATCTCGCCAACCGCTGGCCGCGTTTCGACTTCGGCGACCTGCCGGAACGTTGGTGGCCGGAGCCGGAAGAAACCGAGGAAGAGCTGCTCGTGCGCTGCGTCAGCTTCCGCGAGACCATGGCGGGGAGCGAGGACTGGCGACAGGTGGTGGTGGTATCGCACTGGGGTTTCATTCGCGGCCTCACCGGGCAGGCCGTCGAGAACGGCACGGTCCTACCGTTCGACCTGGTTTCGGCCGAAGCGTGAGCCTGCCGGCGTCGCGGATGCCGCGGCGTTGTTGTGCAGCCCCGGCAACCGTGCTAGCCAAACGCCGCGCATAGTTCCGGAGCCATCCATGTCGAAACCGCCGCCGCTGCAGCCGCTGACCATCGACCGGCAGTACATTAAGGACCTCTCCTTCGAGAACCCCCACGCGCCGGAGATCTACGACGATATCGCCGACAACCGGCCGCAGCTTTCCATCAGCATGGACGTGACTCCGATTGCCATCGCCGAGCGGCGCTACGAGATCGTCCTCAGCATCCGCGCCCGCGCCACCAGGCCGGACGAGACGGTCGCTTTTCTGATCGACCTGCATTACGCGGGCTTGGCGGCGGTCGGCAGCGACGTTCCCGAGGACGACGTCGAGCCGCTGCTGCTGGTCGAGGCGCCGCGCCACCTCTTTCCCTTCGCCCGCGGCATCCTGGCGACCGTGGTGCGCGATGGCGGCTACGCGCCGCTGGTGGTCAATCCGATCGACTTCGATACCTTCTACAAGAAGAACAAGAAGGGATCGCTCGCCAAGGCCGACGGCCATACGGCAGCCGGTTCCGCGGCGGCCGACGCGAGCTAGCGCCTTATCCGAAAGAACGACACGGCTATTTCCGCCGCGCTAGGTATTCCAGATCGGATCCTTAATCCGGGCGACCAGCGCTTCGTGCGCGGCCAGCTCCTCGGGCGTCGGCGCATGCGGACGGGCCGGGCGCGTCGGGCGCACCGGCGCCTGTGCCGCGACCGCCGTGCCGCGCGCACCGGCGCCGAGATCGAAACCCGGCTGGCGCCCGCCACGCAGCTCGAGGTAGACCTCGGCCAGAAGCTGGCAATCCAGCAGGGCGCCGTGAAACTCGCGCGCCGAATTGTCGATTTCGAAACGGCGGCAGAGTGCATCCAGGCTGGCCTGGGCCCCGGGGAAGCGCTGCCGCGCCAGGGCGACGGTGTCGATCGCCCGCGACTCGGGAAGCGGGGGCCGGCCGAGGCGCTCGAACTCGGCATTGAGAAAACCTATGTCGAAGCGCGCGTTGTGAATGACCAGCGGCGCGTCGCCGATGAATTCGAGAAACTCATCGGCAATCTCGGCGAACACCGGGTGCTTCGCCAGGAACTCGTCGCTCAGGCCATGCACGGCGCGCGCCTCTTCGGGCATCTCCCGCTCGGGATTGACGTAGCGCCGGAAGTGCCGCCCGCTCGGCAGGTGGTGCGTCAGTTCGAGACAGGCGAGCTCGACGATGCGATGCCCGGCGGCGGGATCGAGGCCGGTGGTTTCGGTGTCGAGAACGATTTCACGCATGGCCGCACCTTTGCGTGGAGCGCCGCGCCCAGTTGCTGAGCGGCCAGACGCGCGTCCGGCGCGCCCGCGGGGGACGGCTGCGCAACAGTTTCACGATGCCATCGAGCCGACGCAAGGTCGCGCCGCGGCTTAGCCCCGTCTCGACGACGAAATCGGCGCGCCGGCGTTTCTCTGCGTCCGGCATCTGCCGCGCCAGGATCGCCGCGAAGCGCGCCGCGGTCATGCCGCCACGGCCGAGCACACGGCTGCGCTGCAGAAAGGCCGGCGCACTGACGACGGCAACGGCGTCGCATATCGCTTCGGCGCCGGTCTCGTACAGCAGCGGAATGTCGAGCACCGCCAGCGGCTCGCGCCGGCGCGCCGCCTGCAGCAGAAAGCGCTGCGCGCTCCGGCGCACCAGGGGATGCAAGATCGCCTCGAGCCGTGCCAGGGCCGCCGGGTCGCTGAACACCTGCGCGCCCAGCTTGCCACGATCGACCGCGGACCCGACGACCACGCCGGAAAAGACCGCGCCTACGGCGGCAACGGCGGCCCCGCGGTTCCCCAGCAGCGCGTGAACCGCCGCGTCGGCGTCGTGCACCGGCACGCCCAGGCGCCGCAGCATGGCGGCCGCCGTCGACTTGCCCATGCCGATCGAACCGGTAAGGCCGAGCACGATCATCGGTCGGCGGCGTCGTGGCGGGATGGTTTGGGCGCATCCAGCACGAAGGTCCGCAACTCTTCCGTGACCTCGGGGGCGACGCCGTACCAGGCCTGGAAGCCCGGCCGTGCCTGATGCAGCAGCATGCCCAGGCCGTCGACCGTGGCATTGCCGCGCGCGCGCGCGCGGCGCAACAGGCCGGTCTCCAACGGCGTGTATACGATGTCGTTCACCAGGGCGTCCTGCGGCAAGGCGCGCAGGTCGAGATCGAGCTCGGGCTGTCCCTGCATGCCCATGCTGGTGGTGTTGACGAGCAGCGCGACGTCGCGGAGCGCCGCAGCGCGCGACGACCACGCCTGGGCGACGGCCGGCGCCGCAAAATCCGCGGCCACCCGTTCGGCACGAGCATCGGTCCGGTTGCAGATGCGCACCTCCGGCGCGCCGGCGTCGATCAGCGCAAAGACCGCGGCCCGGGCCGCGCCCCCGGCGCCCAGGATCAGCGCCGGGCCGGCTGTCGCCTGCCAGTCGGGAGCGCCCTGGCGCAGGTTCTCGATGAAACCGAAGGCGTCGCTATTGCTGCCGAGCACGCGGCCTTCGGCGAAAACCAGGGTGTTCACGGCGCCGATCCGCCGGCCGAAACCATCGACTTCGTCGCACAGGCCGATCGCAGATTCCTTGTGCGGGATGGTCAGATTCACGCCGCGAAAGCTCGCCGCAACCAAGCCACGCAGAGCATCCGCCAGCCCTTCCGGTCGGACGGCGAGCGGCAGGTATGCGCCGTCGATGCCGTAGCGTTCCAGCCAGTAGCCGTGCAGCCGCGGCGAGCGCGAGTGGGCGACCGGCCAACCGATGACGCCGGCGAGCCGCGCCTGACCCGAGAGGATCATCGTGCAAGCACTCCATGCTGGCGCAGCATTTCGAGCAAAGGCAGAAGCGGCAACCCCTGAATGGCGAAGCCGTCGCCCTCGATCTGCGCGAAGAGTTGCGCGCCGCGCCCCTCGATCTGATAGGCGCCCACGCTGTGCAGCGCGGCCTCGCCAACCGCATCGAGATAGGCGTCGATGAAGGCATCGCTCAAGGGCCGCATGACCAGCCGCGCCCGCGCGTTGTGATGCCAGATGCGTTGCTCGTCGCGCAGCAGACAGACCGAGGTCAGGAGCTCGTGCGCACGACCCGAGAGGGCGCGCAACTGTTCGGCGGCGGCGGCGCGGAATCCGGGCTTGTCGAACCAGCGGCCATCACAGTCGAGCATCTGATCGGCACCAACGATCAAGGCCCCGGGATGACGCCGCACAATGCGCCGCGCCTTGAGCTCGGCCAGGGTCTCGGCGACCTGCATCGCCGAGGCACCCTCGGCACGCAGCGCCGCCTTGATCTCCTGTTCATCGATCGCCGAGGCCTCGGCACGAAACGGAACGCCGGCACCGCGCAGCAAGCGCCGGCGCGATTCGCTGGCCGAGGCCAAGACGACGGCGGGGCCGTTGGACACACTGTCGCCCGGTGTCTCAATGGTGAAGGACGTGACCGTCATTCGGCCGCCCCACGGTGGCGCGCGAAATGACCCATTATGGTCGCGGCGGTCTCCTCGATCGAGCGCCGGCTGACGTCGATGACCGGCCAGCCGTAACGCTGACAGAGCTTGCGCGCGAAGCTGACCTCTTCACGCACCGATTCCGGGTCTACATAGTCGGTCTCGCCCTGTTCCTTGGCGATCATGCGCAGGCGGTTGCGCCGGACCTGCACGAGCTGAGTCGGGTCCTTGGTGAGGCCGACGACGAGCGGCCGCGTCACGGTCAGCAGACTGGGCGGTACCGGGCAGCCGGGCACGACCGGCACGTTGGCCGCCTTGATACCGCGGTTCGCGAGGTAAATGCAGGTCGGTGTCTTCGAGGTCCGGGAGACGCCGACCAGAACGACATCCGCAAGGTTCAGATCGTCCGTCAACTGACCGTCGTCGTGCGCCAGGGCAAAGTTCATCGCGTCCATGCGCTCGAAGTATTCCGCGTCGAGTGCGTGCTGCAGGCCCGGACGGCCGCGAATCGCGACCTCGAACCACGTCGCCAGCCGGTGAATGACCGGATCGAGCACCGCGATGCAGGGAACCTCGAGGCGGCGGCAGCCTTCCATCAGCTGATCGCGCAATCCTGCATTCACGAGCGTAAAGAGAACCGGCCCGGGAGCCTCACCTATTCCACGCAGAACCTTTTCCATTTGGCCTTTCGTTCGAACCAGGCTCCAGACATGTTCCTCCGGATCGATGCCTTCGAATTGGACAAGGCAAGCGCGTGCCACCGAATTCAGGGTCTCGCCTGTGGCGTCCGAGACAAGATGAAGATGGTGTCCATTCGCGTTCACCGAAGCGCGCTCCCTCTCGAGTAATATCGCATCAGGTCAACCTGTCCCTAAGAGTCTGCGGGTAACTCCCTGGGACCGGGGATAACCCAGCGCTTTGGCACGGCGCAGGAATTTGCGTCACCGGTCCCTCCGAAGCGTTATAGCATCGCTCGCCCAAATCCGTCTTCGGTGCCTCTCGGCGCATAAGTGAAGAGCGCGGCAGGACCATAGAGGTTATCCTCGTCATTCACGCGTCGCACGAGTCTTGCGCATGGCGGTTCCATCGCCGCTTGGTGCCGCCTTCTCCACTGCGGGCCGCCCGGTCGAGCCGCAGTGTATAGAATCGCATATATCTTACTTCGAGACGATGATCCCCATGACTCACACGACCTACTACAACTACAAGATTCCTTTATAAAGATTCTTTGTTATAAGAGTGGCACGGATCATCCGGATTCCTTCTCCTCAGCCAGGCTTTGAACCGTGGCTCCTTCCGATAAGAACCTGCCCGACAAGAAGCTGCTGCGTGCGCTTGCCGGTGAGACCCTGTCGCCGCCGCCGATCTGGCTGATGCGGCAGGCCGGGCGCTATCTGCCCGAGTATCGTGAGACCCGGGCCAAGGCGGCGAGCTTCCTGGATTTCTGCTTTACGCCGGACCTAGCGGTCGAGGCAACGCTGCAGCCGATCCGGCGCTACGGCTTTGATGCGGCGATCCTGTTTTCGGACATCCTGGTAATCCCGCACGCGCTGGGCCAGCGGGTCTGGTTCGAGGAAGGCAGCGGGCCGCGTTTGGAGGCGATCGAAACGGCGGCGGACCTAGCGACGCTCTCTGCGACGCACCTACACGAGCGTTTGGCTGCGGTCTATGAGACCCTGCGGCGGTTACGTGCAGAACTGCCCGCTGAGACCGCGCTTATCGGCTTTGCCGGGGCGCCCTGGACCGTGGCGAGCTATATGGTCGAGGGCGGCTCGAGCCGTGATTTCGCGCACGCCAAGCTGTGGGCCTACCAGCGTCCGGACGAATTCCAGCGTCTGATCGATCTGCTTACCGCGGCAACCGCGGACTATCTGGTGGCACAGGTGGAAGCGGGAGCCGAGGTCCTGCAGCTTTTCGAGTCCTGGGCCGGTGTCTGGCCGGAACCTGCCTTTCGGCGCTGGTGCCTTGAGCCGGCAAAGGAGATCCGCCAGCGTCTCCGTCTCGCCGCACCGGCCGTCCCGATGATCCAGTTTCCGCGCGGTGCGGGTGCTCTCTATGCTGCCTGCGCCGCCGAAGGTGGCTTCGAGGGGCTCGGCCTCGATACCACCGTGCCGCTCGACTGGGCGGGCAAGGTACTGCAAGGGCAAGCGACCCTGCAGGGCAATCTCGATCCGCTTGTCTTGGTCGCCGGTGGGGAGATTCTGCGGCGCGAGACGGCGCGTATCCTTGGTGCCCTGGGAAATCGGCCCTTCGTGTTCAATCTCGGCCACGGCATCGTCCCGGAAACGCCGCCCGAGCATGTCGCTGCTCTGGTCGAGCAGATCCGCGCCCCCAGGTAGAAGCGTAGCAACCGAGGACGCCGGCGCGGAGCGAAGGGCAGAGGGCATGGGCAAGCTAGCAGTCGTGCTGTTCAATCTGGGGGGACCGGACAAACCCGCCGCGGTGCAGCCGTTCCTGTTCAACCTGTTCAACGATCCGGCGATCATCGGCGCGCCGGGCCCGATCCGCTGGTTGCTGGCGCAGTTCATCTCCCGGCGCCGGGCGCCGGTCGCGCAGCAGATTTATCGCCACCTCGGCGGTGGCTCGCCGCTGCTGTCCAATACCGAGGCCCAGGCCACGGCGTTGCAAAGCATCTTGCGCGGGCGCTTGGCCGGCAGTGAGGTGCGAGTCTTCATTGCCATGCGCTATTGGCATCCCTTCGCGGTGGAAACGGCTGAAGCAGTCGGCGATTTTGCGCCGGACGAGATCGTCCTGTTGCCGCTCTACCCCCAGTATTCGACGACGACCAGCGGCTCGTCCTTTGATGACTGGCGGTGCGCGGCCGCAAAAGCCGGGCTGACGGCCCCGGCACGGACACTGTGCTGCTATCCGACCCAGGCCGGGTTCGTCGCGGCCGTCGCCGCGCGGATCCGACCCAGGCTGGAGGAGGCCAGGGCGCGCGGCCGCCCGCGGGTGCTGTTTTCCGCCCACGGCCTACCGACGAAGATCGTCGCGGCCGGCGACCCCTATCAATGGCAGGTCGAGCAGAGCGCCGCCGCCGTTGTCGCCGCGCTCGACGACCCGGAGCTCGACTGGCAGGTCTGCTACCAGAGCCGCGTCGGGCCCTTGGAGTGGATCGGCCCCTCGACCGAGCAGGAGATCGAGCGGGCCGGTCGCGACGGGGTGCCGGTCGTCCTGGTGCCGGTCGCCTTCGTATCCGAGCACTCCGAGACGCTGGTCGAGCTCGATATCGAGTACCGAGGGCTGGCGGAGGCGAAGGGCGTGCCGGCCTATCTGCGGGTGCCTACGGTCGACTGCGAGGCAGCCTTCATCGCCGGTCTCGCGGATCTGGTTGGCGACACGCTGAAGCGGGGCCCTGGGTGCTTGTGCTCGCAGGACGGGCAGCGTATCTGTCCCGCCCGATGGCGCCGCTGTCCCGTGTCGGCGGCCTGAGCAGCAAGTTGGGGGGACAAGATGGCCGGCTTCCTGGGCGAGGCCTATCTCTGGGTCAAGGCGCTGCACGTGATTGCCGTGATCGCCTGGATGGCGGGGATGCTCTACCTGCCGCGCCTCTATGTCTACCATGCCGCGGCGGAGCCGGGCTCGGCCCAGTCCGAGACCTTCAAGGTCATGGAGCGCCGCCTGCTGCGTGCCATCATCAACCCGGCGATGATCGCGAGCTGGGCCTTCGGTCTGATGCTGGCGGCCGACCTCGACGCCTGGGGCGAGGGCTGGCTGCACGGCAAGCTCGCGCTTCTGCTGGGCATGCAGCTCATCCATGCGGTCTTTGCTCGCTGGCGCCGGAACTTCGCGAAGGACGCCAACCGCCTTGGCACCGGTGTCTACCGTGTCGCCAACGAGGTGCCGACCGTATTGATGATCGGCATCGTCATCTTGGTCATCGTCAAGCCGTTCTGAGCGCGGAGGCCCCCGCCGACCCGGCTTGACAAGGGCGCGCGGCTTCGGCTATCGACCAATCGTGGCCGTGGACTTGCCAAAGGCGCGCGCAGGGCTTAGGTAAGGAAGCGGTAACCATATCCGGGTACCTTCTTCCGCGAATCCTCTCCGGGCGCCGGCCCCCGATCCGGCAGCCGAGCCAGGCCGTCCGGCCGTGCGGCACAGCCATTTTTCCAAGCTTTCCCTCCGCTTTTCCGTCAGGCGCAACGCCCATGAACCTCGAAGAACTCAAAGCCAAAAGTCCCGCGGACCTGCTCGCCTTCGCCGAGGAGCTGCAGGTCGAGAACGCCAGCACCCTGCGCAAGCAGGACATGATGTTCGCGATTCTCAAGCAGATGGCGGAGAACGAAGTTCCGATCAGCGGGTCGGGCGTGCTCGAGATCCTGCAGGACGGCTTCGGCTTCCTGCGCTCGCCGGAATCCAACTACCTCGCCGGCCCGGCCGACATCTACGTGAGCCCGAGCCAGGTGCGCCGTTTCGGCCTGCGCACCGGCGACACGGTCGAGGGCCAGATCCGCGCGCCCAAGGACGGCGAGCGCTATTTCGCCCTGCTCAAGGTCAACAGCATCAATTTCGATCCGCCGGAGAATTCGCGCCACCGCATCAACTTCGACAACCTGACGCCGCTCTATCCCGACGAGAAGCTCAGTCTCGAGATCAAGGATCCGACCAAGAAGGATTTGACGACGCGGGTGATCGACCTGATCGCGCCGCTCGGCAAGGGCCAGCGCGCGATCATCGTGGCGCCGCCGCGCACCGGCAAGACCATGATGCTGCAGAACATCGCGCACGCCATCGCCGAGAACAATCCGGAGGTCTACCTCATCGTGCTGCTGATCGACGAGCGGCCGGAGGAGGTCACCGACATGGACCGCTCGGTCAAGGGCGAGGTGGTCAGCTCGACCTTCGACGAACCGGCGGCGCGCCACGTGCAGGTCGCCGAGATGGTGATCGAGAAGGCCAAACGCCTGGTCGAGCACAAGAAGGACGTGGTCATCCTGCTCGATTCCATCACCCGCCTGGCGCGCGCCTACAACACCGTGGTGCCGAGCTCGGGCAAGGTACTGACCGGCGGCGTGGACGCCAATGCGCTGCAGCGCCCGAAACGTTTCTTCGGCGCGGCGCGCAACATCGAGGAGGGCGGCTCGCTGACCATCATCTCGACCGCGCTGATCGATACCGGCAGCCGCATGGACGAGGTGATTTTCGAAGAGTTCAAGGGCACCGGCAACTCCGAGATCGTGCTCGACCGCAAGGTCGCCGACAAGCGCACCTGGCCGGCGCTCGACATCGGCAAGTCGGGCACCCGCAAGGAAGAGCTATTGGTCGACAAGGCAACGCTATCGAAGATGTGGGTACTGCGCCGCATCCTCATGCCGATGGGCGCCAGCGACGCGATCGAGTTCCTGGTCGACAAGCTGAAGCAGACCAAGAGCAATTCCGACTTCTTCGAGTCGATGAACCAGTAAGGCCCGCACCGACGCGCCCTCTTCGGCCTCAGGCTTCTGTCAAGAGCGCGTCGATAATCGGACAGGGCGGCGCCGTGCCGCCGCGGCAATCGGCAGCGATTCCGCTCAAGCTGCGCTCCAGCCGACGTAGGTCGAGAATCTTGGCCCGCACCGCGTCACGGTGGTGCAGAGTGATCTTCTTCACCTCGTCGCAGCTATAACGGCCGCCGTCGATCAACCCGAGCAGCATGCGAACGTCGTCGAGCGAAAAGCCGAGTTCGCGACAGCGCCGGATGAACCCGAGACGCCGCGCGGCGTCGGCGCCGTAAACACGATAACCGTTGGCGCTGCGCTGCGGCGGCGGCAGGAGCCCGATGCGCTCGTAATAGCGGATCGTCTCGACGTTGCAGGCGCTACGTTTCGCCAGGGTGCCGATAGTGAGATCCACGGCAATCCGCACCATAAAGACCCCCTTGATCCTGTAGCCGCTACAGGGTCCATAGTGTTGGTCGATCGCGAAGCGAGTCAACGCAGCGTGGCAGGAGAAAATGCCCAAACGACGGAAGATGGAGTTCTTTTCTCCCGGGTATCCGACCTGTCGCGAGGCCATTGCGACGATTGGCGATGCTGCCCGGCCGCCTTGCGAGATTGTCGAATTAAACATCGCGGACCCACAGACCGCGCGGAGGCGCGGCAGACCATGACCAACCGCTCTCTGTTGCAGATCGGAGCCATCGGAAGCGCCATCACGGCGCTCTGCTGCTTCACGCCTGCGCTGGTGATTCTGCTCGGCGTGCTTGGCGCCGGCGCCGCGGTCGGTTGGCTCGACTACCTGCTGCTGCCGGCGCTGAGCGGCTTCCTCGGGCTCACTGGCTACGCGCTGTGGAAACGGCGGCAGGCATGACCGTGCGACAGTCGACGATCACCTGCCCACAATGCGGCCACCGCCGCCGCGAGACCATGCCGACCGATGCCTGTCAGTTCTTCTACGACTGTGCCAGTTGCGGCGTCGTGCTGCGGCCGAAGCCGGGCGACTGCTGCGTGTTCTGCTCCTACGGCGACGTGCCCTGTCCGCCGGTGCAGGCTATGCGGCGCGGCGACGGCAAGGTGTGCTGCCGATAAATCTGCCGCCGGCGAACACGTCTCAACGAGCGCACCGCCGCGCCAGAGAATAAGCGCATCAGGGAATCAGGATCGTCGAGCCGGTCGTCTTGCGCGCCTCGAGATCGCGATGCGCCTGGGCGGCTTCCGCGAGCGGGTAGGTCTGGTTGACTTCGATCTTGACGGCACCGGTCAGCACCGCGTCGAACAGCTCCGCCGCGCTGTTCTCCAGGTCGGCGCGCCGTGCGTTATAGGTCATCAGCGTCGGTCGCGTGATGTAGAGCGAGCCGAGCGCGGCGAGCTTGCCGAGATCGAACGGCGGCACCGGCCCGGAGGCGTTGCCGAAGCTGACCATGAGACCGAAGGGCCGCAGGCAGTTGAGCGATCCCTCGAAGGTATCCTTACCGACGGAATCGTAGACCACGGGCACGCCGTCGCCGTCGGTGATCTCCTTGACCCGCGCGACGAAGTCCTCCTCGCGGTAATCGATCGTGTGATGGCAGCCGTGCGCGCGCGCCAGCGCCGCCTTTTCCTTGGAGCCGACGGTGCCGATCACGGTGGCCCCCAGGCGGCTCAGCCATTGGCAGGCGATCAGGCCGACCCCGCCGGCCGCGGCGTGGAACAGTACCGTCTCGCCTGGCTGCACGCGATAGGTGCGCCGGACCAGGTACTGCACCGTCATGCCCTGCAGCATCATGGCCGCGGCCCGGCGCTCGTCGATCTGCTCGGGCAGCTTGACCAGCCGGTCGGCCGGCATCAAGCGCGCCTCGGCATAGGCGCCGATCGGCGGCGAGGCATAGGCGACCCGGTCGCCGACCGCCAGATCGGCAACGCCTTCGCCGACCTCCTCGACCACGCCGGCGGCTTCCAAGCCGATCGTGCTGGGCAACGCGGGCACGGGATAGAGCCCGG
>Ga0210123_1001282_pt1 | contig 13071 bp, 21 predicted proteins | sample Muzzi_PWB_D2_FD_185535 | JGI IMG/M metagenome (GOLD analysis project Ga0210123, IMG submission 185535) | Wetland microbial communities from San Francisco Bay, California, USA, that impact long-term carbon sequestration - Muzzi_PWB_D2 (SPAdes) | ecosystem: Environmental > Aquatic > Marine >... | reverse complement strand
GCGTTCGACCAGCCCTCCGTAGAGGTAAGCGAGGAGGCGGTGGAGGCGGCAAAGCAAGCCTTTGAACGAGTCCCGAACGGAGCGCAGTTCCGGGAGAAGCTGACGCAGCTACCCGAATACGGCGAGGCCGTGGTCGTGCCACCCGCTGAGCTGGCTCGCCAGATGCTCCAAGCCGCCGCCCCCGCCATCGCCGCTAAGGCTGTGGAGGCCGAGCTGGAGCGGTGTACGGAGGATCACGTATCGAAGATCGAAGCTACGAAGCGTCTCAATGAGGCTGTAGAGGAGAAGGATGCGGAGATCGAGTGGTTGCAGAAGGAACTTGACGAGGCTGCCCGTCAGCGTCAAGACCGCACGCGGGAAATGGTCGAACGGCTCTGCCCCTACCTGAAAGAGCAGGATGGCTTAGCCGAGATGGGGGCGCTCGCGGCTGCACTTTGCGAGCGAGAAATCTCTCGCGCCGAAAAGGCTGAGCAGGCTGTAGAGGAGAAGGGTGCGGAGATAGCGCGGCTCAAGCAGGCGATTGCCGCCGAGAAGCTGGTCGCCCGCGAAGATGCCCGTCACGAGGCCACCTTGCAAGACAGCAAGCTGAAGGCGGCCATACAGAAAGAGCGGGAGCGGCTGATTACCAAGCTGCTTTCGCTCAACCTTCTCACCGTCGAGCTTGAGGAAGCAATCCGGGGTTCCCTCGACCAGGAGGACTCAGATGGATCGTGAGATAGAGGGACCGCCCGCGCCGATGACTGAGAAGCTGCCGGATGGTGTGGAGCGCTCCGTGCTGGAGGAGCTGGCGGGGGAGATGCAAGCGGAAGCTGACCGCTGCAAGAACGAGCTTGAGCCTGGCGGACTCCCGAACCATCTGGCGCGCCTGGAAGGTACGTTGGGTGCATACGAGCAAGCGGCTGATCGCATCCGCGACCGCCTCGCCTCCCTCCCCTCAGAGCCGGAGGGGGACACCACGGCGGCCTACATCTATCGCGTGGAGATCGACGGCTTGGAGAACCCCAAGGCGCTGTACTTCGGCCCGGAGGTCAGCATCGATCTGGAGTGCGTTGCCGATGCCTGGCGGAAGACCGGCGCGCACGTCACCCGCTACGTCCCGGCCCAAGAGCCAACCGGACTGAGTGATGAGGACCGGAAGCGGTTGCGGAAGATCGCGGACGTGATGGCGCGCGAGAACCCGGTGCGCTGGCGCAGCGATGAGACTTTCCTCCGCAACCTAGCCAACCAGCAGCAGGGAGGAACCGATGCCTGAGCAGGTACGGCGACAGGCGCTGAACATGCCGGGGGGGGTTCTGAGGTGGTTTGCACAAGAGGCCCAACGTCAGATGGAAATGGCCTCAGACGTCGACCTGTGCGAAGCCATCGGCACGCCGCGGCTCAGACGAGTGGGCAGGGGCTTTCGGGCCACGCTGCTGCTGGAGTTAGACCAGACGGAACGGCTCATGTACTGGGTGCCGGATTCTGCCCCGGCCGACGTCCGCGAGTACCGAGACAACGTGCGTGCCGCCCTCAATCTGGCGCGTTCAGACGAGAGGGGTTCCCATGCCTGAGCAGATCACGGTGACGCTGACGCGGGAGGAGATAGGGGCACTGATCTGGGAGGTTGAGGAGAAGGCGACACGCGACTCTGGGGCTGCGACTACCGCCGTTGCAAAGCTCCAAGCCACACTCGACAACCCCCAGCCAGAGCACGTAGAGGTGACGCTGGGCAGCGGCGAGAAGGTGAGGGTCCCACCCGAGGTCGCGCCGGTCGTCAACGAACGCGACACCTTCGCGGTGCTCGCCGGCTGGAACTACGAGGGCGACGGCGAACACGGCGAGCCCTGGGACTTCGAGCGGGTCAAGCAATCCTGTCTCGACGTTCAGCACGAAGACGCTGCCGCTGACTTGGAGGTCGCGAAGGCAGAGCACGACCGTCTCACCGCCCCCCAGCCAGAGCGCTATACGCGGGGGGAAGTCGAGGAGCGGCTAGAACTCGTTGTGCTTTGCGGCGAGCTGCGGCGCATCGCTGAGGAGGGCAAGGTGCCGAATCCGAGCGAGCACGGACTGGCCGTCGATGTGCTGACGTGGGCCGAGGGCTGGCTCTTGCAACTCTCCGCAGCCTTCCCGGATCAGCAGCCAGAGCCACTAGGAGGGATTAGCGAAACTCGCAGCGCGAGTCGCCAAGCGGGTTTGCGGAAGTAGCTGATTCATGGTGTATATTCCCGCGCGTTCAGTGGTTCGGGTGTCTTTGGCTAAGACGCTGCGAGGCGGTCCTCGGGATTTCCCGGGGGCCGTTTCCTTTTTGTGCGCGGTTCCGTCGTGGCTAGGAGCGCCAGGAACGCCTCGAAGCCGAACTGAGCGACACCGAAGCAGCAATCGAGCGCAAGCGCCAGGAAGACGGGCCATGACGCGGCCGGTCCAACGCTCGACGCAACTCTTCGACTGGCGCGCGATCTGCCCCCAGGACGTCGCTCGGCCGTTCCCTCCGATCGCCGGTCCCGGCCGAGGTAGGACCCTCGCCGAACTCGAAACTCAACGTAAATTGGGTGATCACATTCCCACCCAGGTCGCGCCCGTCAAGTAGCGTTCGGTCGGCGCCGCCACGGCGCTGTTGAAGCCCAAGAGAGGTCCGCGTGGCAACAAGCACGATGCGGTGGCGCGGGCCTCTCTTTTGTCCCGCCCGCCGGACTCCCGTTCTTCCGTCCGACGAGCGTGTCTACCCTTCCGGCCGTCTTGACCAGGGATCAGGCGAAACCAGGAGAGCGGCTCGAAGTCGAGCTGCCCGTGTGCCGCTCGTGCGGGCTCGTGGGGAAACTCCCAGCCGGGCTTGTTTTTAGCCGGATCAAGAGCTTTTGCCGCGGCCCCCACGACGCGCCCCACAAAAAACGCAAGATGGAGCTTGTGCGCTTCGAGGAGGCGCAGTGAGCGGCAAGCTCGTCGGTTGGGCCTTTGCGCAACCGAAGTTGTCGCCGACGCAGAAGCTCGTTCTCGTCGCCCTCGCCGACAACGCACAGGACGACGGCAAGGCGTGGCCCGGCAAGGACACGATCGTCAAGAAGACCGGGCTGGGGAAGTCGAGTGTCTACCGCTCGCTCGACGAGCTCGAGGGCAAGCAACTTCTTCGGTCGGGGACCGACGAGAGGCGGATCGACTGCTACTGGCTCGCCGTCCCACAGGGGGAAGACGATTCCCAGGGTGGGACAGCTTTTCCCACTGTGGGAAGCGTTATAGAGAACCCTCAGGAACCCTCAGATGAACCACCCCCTACTAGCCCCCCAACAATCAAGAGCAAGCTTTCCGAGGAAATCGACAGCGTTTGGGCGACGTATGTTGTTGTAATGAATCCCCGCGGGCGCGGGCGCGAGTTGCAGCCCGACGACCGGAAGATCATCCGCGAGGCACTCAAGGTCGGCGATGTTGGCGAGCTCGAGACGGCGATTCGTACCTGCGAGGCGAGCGACTACCACATGAAGCGCGGCAAGCACAAAGGTCGGCCGGGTGGGCGCCACAAATCCATCGGCTCGATCCTCAAGCCGCGGGCGACGAAGGGCCAGACGTGGCGCAGCCGGCTCGAATGGTGGCTCGACAAGGCCGAGGAACTCGAGCAGGGCAAGAAGCCCGAGTTCGACGTCAACGCTGAGGCCGAGCGCATCCGCCGCGAACAGGAGGCCGACTAGTGGGACACGTGAGCGTCGAGCCGGCGACGTCTGACGTCCCGCCGCAGAACATCGAAGCCGAGGAGTCGGTGCTTGGGGCGATGCTCGTCGCCGACCGGGCGCTCAAGCAGGTCCGCGCCGAGTCGGGCCTGACCCCCAGGCACTTCTACCTCGAAAAGCACGCAGCGATCTTCGAGGCGATCGCCAAGGTGGCCGAGCGCACCGGCACCGCCGACGAGCTCCTCGTCGCCAACGAGCTCCCCGAGCACAAGCTGCTCGTCTCCGAGCTCGCGGCGAAGGTGCCAGCGGCCGGGAACGCGATGCACTACGCCGCGGTCGTCCTCTCCTGCGCTCAGCTTCGAGCCAAGCTCGAGGGGGCGCAGTCGATCATCGCGGGGGTTCGCGAGCGCGTCGACGAGGAGGAGTCGGCGAGGCTGATTCGCGAGGGCCTACAGCTCGCGGCCTCCGACTTCACGATCGAGGCCGAGCGGACGTCGGGGCAGGAGATCCTCGAGGAGATCTTCGACACCTTTGATCAGGACCGCGAGGGCGAGGTCATGGAGCTGCCGTGGTCAGAGCTCAACGAGTGCGTCCTCGGCGGCTACCGGCGCAAGCAGATGTCGGTGCTGGCCGGCTGGGAAAACATGGGCAAGAGCTTCGTTCTCGATCAGACCCTCGCCGGCTTCGACGAGCAGGGCTTCAAATGCGCGATCTTCGCGACCGAGATGGCGCGGGAGGAGCGGGCGGCCAGGTGGCTGACGTCGAAAACCGCAGTACCGCTCGAACGGATCTTGCGCAACCAGCTCGAGCCGAAGCACATGAGCCGCTTGCTCGAGGCGGCCAACAAGCACCAACGGTTGCCCTTCGAATACTTCGAAGCATTCGATTGGAACGCCGACCGGATCTGCGAGCGGATCATCTTCGGCGGTTACGACGTCGTCGCCGTCGACCCCGTCACCGAAATCCCCGGTTTCGAGAAGGCTGAGACGGCGGCGGCGATCACCCGCCGCTTCAAGCAGATCGCCTCCCGCGCCAACTGCCACGTGATCCTCGTCGCCCACCTGAATCGGCAGCGTTTGAAAGATCCCAAGGGGGTGAAGCCGCGGCCGCTCTGCGTCGATCTCAAGGGCTCGGGGACGCTCGCCCAGGCGGCCAACGCCGTGCTCTTCCTGCACCGCAAGCAGGATGAGGAGGCCAACGTCTTGCCCGAGGGCGAAATCTACTTCGACAAGGTCCGCAACGGCCTCAAGAAGAAGATCCCGGTCGTCCAATCGAGCCGCACCCACGAGTTCCTCTGGCTCAAGCCCGAGCCGACTCACGAGCAATCCGAGCTCGAGGTCGGCCCCACCCACGAGCCGCCCGGCCACGACCACGACTCTCGAGAGGACGACTAGGTGAGCACCTGGGATCTGATCCACGGCGACTGCCGGGAGGTTATGCGCGAGATGCCGAGGGCCTCGGTCGACTCGATCGTGACCTCTCCACCCTTCGCCGACCAGCGCAATTACAACGGTGGCAACGAAGAGCGGCGCACCGAGCGCGCGAACCGAAATGGCCGGCGACCTGGTGTGAAGAACCAGTCGCGCCGTGCCCGCAGCGAAGCCCCCATGCGTTTCGCCGAGGACTTTGTCGAGACGGTGCTGCCGCCGATGTACGACGTCCTCGGCGACGACGGTGCGTTGATGCTCAACCTCGGGGTGGTGCTCCGCGACGGCGAGGAGTCGCCTTACGCCGATGCGATCCTGGCCGGCGCGCGGGAGCTCGGCTTCAAGCTCCTGCACCGGATCGTTTGGCACAAGCCCAACGGCCTGACGCCGAGCCACGCCGCCTTCATGCGGATCAATCACGAGTGGGTCTTCTGGCTGGCGAAGTCGACGTCGGCCTATCGCGGCTACGACACGGTGACGCGCACCCCCCACAAAGAGAGCACCTTGAAGCGGATCGGCCAGCCCTACAAGGAGGGCGGTCCCGACGAGCGCTACTCGAAGCGCTCGAGCGGTCACAAGCTGCACCCGGACGGGGCGCGGCCCGGCACGGTGTTCACTGCCGGCGTCGGCGGCACCAAAGGCGTCAAACACTCGGCGGTAATGGCCTACAAAACGGCCCGCCATTTGGTCGCTCTCTCTGCCCCGGTCGGTGCCACTGTGCTCGATCCCTTCGCGGGATCCGGCACGACCGGCGTTGCTTGCCGCGAGCTCGATCGCAACTTCATCGGCGTGGAGATCGAGGAGGGCTACTTGCCCGAGTGCCGGCGCAGGATCGAGGGGGCGGTCTGAATGGCGAAGCGCCGAGTCAGGATCGACGACGACCCGCCCCGCCTGCTCCGAGCCAGCCCCCACAGCGCCGACTTCGATGCCATCCGACGCTCCTACGACGACGAAGGGGTGCCCAGGGACCTGCACGACGTTGGCGCCGATGCCGCCGCTGCCGAGGAGAGTGCCTACACGTCCTCTCAGGGACAGGCATTGGCCAGGGAGCCTGAGGCGATCTCTCACGAGGAGCAGGAGCGTCAGACGCGGGCCTCGCGGGAGAAACGCGAGCGGCAGGTCATGTCGCCGCTCTACGAGCTCGACAGGCAGCTCGAGAAGCTCGAATCGACCGGCTTCTACAAAAACGGCAAGGTCAAGTTCGTCCGCAAGCTGCTCAACCAGCTCGGCGAGGACGCGATGCGATCGGCGGTCGTCGACCAATGAGCCCCGACCCCGCGCGAGCACAATGCCCCTTCTGCATGGCGCGGGTTCGCCTGACCAAGGAGGGGGTGTACCGGCAGCACGAGTACGTGCCTCGGCGTCGTCGCCACTGCCCCGGCTCTCACAGGACCCCCGAGGCAGCGAAAGCCGCAAAACGCGAAGGCGATACGTCCTCCGGTCTGTCCGGCCGGCCAGACAAGATGCGCCCCGAGGACATTTTCTGATGCCGAACTGCCGAGACTGCAAAGAGCCGATCAAGTTCGCCCGAGCCGGGGATCGCACGATTCCGATCGACGCGAAACCCACCCACGGGGGCAGCTACGTCCTCCTCCACGACTTCGGGGTGCTCACGGCGCGGCCGGTGCGATTGCCCCAGGACTACAGCCGCCCTCGGCACCGCATCCACTTCGATACCTGCACCAAGCGTCGTCACCGAAAGGACTCCCAGCGATGATTCGAGCGATCAGCTTCACTGAGTCCAGCAACGTCCTCACCTGTCAGGCCCAATGGGACTTCAACTACGGGGGGCACCTGGCCGGTGACTGCCTCAAGCCGAGGGCGGTGCCGACGCGGTTGCAGGAGGGCAGCGCGTGGGGCGCCGGAGTCGCCGCCTTCCATGCCGCCGAGGTCGACAAGGTCGACGCGGGGATCGTCGCTCTCACCACCAAGCTCGACGAGGAAGCCGAGAAGCTCAATGCCAAGGGCGTCTACGACGCCGACGCGCACCGGGCGATGGCCTCGAAGCTGCGGGCGCTGCTCGAGCAGTACGGCGCCGAAGAGGAGTCGCGCCCGGTGCCGCTGGCCGGCCTCGGCGACCTCGAGCAAGAGCTCCTCGTGCCGCTGCCCTCGAGGTCGGGCAAGGGCGACTCGAGCATCTACCGCTTGCAGGTCTTCTTCGACGGCGTCCTCGAAGACGAGGAGGGCCGGATCTGGCTCGTCGAGTTCAAGCTCCGCGAAACCCTCTCCGCGCTCGAGCTGATTACGAACGGGCGTCAGATCCGCTACTACGCCTGGGCCTGGGAACGAGAGCACGGCCGCCCCGTCGCCGGGGTGATCGTCGACGAGCGACTCAACGCCCAGCCCAAGCCGCCGAAGATCGTCAACTCCAAAAAAGGCGAGGGCATCGAGGTCGAGGTCGACGTGCTCGACAAGGAGACGAAGGAACCGACCGGCGAGAAGAAGATGCAGTGGAAGGCGCCGTCGAAAGACAAGGCGCAGCTGACGACCCCCGACCTCTACGAAGCGGCCTGCGAGGAGTACGGGGTCAAGGTCGACGAGGAGATGGTCGCCGCCCTGCGCGATCGCCGTTGGTCCCAGCGCGAGCGGGTCTTCCTGCGCCCACGCGAGATCGAGGAGAGCGGCACGGAGCTGATCTCCCTCGGCCGCCAGGTCGCCGCGCTCGACTCCGGGCAGACCTACCCGGTGCGCAACGTCAAGCCGCAGAACTGCAACGGCTGTCGCTTTAGGGAGATTTGCAACGACCCGCATGACCAGGAGCTTGTCGACTCCCTCTTCGACCGGAGGCCGGCCAAGCGAAACCGCACCGACGAGGAGGTAGTCCCAGCATGAGTCTCACGTTCGTAGAGCCCAGCGCTGTCGCCCCGACCATGAACATCTTGCTCTATGGCCCTGGCGGCACCGGCAAGACCGTCAACGCTTGCTCAGCCCCCGGCCCGGTGTTGGTCGGCAACGCCGAAGGTGAGAGCGCCCTGCGCTTCGCCCGCGGCAAATGGGGGGACGAGAAGATCCACGAGAAGGCGATCACCTGCGCCAAGGACCTCGACGACATCTTCGTCCACGTCCGCGAGGGGTGCGAGGAGCAGACCCTCGTGATCGACTCGGTCGGCGAGGTCTATCAGCGGCTCGTCGAGGAGCTCGCCGGCAGCGGCCGCGCGTCGTTGCAGAACTACGGTGACGTCAACACCAAGATCGAACGGTTCGTTCGGGCGATCAAGGATTTGCCGATCAACGTCGTGTTGATCGCCCACGAGCAGCTCGACGAGGATGACGGCGCTTCGATCAAGCGGCCGGCGACGGGTGGGAAGAAGTTGCCCGAGAAGCTCGTCGCCGCCGTCGACGTCGTCGGCTACTGCGCCGTGATCCCCGAGGGCGACGACACCCCGCGCCGCTACGTCGCCCAACTCGTCGAAGCGAACGGCAAGCGGGCCAAGGACCGCTCCGGCTCGCTCGGCAAGATCCGCGACATCGACCTGAGCGAGTGGATTCCCACCGCCGTCGAGGCGATGTCGGGCGGGCAGCAGCAGCTCGGCCAGGAGTCGGCCGTTGAGCCCGCGAAAGAGACGTCGACCAGCAAGGGCGGCGGCAAAAAGGAGGAGAAGAAATGAGCTTCAAGCTCTCGCTAGACGACGTCGAGCCCTGGAAGCCCGGCGGCGTGATTCTCAGAACCGGAACGCACCCGATCAGAGTGGTCGAGGAAGAGATCAAGCTGCCGGGCCAAGAGGGCTCGACCAGCGACCACCCCGTCGTCATTCTCACCTGCGAGGCGATCGGCGGTGAGGAACGGGGCGGCGAAATCCGCGACTGGGTTCACGTCACCGAGAACACCCTCGGTCGGATCGCCCAGATCTATGAGGCGTTCGGCGTCGAGTGCCCCTCGGGAGAGTTCGAGTGGATTCCGCTCAAGGGCCGTCAGGCCAAGGCGATCGTCCGCGAAAAGCCCGGTCGAAACGACCCAAGCAAAACCTTCTCCGAGGTCGCGAGCTACGTTGCGCTGGCCGGCGGGGAGGAGGTCGCGGCCAAGTTCGAAGAGGCGTTCGATGCTAAGCCGGTCGAGGCCGGTAAGGGCGGCGCCAAAGACGACGACATCCCCTTCTAGCGATGGGGAAGGCACTTTTACCCGAGGAGCGAGCGGCCAAGAAGGCGTTCGCCGTCGAGGAGAAAATCAAGAAGGGGGTGGGGGCGATCCGGCAGGTCTGGATCGCCCTCGCCGGCTACCTGCACGAGTTCTACTCCGAGCGCATGTGGGAGCATCTGGGCCACGACAAGTTCGAGGAGTGGCTCGGCACCCCGGAGATCGGGCTCGGCCGCTCGCAGGTCTACGCCCTGATCGAGGCGTACGAGGAGCTCGTCGTCAAGCGGGAGGTCGAGGAGGCCGTCCTCGCCGAGCTCGAGGCCACGAAGCTCGCCGTGGTGCTGCCGGCGCTGCGGCGGGGCGAGGTCGAGCTCGAGGAAGCGCTCGCCGACTGCGAGTCGCTGTCGCGCTCGGCGCTGCGCGAGAAGTACGGCAAGTCGGTGCCGGCCGAGCGGGTGCCGCTGATCCAGTGCGAGGACTGCGGCTGCATGAAACGGCCGAAGACCGAGGCCGAAGCCGCCGAGCAGATCCCCGGCCAGATGTCGGTCGAAGAAGCCGATGGTGGGTGACGCGCGCAGCTCGCGCCTCGCAGTGGCGGCGACGCAGGCGTGGCCGGCGACGTGCCCTCACTGCCGCAGCCGGTTCCGCGTTCTTTGGTCGGGTGCCTTCGGCCACCTTTGCGAATGCCTCTACTGCTCGCGTCAGTGGATGGCGCCGCGGCGATGATCGCCAAGCCGCCGCCCGAGCTGTCGGAGGCGTTCTGGCGGCTGGCGATGAAGCGCCGCTACGCGACGATGTTCCTCGGCGGGCAGCTCGCGTGCTGGCTCGCCATCCACGACCCGCTGAAACGGCCGTGCAAAGGCAAGTGGGAGGCGGCGCACTTCATCGGTCGCCAGTCGATCCGCAACTGCCCGACGCTGCACGGCCTCGACCCAGAGTTGCTCGCCTTGGCCTCCTGGGACCCGCGTAACGGCATCCCGGCCTGTGTCGAGCACCATCGCCGCTTTGACAACCACGCGGACGCAGGCCCTGGCTCAGCGATCCTCGTTCCGCGTGAAACGCTCGATGAGGACCTGGAGGAGTTCATCGCCGACTGGGGGCTTGAGTCAGAGGCCGAACGGCGGTTCCCTGGCACGTAGGCGGTATACTGGCGGCGCCCAGGCAGCCTCGCCACATACCCGCGAGGAAAGCGATGGCCCAGGCGTCAAATCGACCTGGCGTCCTTAGTCTGCTCTCGGGCAGAGGACTCTCCTCCTCGCCCCGCCGTCGCCGTTCCCTGGCGGCACTCAAAAGGCGGCGGGACTCTTCGCCGGGCCGCGGCTCGCCAGAAGCCAGCGCGTCCGGCACTTCGCCGGGTCGTGGCGGGTCACCGCCAACGATTAAACGACCGAATGGATGTGCGCAAGCGATCGCTTCGCTGGGAGGCGGGTCGCAACGGCGCCCGGCATAACGTGGCGACATAGAGCAATCGCGCAGCTCACCCAAGAGGCGTCAACCGCACGGTTCATGGCCTCAAGTGGAGATGCCGGTTCGAGTCCGGCTGTCGCCCATCGCTCCATAGCTGTCTCGTCCGGCGCGCCGGACTGAGCACAAACCTGAGCCGGGACCTCGCGTCTCGCGAAAGAGGGGGTCGAGCCGCCGGGCTGACTCACAGCACCCGGCGGCTCCATAGCTGTCTCGCCTCAGTAGGGGAGCGCGGCAGACGCCCACCAAATCACCGCTAGGATCGCGCCCCATACCGCAGCGGCCACGATTCCAGCCACGATCCATTCGGCGACCTCCCTCATCGGTCGAGCCCGTGCGCTTGGTCGTACGGGTCGGCCTTCGAGAGGTCATAGGCGGCGCCGTCGGCCTCCCGAATGAGCCGGTTGGCGCGTTGTCGCAGGATCTCCCGCTCGGGCACTTGGCGGCCCTCTTCGAGCGTCAGCTCGGGATGGTCGCGGGCCTCCGCGAGAGCACGGCCGAGCCGCTGCCGCAGCTCCGCGCCGTGCTGTTCGTGGTCGTGTAGTTCCTGCTCGGTCGCGCCGATCTCTAGGCGGACGGCGTCGGCGCTCCTCATAGGCAATGCCCGACCTGCCCCAGCGTGTTTTCGAGCGACCGACAGCGGTCCTCTAACGCGTTCTTGTAGGCGACCAGGGCCTCAACATCTTCCCGGCCTCCCAGGTAGCCAACCCTCTCGGCTATCTGGGAGCAGGGGTCGAGATTGGCGGCGTTCCCTCCCGCTTCCCCCATCTGATCCTGCATGGTGATCGGTCGCTCGCCGCCCAGGCCGTCGCTCGTGTTCATCTCTGATTCTGCGTTCATGGTGCTCCCTTCGGGTTGTACTGCGTTCGATACAAGAGACGGCGCGGGAATCGAACCCGCGCCAGCCGCCAGGCCGTCTCAGTCGGGACAGGGGAACGCGGCCTGAATCTCGTCCCAGACCTCCCGCTCGGCTTCGACGTCGTCCACGTCGCCACCCTCCGCGACAAGCTGGCCGACCACCCGCCGCGCATCCGGCGAGAGTTCGAGCGACCGGCAGCGATCCTCTAGCGCGTTCTTGTAGTCGATCAGGGCATCGACGCCGCCCGTCTCGTCGTCGTCGGCTCCGTCGCTGTAGCCGATCTCGGCGGCCAGCTTGTCGAGCGGGTCGTCGAGCAGGTAGGCGAGCGCGCTGCACTCCGGGCACTCGCCAGCCGGGACCGTCCCGCCGGGGTCGAGCCGTTCGCTCAGTCGCTTGGGCTCGACCAGCTCGCCCACCGGCCAGATGCGGCGGCAGTCGTCGCAGCGGGCCTTGTCGTCGCTCGGCGCGGCTCCCAGACCGTCAGCGCCGGCCATCTCTGATTCTGCGTTCATGGTGCTCCCTTCGGTTGTACTGCGATTGATACAAGGCCGCGCCCCGGAATCGAACCGGGGCGGCGCTCCAAGCGCGGCTAGGCGAGTTCGTAATGACGCAGGGCACCGCCGAGCGCGGCGTCTCGCAGCGCAGGCGTCAGCGGCCGGTTGACCTTGAAGAGCACCGCCCAATCCCGACAGGGCGAGCCTGCGAGGTTGCGATCCGCCGACACCGTCGCTAAGCGGCCTCCCGGCCCGCCCAGCACTAGGAAACGGTCGCTCTGCGAGGCGAGCACGGTGAGCACCCGGTCTAGCAGCCGTTCGGCCGTTTCCCGGCGCTCGTCTCCCCCGTAGGCGAATGCCTCGCCCCTCGCCCGGTGATAGTCGAGCTTGAGGCTCAGCGGCACCTTGGCGAAGCGCTGGATGTCTGCGTAGGTGCCGCCGATGTCCGGCAGCACGATTTCAAGCGCCGATGCGGGCGGCATGAACCCGCGAGACGGTGAGCGCTTGGCGAGCTGCTGGGCTTCCTCCCAACTACAGCGCGCGGCGCTCACTCGATTACCCCTTCCCGCTCGATCACTTCGCCCGCCACCCTGAGCAGCGCCTCCCGGCCGCCGTGGCGCTCGACCATCCCCCTAGCGCGCTCTAGGACCGCCTCGCGGGTGTCGTCGGGCATCAGGGATCGAGCGATCAGCCCACCGCTAGGCGCGTGCGTGACCACCCAATAGCGCGTCCCCGGCACCGGCAGGCCGTCCTCTGCCTCGATAGCTCGATGGACGACGCAGGGCTCGCCAGCGACCTCGCAGGCGTAACCCGTGACCTCGATATATGGCACTCGTTCCGCGGTCGCCCGTCCGAACTTGCGCGGGTTGGTCCGCACCTTCACCGTGGCGCGCTTCATTCGCCCAGCTCCGGCACGACACGGCGGGCCAGCTCTTCGGCCGTCTCCCGATCATCGCCCGAGAGGACACGCTCGGCCGACCCGGTCCATGAGTAGCGGTAGAGAACGCGGCGAATCTCGTAGCTTTTTCCACGCTCGAAGCCGAGCGGCGTCGTCGCTGGCGACCCTGGGTTGTCGTAAGTGTCGCACTCAATCAGCAGCCGGTCATCCGGTCCG
>Ga0210123_1001281_pt1 | contig 13075 bp, 8 predicted proteins | sample Muzzi_PWB_D2_FD_185535 | JGI IMG/M metagenome (GOLD analysis project Ga0210123, IMG submission 185535) | Wetland microbial communities from San Francisco Bay, California, USA, that impact long-term carbon sequestration - Muzzi_PWB_D2 (SPAdes) | ecosystem: Environmental > Aquatic > Marine >... | reverse complement strand
TGCTCCTCCCGCCGGCGCTCCTAGTGGCCCTGATGGTGCCGTTCGCGTGGCACTCGGCCGACTCGATGATGGGCCTCCTCCCGGTCCTGTGGCCGCTGGTCTGCGTCCTGGCGCTCCTGGTGTCGCTGGCCCGCCGCCGGTCCGACGAGACGGCCAGTGATCTGCGCGCGGTTGATCTCACCGACGACGCCGAGTCGGTGATCTCCGGGCTCGCCAAGATCCACGCCCTCTCGCTTCAGCCGCGGCGGCTCGACCGGAACATCGAGGCGCGGCTGTCGCACCCGAGCCTGGCCAAGCGCGTCCAGGCGATCCGGGCCCACGCCGGGACGGCGGAGTCTGGTCTCGACAGCACCATTAGCCCCGCCGCCCCTGAGGCGGCGCTCGTGGTCCGCGGAGCCGCCGGCGACGGCCGGGTGGCCATCCTCCACGCCGACCGGGTGGAGTGGCTGGCCGGTGTGCCCGACGAGGCGCCGGTCGAACCGGAGATACTACGGCAAGTGGCGGCCCGCTCGCGGATGGTGACCTACAAGGAGCTTCTCGAGCTCCGTATCGAGGCGAACGACCCGGCGCGGCGGGCGCTCCTCGCCGTAGAGCGGGACGGGAAGCGGAAGGAGCGACTCCCGCTCGCCCCGACCGCCGTGGCGGCGGTGCAGGCGCACCTCGACCGGATCGACTCGTTGGTCGGGAGTGGTACCGCCGCCCGGCGAACAGTGAGTCGCGAGCGGAAACAGCAGCTCCCGGCGCTGCTGGTGCTGATCGCGGGGCTCCTCCCGCCGTTTGCGCTGGCGCTGATCGTGGCCGGTGCGGTGGCGCTGGTGTGGCCGACGCCGGGGATCCTGGTCGGGGCCGGGCTCATCGGCATGCTGAACGCAGCCGGGAACCTGGCCCGCGGTAACACGGGGATGTGGGGGATGAGCCCGTTCTACCACGCCGTCTTCCTCCTGATCCAGGCCGGCCTCGGCGCCTGGCTCGTCGTGCTCGGCGTCACCGCCCGGCGCGGAGGACACGACGCGGGGCACGCGGCGGGCTCGCGGGGGCCGCTAGTGTTCGCCGGCCTTGCCGTGGTGGCTCTCGGGTTCGGCGCGCTCTTCTCCCTCGGCAACCTCCCGGGGATGCGGCTCCACCTCTGGCTGGCCCATCTCCCGACGGCGCTCCTCCTCTTCCTCGGCGCCGCCACGGCGCTGGTACTGGAGCGGCGCCGGCGGGAGCGACGGATCGGGTTTGCCTTTGTCGCCATCGTGGTGGCGCAGTTGGGTCTGGCGAGCGACTGGTTTCGCGACCGCTTCTCCGACGACTTCTTCCACGCCGCGCCTCCCGCCCTCTCGGCCAGGGACGCGACGCTCCAACCGATCCGCGTCGTGGCCGTGGACGACATCGTGGGCGACGTGCTCCTGTCGCCGTCCGGGAGGCGGATTGCGGCGCAGGTCTATTTCTATAATGAATACGACGAGTCGTCCCGGATGTCGTACCTGGTGGAGTGGGACGACGGGATGCACCCGGTCGACGCCGGCATCGTGGCGTGGATCAACGACGACGCGCTTCTGGTGCTCACGGCGAGCGACAGCGGCGCCATTCTCGCGGCCCAGACGGGCGACACGGAGACGGTGTGGCGCCTCGATCTCCCCCGCCTCCGCCGGCCCAGCCTGTCGGTCCGGGACCAGCGGTGGACGGTGTGGAGCTTCGATTCGTTGGGGACGCTCACGGAGTATCGCGGGGCCGTCGGCTCGAGCGAGTACGCCCGGGCGACCCACCGCCTCCCCGACCAGCGTACCGCCATCCAATCGGCCGTGAGTGACGGGCTCGGCGGCGCGCTCCTGGTGGCGTCCGGCCTGGCGCAGACGTCGAGCCTGGCGTACCTCCCGGTCTTCGGCGGCGCTGCGCTCACCAGTCACCTGACGCTGACGAGTTCGGCACAGCCCGGCGCCCCGCGCGCGATGGGGGCCACGGCGCTAATGCTCACCTGCGTCCCCGCCTTGGCGGGCCCGGCGGAGTTCGGCTGCGCCGCCACGGCGGGCGACCGCACGGAGCTCTGGCTTCTCGATGGGGAGGAGCCCACGCCGCTCGGCTGGCTGTCGGGTGTGGGCACGGTGAGCGGAGACGGCGGCGGCCTCGTCGTCCACCGGGTGCCGAGTGATGAGCTGTACCTGGTGGACTTCTCCTCCGGCTCGGCAGCGCACGTCCCCGCGGCCGGGTTGACGTCCGCGGAGGACTCGACCGCGGTGGCGTCGTGGATCATGTCGGTAGCGTATCGGCCGGGGGTACTTGCGGTGGTGCGGTCGCGTGGAAATGGTGGGAGCCGGGTAGACCTGTATCGGGTAGGTGCCTTGTCGAGGCTGGTCAGCACGCGAGAGTAGGGCGCGATGGTGGTTTGCGCCGCGGTCTTCTCGTTACTCGGCAACACGCTCGTGGCGTTACCCCTTGAACGGGGGGCGCTCTTCAGGCGGGGCAGGGGGAGGTGCGGAGGCAGGGGGGGCAGTCGGTGCGTGAGCAGGTTGTAGGCGTACCAAGGACGGTGAGGAACCTGCTGGGGTCTGAGATCCGACGCGAGCGGATCGAGTTCCTGCGACTTCAATCACGCATGGACACGGCACCACCCGGCGTCGGCGAAGGCATTCGGCGCTCGGCACCCCGTCGCTCTCGCGACGCACCGATCGACGTGGAACTGCGTGGCCCGGAGTGCATCGCGCTCGACGGTATCCGATGGATTCCCGCTTGCGCGGGAAGGACATCATTGAGGATCCATCGCCAAGCTCGGTTGCATAGAGCCGCCCTCCCGCCCCCGACCGCCTATTCCCGCCCGCTACCGCCCTTATAGACTGTCCCCTCCTTCATCACGAACGCCACGCGCTGCAGCTCGGTGATGTCCTTCAACGGATCACCCGCCACCGCCACCAGGTCCGCGACCATCCCCGGCGCGACGCTCCCGATGTTGTCTTCCTGCCCCAGGAGTTCGGCGGCGAGCGAGGTGCCGGACTTGATCGCCTGCATCGGTGTCATCCCGTACTGGACGTAGTACTCAAACTCCTTGGCCTGGTTGATCTCCGTCCAGGGGAAGCCGCCGACGTCGGTGCCCATGACGATCTTGACGCCCTTCTTGACCGCCCGCCCGAAGGCGGCCCGCTGGTACGCGGCCATCGGGCCCCAGATCCCTCCGCGCGGCCCGGCGACGTACTGCGACACGGTGACCGTCGGGACCCAATAGACGTTCTGTTTGATCATCACGTCCATGAGCGAGTCGGTCATCCCGTCGCCGTGCTCGATCGAATTGACGCCGGCCCGGAGGGCCGCGGCGATGCCGTCGGAGCCGATGCAGTGCGCTGCCACCCGGCGGCCCAGGCGGTGGGCCTCGTCCACGATCGCCTTGGCCTCCTCCGCGGTAAAGTTGACCCAGCTGTGGAGCACGGAGTCCGCCGTGAAGTGATAGCGCCGGTCGGAGTAGTACTTGATCCAATCGGCCCCGTGGCTCACCTGCTCCCGGACCGCCAGGCGGGCACCGTCCACCCCGTCCACCGGCTGCACGCCGTGCGGAAGCTCGAGTTCCCAATTGGCGCTGATGATCGGATACATCCCGGTGGGCGCCATCGCCCGGGTGGAGGCGAAGATGTGCGGTCCCGGCACCTCTCCTCGGTTCACCGCCCGCTTGATATCCACGTCGGCGTACATCGCCCCCTCCGTCTCGACGTCGCGGAGGGCGGTGAAGCCGTGCATCAGGGAGAGCCGGGCGTTCCTGGCCCCCAGGATGGCGCGATAGGCGATCGACTGCTCCAGTAGCTGCTCGTCGTAGCTGGCGGAGGTCGGGTCGCCCTGAAGGAGGAGGTGCGTGTGCGTGTCGATCAGTCCGGGGAGTACCGTCATCCCGGACAGGTCGATGACCCGCGCGTCGCCCGCCTGCGCCTGGATCTGGGCCACCGGCCCGACCGCGGTGATCCGTCTCCCCTCGATCAAGATGCCGACGTTGCTCCGCGCCTGGTCGGATCGCCCATCGATGAGGCGGCCCGCCTTGATAAGGACGCGCTGAGGCGCCGTCTGGGCCCGGGCGGTGAGCGCGGCGGGGACGAGGGTCAGGACCGCAGTGAGGAGGGCGGTGGTGCGCATGGGTAGTGCTCGTGGGATGGGAGACGGGCGGAAGTATGGAGTCCGGCCGGGGTCGTGTCCAGGAGGTCCGAAGGACGGTAGGGACAGTCAGATCGGTGCGAACGCCGATTGACTCGTCGCCCGGCAGTCTCCGTGACGAGTCCACGTCATCTCCGACCTCCTTCGCTGCCCTCGCTGCCCGCTTGCCCCGATGCGTGTCTGGCGTAGCCTTCCACTCGTCTCTTGCTGCGACGACCAACCCTCACCACCGAGTTGCCTCGTGATCCCCGCCCTCACCCTCGTGCTTTCGCTCCAAACCCCGACACCGGTGGACACCACCCTCGAGGCGCGGCTCCGCGCCTGGCGCGAGGGCCACGAGGCGGCGGTCCTCACCCAGTTCACCGAGCTCCTGTCCATCCCCAATGTCGCGTCCGACGGCCCCAACATCGGGCGGAACGCGGACTCCCTCGAGTCGCTTTTCACCCGCCGCGGCTTCCGGGTTGAGCGCTGGAGAGCGGGAGGGGGGCCGCCGATCTTGTTCGGAAGGCTGGTCATCGACTCGGCGCTTCCGACGATCACGTTCTACGCCCACTACGACGGGCAACCGGTGGATCCGGCCAACTGGTCCTCGCCGCCGTGGACGCCGACGTTCCGCGACGCCGCCGGCCAGACGGTACAATGGAAGGGCGGCCGCCTTTCGCCCGCCACGACCCTCCACGCCCGCTCCGCTAGCGATGACAAGGCCCCGATCGCGGCCCTCCTCGCCGCACTGGACGCGATCGCCGACCTCGCCGAGCGGCCCTCGGTGAATGTCCGCGTCCTCCTGGAAGGAGAGGAAGAAGCCGGCTCGCCCAACCTCGCCGCCAACCTGGCTCGGCATCGGGCTCGCCTGGCCTCGGACGCCTGGGTGTTCATCGACGGGCCCATGCATCAGAGTGGCGCGCCGCAGGTGATCTTCGGCGTGCGCGGCGTCCTCCCGCTCCGGCTCACGACCTACGGGCCGCTTCGTCCGCTGCACTCGGGGCACTACGGGAACTGGGCCCCCAACCCGACGGCGGCGCTCGTCCAGCTCCTGGCGGGGATGCGGGATGACGAGGGGCGGATCCTGATCGACGGCTTCGACGAAACGTGGAGGCCGCCGAGCGCCGCCGAACTGGCTGCGGCGCGGGCCCTCCCCGCAGTGGATGCGGGACTCAGGGATGAGCTGGCCCTGGGTCGAACGGAGGGCGGCGGCGAGGGGGTGGCCGTGCGGATCCTATCGCCGGCGGTCAATTTCGACGGCTTGGACGGCGGACCGGCGGACGCGCGCGCCGGCAACCGGATCCCGACTTCGGCCACGGCGGTGCTGGACTTCCGCCTGGCCGGCGGCCAGCAGCCGGCCGCCGTCCGGACCGCGGTGGAGGGACACCTGCGGGCCCGCGGCTACACCCTGGTCACCGAGGAGCCGGACTCGGCCCTCAAGCGAAACACGGCGCAGCTCGTTCGCGTCCAGTGGGGACCGGGGTACCCGGGCGTCCGAACGCCGCCCGATCATCCGGTGGCGGCGGCGCTCCTGGAGGTCCTGACGCGTGGCTGGGGCCGGCGACCGCTGGTGGTGCCCGCGCTCGGCGGGAGTCTCCCGTTGGCATATCTGGTTCGCAACCCAGACTCCCCTTTCCTCATCCTTCCCATCGTGAACTACGACAACCACCAGCACGCCGCCGACGAGAACGTCCGCCTGGGCAACCTCTACACGGGGATCGAGGTCCTCGGGAGCCTCCTTGTCCGGGCCGGCCCGGCGATGCGGGGAGCGGAGGGGGCAACGCGGTGATTGGGCGCACGTGGCTGGCACTTCTCGCGGCAGCCCCGATCGGTACGCTGTCGGCGCAGGTGGAGCGGCACCTCGAGCCATGCACCATCGAGGGCGCGACCGGGCCGATCCGCTGTGGCTCCATCTCGGTGCGGGAGACCGACGCCCCCGGGAGCCGCACCATCCGGCTCAAGGTCGTCTACCTCGGCGCGTTCGGAGAAAGCGGCACTCACGCGCCGGTGGCGTTCCTGGCGGGCGGCCCCGGCCAGGCGGCGACGAGTCTCGCCACGAGCTTCGAGGAGCGCGACGGACTCCGCGCCACGTACGATATCCTCCTGTTCGACCAACGCGGCACCGGCGACTCGAATCCGCTCGGATGCGACAATCCGTTGGAGGGCGGTCCGGCGCAACAGTTCCAGACGCTCCTCCCGGTGGCATTCGTCCGGGAGTGCGCTCGCCGGCTCTCCACCCGCGCCGATCTCGCCGCCTACGGAACCGCCGAGGCCGCGCAGGACATCGTGAGCGTTCTCGATTCCCTCGACATCCCCACGATCAACCTCCTCGCCGGCTCCTACGGGACACGGCTCGCGGTTACCGCCGCGCGACTGGCGCCGTCCCGGATCCGGTCGATGGTACTCATCGGCTTTGCGCCGCCCACCCTGCGGATCCCCGAGACGGCCGCGGAGGACGTCGACGCCGCGCTGGCCAGGCTCGACCCGACGGTGCTGGTGGCAGCCAAGGCCGTGGCCGCGCGGCTCGATACCACACCGGTGACTGTCGACATCCCCGCCGCCGGCGACTCCCTCCGGGTGACCGTGGGGCGTGGGGCGTTTGCCTACGCCCTCCGCGGGATGCTCTACGGACCGATGGCGGCGGGCGTCCCAGCGCTGTTGCGTGGTGCAGACGCCCCGCAGGGCTTCGAACCGATTGCCACGTATTACCTCCAGCGCTCCGGTTGGGCACGGAGCGTGGGCTTCCCGCTCGGAATGTATCTGAGCATCATCTGCGCCGAGGACGTCGGGAACATCGATCCCGGGGCCGCGGCGCGGGCGGCGCGCGAAACGGTGATGCGCGACTGGATGCTCATCAGCTACGCCGGTGCTTGTGCCGAATGGCCGGTGCCCCCGCGGGTGGTGGCGGCCGTCGAGGCGCCGGTGACGACGCCGACACTCGTGCTGTCCGGCGCCCACGACCCCGTCACCCCGCCGCGCTACGCCCGTGAGGCGATGGCGTGGCTCCCGAACGGCCACCTAATGCTGTTCGCCGACGGTGGGCATGGGGTCCCGCCCGGCTGCGGGGGGACGCTCGTTCCCGACTTCTTCGGCGACCCGACGACGGCGCCGGCGCCGCCCGAGGGGTGTGCAGTGGAAGCGGCGGCGGCGGCGGCGGGGGCAGCGGAGGCCGGCGGAGGCAGTAGGCGGTAGAGACGGTACCTCGAGATCTCTTCGTAGGGACCGCTGCCCCGCGGCCCCTCTGCCCCGCAAGGTGACGCGGCAGCCGAGCAGCGGCTTTGGCTCCGATCACCGCGACGTGAGGCTCTGCGCGGTTTCTCACCGGAGTCAGTCCCGGCGAATCCTCCCCCGGCTACGCAGGAGAAAGATCGTCGTGAGGACGGCCGCGTAGATGACCGGCTGGGCGACGCCAAGTCGCGACTCGTTTACGATGTTGTTGATCGCGGCCCCGACCATGATGATGCCGAGTCCCGCAGCGGCGTAGCGGGCGACCCTGGGGATCACGAGGCCGATGGCCCCACCGATTTCCGCGGTGCCGATGAAGGCACGCATCCAGCCGGGGTACCCCCAGTCGGCGAACATCTGTCCCCAGACGTCGGGCGCGAGGAATTTGGCCGCCCCGGCCAGGCCCATGAGCCCCGTCATGACCACGCTCAGGGTCCAGGTGGCCACCGTGCGGATCCGGAACCGTGTCCGAGTCTCCATGTCTGCTCCCTTCGATGAGTGTTCGGCGCCGCTGGCACCCGCCACGTTAGGATGCTCTCGCCGAGGCCGCATCGTGCCTCCCGACGGTGGCCGGAGGCGGGGGCATTGTCCTTCCGGACACTGTCCGTCCGGACCGTGGCGCCGATGACGACGCGGGTGCAAGATCCCTGGAGTCTGCGAGGAGCGATTGGCGATGCCGCAGGAGCCAGAGGTCGTTCAGGGAGGGGAGGGGAAGGGTCCCCGGGCCCGGGCCAGCCTGTCGTGGTGGCTGGCGGGGTTCACGCTGCTGGCCGGTGCGGTCGCCGCGGTGGCCGGCGCGCCCTACGGTGATTCGGCCACGCCCTACGGGGCGGAGGCCACCGGGCGTTTCGTGGCGTTGGTGGGACTCCACTCCGGACTCTACGCGGCCCACGCGCTTTGGCGACGCCGACTATCGGCCGTGGTGATCACCGCCCTGCAAGCCGGGCTCGTGATCTTGCTGGGCGTGACGAGCCGGAATCCGCAGCTGGTCCTCATGCTCTCGGTGGGCCTCGTGGCCTTTGCGGTGGCCGCCGGCCGGGAGCGCTGGGGGCTGGCGACCATCTTGACGGGCGGCGTCCTCCTCTTCTCGGCTACCGTCGGGATGATCGATGGCGCGAGGGCGGCCGTCATGGCCATCCTGTCCTTCGGGATGATCGGGCTCTTGGTGGCTGCGGTGCAGCGCGCGCGGGGCGAGGCGGGACGCCGCCGGGTCGATGCGCTGCTCGCGGAGCTAGACGCCGCTCACCATGAGCTGGCTGGCTACGCGGCGGCAGCGGATCGCACGGCTCGCCAAGGAGAACGGCAACGGTTGGCGCGCGAGCTGCACGACACCCTGGCGCAGGGCCTGGTGGGCCTGACCCTGCAGCTCGAGGCAGCGGACTCCCACCTTGCCCGTGCGGGCACCGAACGCGCGCAGCAGATCATCCAGGACGCCATGGCCCGGGCACGCTCCACCCTGGCGGAGGCGCGGGGCGCGATCGACGGATTGCGAACCGTCACTCTGCCCGAGGGAGGGTCCTTTCGCGATGCCGTCGAGCGGGAAGCGCTCCGCTTCCGGGACGCGACCTCCCTCCCATGCGAGATCGCCTGGCGGGTCGACGTCGATCCGCCCGCCGTGATCCGGCACCACACCCTCGGCGTCCTGCGGGAAGCCCTGAGCAACGTCGCGCAACACGCCCGCGCCTCCAGTGCCTCTGTGAGGGTCGAGGGTGATGGTGCTGCCGTGGTTGTGAGGGTGACGGACGACGGTGTGGGATTCGATCCGGCGTCGAGCCGGGCGGCCGGACACTACGGCCTCCTCGGCGTGGCCGAGCGCGCTCGGCTGACCGGCGGGACGGCGCGCGTGGAGGCCGCCCCGGGGGAAGGCACGACCGTGACGGTCCGGTTGGGGAGGAACAATGGCGCCGCCGAGTGATCCCATCCGAGTCGTTTTGGCAGACGATCACGCGGTGGTTCGGGAAGGTCTCCGTCTCGTGCTCGAGACGGAGACCGGCATCGAGGTCGTCGGCGAAGCGGCAACCGGAGAGGAAGCCGTCGCCGAGGCGCTTCGCCGGCTTCCCGACGTCGTCCTCATGGATCTGCGGATGCCGGTGGTGGATGGCGTCGCGGCAACCCGACGCCTTACGGAGGAAGCGCCGAAGGTCGCGGTGGTCATCCTGACGACCTACGACGAGGACGACTCCATGGTGGCCGGCCTCCGGGCTGGCGCCCGGGGCTATCTACGGAAGGATGTGGACCGCGCCACGCTGTTGGCCGCGATCCGCGCGGCCGCCGCCGGGCAATCGCTGATGCAGGCGGAGGTGCTCGCGCGTTTGGTCGGCGGGCCGGGAATCTCCGGCGGACACGCCGCCCGCCGACCTCCCGGACAACTGACGCCGCGGGAGCGCGCCGTGCTCGCCGCCCTGGTCCGTGGCGATCGGAACAAGGCGATCGCCCAGGGGCTGGGGATTACCGAGCGGACAGTCAAGGCCCACGTCGCCAGCATCTTCGGGAAGTTAGGCGTGGAGACGCGCACCGCCGCGGTGGCGCTGGCGGTGCGAGATGGACTGGTGGAGTAGAACCGGGCGGGCCGGACGGTAGTGGCGAGAGGGACGGCGCGGGTTGGCCCGGTCACGGCGGAGGTGGAATGTCGTGCCGACTCCGAATCGAGGAATCTCACTCCACGCGCGCGCGAGTCGGGCGTAGGGTGGCACGGCGATCCGTGTGAGAGCGATTTCTCCCTGCGGAGGCGATCCGACCTCCGAGCCGCTCGGCTGCCGGGCCGGCCGGCCGACGCCCAGAAAAATGGCCCCCCGTTCAAGGGGTAACCGATACCGGAGGTCGCGGCCTAACCCCAACCCCGCGCCCCGAGCCTCATTTCACCCGACGGCCGTCCTTCCCGTCCCTAGCGCCGTCCCGTCTCGTCCTCCCTCAGTCCAGCGAGACCCGCGAATACCCGATCCCATCCGGATTCGCCCCGGTCGCCAGAGTCCGCGTGAGCGTCCGCGACGCGACATCGATCTCCGCGACTTGGTTCTGCGCGTTGAGTGACACGTACAGCGTCTTCCCGTCGGGTGTGAGCACGACCCCCTGTGGGCTCCCGCCGGGGAGGGCAACTGCGCCGAGTTCCGTGCGGGAGGCGCGGTCGAAGAAGCGGACCCGATTGCCTTCGGGGTCGGGGACGATCGCCACGCGCTCGTCGGGCGTGAAGACCACGCGGTAGGGGAAGCCGAAGCCGTCGATCTTCCCTTTCACCTGTCCCGTCGCTGGATCGAGCACCGACACGATCCCCTGATCGTTGCTCCCCACCCAGATCTCACTTCCCGATGGCGTCACGCCGATCCCCTCCGGCTGCGACGGGACCTGGTAGATGCGCGCCTCCCCCATCCCATTGGGCGCCAGTCCGGAGACGGTGTTGCTTCGGATGTTGCTGGTGTACATGGCGCTCCCGTCCGCCACCATCGTCACCATGTGAGAGGTGCTCTGTTCGGTGGCAACGGTGTAGGCGATCTCCCCCGACGGAATCCGGACGACAACGACGTTCTGCGTCGTCTCCGACGTGACGGCCAGGAGGGAATCGCCGGGGAGAAAGGCCAACCCGTGGGGGCGGGTATAGCTCCCCAGGTCGATCGTCTTCGCCACGCGCTTTCCGGGGACGTCGATGAGCGTCAGCGTGTTCCCGCCCACCCGCGCCCCGTAGTCCGCGCCGACCGCCCAGCGCCCGTCCTTGGTGACGAGCATCTCGTGCGGCCCGGTCCCCGTCGGGAGGGTGGCCACGGTCCTCCCCGAGGCGACATCGATGAGGGAGGCGGTAGCGGCCGCCTTGTTGAGCACCACGAGGGTCCCCTCCTGGGCGGCGAGGGGCACGGCGGCGACCGAGAGAGCCGTGACGAGGATGGTGCGAAGACGGGGCATCGGGCTTCCTTGGCGAAGGGACTCCTTCTCACTACCACCCTCCGCCCTCCCGGGTTTCCGGGGACGTTCTGCACCGCTCGTCCCAAGCTCTGGCCGCCCATCCCGGGGATCGGCCGGGGACCGAATCCCGGCCGCCGCGTGGGCCGTCCGCTGGAGGTCGGCGGCGGTACTTCCGCTCGCCGCCGGCCTCATCCCTTGCCCGGGAGCGTGGTATGAGTGGCCTCCTCCTGGCCGCACTCGTTCTGTCAGCGGCCCCCGCCGCCGCGGTCGCCCGGCTCCCCAACCGGACGGTGGGGCACGCCTTCGATCGTGCCGCCCTCGACCGCCTCCTTCGAGGCGTCGAAGCCTTCGTGTCCGGAGCGGCCGGTTCACCGCCCGGACCGGGGCGGCAGGCGTGTCCCGACCGACGTTCTCCCTCCATCCAGGAGTCTCCATGTCTCGCATGCTCCTCACCGCTGCCGTTCTCGTTGCCGGCGCCGCCGCCCTCGGCGCGATGGCGCGCGGGCACGATGCCGCCCCAGCCACCGCCTTGGCGCCCGAGCTGGTGGGCCCGGGGGTCATCTCGACCCCGTTGGACGAGCTCAACGCCGCCATCACCCCGGACGGGAACGAGATGTACTACTCGCTCAATGGCCCCAACAATGGCGTTGGTCTCATCGTAGTGAGCCGGCGGCGGGGCGGCCGGTGGAGCGAGCCGGAGATGGCCTCCTTCTCGGGTCGGGGGACCGACTACGATCCGTTCGTCCACCCGGACGGCACCAAGCTGTTCTTCATTTCGAATCGCCAGGCGCCGGGGAAGGAGGCCGACCCCAGAGACTTCGACATCTGGATGGTGACCCGGACGGGCGACGGCGGTTGGAGCGAGCCGACCAATCTTGGCGCACCGGTCAACTCGACGGGTGCCGAGTACTATCCTTCGGTGACCCAGGATGGGACGCTGTATTTCAGCTCTCGGCGACAGCAGACGCAGGGCGGGTTCGACATCTACCGGTCGCGATTGGTCAACGGCGCGTACACCGAGCCGGAGGACCTGGGACCGGCCGTGAACAAGACCACGTCGGAGGTCGACGTCTACGTGGCGCCTGACGAGAGCTACATCGTCTTCGTCGGGTACGGACGGCAGGACACCATGGGGAGCGGCGACCTCTACATCAGTTACCGAAACGCGGACGACACGTGGACCGAGTCCGCGAACCTGGGTGCCGTGGTCAACTCCAGCGCGCGCGAGTACTGCCCGATCGGCTCCCCCGACGGCCAGTACTTCTATTGGACGAGCATGCGCGGCTTTGCCGACCAGCCGCCGGCGGGGAGGCTGACGTATCGCGCCGCCCGGGACTCTCTGGCCGGGATCCGGAACGGCAACGGGAACATCTATCGTGTGCCGATGGCGGCGATCCACGCGAACCGTCCCCGGTAATCGCGGTGCTGGTCCGGGCCGGGGGCGCACGCTAGCTTCCGCCCGTGACGCCGATCGCGGGGGCCGCACGCCGGCGCCCACCCACGTGGCTGTTGATCCTGGCCACCTGGGTGGGTGTGGCGCTGTTCTTCATGGGGCAAAACGTCGTGAGCTACCTGAGCCGCGGCAGCCCTGTCAATTGGTTCCGCGCCGCGGGGCTGGAGTTCCTCTACTGGACGCCGTGGGTGGTCCTCACCCCGGCTCTCTTCTGGGTGGCGCGGCGCTTCCCCCTCGATACCCCCGCTTGGGCGCGGAACGTCTGCTGGCATCTCGGCGTCGCGGTCGTCTTTTCCGCCCTCCAGACCTTCCTGTACGAGGCGCTCTGGTACGCAGTGGTGGCGGCGCGCGGGACCTCCCCGGACCAACTGGCAGCGCTTCTGGGGAGTCAGCGGCGATCGTTCCCGG
>Ga0210123_1001276_pt1 | contig 13113 bp, 10 predicted proteins | sample Muzzi_PWB_D2_FD_185535 | JGI IMG/M metagenome (GOLD analysis project Ga0210123, IMG submission 185535) | Wetland microbial communities from San Francisco Bay, California, USA, that impact long-term carbon sequestration - Muzzi_PWB_D2 (SPAdes) | ecosystem: Environmental > Aquatic > Marine >... | reverse complement strand
TGCGTCGTTCGCAAACTCCAGTTTGAAAACGAGGTCTAGTTTGGGAACGAGGGGTAACCTACGTCTATTGCGGTAAGAAAAGCGCATTATGCCTATCGTCACAGCTATCTACGGCGAAAAAATAAAGACGGTTGAAGTAGAAACAGGCAGCTTGGTGGGTGATGCTATTGTTACAACGGGTCTACCGCTGGAACAGCCCTGCGCCGGGCTTGGGACTTGCGGTAAATGCAAAGTGCTGGCCGAAGCGGGGTTGGCCCCACCAGATGAAGTCGAACTGACGAACCTCACGCCTGGCGAACTAACTGTCAGCAACCGGCTGGCTTGTCGGGCGCGGGTGCAAGATGATGTAAAAGTAACGCTGGCTCCAATAGTTGTCTACTCCAATAAGATTTTTCGAGCCAGCAATCGCTATAAGCACGACAAGAAGGTTCCTCTAGGTTTGGCAATTGACCTTGGCTCAACCACGGTAGCCGCCTTTTTGACAATGCTCGACAATGGCGAAGTGTGTGCCGGAGCAGCCAGCCTTAACCAACAAACCGTCTATGGCGCTGATGTGATCTCAAGGCTGGCTGCCGCTATCGAGAATCTGGTCAATGCCGAGCGATTGCACAAGCTGGCTCTGGCTTCGATTAATCAGGCTGTTGACTCGCTCAGGTTATCACCACGTATCCGGGAACGGATTGAACGAGTAACTATTGTAGGCAACGTTGCTATGCATCACTTATTGACCCAACTACCGTTGGAAACCCTGGCTGAACTCCCATTCCAACCTCATACCAAAGCAGCCATTCCAGATGCCACGGCTCTGCTGGGTGGTATTTTTCCTAATAGAGTGAAAGTTAGCCTGCCCCCACTCATTGGTGGTTTTGTTGGCTCTGATGCTGTGGCCTGTCTGGCCTATTTTGGGTTCCCTTCTACGGCTGCGGCCCAGCAGGGTGATTTTTCATCTGGACCGATGGCAGCCATCGACCTGGGTACCAATGGTGAAGTGTTAGTCACAGACGGTCAACGTATCCTAACCGCGTCAACGGCTGCCGGACCTGCCTTTGAGGGGGTCAATATCTCATGTGGCACCCGGGCAATAGATGGAGCGGTCACCAAAGTTCATCTTGATGGAAATCAATTGACCTTTGAGACGATTGCCAACGAACCACCCATTGGGTTGACCGGCTCGGGGTTGTTGAGTCTGATCCACGAGTTGAGACAGGCTGGGGTCATTGAGCCAAGTGGTCGTATTAATGAAAATGAAGCTGCGTTTGCAGATCGTATCGGAAAAGATGCTCATGGTGTAGCATGTGTTCGGCTGACAACAGATGGAGAGCTAAAGCTGTCGCAGTGGGATATAAGAGAATTGCAAAAGGCGAAAGCGGCTATTCGGGCAGCGGTAGATATTTTGTTGGCACAGCTTGGCTTACAACCCAACGACCTGAAACGCATAATTCTGACCGGTTCATTTGGCGGACAGATTGACGTAGAGGCTGTGTTGGCTCTGGGTATGATCCCTCCGGTATGCCATGACATAGTGGAAACGGTTGCTAATGGGGCAGGACTGGGTGCGGCTATGTTCCTGACAGACCAGGGCTTTGCTAAGGGAGAGGCGTTAGCTGCTCATGCCCAACAGGTTGACCTGGACCTGGACGCAGATTTCAATATGCAATTTGTTGAGGCAATGGCGCTCACAGCCAATGGCTATTGAAAAACATCAAGCCGACTCAGCGCACGATCTCTATCCACAACCGTTCCCCATCGATGATAGATTCCAAATGTGCCATTGCCTGGTTATATGACCGGTAGAATAACTGACAACATGACTAGCATAGAATCTCTCCAAATGACGGGCGTATTTGGAGAGAGTTTGTTTTACACTAGAAATGCATACAAACGAACTGGTGCCTGCAGGAGAGGTTGTTCGTAGTCATATCTGGTAATCAACAATGTCTCGAATCATAGATAGTTGGCTATAACGACCCGACAGCGGTATTTATTCTGTCAGAATATGAATCCAATAACTACTTTCTTAATAGAAAATATCATCGCCGTTTTCTTTTTCTATGGGCTGGCCTTTTTTGTTATGGGGCTGGTGCTGGCATTAGTCAGTCGCCAGATATCGGAAATTAAATTTGTACAGGCTATTCGCCCCCTGGCGGCATTTGGTCTTTTGCATGGTATTCACGAATGGTTTGAAATGTTCCAGAAACTTGCCATGCTAACGAGTGGTCACATCCCTACGACTCTGGAAGAAGTGGGACGACTGACTCTTTTGGGTATATCATTTATATTTTTGTTCATTTTTGGGGTTGTGTTGTTAAACTCGGACGAAATGAAAAATTGGCGGAATTATCGATTTTTATTGGGGCTGGTGGGAGTGTGGGGACTTGGCTTATTGATTGCAAATGTCACTTTTAGGCCGACAGTAAATGATCTGATTCCTATTGCTGATGTTTTGATTCGATATACCCTGGCAATTCCCGGAGCGTTATTAGGGGCTTGGGCCTTGATGGCCCAGCAACGAGCCTTTCGTGAACATGATATGTCTCAATTTGGCCGTGATTTGGTATGGTGTGCCACGGCCCTATTTGCGTATGGTGTTATCGGCCAGCTTTTTGTCCAGCAAACAACCCTTTTCCCATCTTCAATTATCAATAGTACGCTTTTTCTGCGTTGGTTCGGGATACCCGTCCAGCTTTTTCGAGGAATCATGGCTGTCTTGACAACTATCTTTGCCATCCGTGCGCTTAGGGCCGTTGAGTTTGAAAACCAACGACGCCTGGAAAAGGCCAACCAGGCCAGGTTAGTGACTCAGACGGCGGCACTGGAAGCCGAGCGGAGTACCAGCCAGCAGATGGAACAGCTTAATGATGAATTACGTTTGACGACACACGAACTCTCGCTCTTGTTAGATTTATCTAACGTACTGGCCACTCCTCTCAGCCTGCAAGATAGGTTATGTAATGTTTTGGAAAAGATTGTTGACAGCTTTGATTTTGTTAATGCCGGGCTGATCTTGTTGAGCAAACGAGAGACTGGCTTGGAGGATGTCCTGATTTCAACTGGATTTGCTAATACAGGTGATTCTAGTGAGATTAATCCGCGATATTCCTTAGCGGTGGAGCTAGGAGAGCAATGTATAGCTAGAAGAGTAGCGATGTGTCGTCATCTGGATGGTGAGGTGATAGAGTTTCATATGGAAGAAGCCTTAACCCGGCGGGATTGTCAGCAGCACACAGTTCCAATGACCATGATAGGTTTGCCCCTAACCATTCAGAAGCAAGTGATTGGTAGTCTTGTTTTGGCCCAACCCCGAGAGCAGGAGAGACGGCTTGAATTTGATGAATTCAAGTTAGTATTAGGCATTATTCAGCAGTTGGGTCTTTCTATCGAAAATGCTCTTCTTAATCAGGCAGCCCAACACAGAGAGAAGATGCTGAGTGAGTTGTTGCATCAGGTTGTTGGTGCTCAAGAGGCGGAGCGACAGCGGATTGCCCGTGAGTTACACGACGTCACCGGACAATCGCTGACCGCCATTACTTTGGGCCTGCGTGGCGTCGAAAAGATGCTGGCTGTTGAAAAGCCGGAGTTGACCAGCCAGATTAAACAGTTAAAGTTATTCGGTACAAATGCTTTGAGTGAATTACGTCAATTTATTGCCGATTTGCGCCCTCCACAACTTGATGATCTGGGGTTGGTAGCTGCCTTGCAATGGTATATTCAGGCATTTGAAGAGCGCCATACAATTCAGGTTGATTTTGTGGTGGAAGGAGAGCAAACTCGATTACCATCGGAATATGAAACAGTCTTGTTCCGCATTGCCCAGGAGGCACTGATCAACATTGCCAAACATGCCAGAGCTTCGCAAGCTGCTGTTAGGCTTGATATCCATCCAGCCCAAATTTGTGTGGTTATCAGAGATGATGGATGTGGTTTTAATCCCGAAGAGGTATTAGGTGGAGAAGTAACCTATTCTGGCTGGGGACTGCTAGGCATTCGAGAAAGAACTTTGTTGTTGGGTGGACAGGTCGAGATCGACTCGACACCAGGTACTGGAACCCAGGTTTATGTATGTATTCCAATGAGGATGGAGTTGAATAATGTCGAAGTTACGGCTGTTACTGGTTGATGATCACGAGATTGTCCGGGCAGGATTGCGGATGCTCTTTATGGCCGAGCCAGACATGGAAGTCGTGGGAGAGGTTGGTAGTGGCGAGGAGGCTCTGCGAGGCTACCCGTCGCCTTAAAGAGGCTAACCCGGATGTAGAAGTCCTGGCCCTAACAATGCACGAGGATGAGCAATATTTTTTTGAAATGTTGAGTGCTGGTGCGGCGGGCTATGTCCCCAAACGAGCCGCCCCCGACGATCTCGTTTCGGCCATTCGAGTGGTTAGCCAGGGAAATGTCTTCCTTTACCCCACAGTGGCAAAGCTGTTAGTAAAAGATTTTCTAGAGCGAACAGAAACCGGTTCGCCGTCGATGACCCAGGAATTGACCCTCCGCGAGCGTGAGGTGCTCACCTATATTGCCGAGGGGTTCACCAATCGAGAAATTGCCGAGGCCTTGGTCATCAGCATTAAAACCGTCGATCGTCACCGTGAGAACATTATGCACAAATTGAACCTGCACAACCGGGTTGAATTGGTCAAATATGCCATTGAAAAAGGGCTGATTTCCGTCGGTTAACCCACCTGGGTACATTCCCCTTATCAATATGGGGGGATTCCCCAATAGATTCTTCTTATGGACCATGATAAGCTTATTTTAGGGTAGTTAAATATGTGTTCATAAGGGGAATAAGCATGGACTGGCTGTTAGAAGCAGTCATTATTTTTGGCATGTTTGTCCTGCGGTTGGGGGTACCTTTAGCAATTACCTTGTTGTTAGGCTATTGGCTGCGCCGTCTAGATGCCAGGTGGCAAGCCGAAGCCCAAGCGCAACAAGAAGCCATTCTGACCCAGCAAGAAAACAGGCCTGAAGCGGAAATAGAGATGCTGAAGGTCATTAAAGAGCCTTGCTGGGTAATTAAGGCCTGTTCTGAAATGGTTTATAGACAATGCCCCGCTTATCACCATCCTGACATTCCCTGCTGGATGGCCCGCTTTAGAGCTGAAGGAATTATTCCAGCCAAGTGTTACCGCTGCACTCTGTTTTCCCAAAGACAGGCAGAAAAGTATCTGCCTCAAGATGCTAAACCCAATCACAGTGAATAACGAATAGTCTCACCAATCGTATCATCTCAAACAGTCAATGCCATTAAGTTAGTGGATAGGGCAATCGCATACTCCCCATTTTTACTGAAATAATGATTTATTCATGTCATTTCGATGAGTGCAGCGAAGAGAAATCCCTACGGAGGTCATTTGTACACCAAGCTATCGGGGATTTCTCGCTCTTATCGTCGCTCGAAATGACATAATCTGGCTGATTTTGAATTATGACCAGTCCCCAGTTCGTTTGCACTGAGACCTTCAATTCGAGTGGCCTCGCCTCTACGTCACCCCGAATTACCGTAATGCTCTGTGGATATTGAGAAGATACAGTCAACATTAGAGGAATGGGGAAAGGGTGCCAGATTTAGCTTTCTTCGGCACCCTTTCACTATTATTTATGCTGGGTCTCTTGGGGAAAAACGGGAAGATACTTGGCTGCCAGGCCAAAGGCCACAACGCCAACACTGACTAAGGTAAGGCTGATGATGATCTCCATCCACGAGGGAAAGTAGATATTTCCGGCGTAGGGCATCAGACCAATCCAACTAACATTGAGCCGGTTGAGAACGACCCCAAAAATTACTACCAGTAACGCGCCACTGAAAAGGACCGCAGGCTTGTATCGAAGTGGCCTGATGGCAAATAGAACTATCGGTACAATCACCCCCAGCCCTATCTCAGCCCAGAAGGTTGCGGCTTGCAAGGTTGGCTCAAAGAGTAACGGCCAGGCTCCGCGCCCAATGAGGTCCACCCCTCGTATAATCAAATAGATGATTAGCACGATAGAAGTGGCCTTGGCCAGGTCGGCCAGCAGGTTAAGTTCCAATCCGCGCTTAAAGGCTTTGGAACTGAGAGTGGATTCTACGATGGTCATCGCCAAACCAACCGCCACTGCCGAAAACCAGAAGAAAACCGGCAAATAAAGCGAGTACCATAGAGGTGATAACTTTGTTGGCACTAAAACCCACAGAGAACCCAGCGATGACTGGTGAAGGGTCGATAGAATTACTCCCAATATGATAAAGACAATTGAGATTTTTTTGAGTAAGCGGTAGAGAGAAATCGTTGGTAATCGTTTGGTGATGCCTCTAAATTGGTTAAGCCGCTCAAGAATAACCGGCAGAAACTCGAAAAAGAGCACTGTGGTGTAGGTCGCCACACAAAGACCCACTTCCCACATGACTGAGTGGTGTTGCCAGTGGACCAAAGGCCGCCAAACGTTGTAAGGGCGACCCAGGTCGACCATTAAGCCGCCAATAACCAGCAGGTAGCCCAGGAAGCCGGTCAGTATTGCCGGCCTGACCAGAGGTTCGAAGCGCTTAAACCCAAAGATATGGACCGTGGCCGCCAGAACAAAAGCTCCGGCTGCCAGCGCCACACCTCCCATGACGTCAAAACCAATCCAAAGGCCCCAAGGAAATTGGTCGCTCAAGTGGGTTACGGCGCCAAGACCATATGTAAAGCGTAACATGATGATACTTGTAGCTATCCCTAACACGATTACTGATAGCAAAGTTCGAATAGTCTGCCATAATGAAGCAAAGCGCGGCATGGGAATATCGAATGGCCTGCTAACAGGTGTAGGTAAAGCCCCAGAGCGACCGGCCAGGCGCAGGGCCAGATAACGCATCCCCAAAATAAATAGCAGCGGAATACCAACGCTCAGAGCAATAGGAAACCACAAGAAGCTAAAAATATTCGTATTCATAACTTATTTCTCCTGCTCCTTAACTGGGTCGTCACTTGAAGATGGTCTTGCTGCTGGCTCTTTGCTTTCCCGAACGGCAGCCGTCTGTTTGCGGTGGGTGTAAAGAGTAGTACCTGCTAGTAGCGCGGCCAGACCCGTAATCACTGCCGGTAGCGTAGCCATGATTTTTTCAGTCTCTTCCGGTGGGGCTGTCTCTGGCAAGTCAACCGGAAAACCCAACTCCTCAAAAGGAATATCCGAAAGATAGAGCATCGAGGTTCCCCCGACTTCAAACTCGCCAAAGACGTGATCCACATAGCGCCCTGGATTAGAAGCGATTTGGGCGTGAGCCTGTGCTAACAGTTCATCTCGTTGGCCAAAACGTAAAGCGCCGGTTGGACAGGCTTTTACACAGGCTGGTTTTTGACCTTCTTGTAACCGGTTGTAGCACAGCCAGCACTTGCTAATGACCGGTGTGATACCATTATTCCACTCAAAGCGAGGTACCCCAAACGGACAGGCAATTTCACAGTAGCGACATCCCAAACAACGCTCAGGCCGGTAAACAACCGGACCTGCCTCACTTTTGTACATAGCCGCTGCCGGACAGGCCGCGACACAAGCCGCATTGAGGCAGTGCATACACTGGCGTTTAATGTAGCGATCCTCCACTTCACCGTTGGCTAAAGTCACCTGGCGGGTATCAACAAAGGTATAAGTGTTGCTATCAAGAGCATGCGGCTCAATATCGGGGTTGGCTAGATTGTTGCTCTCTTTGCAGGCCAGGGCACAAGAATTACAGCCGACGCAGCGAGTCAAATCAATCAAGATGCCCCAAGTTTCTGTTGAGGATTCGGTGCTGGCAGAAGCCGAATGGGTTTGGTGGGTCAAAAGTTGCGCCGCCGCCATTGCTGTTGCCGCGGCACCCACCTGCTTTAGAAATGCCCGCCGGGAGAGTTTGGTATTGTTTGAAGTGTTCATTTCTTTGCCCTTGCCTGCTTAACATAACCAATTACGAGAATAACGGCAATGCCCAGCACAGCACCAATCCACATACCCAGACCTAAGCCGAACCAGAGGAAATGTTGTAGCGATTTGTTGATTTGCTGGGTGGTTTCAAGGTCGTCAGTTAGCTTGGCTATTCGGTCAGTGGCGATGCGTAGTTGTCCATCGGTCACTTGTTCTATATCTGTGGGTAATGGCTCTACGTGCAGAGTCATTGCATCATGACATTCCATACATTTGTGAGACGATACAGCCGCAAAGTCGTGAGTAGGTGCTGGAATTAGCTCACTGTCTATCTGGTCGCTGACTAGAGCTGTCGTCTCGTAAACGGGTACTGTGGACATATGACAACTGATGCAAGTAACGTCTGTGTTTTCGTGGATAGTATGAGAAAAACTCTTGAGATGGTCGCGGTGGCAGGAACCGCACAACGCTTCATCGGTTAGCCGAAATTCTTGTGAGTGGGATAGATGACAACCAATACACTGCACCCCGGTCTGAGCGTGGGTGCTATGTTCCCACTGGGCAAAGGTGGTGGCGTGACAATCTTTACAGATTGATGAGTCGATGTCTAGATCCATCATGCTTGCCGCTTCCGCATGGTCTCCAATACTAAATAGTTTGCCGTGGCAATCTGTGCATGTTGCTCCGGGAATCCCTTGTTCAAGGTCGGAGGCTTTGGCATGAGGTGAGTTCTCCCATGCCTCAGTTTCTTCTTTATGGCATGTGGCACATTTCTCTGCCCCTGATGGAACGGGTGGTGCGGCTAGAACCACTGTTGGCAAGACCAGACCAAATAACATAACCAAGCCCCCCACCATTACCGAGCGTTTAATTTTGCTACGAGCATTAAGCATAGTAGCCAGTTTTAACATTTTGCCCTCCGGTTGTTAAGAGATTGGCGTTGAGGTAGCTTTATTTGAAGAAGGCACTAGTTTTGAAAGAGCCAGATTAACCAGCCATATCGTCAATAAAGGTATGCCAAATCTAAGTATAGTAAACCCCATCAAAACCAATATAGTCATGAAGAAATCTGTGATATTCATTTTATTCCCCCTGAAATTAAGACTTCATTTGCTAAATAATTGTGTTGGCCTAAATGTTTGGCTCAATAACCAGAATTCTATCTTTACTATAAGACACTAGGCTGGCAGAATCTATATGGAAATCTACCCATATTTTAGGAGTGTTATTGTTTTGTATGGCTAGAAATGGGGAATAATTGACGGGGTGATATGGGGTGTTTCCCCCATATATGTGCTATTGGAATATTGATTCCGAAGCGGGAATTTGGAAGCCAGATGGCATTTATAAAAGATTTTTCGTGAATTTACCAATCAGTTATGGGGACAAGTTTGAAATGTCATATTGAATGTCGTTTACCTCAATCCAATCTTGCAACCGTGGTAGATTTTGATTGATCCACTCAATAATGGTCCGGCTCTTTTGAGGATGGGGGCGGCGAACCAGGATCCCATTTTCGGGACCGAGACGTACCACTTTGTCCAGGTCACTTTTGATGACCTCAAAATCGGCCCCCAGATTGATATTACATATGGCCCGATTGAGTTCATACATTAAAAAACCCCCGGTATTTTGCTTGTCTCGAATTTGAATAGCCCGGCTCAATTCTGCTTCGGCTAATTTCCACTGTGGATGTGGCTGCTGATCCTTATACACAAAGCCCAATTGCCCGTGATTGCGATGAAATTCATCGTCCTTATCGTCTTCAATCAACGCTTGAAAGATGGGAATGGTTCTGGCCAGTAGCTCAGGACGGTTTTCATATTGGGCCATGCGAAAGCTGCGGGCCATATTAAAAACCTCGACCTTGGCACTGGATGAGGCTTGTAAGATGGCTTGTTTGAGTTCCTCATCGGGGATAAGTGGGGTATCGTTGTCTTCATCGAGGTGTTGGCGCACTAAAGCAATGGCTACAGCCCCTTGTTTGTTTTCCTGTCGCATCTCTTCGATGTTACTTTCCAGTTCGTAAAACTGTTGGGCCAGGACCTTTTCCACCAGGGCCCGCCCGCCGTAGCCGCCGACGACGGCCACTGCGACAATTTTGATGATCTCCTCCGGCTGGGCCAGATCAAATGCAAAATTGCCGGGTAGCAGAATAAAGACCAAAAAGCCACCGGCCAGCCCAAAGAGACAATCGCCGATAAAGCCGGGTTCAATGATGTATTTCGAGCTTCGGTGAGGCAGGGTTAGTTTTTTGTCTTTAATGCCAAAAAGAAAGCCACCAAACATCCCGGCCCCACCGACAACCAGCCAGAGCAGATAGGCCGATGAGGCTGGTGGTCCGGCCTGCGTACCCCCTTGTTGCCATAGATGACCGGCATAAGTAGGAACCGGCTGGGCTATAAGCACCAAAAAAACCGTAATTACTGTCAGAGGGCCGATTTTCAACCGCTTAGTGTTTATCATTTCTAAGTTCCACTACGTCTAACTGTTGGCGTAGTTTGATGATCTTGCCTGCGGCCCAGTAGCCTTTGGCTAGCGATACATTGGCATAGATCAGCGTTTCCCGGCCTACTAAACAACCCGGATTTAAGACGGCGTTACAGCCGGTTTGAACATCATCCCCCAAAATAGCGCCCAACTTGGTCAAGCCCGTATCAGCCCGTTCAGTTGCGCCAGGTATCGGGATTTTAATCGTGGGGCGCTGGCCCACGTCGGCCTTAGATTTATCGCTGAGGACACCAAGATTGGAAAGCTTGGTTCCAGCTCCTAAATTTACTCGATGGCCCAGGATAGAATCGCCAACATAAGCGAAATGTCCGGCATGACTACCGGGGAGTAACAAGGCGTTTTTGAACTCCGAGGCGTGGCCGAGGACACAATTATCCCCAGCAATGACCGGCCCTCGGACATAGGCACCGTGGCGTACCTGGCAATTCGCTCCGATATAGGCCGGTCCGGCAATATAAGCCCCTGCCTCGACCCTTGTGCCCGGGCCAATATAAATACTGTCACTATTCACCAGATAGGCCCCCGAATCGACCTGGCCGAGTATCGCGGCTTTTTTAGGGAATAAGTTAGCAAGATGTGTTTCAAGTCTGGAGAGGATTTTCCAGATATCGCTATCAATCCCCTCAAAAAGCCCTTGAAAGGACTCGTCTAACGCTGAAAGGTCAAAAAAGTCATCAATCGTAATCATTTTTGCTGCTTTCTTGCCAGGTGTTGTTAATCATTCCGCAGCTTATAGCGCTGAATCTTGCCGGTGGCTGTTTTAGGAAGCTCGTCAACATACTCAATCCAGCGTGGACGCTTGTAACCGGCCATCTTTTCTTTGCAATATTCAACTAAAGTATTGGTCAATTCGTCGGAACCCGTATAACCTTGATTCAGGACCACATAGGCTTTAGGCTTGACCAAATCGGACTGATCGGTTTTAGCCACGACAGCACACTCCAAGACAGCTTGGTGACTAATCAGCGTGCTTTCGACTTCAACCGGCGATACCCAGATGCCGCCTACTTTCATCATATCGTCCGAGCGTCCGGCGTGCCAGTAATAGCCGCCCTCATCAATGTAATATTTGTCGCCGGTAAAGAGCCATTCACCTAAGAAGGTTTGCTGGCTGCGTTCATATTGGTGTAGATAGAATAGGGTTGCCGTTTCACCTTTAACCAGCAGGTTGCCGACCTCACCTTGCGAGACTTCGTTGCCCTCATCATCAACTATTTTTAATTCATACCCCTTAAATGGTTTGCCACTGCTACCGGGCCGGATATCATCAGGGAAATTGGAGAGGAAAATATGAAAATTCTCCGTTGAGCCAATGCCATCAATAATATCAAGCCCAGTCGATTCCTTCCAGGCTTCCCAGACCGGGGCGGGCAGTGACTCACCTGCCGAGACACATAAACGTAGCGAGGACAGATCGTACTTTTCGGTGAAGTTCTCAACGGCCATCGTAGCGGCATAGCCAGTTGGGGCATTATATAGAATGGTGGGCCTAAAGCGTTCAACCAATTCGAGCATATTGGTAGCAACGCGGGGTGGTCCGGCAAATAGCACCACACTGGCTCCGGCATACCAGGGGAAGATTAAATTTCCCCCTATACCGAAAGTAAAGAATAATTTAGGCGCCGCAGCTGTGCGATCATTCTCAGTCAAACCTAATACATTCACACCCCATAATTGAGAAGTGATGGGGTAGTCTTTATGGGCATGTAAAATACCTTTAGGCGCGCCCGTTGTTCCGCTCGAATAGTTCAGTGAACAAAAATCATCTTGATGGGTTGGGGCGGCCTCAAGTTCGGCAGACTCGCCATTAATCCAATCGGTATAGGCTTTGTCGCCCTCTTGATCCGGTTGACCAATCACAATGACGTGTTCCAGGAATTCTAACTTATCCCGAATTTCTTGGATTGATGGCAACAGAGCCGGATGGACAATTAAAATACGGGCGCGACTATCGCGTAATATATATTCGTACTCGTGTGGCTTGAGCAGGGTATTCATCCCGATGGCAATACCGCCGATTTTCATGATTCCAAAAAAAGAAGTGACCCACTCTGGCACATCAAGCGAGAGGATACCCACAAAATCCCCAATACGCACATCAAGTTTTTTCAGAGCATTACCAACCTGGTTAACCTCATTAGCAACTTCTTGAAAGGTCATATTGCGATCAACGCTGTATAGACCCACTTTATTGGCGCGTTCGGACAAATTCCGTTCCAAAATGTCTACAGCGTTATAATAGAGGGGAAGGTCTGCTGCTCTCATGGTTTAGCTCCTTTGCTATATGTTGTTACATAGTTGCTATTTAGCACATAAACAAAAGCGACGATTTTTTGCCGGGATTTGGGGATAAGGGGATAAAAATTTAATAAAAAATCCCCTTATCTCCTAATCCCGGCTATGAAATCTATGCTTTGGCGATGACTGCTGAATAAATACGTTATATGTTTTATTCTTTTCCAATCACATCCCGCGCAATTACAATACGTTGGATGTGACTGGTTCCTTCATAAATTTGTAAGCCTTTGATATCGCGGTAGAAACGTTCAACCGGATACTCATTCGAGTAGCCGCGCCCCCCATGGAGCAGCACCGCTTCGGATGCAGCCTTCACAGCGGCTTCTGTGGCAAAAAGTTTAGCGATAGAAGTTTCTCTAGTGGTCCGCATGCCCTGTTGCTTCATCCAGGCTGCCCGATAGACCAAAAGTCGAGAAGCCTCAACATCGGCGGTTATATTGGCGATAG
>Ga0210123_1001273_pt1 | contig 13123 bp, 15 predicted proteins | sample Muzzi_PWB_D2_FD_185535 | JGI IMG/M metagenome (GOLD analysis project Ga0210123, IMG submission 185535) | Wetland microbial communities from San Francisco Bay, California, USA, that impact long-term carbon sequestration - Muzzi_PWB_D2 (SPAdes) | ecosystem: Environmental > Aquatic > Marine >... | reverse complement strand
CCGCCGGACGAGCCACACAGGGTGCGAACCCCACGTCGACAGATACCCCACCGGATCTGCGTCGAGAGCCGGGAATACGTCGGACGGACACCCTTCCCTCGCCGCGCGTCGCAGCACCGCGTTGATCAGCCCGCGGGCCCCCGCCCCGGCCGTCCCGCGGGCCGCTTCCAGCATAGTGTTGACGGCCGCGTGCGGCGGAACTCGCGTCTCACGCAGCTGATAGAGACCCAGCCGCAGAGCCGCAAGCACCTCCGCGTCGAGCCGGTCGAGCGGACGGTCGCACCAGCGCGCGAGTTCCGCGTCGAGCCGGGCGCGCAGGCGGATCGCCCCGAAGGCCAGCTCCTGGGCCAGCCCGCGATCCCGGGGCTCGAGACCCTGGAAGCGGTCGGCCGCCGCGCGGTCTGCGTAGGCTCCGGCCTGAACGTCGCACAGCACGGCGAGCGCCGCACGGCGCGCGGCGACGCCCTCTTCAGTCACCCCCCGAGCATGCCGGCCGACGGACTCGACGGAACCGCCCACTCGCGTCGAGGCATCCGCCCGGCCAGGTACGCCGTCCGTCCCGCCTCCACGGCGAGCCGCATCGCCCGGGCCATGGCCACCGGATCGCGGGCCGCCGCGATCGCCGTATTCATCAGGACGCCGTCGACGCCCTGCTCCATCGTGAGGCAGGCGTCCGACGCCGTGCCGACTCCGGCGTCCACGATGACCGGAACGTCGAGCCGGTCCTTGAGAATTCGGATGTTCACCGGATTCAACAGTCCGAGGCCGCTGCCGATCGGGGATGCGAGCGGCATCACCGCCGCGGCCCCGGCCTCCTGGAGTCGCAGGGCCGTGATCAGGTCGTCGTTCGTGTACGGCAGGACGGTGAAGTCCTCGTCCACCAGGGTCCGGGTGGCCACGAGCAGCTCCTGCACGTCCGGCAGGAGCGTCTCCTGGTCGCCCAGTACTTCGAGCTTCACCCAGTCCGAGAGGCCCGCCTCACGTCCGAGGCGCGCATATCGCACCGCTTCCTCCGCCGTATAGCAACCGGCCGTGTTCGGCAGCAGGAAGAACTCCTCTGGATTCAGGTGGGCCAGCAGGCTCGTCTCCCTGGTCGCATCGAGGTCGACACGCCGTACCGCCACCGTGACGATCTCTGCGCCTGAAGCCCGCACTGCCTCCACCGTCTCTGCCGCGTCGGCGTACTTCCCTGTGCCCACGATCAGCCGCGAATGGAACTTGCGATCGCCGAGAGACAGGACGTCTTCGCGGTCGGGCATCAGCCTCCTCCCACGAAGTGGACGATCTCGATCCGGTCTCCAGCCTGTAGGCCGACGTCTCGCCGCTCGTTTCGCCGAACGATCCCGCGGTTCAGCTCGACGACGACGAGTCGCTCGTCCAGCTCCAGGTCGCCCAGGAGATCCGCCACCGACGCCCCGTCGGCTACATCCCGCGGCCTTCCGTTCACTTCTATCTGCATGTCGATCTCGATGTGTCAGGTCAGTTTCCAGCGTCAGCTTCGGCCTGGCGCCCGGTCCAGCGCGTCGCACAGGCCGCTGGCCGCTTCGACCGGGTCGGGCGCGTCCCACACGGCGCGAATCACCGCCACACCGCTCGCTCCGGCGGCGCACACCTCCGGCACCCGCTCCGCCGTCACGCCGCCGATCGCGATCACCGGCAGCTCCATCGGCGACAGTCGCTCGATCAGCTCGAGGCCGGCCGGCGCGACGCCCGGGTGCGACGGCGTCTCATACACCGATCCGGCCACAAGGTAGTCGGCCCCCTCGCGTCGCCGCCGATCCGCCATCGACAGATCGTGTACGGAAGCCCCGACAGCCAGCGAATCGCCCGCGACGTCGCGCACCGCGGGGATCGGCAACGCGCCGCTTCCCAGCTGCACCGCATGGGCGCCGGCCGCCAGAGCGACGTCGAGGCGCCCATTCACCACCAGCCACCCATCGGTCTCCACGGCGCCCTCTTCGAGCCGTTCCGCCAGCTCGAGCATCCGCCGCACCGACGTCCGTCGCAGCCGCAGGTGCAGTGCGAGCCGAGCTCCGCAGAAGTCCTGCATGTCGGCGGCGCGCCCGGCGAACCCCGGATCTCCCGCGACGTCGTCGGTCACGAGGACATGGAGCGCCGGCGGGATCACGTGAACTGATCGCCCGTCGCCACACCCCGGCCGGCGATCCAGGCGGTGGCCGGCATACGTGCGCTGCCCGCCGGCTTCACCTCGCCGATCTCGAGTGGACCGCTTCCCGTCGCGACGTGCAGCCCGCGACGGGGATCGGCCAGGAGAACGGTACCGGGGGCCGCCTCGTCCTCGACGGAGTCCGCCACGGCAGCGCCATCCGACGGCATCGGGGAGAACAGCTGCACCGGCGCGTCGCCGAGCCGAGTCCAGGCCGCCGGCCACGGATCGCACCCGCGGATCCAGCGGTCGATCTCCTCGACGGTCAACGTCCAGTCGATCCGCACTGTGTCCCGGTCGAGCTTCGGCGCGTACGTCGCGCGCTCGTCGTCCTGGTCCACCTCGGGCAGCGTTCCCGCCTCCATTTGTGCCAGGGCTTCGACGAGAGCCGTCGCGCCCATCTCCGACAACTGGTCGCTCAGCTCTCCAGCCGTCACGTCGGGAGGAAAGCGCGACTCCACGCGGTAGAGCACCGGCCCGGCGTCGAGCTGCGGGACGATCCGCATGACCGTCACGCCGCTGCGGTCGTGGCCGCGGATGATCGCCCAATTCACAGGGCCGGCGCCGCGCAGCTCGGGAAGCAGGGACGCGTGCACGTTGACCGAACCGAGCCGCGGCAGATCGATGAGCTCCTGCGACAGGATCGCCCCGTAGGCGACGACTACCGACAGATCGGGTTCGAAGCCGCGAAGCCGTTCGAGGAATTCCGGGGCGTTCGGGTCCCGGGGCTGGAGCACCTCGATGCCCTCCCGCTCGGCCGCCTGCTTCACGGCCGACGACCGGACGTTGCGGCCACGGCCCGCCGGCCGGTCGGGACGGGTCACGACGGCGACGACCAGCTGCCCCTCTTCCTGCAGCGCTCGCAGCGAGGGCACCGCGAACGCGGGAGTGCCCCAGAAGACGATCTTCACCGGTGGCTCGCTCGCCGGGATGCGCCGGTTTCCGCCTCCTCCTGCCGGGACCATTTCTTGAGCAGCATCTTCCGCTTGAGCGGGCTGACCCGGTCGAGGAAGAGAACTCCGTCCAGGTGATCTCGCTCATGCTGGAGACAGCGGCTGAGCAGCCCTTCGGCCTCCAGCCACACCGGGTCGCCGTCCCGGTCGAGGCCTTCGACCACAACCCGCGCGGAGCGCTCGACGATCTCGGTTAGACCTGGGATGCTGAGGCAGCCCTCCGATTCGCGTACCGCGCCCTCCGCCTCGACGATCCGCGGGTTCACGAGCACGCCCGGCTCGACGTCCGGTTCACGTACGTCGTAAACGAATACCCGCCGCGTCACCCCGATCTGCGGTGCCGCCAGGCCGATGCCATCAGCCTCGTACATCGTCTCCATCAGGTCGTCGATCAGCCCCTGCAGCTCGTCGTCGATCTCATCGATCTCGCGGCAGCGCTCGCGCAGGACCGGATCGCCGAAATAACGGATGGTCCGAACCGCCACGTCAGCTTCCTCCCGACAGCCGCTGTCCGACCTTCGCCCGCTGGATCTCGATTCGTGTGTCGTCCGCCGTCTTGATCGTGACGCGCTCGTCGGTCAGGTGGATGATCCGCCCTACGATTCCGCCGAGCGTCACGATCTCGTCGCCCCGGTTCAGGCTCTTCACCATCGCCTCATGCTCCTGCTGCTGCTTCTTCTGTGGTCGGATCAGCAGGAAGTAGAAGATCGCGAACAGTCCCCCGAACAGCACGATCGTGCTGAGCGGATTCGGACCGGAGGGAGCGCCTTGCGCCTGTAGCGCCAACGTCAACATGTAGTTCGTCCTCTGTCTGTCTCGTATGGGTTCACGTTAGTCCTTTAGTGTAACCGCTCCGGCGCGATATCGCTCCAGCCAGCGGGCCGCCCATGCTTCGAATTCGTCAGCCACGACGGCGGCGCGGGCCTGGCCGGCCAGGTCGATCAGGAAGGCCACGTTGTGGAGCGACAGAAGCCGCTGTCCGAGCAGCTCGCCGCACGCCAGGAGATGCCGGAGATAGCCGCGCGTGTAGTTGCGGCAGCACTCGCACCCGCACTCGGGATCGAGCGACCGAAAGTCCTTCGCGAACGAGGCGCGGCGCGCGTTCACCTGGCCGTACGACGTGAACGCCGTTCCGTTGCGCCCATTGCGGGTCGGCGCCACGCAGTCGAACAGGTCGGCGCCCCGCCTGATCGCCTCGACCAGGTCCTCGGGATAGCCGACGCCCATGAGGTACCGGGGCCGATCGCGCGGCAGCACCGGATCCAGCGTCTCGAGCATCGCATAGGTGACGTGCCGCGGCTCACCGACCGACAGGCCCCCGATCGCCACTCCCGGCCAGTCGTCCAGCGCCAGCGTGCGCTCCGCGGACTCGAGCCGCAGATCGTCGTACGAGGCCCCCTGCACGATGGGAAACAACAGGCCGGGCTTCGAGTTCCCCTCCTCCAGGTGCTCGCGGCGCCGGTCGCGGCACCGCTCCAGCCACCGAAGCGTACGGTCCAGGGCGTTGCGCGCAGTCTCCCGGTCCGCCTCGCCGGGCGGGCATACGTCGAGCGCCATCATCACGTCAGAGCCAATGACGACCTGGATGTCGACCGCCTTCTCGGGCGTCAGCAGATGGCGGGAACCGTCGATGTGGCTGCGGAAGTGCGCGCCTTCCTCCTCGATCTCGTTCAGCTCCGAGAGTGAGAATACCTGGAAGCCGCCGGAGTCGGTCAGGATCGGCCGGTCCCAGTGCATGAAGGGCCCCAGGCCGCCCGCCGCCGCCAGCACCTCGGTGCCGGGCCGCAGGTAGAGGTGGTACGTGTTGCCCAGGATGATCGAAGCCCCGGCGCCGCTCAGGTCCTCCGGCGTGAGAAACTTCACGGTGCCCACGGTCCCCACCGGCATGAAGCAGGGGGTCGGCACATTGCCGTTGCGCAGCCTCAGGGTCCCCGCCCGGGCCGACCCGGAGGTGCCCTCCAGCTCGAAGGTGTCCTCGGGCGTCTGCTCGGCAGCCGCGCTCACGGGATCACCATGGCGTCGCCATACGAATAGAACCGGTACCCCTGCTCGACCGCGTGGCGGTACGCCGCCAGCACCCGGCCGCGACCGGCGAACGCGGAGACCAGCATGAGCAGGCTCGAGCGCGGCAGGTGAAAGTTCGTCACGAGCGCGTCGACGCCCCGGAATCGGTAGCCGGGCCGGATGAACAGGTCCGTCCAACCCTCGCCGGCATGGAAGGCGCCCTCGACATCGCACACGGTCTCGAGCGTGCGCACCGACGTCGTGCCGACTGCCCACACCCGGCCGCCCGCCGCGCGCACCCGGTTCAGCTCGGCCGCGGCACCGGCCTCCACGACGTAGCGCTCGGCGTGCAACTCGTGGTCTTCGGGTCGCTCGGCGCTGATCGGGCGGAAGGTGCTGATGCCGACGTGCAGGGTCACCCGCACGAGCCGTATGCCCGCCCCGCCGATCCGCGCCAGAAGCTGTTCGGTGAAGTGCAGGCCGGCTGTGGGAGCCGCGACACTCCCCCGGTGCGCCGCGTAGACGGTCTGGTAACGCTCCGCGTCGGCGGCGTCGGCCTCCCGGTCGATGTACGGCGGCAGGGGCACCTGGCCGTATCGCTCGATCAAGCGCCACGGGTCGCCGTCGCCCTCCAGACGGACCAGCCGACCGCCGCCCTCGATCGAGTCCTCGATCCATACCCGAAAGTCTGGGGCGACGTCCACTACCCGCCCGGGCTTCAACTTCCCGCCGGGACGCACGAGAGCCTCCCAGAGGCCCGGCTCCGGCCGGGGGCGCGTCAGCAGGATTTCCGCCCCGGCGCCGGTCGGCTTGCGCCCGGTCAGGCGGGCCGGGAACACGCGGGTGTCGTTGAGGACGAGCGCGTCGCCCGGCGACAGGAAGTCGAGGAGGTCGGAGAACCGGCGGTCGGCCAGCTCGTCGCCCGGGCCCACGACCAGGAGTCGGCTCCCGTCACGCCGCGGCGCGGGCCGCGAGGCAACGAGCTCGACCGGCAGATCGTACTCGTAGTCCGAGGTCCGGGAACCGTCCGCGGCATGGGCGGGGGGGACGTCAGTCACCCTCACCGAACAGGGTCGGCTGGGGGGCGTCACTTGCGGGCAACTCGTAGCCGAATCGCCGGTAGGCCCGGGTGCTGGCCACCCGGCCGCGAGCGGTGCGCTGGAGGTAGCCGTTCTGGATCAGATAAGGCTCGTAAACTTCCTCGAGCGTCGAGGCGTCCTCGCCGACGGCCACCGCCAGTGAGGCCAGGCCGACCGGGCCGCCCTCGAAGCTCTCGATGATCGCCTTGAGGATTCGCCCGTCCATTTCGTCGAGGCCGTACTCGTCGACGTTGAGCATCTCGAGCGCCGCCCGCGCTACGTCGCCGTCGATCTTGCCGTCGGCTTTCACCTCCGCGAAGTCGCGCACTCTCCGCAGGAGCCGGTTCGCGATCCGGGGCGTGCCGCGTGAGCGCCGCGCAAGTTCCTCGGCGCCGTCGGACGTCGTCGGTACGCCGAGGATGCCGGCCGAGCGGACGACGATCTGCGCCAGTTCCTCCGGCGGGTAGTAGCCGAGCCGCTCGATGACCCCGAACCGCGCCCGCATCGGCGCGGTCAGGAGGCCGAACCGTGTCGTCGCACCGATCAGCGTGAAGCGCTCGATCTTCATCGACACGGTCTGGGCCCGGGCGCCGTCGGACAGCCGGATCTCGATCCGGTAGTCCTCCATCGCCGGGTACAGGTACTCTTCGATCACCGGCCGCAGACGGTGAATCTCGTCGATGAACAGGATGTCCCGCTCCTGGAGATTCGTCAGCAGCGCGGCGAGGTCGCCGGGCTTCTCGAGCACGGGTCCCGACGTGATCTTGAGCTGGACGCCGAGCTCCTGCGCCATCAGAAAGGCGAGCGTCGTCTTGCCGAGCCCCGGCGGTCCGAAGAACAGCGTGTGGTCGAGGGCCTCGCCCCGCTGCAGGGCCGCCCGGATGTAGATGTCGAGCGACTCCTTCACCTTCTCCTGCCCGACGAACTCCTCCAGGCTGGCCGGACGCAGCGTCTGATCGAGCGAGCTTTCGCCGCTCAACGCGTCAGGTGTGGTGATTTCGATTCTCTCGGCCATCAGTCGTTCCGTTCCGGTTCCTTCACAGGTGCCGCAGCGCAGCCCGCACGATCGCCTCGGTGCCCGTTTCCTCGCCGGCCAGCTCGCGTCGAGCCCGCGACAGCGCCTTCTCGCTGTCGACGGCCGAATAGCCGAGAGCGCGCAGCGCCGACAGCGCGCTGCTCGCCGCGTCGGGTTCCTCGCCGACCAGTTCGAGCGTCTCGAGATCGTCCATCTTGTCAGTCAGTTCCAGTGCGATCCGCTCGGCGGTCTTGCGGCCGATGCCGCTGACCATCTGCAGAGCCGCGTGATCCCGGTTCCGGATCGCCCGGACGACGCGGGTCGCCGGCAACGTCCCCAGAATGGCCAGCGCCAGGCGCGGACCGACGCCCGAGGCCCCCTGCAGCCGCAGGAACAACTCGCGTTCGGCCGCCGAGGAGAACCCGAATAGCTCGAGCGAGTCCTCGCGGGCGACCAGCGCAGAGTGGAGCTCCACGTCATCGCCGGGCTTGCCCACGGAACCGAACACGCCCGCCGGCACGAAAAGTTCGTAGGTCACCCCCGAGGCGGTCGTCACCTCGACGCGATCCGACCGGACCGACGCGAGCGTCCCCCGCACCCGGCTGATCAAAGGACGGCCCGCCGCTCGGCCACCGAGCCCGTGCCGGTCAGCAGGTGGCAGAGCGCTGCCGCGCAGCCGTCGGCCGCATCGGCGGGACTGGGGACGTGCGCCAGTCCCAGGAGTTTCTGGACCATGTAGCCGACCTGGTCCTTGGTCGCGCGGCCGCTGCCCACCACGGCGTTCTTGATCTCGGCCGGCGGATATTCCCGCACCGGCAGCCCGCGCAGGGCGCCGGCCAGCATGGCGGCGCTGCGGGCGTGTGCGAGAATCACGGCCGTGCGGGCGTTCTTCCGGTAGAACACCCCCTCCACGGCCAAACAGTCCGGCTCGTGGCGATCGATGACGTCGAGGACGCCCTCGTGGATGGCGACGAGCCGCACCGACAGCGCGTCGTCGGTCGTGGTCCGCACGACACCGCACTCGAGCAGCCGGTAGTCCCGACCCGATCGCTCGATGAGGCCGTAGCCGGTCGCCGCGGTACCGGGATCGATCCCGAGGACGCGCATCAGGCCCGCCGCGGAGAACGGGACGACGGCGCGGCACGAAGACTCACTCGGTCCCCAGGGCCTCGAGCACCGCGTCGTCGACCTCGAAATTCGTGTACAGATTCATCACGTCGTCGTGGTCCTCGAGATCGCTGACGAGCCGGACGAGCCGGCCGGCTTCGCCGCCCTCCACCGGCGTCGTGCTCGTCGGGATCATGGCGAGCTCGGCCCGCGCGAATTCGATGCCCTGCTCTTCCAGCACATCCTGCACGGTGTGGAAGTCCTTCACCGACGTAATGATCACGTGAACTTCGTCCTCCGTGGCGAGATCCTCGGCGCCCGCCGCGAGCGCCGCCTCGAGTAGGCTCTCCTCGTCGTGGCGCCCGGCGTCGACGATGATCTGCCCTTTCCGCTCGAACATCCAGGCCACGGAGCCAGCCGTCCCCAGATTGCCGCCGGCCTTGTCGATCAGGTGCCGGAGCTCGGCCACCGTCCGGTTGGTATTGTCCGTCACGCATTCGATGTAGAGCGCGGCGCCGCCCGGCCCATAGCCCTCGTACACGGCCTCTTCGTAGGACATGCCGGGCAGATCGCCCGTGCCCCGCTGGATCGCCCGATCGATGTTGACGGCCGGCATGTTCTCGGCCTTCGCCGTATCGATCGCCATGCGCAGCCGTGGGTTGAAGTCCGGGTCGCCCCCACCTTCGCGCGCCGCCACCGCGATCTCCCGGCCGAGCTTGCTGAACAGCCGCCCGCGCGCCTTGTCCTCGGCGGCCTTCTGCCGCTTGATCTTCGACCACTTACTGTGCCCGGCCATGCTACTTCGAAGCCTCGCTCTCTTCGATGATCTTTTTCGTCACATCCGACGGCACGGGCTCGTAGCCCGCCGTCTCGCGTGTGTGGTGTCCCTTGCCGTGCGTCAGCGAGCGCAGAGCGGCGGAGTACTTGTATAGCTCGGCCAGCGGGACGTGTGCCTTCACTTCCTGCCAGTGGCCGTCCGCGTCCATCCCGAGGATTCGTCCGCGGCGCTGGTTCAGGTCGCCGATCACCTCGCCCATGTAGTCCTCCGGCGTCCGCACCGTCACCGTGACGATCGGCTCCAGCAGGATCGCCCCCGCCTGCTTCGCAATCTTCTGCAGGGCCAGCGAGCCCGCGACCTTGAAGGCCTGTTCGGAACTGTCCACGGAGTGGTACGATCCGTCATAGCACTCGGCGGAAAAGCCGACGAGCGGATAGCCCGCGACCACGCCTCGCCGGGCCGCTTCCTGGATGCCCTTGTCGACTGCCGGCACGTACTTGCCGGGGATCGAGCCGCCGACGATCGAGTTGATGAACTCGTACTCGTCTCCGTTGCCGAGCGGCTTCAACCGCACCCAGCAGTCGCCGTACTGGCCTCGTCCACCGCTCTGCTTCTTGTACCGGCCCTGGCCCTCGGCGCTGCGCGTGATCGTCTCCCGATACGGGATGCGGGGCCGCTCCGTGTTCACCTTGACCCCGAATTTCCGCTCGAGGCGCTCAAGCGAAACGTTCAGGTGCAGTTCACCCAGGCCGCGCGCGATCGTTTGATGGAGTTCGGAGTCGAAGGCCGCCACGAAGGTCGGGTCCTCCTCGTGCAGTCGATGGAGTCCGCTGCCCAGCTTGTCCTCATCGCCCCTGGCGGCCACCTGTACGGCGATTGCGATGTCGGGGCTGGGGAACTCGATCGGCTGGAGCACGAGGTGGCGCCCCTGGTCGCACAGCGTGTCACCCGTGTGCGTATCCTTCAGCTTGGCGACGACGCCGATGTCACCGGCGTGCAGGCGGGCGACATCCTCCCGGTCGGCCGCGTCGGGACTGCCGAGATGCGACAGACGCTCGCTGGTTCCGCGGGTCGGGTTGTCGACGGTCATTCCGCTCGACACACTGCCCGAAAACACCCGGAAGTAACTCAGCTCCCCGACCCGGGGCTCCTGGGTCGTTTTGAAGACGAGCGCCGTGAAGGGCGCGTCGTCCGACGGCTCCAGCTCGACCGTCTCACCGCTCTCGGTCGCCAGTTCGAGCGGAGTGTCGGCCGGGGACGGCATCAACTCGATCAGCTTGGTCAGCACCGCGCGCACGCCGTATCCCGACTCCCCGGAGCCACAGAACACCGGATACAGCTCGCCGCGCGCCATCGCCACCGACATCGCCCCGAGCACCCGCTCCCGGTCCAGCTCCTCGCCCTCGAGATACGCCTCCAGCAGCTCGTCGTCGGTCGTGGCGATCGTCTCGATCAGCTCTTCGCGCCACCGCGCTACGTCGTCCAGCAGCTCCTCGGGGATGTCGGTCTCGTCGTACTCGCCCCGGTTCCCTGACTTGTAGATATGGGCTTTGTTGGAGAACAGGTTGACGATGCCCCGGAAGCCCGCTCCGGCGCCGATCGGCACCTCGACGGGAATCGCTTCGGGAGCCAGTGTGGCGTTGATCTGCTGATAGGCCTTCTCGAACGAGGCATTGTCACGGTCCATCATGCTGATGAACACCATGCGCGGGAGGCTTTCGTCGGCCGCCGCCGTCCACACGCGCTCGGTCCCGACCTCCACCCCGTCGGTCGCGCTCACCACGACGAGCGCGCCGTCGGCGACGCGTACGCCGGCCTGCACCTCCCCGAAGAAATCGAGATAGCCGGGAGTGTCGATCAGGTTGAGCCGCATGCCCATCCAGTCGGTTCGGGCGACGGTCAGGTTGATCGAGATCCCGTGCGCAATCTCTTCTTCGGTGAAGTCCGTGTGCGCCGATCCATTCTCCACCGAGCCGCGACGGCTCGTGGTGCCGGCGATGTAGCACATGGCGTCGGTGAGCGTGGTCTTGCCGCTGCCTCCGTGGCCCAGCAGAACCACGTTCCTGATGTTCGATGTGGCGGTTTCCGAAGCCATCCCGCGTCACCTCGCTTTCTCGGATGCCGTTTGATCCGCCCCGGTGGCGGGACGGGCAGGAATGATAGACGGCGGATGGACGGATCGAAAGCCGATCAGAGGACTCCGTCGGGGCCCGCCCGGTACTTCCGGCTCATCTCGTCCAGGAAGGCCTGCTCGTCCTCGCTGAGGGCATCGATCCCCTGCTCGCGGATCTTGTCGAGAATCCGATCCACTTCGTCGAGGTCGTCCCCGCCGGCGCCGCGCCGGCGTCCGGAACGAATATCCCGGGTCACGGGTCCTTTCGAGCCTCCTCCGGTCCTCCGCATTCGTCGCGCTCCCCGTGCGCCGCCACCCCACAGCTTGCGCCATCGGGTCGCGATCGCGTCTCCGTACTTCAGCAGCACGAACCCCGTGGCCAGCCCACCGAGGTGCGCCCAGTGCGCTACGCCACCGGGTCCCGTGCGCCCGGCCTGCATCGTCGCCCACAGCGCGCCAACGCCCATGATCCCGACCAGCCACTTCGCCTTCACGGGCAGCACGCCCCAGATGTAGATCGGAGCCTCGGGCCACTTCCAGGCGAAGGCGAGCATGACCCCGAACACGGCCCCCGACGCCCCGATCACGAGCGGGGTGCCGATCAGCTGGATCAGCGCGACGGAGGTCAGGGCCGCCCCGACGCCGCAGATCAGGTAGAAACGGATGAACGCCGTACCGCCCATGTCCCGCTCGAGCGGCGGCCCGAAGAAGAAGACGCCGATCATGTTGAACAGGACGTGCATGAAGCCGCCGTGGACGAACATGTAGGTGATCGGCGACCACGGATGCGTGAGCACCGTCGCGGCGGAGAAGCCCAGGAACGCCTGCGTGGCCCGGGCGGGCAGAATCCCGAGGGCCATCACGAGCCAGAGGCCGAAGTTGGCGATCAGCAGACGCGTCACCCATGGGGTCAGGTGGCCGGCGAAGGGTCCGCCGCCCGAGGTGCCGAAGCCACCTCCACGCCCGCTCCCACCCCAGCCGCGGCCGGAGCGCTCGTCGTACATCCGGTCCGCGAGTCCCATGCTCAGCGTCCCTCCGAGGCGGACCGCCCGCGACCGTCGGCCGGCCGGCGGCAGCCCGTCAGCGCGATGCGTTCACACAGCTCGGGAAACGAGATCCCCGCGGCCTTTGCGGCCTTGGGCACGAGGCTCGTTGCGGTCATTCCGGGAAGGCTGTTGCCCTCGAGGCACCAGAACGAACCGTCGGTGTGGCGGCGGAAGTCGATTCGGCTCACGGACTCCTGGCGCAGCACGTCGAACGCCAGCTCGGCCAGGCGGGACAGCTCTTCGGCCTCCCCGGTCTCGAGTTCGGCCGGCGTCACGTACTGCGATTTTCCGGGCGTGTACTTGGACTCGTAGTCGTAGATCTCGTTCCCGGGGATGATCTCCACCACGGGCAGCGCCCTTCCCTCGAGCACCGTCACCGTGAGCTCGCGCCCGGGCACGAACGCCTCGCAGAGCACGTCACGGTCGTAGCGGGCGGCGAGTTCCATCGCGGCGGGCAGCGCCTCGGCCGAGCGCACGACCGTCAGGCCCACCGTCGATCCGCCGGCGGCCGGCTTGACGACGAGGGGCAGGCCAAGCGTATCGAGCACCTCTACCGCCGGGGCGGCACGCGGCGTCCAGGCCGGGGTTGGCACCCCGGCGTAGTCGAGCAACTCCTTGGAGACTCGCTTGTCGAACGCGATCGCGCTGCCCAGCACGCCGGACCCGGTATAGGGGATGCCCGCCACCTCGAGCACGGCCTGGACCCGGCCGTTCTCGCCGTCGCCGCCATGGAGGGCGAGAAACGCGACGTCCGCCTCCCGCACGGCCGGCAGCTCCGGCAGGGCGGCGCCCACCGCGATCCGGCCCATCCGCCGGAGCTCCTCGAGGGACGGAGGCTCGCGCCCGACCTCGCCGCCCAGG
>Ga0210123_1001271_pt1 | contig 13140 bp, 12 predicted proteins | sample Muzzi_PWB_D2_FD_185535 | JGI IMG/M metagenome (GOLD analysis project Ga0210123, IMG submission 185535) | Wetland microbial communities from San Francisco Bay, California, USA, that impact long-term carbon sequestration - Muzzi_PWB_D2 (SPAdes) | ecosystem: Environmental > Aquatic > Marine >... | reverse complement strand
TCCCTATGATTTCGATTTCTCCGGCCTCGTCGACGCGCCCTACGCCGATCCGAATCCACAACTGAAGATTCGCGATGTACGCACGCGACTGTACCGGGGCCGCTGTAGTCACAACGAACATTTGCCGGATTCGATCGCATACATCGTGTCGAAAAAAGACGAGATCTACGCGCTCATGAACGAGATTGCAGGATTTGACCGCGGCAGCCGCCAGTCCATCACGAGATATCTCGACGATTTCTTTGCCGAGGTCTCGAATCAGAAGACGATAGAGAGAAATTTTCTCAGAAAATGTTCTTAGGCAGAGGCGCGCTCGGCCCCTGCTGGAGCCAGTCCGCAATGATCTGTGCTGTGCGCGGATGAATGAGATAACCGAGGGAACTGTGCGGGTTGGATTTCCCGTAGCGAACGGCCATATTATAGATTCGATAGTCGCGGATGCAGCTCACCTGTTTTTGCCTCAACATGTCCTTGTAGTCATTGGCCAGAGTATTGTCATGACTCACAAAGTCGTCCTCCGCGGAAACGTTGTGCCATGAAACGACGTTGGACGGATATCGCTTCAGCCCTTTCCTTCTCGCGCCCAATATTCTTCTCCGAACCATCGAGTCGCCAAGTGGCGATCCAAGCGTCAACCACAGATCTATCTTGTTGATTCGGTACGCCTCCGCGTATTCCGGCGCGTGTGACAATTGCCAGAGAACGTCATAGGTCACTATGCAACCGGTTCCGTGACTGATCAGCAGGACCTGCTTGTCATTGTCCAGGGCTTCGCAGATTGCGACACGCACGCGATCGCGGATTTTGTCTGCAAAATAACTTTTCTTGTTCCAGTACTCGACCAGGTCGATTCCGACCTTGGCAAAAAGTTTCTTCGAAAAGCCGATAACGCCCAGTAACGGGCCTATAACGTCTGCGGCAAACTCGCCCATTGCCGTCTTGCCCGGCAGACGGTCGTATCGATTCACACCGAAGTTCTTTTTCTTCTCGATGGCTTTCAACATAATGAGCGCGTTTGTCCGGTCACCAATGTCCAGCGTCTCGTCGAATCGCATACCCTGGCTTGTAAGGAAATCGTCGGTGATATCTCCGTAGTAGGCCACTCGTTTGTCCAGTTCATTCAGTTGATCCAGAATTTCCGGGAAGTCACGACTGATGCCGGCGGACAGTGCAGAAAAACTCAGATCCGCGAAAACGTCGGCATTCGGCTTGAAATCGCGCCCATGTACGAACACGAGGGCGCGATCGCCAATGCCAGTCTTCTTACCGGGATCATTCACTTGGCGTTTTTCCTGTTCTTTTTTGTGAATAGATGGCCAGCCTGGCAGGCCCCTTGTTTGCTTCATCGGCAATTAACAAGCTGCCGTCCGCAGTTATCGCAATCCCTTCTGCCTGCCGGTGCCGCTTGCTGTCGAGTTGCATTATAACGTCTATCAGGCGGCCATCGCGCGAGAGTTCGAATACAGCACGCTGTTTTGCGGCCACGACAATAAGGTTGCCAGTCGCGGGATCAATCGTGACACCGGATGGATTGACATGCTTCTTGCCAATGCTTTCACTTATTGCGTCTTCGTCCAGGAAAACCTCGATTGCCTCCTGGTCGCTGTCACCTGCTGCGAGCCATGCGAAAATTCGCAGGCCCTTCTTCTTTTTCCGGGATTCCTTGCAGATCAGCAGCAGCCGCCCGGACTGCTCGTCTGCTGTCAGACCTTCGAATTCGCATTGGTCTCTGAGGCCGGTACCAATCCGCTCATAGGGAACACGTTGCCCATCCGCGGCCTCGTCGAATGTGTAGAGCCGCCCGTTGCTGGTCATCAACCAGACTTTACCCGCCAGCACGGCTATGCCTTCAAAGTCGCCGCGTATTGTCGGTCTGCCGATGGCGAATGCCTTGACGAGGCTGCCGTTGCGATAGTCGATTTCGTAGACAACCGCCTCTTCATCAGTGACCGCAAGCAACCGCTCGTCACTGGTTAGCGCGAGTCCGGAAATCTCTCGAAGCTTGTCGGGCAATGCCCACTGAACGAAACCACCTGGCTCGGCAGGCGGAACTTGTTCGGACTGGCAGGCGGCCGCAAACAGGACCAGTAAAGCGATGCAAACTGAACGCAAGCTAATAGTCATCCTCTGCTCTGTCGCGCCGCGTGAGCATGGAAAAGAACGGGCCGGAAAGAATTTTGCCGTATTCCAGTTTCCATATGATCAGGTTGGTGTAAACAAAGACCGCGGAAATGACCGCGGTAACGCCCAGTGCACCGATGCCTGCGCTAAGTCCAACGCTGATCGCAACAAAGATATACATTGCGTGAGACGGCTGATCCAGCGTGAAGCGAAAACGAACCGCAGCGACGATTCCTGCAAGACTGAAAGCCAGCGCGATGCTGTTCAGGACAATGGTCGATATTCCGGTAACAACGATCGGCATGACGATAATCGTCTGCACGAAGGACTGGTCGACTTCCTTCGCCCGGCTGGTTATGAAGTAGACCCAGGAAACAGGGATGATAAGGACCGCCGCGCCGAAACTGGCGCATGCCAGCTTAACCGGGCCGTAAGGTGACAGCACGGTTTCCTCTGCGCTGGAGTAAATGGGTTCGAAGCTGTCGATGTTTCGAATGGCAAGATCACCGAGGCCGCCTATGGGAAAGAATTCAATGATGATCGGAAATTTCGTCAGCAGCAGCGCAAGCAGGCCCGCCCAGAATAAGTAGTAGATGCTGATCAGCGTCACTGGAATCAGAAAGCTCGCCGCTCGCCTCATTGCCTGTCCCTGCCACCCGTCCGAAACGTTGTCAACCATACCCCGGAAGGGTCGAATCGCCAACATCTGCGCTACGGGAAATGCAAAAGCCGCAGTTTCGTGTACGCTATGCCGCGTTTCAAATCCGGACTCTCCGAATGACCGACTCGATCAAGCTACTTGGTATCAGCAACGCCATCGTCGATGTACTGGCGCATGTTGACGACGAATTTCTCGCGGAGATCGGTGCGCCGCGCGGATCCATGACGCTGATCGACGAGGCAAGAGCTCACGAGATTTACGAACGGATGGGTCCGGCCACGGAGATGTCCGGTGGTTCGGTCGCCAATACCGTTGCCGGATTTGCCAACCTCGGTGGCGCGGCTGCTTATATCGGCAGGGTTAAAGACGACCAGCTGGGTGAAATATTCGGACACGACATGCGCTCGCTGGGCGTCGACGTTCGCCTGCAACCTGCGTCCGACGGATTGCCCACCGCACGCTGTCACGTGCTCATCGATCCACATGGACAGCGCACGATGCAGACGTATCTTGGCGCCTGCACCGAGCTCGGCGTTTCTGACATAACGCCGGAAACCGTTGGCACTCCGGCAGTCATCCTGCTGGAAGGCTACGTTTGGGACATCGCGGAGGGCCCCGCACTGGCTGCGGCGGCGATGGCGATTGCCAAAGACAGCAGCAGCCAGGTCGCGTTATCGCTGTCGGATTCCTTCTGCGTCGACCGACACCGCGAAGCGTTTCATAACGCGGTTCGGAGCGGAGTGGACATCATTGTCGCAGATGAAGAGGAGGTTGCCGCCCTCTTGCAAACCGGCTCGCACGAGGAAACGATGGCTGCCCTGAAAGGCTACGACAATCTTTTCGCAATGACTCGATCCGAAAAAGGTTCGGTTGTTGTCCATGGAAACGAGATCGTGATCCAGGCGGCGACTCGGGTCGAAAATATTGTGGATTCGACCGGTGCTGGTGATGCCTATACGGCCGGCTTTCTCTATGGATTGACCGCCCGCATGCCGCTCAAAAAGTGCGCCGAACTCGGCACCTATTGCGCGACCCGGGTGATTCAGCAGGTCGGCGCGCGAATTGAACCGGGCCTGATGGACGACTACCAGGCCGGACTCTAAGAGCCTGGTTTACGAATCGATGTGGGTGCGATTCCCGAGAACTCCCGGCCAACCCAGGCTGTGCGCTGAAGAGCGGATTGCGCCAATCATTCGCTGCCCACGATCACCTGAGGCGGGTCGGACTTGAAAATGCCATTGCGCCTGTCATCCCTCTCGCGAAGATAGGCGTGCCGGTCGCGAATGTCCTCCACCCAGGGAAGCTCATGGCCGACGTACTTGTGGTACGTGCAGTAAGTAATGTACTGGTCGAAGTTCTCGAATGCCCACCTGTTGACGACACGCGGGTCATCGATCACCCGATAGCAGTTTCCATGTCGCAGGATGGTGCGTCCCATCTGGTCCTTTTCCACATTGTCCCAGATCTCCGTTTTTGCCGGGGCCCCCGACGGCCGAAACTTTATCGCCGCCTCTCTTCGGCGTTCGTCGAAGTTGGGGTTGACGCTAAAAACATTCTCCATCGCGTCTACGGCTCGTTGCACTGCATCTGCTTTCTCTTTCTCCCACTCGACTGACTGCTCGGCCTCCGCCGGGGTTATCGATGGCTGCTCCGACAACGTTACCCCTGATGGTGGCAATGTGTTCGTGACCGCATTCGTTGCCGGTTCGGGCTCGATGACAGGTTCGTCGTTCTCGCGCTCGACCATGGTTTCGTCGCGAGTTGCGGTCTCTTCAACCGGTCGTTGAACATCAATGATGTTGACAAGCAATTCGCCGATCGGCGCGAGCATGTCGAATGTCGGGAAACGCATCACGCTCAATATCGCCGCCACCACCAGCGTGGCAAACAGCATGCTGATGTTTAGCCGACGGGCCGCATCGGCTTCCCAATCCGACCATTCGAGTGAATGTCGTAATGTATGCTGCATCGCTACCAGTAGTGATGCGTCAGGCCCGCTATCCGTTGCGTTGCGGAAACGATTCGATTACCGGGCAGTGGCAGCAGGAATAATTCCAGGCTCAGCTTCCGATCGGGTGCCAGGTCGTCTTCGTCTCCTGTGTTTCTTTTATCAGGTACGGACTTTGCGCGGTGTCAGCGGCCCAATCTTCATCGACACGGGCAATAACTCTCTTGATGTTGTCGGCCGCTTTTTCCTGCACATCTTTGGCTACCGTCGTGTCACCGTCGCAAAAGACAACAGCATTCACGTCCATGTGGGACGCAAACTGGCCGGTCAATTCTTCCCTGAGCCCGGTGAGGATATTGACGACACCGGCGGGCACGTCAGACGCGTGCAGGACTTCGGCGAAACTCACAGCACACAGTGGAAGTATTTCCGACGCAAGCAGAACGCACGTGTTGCCGCCGACAATCACCGGCGCAATATTCGAAACCAGCCCGAGGAGCGACGTGTCGTTCGGCGCGAGCACTGAAACCACGCCGGTGGGTTCGAGAACCGAGAAATTGAAATGCGACGAACTGACAGGATTCACTGCGCTGAAAATTTGCTGGTATTTGTCGGACCAGCCTGCGTAGTAAATCAATCGATCGATCGAGGCTTCGACTTCCTTTTTTGCCTTGCGTCGCGGCACGCCTTGCAAAACCAGCTCCGTGATGAACTGACCGCTTCGTCCTTCCAGCATTTCGGCGATCCGATAGAGAATCTGCCCGCGCAAATAGGCGCTCGCCGCCGACCAGCCCTCGAATGCTTTTCGTGCCGCGACAACGGCGTTTCGAAAATCCTTGCGGCTGCTGCGGCAAATATTGGCGATCACGGTATCTTCTTCATCTTGCAGTGGAAAATACCGGCCCGATTCCGTGCGTGGAAACTTGCCGTCAATGTAAATCTTGTATGTCTTGGCGACCGGCACCCGCGTTCCTGATCCTGCCATCGTCATACCTCCAGCGTCACGTAAGCGTCGAGACCGTGCAGCCCGCCTTCCCTGCCGATACCGCTTTCCTTGTAGCCACCGAATGGCGATGTTGGATCGAACTTGTTAAATGTATTCGCCCAGATGACGCCCGCGCGGATCTTCTGCGTCATCTTGAAAATCTTGGCTCCCTTGTCCGTCCACACGCCACCCGACAGGCCGTACGGTGTGTTATTGGCTTTGGTCAGTCCCTCCTCCAGCGTACGGAAAGTCTGTATGGCCAGAACCGGCCCGAAAATTTCCTCCTGGACGATTCGATTTGATTGTGACGCGCCGGTGAAAATTGTCGGTCGGCACCAGTACCCCCGGTCGGGAACGCTGCAGGAACTCTGGTACATCACCGCGCCTTCCTCCTGGCCGATCTTCAGGTATGACCGAATTGTTTCGAGCTGCGAAGCCGAATTGATTGCACCGATGTCCGTGTTCTTGTCCAGTGGATCGCCAACGATCAGCGTCTCCATGCGATCCTTCAGCTTTCGAATCACTTCGTCAGCGACGGACTCCTGCACGTACAGGCGCGAACCGGCACAGCAGACATGACCCTGATTGAAAAAGATGCCGTTAACGATGCCTTCGACAGCCTGGTCGATCGCGGCATCCGCAAAGATGATGTTCGCTGCCTTGCCGCCCAGCTCCAATGTATATTTCTTGCCGGTACCGGCCAGTGACCGCTGAATGATCCGTCCGACTTCCGTGGAGCCCGTGAATGCGACTTTGTCGATGTTCGGGTGGTTGACGATCGCGGCACCTGTCTCGCCTGCACCCGTAATGATGTTGACGACGCCCGGTGGCAATCCTGCATCACGAACGACTTCAGCGAGTTTCAGCGCAGTGAGCGGCGTCGTCTCGGCCGGCTTCAATACAACGGTATTGCCGCAGGCGAGTGCCGGCGCAATCTTCCATGCCGCCATCAGCAATGGAAAATTCCACGGGATCACCTGCCCTGCAACGCCAAGCGCCGTGGGCGTACGCGCGGGAAATGCGTATTCGAGCTTGTCCGCCCAGCCTGCATAATAGAAAAAATGCGCGGCCGCGAGCGGGATATCGATGTCGCGCGACTCGCGAATTGGTTTGCCGCCATCGAGCGATTCAATCGTCGCGAACTCGCGCGCGCGTTCCTGCAATATTCGAGCAATGCGAAAAATGTATTTGCCTCTGTCGGCACCTGACATCCTGGACCACTTGCCGTTGTACGCCTTGCGTGCAGCTTTAACTGCCCGATCGACGTCGACCTCGGACGCCAATGCAACGCTACTGATCGTTTCTTCAGAGGCCGGGTTGATCGTCTCGAAGTAACATCCCTCCTCCGGTTCGACGAATTCACCGTTGATGAAGAGACCGTATCGATCATCGATACTGAAATGATCAGCACTCTCCGGTGCTGGTGCATATTGCCAGCCATCACTGAATGCGAGTTTTGACGGTTCTGTGCTCATGATGCGTTCCGTTCCAGGAGTCTGCACGGCCGAAATGACTGTAGCGAGACAGTGCCACAGCGAGACCAGTTTTTCGATCTTTTGCGGCGCACAGTGGGTCTACGCAACGAGAGAGATCGGAAAAATGGGCCGCCGTGGTGCAGTCGCAGTAGGATTACTTTGGGCCACGCTGACTCCTAATCTTTTGAGAAATAGTCGGCAGACTGGTAAACACCGGTTGCCTGTTTTCGCAGTTGCATCAATACATCGTTTGCCAGCGAGCTTGCGCCAAAGCGAAACCACTCCGGCGTCATCCAGGCATTGCCCAGCGTTTCCCGCAACATGACGAGGTAATGCACGGCAAGCTTCGCGTTTGAAATTCCACCCGCCGGTTTCATGCCAACCATACGACCCGTTTCGTAATAGAAATCCCGGATCGCCTGCAGCATGACGAGCGTCACAGGTAGCGTCGCCGCCGGTTGTATTTTGCCCGTCGATGTCTTGATAAAATCGGCACCCGCATGCATTGCGAGCACGCTCGCACGGCGCACGCGATCAAGCGTGCCGAGCTCGCCTGTTTCCAGGATCACTTTTAGGTGTGCGTCGCCGCAGGCGTCCTTGATCGCAGCGATTTCGTCGAATACGAAACCATATTCACCCTGCAGAAACGCGCCTCGCGAAATCACCATGTCAATTTCGTCAGCGCCCTCTTCGACCGCGATCCGGGTTTCTTCGAGTTTGATTTGTCGCGGAGCCATGCCGCTCGGAAACGCCGTGGCAACGGAGGCAACGTGGATATCGTGTTCACCCAACGCGCGTTTCGCTACGCCAACCATCGTGGGATAGACGCAGACTGCCGCCACGTGTGGCAATCCGGGCATCGCGTCGTGCAGGTGAAGCGCCTTGTGGCACAGTTGCGTGACCTTGCCCGGTGTGTCCTGACCCTCCAGCGTCGTCAGGTCGATCATCGACAGGACCAGGCGCAGCGCCTCGGTCTTGGATTCGTTTTTGATACTTCGCGTTTGAAAGCGTGCTGCACGTTCAGTTACGCCGACCTCGTCGACCAGCGCTACCTGGCTCAGGTCAGGCATGCGATTGGTGGATGGAACGGCAGCGAGGCTCATCGTCTACTCGCTCATGCGCACGGTTTCCAGCGCGACTGTTATCATCTCATCGAAAGTGGTTGCTCGTTCGTCTGTCGTCAGCGCGTCGCCGGTGCGGATGTTATCGCTGACCGTACAGATTGCCAGCGCTTCGACGCCGTGCTCCGCTGCGAGAGGGAAAATGCCGGCTGCTTCCATTTCCACGCCAAGCACATTGTATTTCGCCATTATTTTGAACATGTCCGGGTCCGGCGTGTAAAAAAGATCCGCCGAAAATATGTTGCCAACGTGATAACGTACGGCCAGCTCTTCGGCTGCTTTTACCGCGTTCTGCACAAGCGAAAATGTCGCAAGCGGTGCAAGATCGTAACCGCCGAAACGCATACGATTGACATTTGAATCGGTGCACGCGCCCATCGCGATCAGCACGTCCCGCAGTTTCACCTGCGGGTGCGATGTGCCGCAACTGCCGACACGAACGATGCGCCTGACCTTATATTCGGTAATGAGTTCGGTGACATAGATCGAAACCGAAGGTATGCCCATACCGTGTGCCATCACGGAAATCGGCATGCCTTTGTATTCCCCGGTGTATCCCCACATGTTGCGCACGTCGGTCACGCGCCGGGCGTTGTCGAAGTAGGTTTCCGCGATATATTGCGCACGCAGCGGATCACCTGGCATCAAGACCGTGCCTGCGAAATCGCCGGATGCTGCGTTCATATGTTTAGTTGCCATTCTGCACCGATACTACCACCTGGAAACCGAAGACATGCCGCCGTCGACGATGAGGTTGGCGCCGCTGATCCAACGCGACGCCGGGCTGAGCAGGAACAGGACGGCATCCGCCACATCGGCAGCAGTGCCCAGTCGTGCCAGTGGCACTTTATCAAGCCAGCGCACGACTCCTTCCGGCCAGTTATCTCTCAGGCCATCCCGATCGACGAGGCCAGGCGACACTGCATTGAAGCGAATCCCGTCCCTGCCGTATTCCAGAGCGCAGGCGCGAGTCAGCATCAGGAGGCCTGCCTTGCTCGCGGCATAATGGCTGTGTCCCGGCGCGGGGTCGGAACCTTCGATTGATGCAATATTGACGACGGCACCCGGTATCCCCTGCTGCCGCATGTGCCGTGCCGCGGCCTGGGTAACGTGGAAAGCGCCGTCCAGGTTCGCCGCCATCACGGCCCGCCAATCGTCACCAGCCAGGTCGCGAATGTCACTTACCGGTTGGGCCGCCGCATTGTTGACCACGCAACTGATTCCCGGGCCCGCGTTGGCCAGAAGCGCGTGCGTCTCCTCCTCCGAGGAAAGATCTGCCTGTGCCGAACTCGCGATGCCGCCGGCCGCGACAATTTCGTCGACAGTCCTGGCTGCGCCATTGGCGTCATTGCAGTAATGAACCAGGACCTCGGCGCCGGCCTCGGCGAGCCGACGCGCGATGCCGCGACCGATGTTGCCACTGGCACCCGTCACCAATGCCCGGTTTCCCTTCAACGTCAGCAGGTCTGCGACAGCCGGCGGCGCGTTTGTCATGAAATCACCTGTACTTGTCAAACCCCGTTTTTCGACGATATTGTCACCCCTGCTAACGGTAAACGGAAACGAAAATGGACGATGCCATCGTCAAGTCCGGCAATACGCGTGAGTTCCTTACGCGCGAGCGCTGCCACATCACCGAACTCGTCAACGACCCGCAAATACCGCATTTCTCGTTGGCCGAGGCCCGCGTCGAACCCGGCATCAGGACCGAATCACACAGGCTGGACGTCGCCGAGTGGTATGTCATTCGCAGCGGCCAGGGCCGCGTGCAGCTTGGCGGCAAACCGTGGTTCGTCGTAGCGCCGGGTGACTACCTGGCCATCCCCGCCGGCATTTCCCAGCGAATCGAAAACACGGGTGCGGAAGACCTTGTTTTCCAATGCATCTGCGTGCCCAGGTTCTCGCCGGATAGTTACCAATCGCTTGAATAGCGCCGAAACATCAGTCTGTGTGGGTGATTTACCACAATTGCCGAACTGCTGACAAGGCCGGGGTTCATCGCCAAAAAAGAGGTCAAAACGTCCGGAAACAGCGGTATACTTCCGCGACTGCTTTAGGGAGATTTCCAATGCGTGGTTCAAATCCAACAACAACAAAATTATCGCGCCAGTGCCTGGCCGCGGCGGTCGCGACGATCGTAATGGGTGCCCTGCCATTCACTGGCAGCTCCGTTTTCGCACAGGGCCTGGAGCTTGAAGAAATTATCGTCACGGCACAGCGTCGTGCGGAAAACCTGCAGGATGTGCCGGTGTCGGTTACTCCAATGGGTGGCGAGCGGCTGACCGCCTTGTTCGAGGGTGGCGAAACCATTCTCGCGCTTGCGACACGATTGCCGGGCCTGTACGCCGAATCATCGAATGGCCGCCTTGCGCCGCGTTTTTATATGCGTGGCCTGGGCAACACCGACTTCGACCTGGCGGCGTCGCAGTCCGTATCCGTCATTTTTGATGAAGTCGTTCAGGAAAACGTAATCCTGAAGAGCTTCCCGATCTTTGACGTGGATCACGTCGAAGTCCTGCGCGGGCCACAGGGTTCATTGTTCGGCCGCAACACGCCCGCGGGAATCATCAAGTTCGACAGTCGCAAACCATCGGAGGACTTCAACGCTTACGGGCTGGTCTCCTTTGGTTCGCTTGGCACATTGAATTTCGAAGGCGCCGTCGGTGGCCCGTTGAACGACGCGGGTACACTGATGGGTCGTTTTTCGGTGCTCAGCCAGAATCGTGACGACTGGATCGACAATGCCTACACCGGTGAAAATGATGCCCTGGGTGCCTTCAACGAGCTGGCCTGGCGCGGTCAACTCCTCCTCGAGCCTTCCGAAGACGTCAGCGTACTATTGAATGTACATGGTCGCGACTATGACGGCACCGCGTCAATATTTCGTGCCAACGTTTTGAATGCCGGCAGCAATGAGTTCAACGGCAATTATGATCGCGATGTCGTCTGGTTCGACGAGGGTAACAACAACCCCCAGGAAGCACAGGCCTATGGCGGGTCGATGAAGATTGACCTGGATTTCGATAACGGGGTGAGTCTGACGTCGATTTCCGCACTCGAAACGATGGACGACCGCAGTGAGGGCGACATCGACGGCGGCTATGGTGCTGTCTTCCTGCCCGAGATGGGCCCTGGATACATTCCGTTCCCGTCACACACGGCTGACGGCATCGAGGACCTGGAACAATTCACCCAGGAAATTCGGCTTTCCGGCGAAGGTAACGATGGCACGCAGTGGCAAGGTGGATTTTACTATTTCAATTCCGATTTCACGGTGTTCACCAACCCGTTTTTCGTAGACGAGTCGAGGCTGACGCACAGCAACGAAGCGTGGGCGTTTTTTGGCCAGATCAGCCTGCCGCTGAACGACAGGCTGACGCTGGTTGGCGGCATGCGTTACACGGATGACAAGAAAACCACGACGGCGACGAACCCGCCCTTGCCAACGCCCGACGTATCGGTAAACGGGGAACAAACCAGCTTTGACGTCAGCCTTCTGCTTGATGTCAACGATGACGTAAATCTGTATGCCCGCATCGCCAATGGTTTCCGCGCACCTTCGATCCAGGGCCGCGACGTTGCATTTTTCGGTGGCACATCTGTAGCTAACGCCGAAACGATCATGTCCTATGAACTCGGCTTCAAAATGACGCTGGTCGACAATCTCATGCGTTTGAATGGCGCGGTATATCACTACGAGATTGACGATATGCAGTTGACGGCCATCGGCGGGTCGGGAAATTTCGTTCAGCTGGTTAATGCGGACCAGGGCACGGGCACGGGCATGGACATTGACGCCGAAGTTCTGATTTCTGAAAATTTCCAGGTTTCCGCAGGCTTCAGCATCAGCGACACGGAAATCCGGGACCCTAATCTGACCGTGCCACCCTGCGCATCCTTGACAACGAATCCAGCCGAGTTTGCGTGCACACCGTTGGATCCAATAGACCTGAACGGCAATGCCATCGTCGACGGCAACCCGTTCCCCGGCGCACCCGATTACACGTTCAACCTGACCGCGCGTTACGCAGTGCCCATCGAGAGCGGCGAAGTCTTCTTCTTTACCGACTGGGCACGTCAGGGCAAGACGAATTTCTTCCTTTACGACTCCGCAGAGTATTACTCCAGCGGCAACTTCGAAGGCGGGCTCCGGGCAGGTTACATTCACGGTGACAACGACTGGGAGATCTCTGTTTTCGGTCGCAATATCACTGACGAGGAAAACCTGAAGGGCGGCATCGACTTCAACAACAACACGGCTTTCGATAACGAACCAAGGATCTGGGGCATCACGTTCAGGAAGAACTGGAACTAGTCCTACGTGGGGTGATCGGCAGGACCGGGGGCCCGACGAGCAATCGTCGGGCCTTTCTTTTTGTAGCGCGGCTGAAGCCGATCCTACGGTCACGATTGCCGCTTCGGCGCAACTGCAATTTTGAATAGATCGATTTCGTTGAATCGCGGCTGAAGCCGCTCCTACGATTTGAAATTGAATCGTGGGAGCGGCATCTTGCCGCGATCAGACTAGCAATATGACAAGATCAGATTTTCTCGCTCTCGTGACGACTCTCCTCCTGCTTGTCGGCTGTGGCCATGACAAACCGGGCACGTCGCGCTCCGTCACGATCATGACATTCAATGTCGAGAACCTGTTCGACAATATCGACGATCCGGACACGGTCGACCGGGACTACCTGCCGATCGATCAGAAACAGAACGAGGCTCACCGTGCGGGCTGTATGACGGTCGAAGTGGAGAGCTGGCGCAACCGGTGCCTGACGATCGACTGGAGCGATGAAATCCTGGCGAGAAAACTCGCGGCGGTCGCG
>Ga0210123_1001269_pt1 | contig 13217 bp, 12 predicted proteins | sample Muzzi_PWB_D2_FD_185535 | JGI IMG/M metagenome (GOLD analysis project Ga0210123, IMG submission 185535) | Wetland microbial communities from San Francisco Bay, California, USA, that impact long-term carbon sequestration - Muzzi_PWB_D2 (SPAdes) | ecosystem: Environmental > Aquatic > Marine >... | reverse complement strand
TTTTTTCATTTCACCCGCAATCTCCTTTAAACATCATCAATGAAATTATATTATTCATAAATTTTTATGGCCAAACCTATACAAAACAGTAAAAGAACATATGCCCCAAGCTTAATCATGATTGCAAACTTGTCAATGACGACGACTTTTGATTCTCTATCCGGTTTTTAACAATTTTGTATCGTCAATAAAATTAACTATGACGCCAGAATATAAACGAAACAGATATTGTTCTGAAACTAATTGATTTATTTAATTATTGATCAGCAAAGGGTAAATGAGATACTTTGAAAATGAATGGATATTATAAGTGCGACACTTGAATTTAAAAAAAAGCGCGAAGACTTTTCGATTTTCGATCGTATAAGCACATAAAGGGAAATATCAGTGAATATGGACACAAAGCTCTTGCATCTGGATGACGAGTACCTGATACGCCAGATACAGGAGGGAAGTCATGAGGCCTTTGCTACACTTGTAGATCGTCACTCAAACCGATTCTATCGTATGGCCTATCGTCTTGTTTCCAGCAAGGACGATGCAGAGGATATTGTGCAGGAAGCGTTTCTAAAGCTATGGGACAGACCGAATCTTTGGAAGCCCGGTAAAGGAGGCAAATTCACCACCTGGTTTTATCGGGTCGTCATAAACCTGTGTTTTGATCACCGCAAAAAGAAAAAATTGATAAACTTGCCTGAAGATATAGAATTCTCGGACGAAAATCCCGGGCCGGACGTCTTATACGATGTGCATCAAAAACAGGCCCTATTGGAGCGATTTATACATGAATTGCCGGAAAGACAGCAGCTGGCGGTTAACCTGTGCTTTTATGAAGGATTAAGCAATAATGAGGCCGCCCAAATCATTGGTGTGAAGGTGAAAGCCCTGCAATCTCTCGTCATGCGTGCCAAAACGACATTGAAGTACAACGTCAAACAATATCTTGGCGGAGGTTCACGATGACCATGAACTTTGAACAATTCAAGGAAAAACTGCTTATGTATGGCGCTGGTGTTCGGTGTTGGCCAAAAGACATACGTTCGTCAGCGTTGAAGGCACTGGAAAGTTCTCCTGAACTTCAGAAATTAGTGGAAGACGAAAAACGTTTTGAAGGGGTTCTCAACACACGTAAGTATGAAGAACCGAGCAGAGACCTGGCAGGACGAATTGTTGCAGCCGCTCTTCCCAAAAAGAAAAAAGCGCAACGCAATTTTGGCGTGTTTTTCTCGGATGTACTTTCCGAATTCAGCTTGTCCAGGCGTGCATTTGCCGCGGTTTCAGTTTCGCTTATTTTTACTTTGATCATCGGATTTACAATAGGCTATTCAAATCTTTCGGGGTACACTTCCGCCGAGCAATACGAAACCCACCTGGAAGATTTTCTAAATTATGAAGGAGATGTACTATGAGTAAAAAGATAAAAATCCTGATTTTCAGTTCACTTCTTCTCAACGTTTTGCTTGCCGGCGTTGTCATTGGCGATGCGTCGCATCGCTTCCATAAAGAATACTTTGTTCGAAAGTCCATGAAAGAATTTGCATCGAAATTGCCCGGGGATAAGGCAGCGTTGTTTCTTGAAACAGTAAAAAGGGTCCATCTGAACAATCGGGATGCATACAATCAGATCCGGGAAGCAAGAAAAGAAGCGATGAAGCTGTTATCCGCACCTGAATTTGATGAAGCTGCCTACCGCCTTCAAGTCGAAAAAATACACGAATTGCGAAGTCTCATGAAGCGTCGTTTGGCAGATGCAACCATTGAATTGGCGAGGCAATTCAGCCAAAAAGAGAGAAGCGCCCTGGCTCAACACCTGAAGAATTTTGCTCGACACCCACGGGACAGCAGTCCGCCGTCCGATGCAAAGACCTCGTCATGAACTTACTGATCAAAATAGCCCCTTTCCGATTTGGGGCACTTTTATCTGCCGCGCTGATACTGTTTATTTTTGCCGGCTGTGCGACTGTCGGACCGGATTATGTCCCACCAGACACCCCAATGCCCAAAGCATGGCATACCCCGGCAAAAAACAACCTGGCCGGGGACTATCTAAATAAAGAAGCTCTGACCGACTGGTGGGCGATCCTCGATGATCCTGTACTAACGAATTTGGTTGAGTCGGCGGTTGCAGGAAATCTTGATCTTAAAGAGGCGCGCGCGCGTGTTCGCGAGGCCCGTGCTCGCCGCGGCATCAGCGAAGCCGGCCGTTTCCCGACCGTCGACGCCAGCGGCTCAGCCAGGTCGAGCCGCAGCAGTGAGGAAACCGGAAGCGGAAGCGAAAGAGAACTCTACGCCGCAGGCTTCGATGCCGCCTGGGAGCTGGACGTATTTGGCGGGAAAAAACGTGCCGTTGAAGCGGCCGGCGCCGAGTTACAGGCGAGTGAAGAGGATTTGCGAGATGTTCTTGTCAGTCTGCTGGCCGAAGTTGCTTTGAATTACGTCGATTTGCGTTCATTTCAGACCCGACTGTCGGTTGCAGAAGCCAATCTTGAAGCGCAGAAAGAAACATACGATATCACCCGATGGCGCCGTCAAGCCGGCCTGACCACACAATTGGACGTTGAACAGGCCAAGTACAGTCTCGAGCAGACACGGGCCCAGATACCCGGTTTACAGACCGGCCTTGAGCAGGCAAAAAACCGCCTGGCCGTACTGATCGGACAGCATCCGGGGTCACTGAGAGATGCCTTGGCGGAGCGCAAGGCCATTCCGGTCACCCCTCTTGAAGTGGCTGTCGGCGTGCCGGCCGATATCTTGAGACGACGGCCGGATGTCCGAAGAGCGGAACGCCGGCTGGCCGCACAGACAGCGCAGATAGGCGTTGCCACGGCTGATCTGTATCCGAAGTTTTCGCTCCTCGGCTCCATCGGTCTTGAAGCTCTGTCGCCGGGCAACCTGTTTTCATTGGGCAGTCGAACCCATGGTATCGGCGCCACGGTTGCCTGGCCTCTGTTCGACGCCGGTGCCATCCGGAGCAACATTGAAGTGCAATCCGCTTTGCAGGAGCAGGCCCTGATACAATACGAGGCTGCTGTTCTCACGGCATTGGAGGATGTCGAAAACGCGTTGGTTGCCTATGCGAAGGAACAAAGTCGCAGACAATCGCTGACCGAAGCGACCGAAGCTGCCCGGCGTGCAGTTGACCTTGCCCAAAAACAGTATTCGTCCGGACTTATCGAGTTTGGCAATGTCCTGATTGCCCAGCGGTCGTTGTTATCACTCCAAGATCAGTTGGCTGTCAGCGAGGGCGAAGTGACGTCGAATTTAATCGCTTTGTACAAATCACTGGGAGGTGGGTGGAAATCTCTCATACCCGATAAACATAGTTAGTGCTCATGCATAAATGAAATTGAGCACTAAGCAGTTTTTAAATTGGAAGGACACAATGACGTCAAATACAAATCCGGATTTCGATATCGATCAGACCCTTGGTATAGATCAGTCCTCGATCCGCAAAAAGCGCCTGAAATGGTGGCTCATTCTAGCCCTCCTGGTAATCGCAAGCGTAACAGGTACTGTTGCTTGGAGGGGGACAAAAAATTCGAATTCCATGCAGTACCTGACCCAGAAAGTTCAGCGGGGAGACCTGATTGTGACCGTAACAGCCACAGGTGCCCTTGAACCGACAAACCAGGTGGATGTGGGCAGCGAGTTGTCCGGCATCATCAAGGCCGTCGAAGTGGATTACAATGACCGGGTGAAAGTCGGCCAGATTCTGGCGAGACTGGACACCGACAAGCTGAAAGCCAAGGTTCTGCAATCAAAAGCTTCCCTGGAATCAGCCCGGGCAAAGGTTTTGGAGGCACAAGCCACTGTCAAAGAGTCAGGAGATCAACTGGTGCGGTTAAAAGAGGTGTGGGAATTAAGCAATAAAATGGTGCCGTCGCAGCAGGATCTGGATGCGGCTCAGGCGGCGCTGCATCGGGCAAGGGCCGCCGAGGCCACCGCAAGGGCCCAGGTGTCCCAGGCCCAGGCCACCCTTGAAGCCGACGAGACGGATTTGGCCAAAACGGTCATCCATTCCCCCATTAACGGCATTGTCCTTACGCGGAACGTGGAACCCGGCCAGACCGTGGCGGCCTCGTTTCAGGCCCCGGTGCTGTTCACCCTGGCAGAGGATTTGACACAGATGGAACTCCATGTGGACGTGGACGAGGCGGATGTGGGTCAGGTAACAAAGGGACAAGAGGCTACCTTCACCGTCGATGCGCATCCGGGTCGGACCTTCCCTGCAAGGATCACTCAGGTCCGGTATGGTTCTCAGACCGTGAACGGGGTTGTCACATACAAAACGGTTCTGAACGTGAATAATTCGGATCTGTCCTTACGGCCGGGGATGACGGCAACTGCGGATATCACCATCAACAAAGTGGAAAACGCTATTCTGGTGCCCAATGCTGCATTGCGTTTTATCCCGCCGATTAAAGAAAAAGAGACGTCCTCCAACGGCAGCAGTTTTCTTAATATGCTCCTGCCGCGTCGGCACAGACCGACGTCAAAGCAGGGTAAAGACTCGACGGCCAACAACAAACACCAATACGTCTGGACGCTGCGCGATGGAAAACCTACCGCCATTGCTATCGCCATAGGCGCCACTGATGGAAGAATGACTGTGGTGACGAGCGGCGACGTTGAGCCGGGGATGCCACTTGCGGTGGATACAAAGAGATCTGAACGATGAAGACAGCCTCATCCACCAAAATCAGCAAACATTCCCTAATAGAGTTCCAAGACGTAACCAAGGTATACGGCAGGGGTTCCGCAGCCATGAATGCCCTGCGGGGGATTGATTTGCACATCGGCCAGGGTGAGTTCGTAGCCGTGATGGGCCCCAGCGGGTCGGGAAAGTCTACTTGCATGAATATTCTGGGCTGTTTGGATACCCCCAGCAAGGGCGACTACCTATTTGAGGGCGTCAATGTGGGAAACCTGTCTCGGGATCAGCGCGCGCTGTTACGCCGGCATTATCTGGGATTTGTGTTTCAGGGCTTCAACCTTCTCAATCGTACCTCGGCTTTAGAAAACGTTGAACTGCCACTGGTCTATCGCGGTATCGCGGCCCAGGAGCGGCGGAAAAGCGCCCTGCGAGCCCTTGAAGCGGTTGGTCTATTGGGGTGGGAAACACACTCACCCGGTGAACTTTCGGGCGGACAGCAGCAACGGGTCGCCATCGCCCGGGCCATCGTTACCGACCCAAAGGTGCTCCTGGCCGACGAACCCACGGGCAACCTGGATTCTGCCCGCAGTCGTGAAGTTATGGAGATGCTTGGTGCATTCAATCGTGAATACGGCATCACCATCGTCCTGGTGACCCATGATGCGGATATGGCGGCCTATGCAAAACGAATCATTCGCTTCCTCGACGGAATCATCGATACCGATGAGGAAAACGGGAAGATGTTATAATGTTAAAGGAAACGATTTTACTGGCCTTGCGGGAAATTCGGCGCAACATCTTGCGTTCATCGCTGACCATCCTGGGTATCGTTATCGGAGTTGCTGCCGTGATCACCATGGTGACCCTCGGCAGAGGGGCGACGGCACAGGTAACCTCCGATATCACAAAACTGGGTACCAATCTTCTTCAGGTTAGGCCCGGGCAACACCGCCACGGTCCCGGGGGCACCCAATCAACCGGCGACCCGTTTAAGGTGGAAGATGCAGATGCCATTGCCCGGGAAATCTCCGGACTCGCTGCGGTGGCACCGATGGCCTCCCAAAACACACAAGTAATTTACGGAAACGAAAACTGGGTAACCTCGGTTATCGGCAGCACTCGTGCCTATTTGGAGGTGCGCAACTGGCAGCTTGCGAGCGGGCGGTTATTCACAGATGGTGAACTTCGAGGAGGAAAAGACGTGTGCATCATAGGGGCAACCGTGCGCAAGGAACTTTTTGGCGGCCAGAACCCTATGGGCAACACAATCCGCCTTCAAAAGCTTTCATGCCAGGTGATCGGCGTCCTCGTATCCAAGGGGGAGTCCAGCTTTGGGACAGATCAGGATGACTTTGTGCTTATTCCATTGCGCACGCTTCAGCGGCGCATGGCCGGAAATACAGATGTAACCAGAATTTATGTTTCAGCAGAAGACGGCGTTTCCACCAAGAAAGTCGAACAGGACATCGAACGGCTGATGCGTGAGCGCCGCCGCATTGCCATGGGCAAAGAGGACGATTTTTATGTCAGAGATATGCAAGAACTTGTCAGCACGATGACCGGAACGACCCGCGCACTTACCGGACTGCTGGGTGCAGTGGCGGCGGTAAGCCTCTTGGTCGGGGGAATCGGAATCATGAATATTATGCTGGTATCGGTTACGGAAAGAACCCGAGAGATCGGCATCCGGCTTGCCATCGGTGCCCTGGAGCAGGATGTGTTGATGCAGTTTCTGGTCGAAGCCGTCGTGCTGTCTTCCTTTGGGGGACTGATCGGCATCATCCTCGGGGTAGCGTCAGCCGCGATAGGCGCACGCTTCCTCGCTGTTCCCTTTGTTTTTGATCCGGGGATTGTCGCTATCGCCTTCCTGTTTTCCGCAGCTGTGGGCGTCATCTTCGGCTACTTCCCGGCCAGACAGGCGGGGCAGTTGGACCCCATTGAAGCGTTGCGGCACGAATAGGAATTAGGTCGGCTCCGGTAGGATGAAGCACAACCATAAGCACAGCCCGCTTTTCACAAACTCTACCGCACGGCAGGCGGCTTTTTGTCTCATTTTAGTCAGCATATCCATCTTATTATGGATTTAATCTTTATTTAACCATCATGGCACAATATGCTGCTCCGATGAGAGCCGCTTTATCGTTAAGAACGACCTTAACGGGTATCTTTTCAAGAAAACTCTTAAAGCGCCCTTTGTTTGTAAATGCTTCCATAAAAATACCTTCTGTTAATTTGGATAAAATCTTCGGCGGAATTCCGCCTCCCAGGTAAACCCCGCCTGTAGTTACACCGGTCAGGGCTAAATTACCGGCAACAGCACCGAGGATGGAGACAAACATATTCAGTGCTTCAATGCAGCCGGGGTCTTTACTCGCCAATGCAGCTTCGGTGATGGCCTTGGCCGGGTCCGTTTGTTTTCGCTTTTGCTTTAACCAATCAGGCTCCTTGAAACGGCCTGAATCATTCAACCAATAATAAATATTCACCAATCCAGACCCGGAAACCACCCTTTCTATACTCACATGTCCATAATGCTGATAAAGATACCGCCATAGCTTCATTTCCGCTTCGTTATTGGGCGCAAAATCAGCATGACCGCCTTCTGATGGAACCGGCAAATATCGACCATTCTGATATATTAGCATTGCTTTACCCAGACCTGTTCCGGGAGCGATCAGGGCGAGATTCTGTTCTTTTATGGATGCTGCCTGATTTAAAGGGTAGAGTTCATCTTTGTTTAATAGCGGGATGGCCATTGCAGTGGCGGTTAAATCGTTGACAAGCCGAACATGATTAAAGTCAAACGTTTTCTTTATCCGATCTTCGGAAATACTCCAGGGGAGATTGGTGGTTTTGGACTTGCCCTTTATCACAGGCCCTGCAATCCCAAAACAGGCATGGGTGACAGGCATCGGATGGATTTCGAGAAATTGCCGGATAATGTGTTCCAGATCAGGTGCGTTTTGGCTTGCAAAAGTCTCAATCACTTTTGCCACAGGGCGTTTTATTCCCTTAACGAAAAGCCCCAGGTTGGTTTTCGTTCCGCCGATGTCGCCGGAAAGAACAAATGTTTTATCCTTTGATGTTGTCATGATGGAGATCTCCCCATAATAAAGCGACTGCTCCCGCACCTGTTAACATTTTAAGCGAATACACGTTGTATGCATTCTACGCCAAAACCCGATTCCACAGTAGTGAAGTTGTGCCTAAAAATTCTATGTTACCGATTTGTCGTGCCAATCATTAATGCCTTTCAAGAAATAAATTTTTCGTACGAATGGGTCCAAAAGTCAGGCTTTTAGCTTTCCCACCAGATACCCGTCCATCAAAAGATGGATTAAATGATGCAGCACACATACAACAAGGGCGAGTCCGTATTGCGGAAACAGTGAAACCTGCAAAATGATTGAAAGGGGCAGGGTTTTTTGTCCGCCCATGAAAATAACGCTTTCCCGGCGGCCCTTGCCAAGCTTTAAATATCCGGTAAAAAGGCCGGCCGCAGCCAATAGTATTCCATGGAAGCTAAAAACCAACAAAAAAATGATTCCCGCCGATGCACCGCTGTTTAGAATCACATCTCTGGCCTGGGATACGGCCATCCAGACCATGGCCAGTATCAACAACTGGTTCAGCATTTGAAGCCGATAAACAACTCGATCCATTAACGATTCTGTCAAAAGCTTTAGGGTTAATCCAAAACAAAGCGGCAAAAAAACATAACACCCGAGCTTGATCATAATTGAAAGCTTATCAATGACCACAACCGTTGATCCTCCCACCAGATTCAACAACAAAGAAAGCATCACCGGTATGGTAAAAACGGCAAGCCCGTTGGCCAGTATGGTGATGACCAATGCCTGGGCCATATTCCCTCCGGCCGCGCCGGTCATCACCACGCCGCTGCTCAATGTCGTAGGCATGACGGCAACAAGAAAAATGCCTATTAAAACACCTGTATCCATTGGAATGGCTCCGAACAGCGCAGCGACAACCGGTGCAACCAGAAAAATGATGATCAGGGCGGCAATGATGCCCTTTGCATCCATTATGCCCGATTTTATCTGCCGGGCATCCAATATCAAGCCGGAAAAAAAGAATATCAGGACAATCACGACATCCGGTCCCCGATGCACCTTGAGCCATCTTCCGATACTCGAAACCGTCTCGCTGGAATCCGCAAGCGTTACAACAAAAACAAGAAGAAGACCGATGAGAAACCAGTATTTTTTGATTAATGCAGACAAAATGACACGCCTCGGTAATATTAAGTATTTCAGGGGAAAGGCTGTTTTATTTACTAAATCGCACCATGGGTCAAGCTTTTTTTTCAAAGCGTATGAACTGCCGGAAATGGCTCACATGCCCTTGATGTTCCCTTTGTTTTTGGTCCGGAAATCATCGGGTTTGACGAATTTGCGTTTAATTAGCCCTAAGACGCAACAAGAGCTGTTGAAAGTCAGACATATCAAATTTTGGAAGCGGATGATATTTTCACCAGAAAGGGAGAGCCACAATATATGGCATTGTGAGAACATTTAAAAAGATGATCAAACATACCACATAGTATTATTGAGAGTTTCAAGGCTACAGATGGTTATGATTAGGATAAAAATCCTTGAACGCTCGCCTAAGGTGCGCATAGAGCAACGCGGAAGGTGTCACCCTTGAAGGCGCCTTATGTGTTTTGGCTCCGATTCTGTGACCAGCAGACTGTGAGGGCCTAAAGAAAGGGCGGCGTTTCAATACAATCTGAAACGCCGCGCTTATATGTTGCTAACAGCCTCCGTGAGCGTTCAAAACATCCGTCAGCTCGTGGCAACTATCGCTCCCTGATCATCCCGATTTGCAGTTCAGAATACGCTTCAGAAGCCATCGAGGACGTTTATGCTACGATCAGGTGAGGTCGAAGCGGTCAAGGTTCATTACCTTGTTCCACACCCCTACAAAGTCTTGCAGGAACTTCTCCTGGGAGTCCTCACTTCCATAGACTTCCGCCAAGGCCCGGAGTTGGGAGTTCGAACCGAAGATGAGGTCGATACGGGTGCCGGTCCACTTGAGTTCGCCCGTTGCGCGATCACGACCCTCGAACACGTCTTCGTCTTTTGAGGTAGCCTTCCACGTCGTGCTCATGTCGAGCAGATTCACGAAGAAGTCATTGGTGAGCGTCTCTGGCCGCTTGGTGAAGACACCGTGCTGGGACTGTCCGAAGTTGGCATTCAAGACGCGCATACCGCCAACGAGAACCGTCATCTCCGGAGCGGTCAGCGTCAACAGTTGCGCACGATCAACCAGCAGCTCCTCTGCCGATACGGCGTATTTGGTCTTGAGGTAGTTACGGAACCCGTCTGCAGCCGGTTCGAGTACGGCGAATGATACCGCGTCGGTTTGCTTCTGCGACGCATCCGTGCGTCCCGGTGTGAAGGGAACGGTCACATCGTGACCGGCATTCTTCGCAGCCTGCTCGACGCCTGCGCATCCGCCCAGGACAATCAAATCGGCCAGGGAAACATTCTTTCCGCCTGACTGCGCACTGTTGAACTCTTTTTGGATGCCTTCAAGGGTCTGCAGCACAGTCTTTAGTTGGGCCGGCTGGCTAACTTTCCAATCCTTCTGCGGCGCAAGACGGATGCGCGCCCCGTTCGCACCGCCGCGCTTGTCGGAGCCACGGAATGTGGACGCCGATGCCCAGGCGGTTGAGACCAGTTCCGGGATCGACAAGCCAGAAGCAAGAATCTTGCCCTTGAGGTCGGCGATGTCCTGCGCGTCGATCAGCTCATGATCGACTGCGGGCACCGGGTCCTGCCAGATCAGTTCTTCTGTCGGGACCTCCGCACCGAGATAGCGCGAGAGGGGGCCCATGTCGCGGTGGGTCAGCTTGAACCACGCCCGGGCGAAGGCGTCCTGGAATTCATCGGGGTTCTTCAGGTAGCGTCGTGCGATGGGCTCGTAGATCGGGTCGAACTTCAGCGAGAGGTCCGCTGTAGTCATCATCGGCCGATGCTTTTTCGACGGGTCGTGGGCGTCAACGATCATGTCCCTTTCGTCTACATCTTTGGCCAGCCATTGGTGCGCACCGGCCGGGCTCTTGACCAGCTCCCATTCGTATTTGAACAGTACCCTCAGATAGCCCAAGTCCCATTTGGTCGGGTTCGGCTTCCATGCGCCCTCGATGCCGCTGCCGATCGTATCGCCGCCTTTACCGCTGCCGAAGCTGCTCTTCCAGCCGAGTCCCTGCTCTTCGATGCCGGCGGCTTCGGGTTCGGGACCCACATGCGCGGCATCACCGGCGCCGTGACACTTGCCGAAGGTGTGCCCGCCGGCAACGAGCGCGACGGTCTCTTCGTCGTTCATGGCCATACGCGCGAAGGTCTCTCGAACGTCACGGCCGGAGGCAACCGGATCCGGGTTACCGTTCGGACCTTCCGGATTCACGTAAATCAGGCCCATCTGCACGGCGGCGAGTGGATTTTCGAGATCCCGGTCGCCCGAATAGCGTTTATCGCCAAGCCACTCGGCCTCAGATCCCCAATAAATGTCCTCTTCCGGCTCCCAAACGTCCTCGCGCCCGCCGCCGAAGCCGAAGGTCTTGAATCCCATGGACTCAAGCGCGCAGTTGCCGGCCAAGATCATGAGGTCTGCCCAGGAGATCTTGTTGCCGTATTTCTGCTTGATCGGCCAGAGCAGGCGGCGCGCCTTGTCGAGGTTCACGTTGTCGGGCCAGCTGTTGAGGGGCGCAAAGCGCTGGTTGCCGGCCCCCCCGCCCCCGCGGCCGTCGCCCATGCGGTAGGTTCCGGCGCTGTGCCATGCCATTCGGATGAAGAGCCCCCCGTAGTGACCGTAATCAGCCGGCCACCAGTCCTGCGAGTCGGTCATCAGCGCATAGAGGTCCTTTTTTAGAGCCTCCAGGTCGAGTTTCTTGAATTCCTCCGCATAGTTGAACTCTTCGCCCATCGGATTGGACTTGGAAGAATGCTGGTGCAGAATGTTAAGATTCAACTGATTCGGCCACCAGTCCCGAATCGCCGTACCACCTCCGGCAATGGGTTTGGGAGCTCCGCCCGTTACCGGGCACTTGCTATCTTCATTAGACATGTTGACCTCCTCATTCATTTGATTATAGAAATAAAATATTATATGATAACGACTATCAATTAATGGCAAAAAAATTTATTAAACTTTCTCTGCCATACAATGGCTGCATATACCGAAAAAGTCCAACCTATGATTCAAAATTTTAAAATTAGTCTCTAATGCGACCTCTTTTTTCATTTCATCCAGGCTATCCAGGTCCGGGTCGACAATTTTTTTACACTTGATACAGATGACGTGTGGATGGGAATAAGGTTTGTTTCCATCATATCGGTTGCTCCCATCCGGGAACCCTAACTCAAGAACTTCTCCAACTGACTTTATTAATACAATATTTCTGTATACAGTGGCAAGACTCATGGTCGGAAAGTCTTCTTTTATCCGGACATGGATATTTTCAACACTGGGATGGCCTTCACTTTTGGCAAGAATTTTAACGATAGCCAGCCGCTGAGGCGTTATCTTGTTGCCATTATCCCTTAATTTTTGGATGATGCTTTCAAACCTGTTTTTATGGTCTGCCAACTGAAGCCTCTTTATCCTAAATAATAATCATTTTCAATTAACATTAATTTTCTTTTCAGTCAACTCCTATTTCAATCGTTCACATATGATAACTTCAGTAGATATTTAAATTATATTTGGCTAATTTCCTGCATAGCCGCTTTTTCAAATTCGATCGCCTTTTCCGATCGTGGGGTGGATCGCGGGCCGGATTTTATGCTTTGGGCTGGAGATGTATCTCTTTTTATCCCGGTAACATCGATTTTAAGAGCGAGCATTGCAGCATTGCATTCCAGAGGCTCCTTAGCAATTTTTCCCCGCCCCAAAATACCGAACCCAATATCTCCTTCGTAAAGAACTTCTATGATAAGACGCCCATCCCTTTTAATATTAGCAACCGTCTGAGAGGTTTTCACCATGCCAGCGATAATAGTCTTATTATCTTTGCTGTAAAATAATGACATGGGAGCTGTATTCGGTGAGCCATCCTCATTGACAGTTCCAACAATCGATATCACCCGATTCGGATTGTCGTTAAAGAGTCTGCCGAGATCGATAACCGTCCCCTCCCCTTTGTATGAGATACTTATCACCAGATTATCGGAAACAAGTTTTGCCATGAAATTCCTCCTTGCCTTAAGGTTCATCCAGGTTAATAATTAATAACAGGTTTATTGCCTCAATCGTGAATCGTATAAAATTGAAGACCTCAAACCGTAATCGAAAGTTGTGCTTACTTGCCATGAACACAGGTTCAAGAATTTCAATTCCTATACATATATCTTATTTCTTACGAAAATGCAAAAAGGCAAATCCTGTGAAATGAATTTGCCCTGTTGAAAATTTAAGACATGAATCAGGCGAGCTGTCAGACTTATCGCAGGTTTTTTAATCGGCTGATATCCTGTGAATCAATCAAGTGATCAAAGGTTTTGATAAGCTCTATTTCTGAATCATTATCTCAATTACT